>Ga0209517_10002784_pt1 | contig 24312 bp, 17 predicted proteins | sample PeaSoiMetSII2010_FD_187695 | JGI IMG/M metagenome (GOLD analysis project Ga0209517, IMG submission 187695) | Peat soil microbial communities from Weissenstadt, Germany - SII-2010 (SPAdes) (version 2) | ecosystem: Environmental > Terrestrial > Soil > Wetlands > Peat | place: Germany... | reverse complement strand
CTTTACCGGGGCGGATAGTTTCACGTATGAGGCCAACAACGGAACCCTTAACAGCACACCCGCGACGGTGAGTTTGTTCGACCTGGCTTCGGGTTCGCTGTATTACGAGGACTTCGCGCAGGCCAACCCGGGTCCTCCTCCTACGCCTTGGAGCATTCAATCCGGAGCTTGGGTGGTAAGTGGCGGCGCACTCCAGGGAGGCATCGATCCCCTGAACGCTTATGGCTTTGTCTATCTGACCAATAATTGGAGCGACTATTCGGTGCAAGGCCGGTTCCAATTTGCGTACGGAGCCTACGGTGGTGGGCTGGGAGCCCGTTTGAATCCTACTAACGGCGCCCATTACGCGGCCTGGATTTATCCATCGGGGAACAACTTGCACCTCCTTAAGTTTCAGAATTGGTCCAATGTCACCGTCCTGGCGAGCGCGAATTTGCCTATGATTGGGACCAATGCCCACACGTTGATGCTGGCCATGAAAGGGAGCCAAATAGCCGTGTATTACGATAGCCAAATGGTAGCCAGCGTGGCGGACAACCCCTCGCCTTACCTGAGCGGCGGTGTAAGTCTGGACATGTACACCTTCACCACCGCCTATCAGGTGTCGGTGGCGGACGTGGCAGTCGAGCCCTTGGCCGCGCCGGACAGCTATCTGACGGCGAAGAACACGACTTTGATAGTGACACCTGCTGGGGTCCTGGGCAACGATACCGGTGTTTATAGTACCAACCTCAGTGCGCTGGTGATCAGCGGAACTACGCACGGCGCTTTGAACCTAAGCAGCAATGGCGGCTTTAGTTACACTCCCGCCACGAATTTCACCGGCACGGATAGCTTCAGCTACCAGGCGAACGACTCGCAAACCAATCTCGGTCGCGCCACCGTCACGCTCACCGTCAATGCGCCCCACAGCCCGCCTGGCCTGCCGCCGCAGACCAACCTTACGATCAACGCTATGACTAGCTTGGTGGTGACCAATACAGCCACCCAGACCGTAACACCACCTTTGACCTTAGGCTACGCGTTGCTTAATCCTCCCGCCGGAGCCCTCATCGATACTAACGGCATCATTACGTGGACGCCCACCTTGGCGCAGGCCCCCTCGACCAACGTGATTACTACGGTGGTGAGCGACAACGGCCTGCCCTCCCAAAGCGCGAGCAACAGTTTCGTGGTTGTGGTATTGGATCAGAACGTCGCGCCGGTGCTTCCCAGCCAGCCGACTTTCAGCCTTAATGGCTTGGCTACCCTCGTGGTGACCAACACCGCCACAGAGGCGGAAATTCATTCGGTGAGTCTAACCTACATGCTGGTGACAGCCCCGCCCAACGCAACGATTAGTGCCAATGGAATCATCACCTGGACGCCCGTCGTCGCCGAGGTCCCGAGCACGAACGTGTTCACGACCGTGGTGACTGACGACGACCCGCTGGCAGCCAACGCCCAGGAGCTAAGCGCAACCAACACGTTTACGGTGGTTGTCAACGTCGTTCACAACGGCCCGTCACTGCCCGTCCAAACCGATCAATTCATCAGCTTGCCAGCCACCCTCTTAGTCACCAACACGGCTATCGATACTGACAGTCCCCCGACCACCCTGACCTATGCATTAGTCAACCCGCCCCTCGGCGCTCGCATCGATACGAACGGGATCATCGCCTGGACGCCGGTGCAAGCGCAGGCCCCTTCAACCAACCTGATCACCACCATAGTCAGTGACAACGGCTCGCCGCCGCTCAGCGCAACTAACAGCTTTACGGTAACGGTTAGCGGACCACCTTTGGGAGCGTTGTACTACCAAAACTTCGCCCAAGTACCCTCTGGCTCGCCGACTCCGTGGGTCGTGGAAGCAGGGACCTGGGCCGTTGCCAACGGGATGCTCCAGGGTGGCCCCGACCCGCTCAGCACCTACGCCCAACTCTTCCTGACGAACACTTGGAGCGACTTCTCGGTACAAGCACAATTTCAGTTTGCGGCGGGCGCCTACGGTGGTGGGCTGGGGGCCCGTGTTAATCCTGCCACCGGCGCACATTACGCTGCCTGGATCTATCCCGCGGTCAATACTTGCCACATCATCAAGTTCTCCAATTGGATTACCCCGCAGTACTTTCTAACAACTGTCCATTTGCCGCCGATCGGCACGAATACTCACCTCTTGAAGCTCGCTCTCATGGGCAACCAGATCGCGGTGTATTACGACGGCACCCTGATCAGCACAGCCAACGATAATAGCGCTCCCTATTTGACGGGAGGCGTTAGCGTGGACATGTACACCGCCAACAACCCCTATGTCCTATCTCTGGCCTCGGTGCTTGTGGATCCTCTGGCCGTCCCTTCTGATTACCTGATGAACGGGAACGCCACCCTTACTGTGGGGGCGCCTGGAGTCTTGAGCGGCGACACCGGGGTGTACGGGACCAACCTCTCTGCCAATCTGGTGAGTGGACCTTCCGACGGCCTCGTGACCATTAGCAGCAACGGCGGCTTCACCTACATCCCTAACCTCGGCTTCTCGGGGCAGGATTCCTTCGTCTATCAAGCGAACGATAATCAGACCAACCTGGGAAGCGCGATGGTCGCGATTACGGTGTTGTCGCAGCCGAGCAACGGGCTCGTCCTGCCGCTCCAATCAAACCAGACAGTCACTGAGCTGGCCACGTTAGTGGTGACAAATACCGCCACCGATTCGGCCACACCCTCTGCAACCTTGAGCTATCAATTGGTCAATCCGCCGGCGGGGGTGGCAATTGATACGAACGGCATTATCACTTGGACGCCGACAGCGGCGCAGGCGCTTTCGACGAATATTCTCACCACTATAGTTACCGACAACGGGTCGCCGCCGTTGAGCGCGACTAACAGCTTTGTCGTCGTGGTGGACGACCTGAACAGCGCGCCGGTGCTGCCCCCCCAGACTAACCTGCCGCTCGTCGGCCTGGCCAGCTTGGTGGTGACCAACACCGCCACTGATACGAATCTCTACGTGGTCATCAGCTACGCGCTAAGCGGGCCCACCAACGCCGCGATCGACACCAACGGGATCATCCGCTGGACCCCCGTAGCGGCGCAGGTGCCCAGTACCAACCTGTTTGTTACCGTCGCCACGGCTTACGACCCTCACGCCGGCAATGGCCAGCAGTTGAGCAGCAGTAACAGCTTTTTCGTGTTCGTGCAGGCCATTCACAACGGGCCGAGATTGCTGGGGCAGCCTAACCTCACGATCAACGAACTGACCACGATGGTGGTGAGCAACAGCGCCATCGACTCGGACGTTCCCGCCCTGACCGTGACCTACGCGCTGGTCAACCCACCGACTGGAGCGGCCATTGACACTAACGGCACGATTACCTGGACGCCGACGCAAGCTCAGGCGCCTTCGACGAACACGATCACCACAGTAGTCAGCGACAACGGCTCTCCGCCGCTAAGCGCGACCAATAGCTTTGTAGTAGTGGTCAACGACTTGAACAGCGTGCCCATCCTACCCCCCCAAACCAACCGAACGCTCCCCGGCCTGGCCAGCCTGGTGGTGACCAACACTGCCACGGACACGGACATCCACGTGGTTAGCATCAGCTACGCTCTAAGCGGGCCCACGAACTCCGCAATTGACACTAACGGGATCATAAGGTGGACACCCGTGGTGGCGCAGGTACCCAGCAGCAACGTCTTCGTCACCGTCGCTACAGCCTACGATCCCCAAGCTGCTAACGGTCAGCAGATGAGCGCCAGCAATAGCTTTGTGGTGCTCGTGCAGGCGATTCACAACGGGCCGAGACTGCCGACGCAAACCAATCTCACCATCAACGTGTCCACCACGATGGTGGTGAGCAACAGCGCCACGGACTTCGACATTCCAACCCCGGCCTTGAGTTACGCTCTGGTCAACCCGCCCACTGGGGCCACCATTGACACCAACGGCACAATTACCTGGACGCCGACTCAGGCCCAGGCGCCTTCAACGAATCTGATTACGACGGTCGTCAGCGATAATGGCTCCCCGCCGCTCAGCGCCACCAACAGCTTCTCGGTGATCGTGCTGGCATCGCTGTCTCCGACGGTATCTATTAGTGTTTCCAATGGTTTTGCCCTGATCGCCTGGAATTCTATTCCCGGCCAAACCTACCGATTGCAGTATAAAGCTGGCTTTGACGACACGAACTGGAGCGACATTGTTCCCGACTTCATCGCTAGCGGCGCCATCACGTCAGGAAGCGATCCGGTTATATCAGCAGGCAATCGGTTTTACCGCATCTTGCTGGTGCCTTGAGCGAAATCGATGCACTGATTCCGCCCCAAGTGCCCCTACGTGAAACCAAGCGATTCATGATGCCCGATAATGCGCGAAACCGGCTGGACAGCCATTCCGGGCGCCTCGTATCCTGAGGCTCGAAGCTTAGAAATTGTGCCATGTTAATTCAGGGTTTTCTCCAGAATTGTGCCGCACGGCTGCCTGATAAGGTTGCCCTGGTGTGCGGTGATCAGCGGTTTACTTATGCCCAACTCGAGGGCATGGCCAACCGCCTGGCGAATGCCCTGCGCGACCTCGGGGTGGGTCGTGGCTCGCGCGTGGTCCTTTATCTAAACAATTCGCCGGAACTCGTCGTGGCCATCTTTGCTGTCCTCAAAGCCGGTGGGGTTTTCGTCGCGATCAACCGCACCACCAAGCCTGACAAGCTGGTCTCCATCGTGAACAATTGTCAGGCCACGGTTGCAGTCCTCGACGCGCGGGCCCGGGCGCAGGGTACCGCCGACCGCTTATTGGCCGAGGCCACCTCGGTTCAGAACATCGTCGTCTGCGGAACTCGGACCAATGCTGCCAGCAATGGTCATCCCCGCTATCGGGATCTTTCCACTATCCTGTCTGCCAGCTCAGAACAGGCGCCTCGCGAAGAGAGTATCGATCTCGATTTGGCGTGCTTAATCTACACCTCGGGAACCACCGGCGAGTCCAAGGGAGTAATGTCCGACCACAGCAACGTGGTGTTCGTAACCAATTCAATCGTCCAATACCTCAAAAACGTCGAGTCCGATGTCGTTCTCAACGTCTTGCCTCTAGCCTTCAGTTATGGCCTCTATCAATTGATGGCCATGTTTGCTGTCGGCGGCACTTTGGTGCTCGAGGAATCTTTCGCCTTCCCGGACCTCGTGCTGGAAAGGATGGCCCAGGAACGGGTGACTGGGTTCGCCGGTGTCCCGACCATCTACTCCATGATTTTGAGCATGGACTTGAGCAAGGTGGATTTGTCCGCTCTTCGCTATGTTACCAATGCGGCCGCGGGTTTGCCGATTGAGCATGTAAAACGGCTGCGGCAGGTCCTTCCTAGGGTCGATTTATTTCTCATGCACGGCCTGACCGAAGTCGCCAGGACGATGTACCTCCCGCCGGGCCAGGCCAGCGTACGGCCCGGTTCCTCGGGCATCCCCATCCCGGGCACGGAACTGTGGATTGAAAACGAAGAAGGGCGGCGCTTGGGACCGGGAGAAATCGGTGAATTGGTCGTTCGAGGTCGGCACGTTATGCGCGGTTATTGGATGGCGCCAGAACTTACCGCGCAACGCTTTCGCCCCGGCGCTCTGCAGGGCGAGCGGATTTGTTATAGCGGCGATCTCTTCCGAACCGACGAGGAGGGCTTTTTCTATTTCGTCAGCCGCAAGGACGATATTATCAAGAGTCGGGGCGAGAAGGTGGCTCCCAGGGAAGTGGAAAATGTGTTGTACGGCATCCAGGGCGTGCAAGATGCTGCAGTGATTGGCATCCCCGATCCCGTCCTAGGCCAGGCTATCAAAGCCTTCATCGTTGCCCCTGGAGCGGGATTGACGGAATCCGAAGTCATTTCACACTGCAAAGCGCATCTCGAAGACTTTATGGTGCCGCGACAGGTCGAGTTCCGCTCCGAACTTCCCAAAACCGGGTCGGGCAAAATCAGGCGGATGGATTTGAAATAATGTGTGGCATAGCTGGAATGTTCAATCGGTCGGGCACGCCGGCCGTATCCGAGGGTGAATTGCGGCAGATGCTGGCGTTCCTGCGCCATCGTGGACCCGATGAGTTTGGCATTTTGCTGGACCGCGAAGTAGGGCTGGGGAGCGCCCGCTTAAGCATCATCGATCTGAGCGGCGGCAGCCAGCCCATCCCCAATGAAGATGAAACCCTCTGGATCGTTTTCAACGGCGAGATTTTCAATTACCTCGAACTGCGGGCAGAACTCGAAAACCTGGGGCATCAGTTCCGCACCTCCTCCGATACGGAAGTAATCCTTCACCTCTTCGAGGAGCATGGGCCGGCTTGCCTTGGACGGATGAATGGCCAGTTCGCCATTGCGATCTGGGATACCAAACGACGGCGCTTGTTCCTGGCCCGAGATCGTTTGGGTGTGCGCCCGCTCTTCTACACGATCACTCCAGACAACACGCTGCTTTTTGCGTCGGAAATCAAATCCATCCTCGGAGATCGACGCCTAAGCGCCCAGATCGATCCGGCCGTCGTCGAGCAGATCTTTCGCTTTTGGGCCCCCCTCTCTCCCAACACCGTCTTCCGCGGCATTAAAGAACTGCCGCCCGGCCATTACCTCTCGGCAGACGAACAAAATCTCCAGGTCGAGCCCTATTGGTCTAGCCGTTTCCCAGCCTCAGCCCAGGCACAGCCCCTCCGTGCTTTGAATGACGTCGTCGAGGAGTTTCGCGCCCTGATGATCGACGCCTGCCAAATCCGCTTGCGCGCCGACGTGCCCGTAGGGGCTTACTTAAGCGGGGGCCTGGATTCTTCGACTATCGCCTCGATCGTCCGCCATCACACCTCGAACCGGCTCGTGACCTTTTCGATCGCGTTCACCGATCAACAGTTCGATGAGAGCCAGTTTCAGCAGGAGATGGCCGCTCACTTGGGCACCGACCATCACGTAGTCCGTGCCACTCACGCCGACATCGGCCGGGCGTTCCCGGAAGTTATCTGGCACACCGAGATTCCGATCATGCGCACGGCCCCCGCGCCCATGTTCCTGCTCTCCAAACTCGTTCGCGATTCCGGCTTTAAGGTCGTGCTCACGGGCGAAGGGGCCGACGAGTTTTTGGCGGGTTATGATATTTTCAAAGAAGACAAGGTCCGCCGGTTCTGGGCGCAAGCGCCGGAATCGAAGTGGCGACCCTTGCTCTTAAAACGGCTTTATCCCGACATCCGTGGGCTGGCCCAGAGCAACTTGGGATTCTTGGCTGCGTTTTTTGGGGAGGGCCTTAAGGACGTGAATTCCCCCTGGTATTCCCACGCCGTGCGGTGGCGCAACAACCGGCGCACACTGCGCTTTTTTACCGAGGGTGTGCTCGCCGAGGCGGAGGCCAAACACTTCGATCACCTGCGCGCGTCCTTGCCCCGCGGCTTCTCCCAATGGGCGCCGCTAGCGCGTGCGCAGTATCTGGAGATCACCGTTTTCTTGTCGCAGTACCTCCTGTCCAGTCAAGGTGACCGCATGGGCATGGCCCACTCGGTTGAGGGACGCTTTCCGTTCCTGGACGTTCGGCTAATCGAATTCTGCAATGCCTTGGACCCGCGAATGAAACTGCATTGCCTGCGTGAAAAACACCTCCTGAAATTAGCCGCGCAACCCTGGCTCCCCGACTTGATTCGCCGCCGGCCCAAGCGGCCTTACCGGGCGCCTGTCCATCGCAGCTTCTTCAATCAAGCCGCCCCGGATTACGTCCGGCAGTTATTGGCCCCTGCCAGCTTGAAGGAACTGGGTCTCTTCAAGCCCGGGCCCGTTGAGCAACTAGTCCGCAAAATTGATGGCGGCTCGCCCATCGGCGAGACCGATGACATGGCGCTGGCGGGCATTCTTTCGACCCAACTCGTCCATCACCTTTTTGTCAAGAATTTCCGGCGCCCGGAGCCGCTCTCAGCGAAAGATCCGGTCAAAGTTTGCCGGGTAGAAACCAGTGAATTAACGCCCAACTATTAATCATGCACTTCAGCAAACGTATCCTCGATCTTGATCCTGCTGGCGAAACCGACCGCATCGTCCGCTTCCTGCAACAGAACGTCCGCCAAAAAATGAAGCGCCATGGCGGTGTGGTCGGAATCAGCGGCGGCATCGACTCGGCTGTCGTCCTCGGTTTGACAGTTCGGGCATTCGGCCCCAAGAACGTCGTCGCGGTCATGATGCCCGATAAGGATTCCGATCCGATCAGCGAATCCTTGGGACGCGAGTTGGCTGCTTGCTTCGGCGTCGAACCATTGCTCGAAAACATCACCAACGCACTCGAGGGCTTCAACTGCTATCGCCGGCGCGACCAGGCTATTCAACGGGTGTTCCCGCAGTATGATGCCTCCAAAGGCTATAAAGCAAAAATCGTTCTACCGCAGGATCTGCTCGAAGCCGGCACTCTGAACTTCTTTTCCGTCACTATCATCACTCCCGATGGACGGGAGGAAACCCGGCCGCTGCCGCCGCGCGAGTTGCTCGAGATCGTGGCTGCTTCCAATCTCAAACAGCGTTCCCGCATGAGCACCCTTTACTTCCACGCCGAGGCTCGCCAGTTCGCGGTCATCGGCACTGCCAACAAAAACGAATTCGCCCAAGGGTTTTTCGTTAAATATGGTGATGGCGGCGTGGATATCCAAGCGATCGCTCACCTGTTCAAAACCCAGGTCTATCAATTGGCCCGTTTCCTGGGCGTGCCGGAAGGCATCCAGAAGCGCATTCCCACGACCGATACCTACAGCGCGCCGTGCGACCAGCAGGAGTTCTTTTTCCGCTTGCCCTTTGAGACCCTCGACCTCCTCTGGTTCGCCAAAGAGCAGGGCATACCCGTCCCGGAGGTCGCCAGCGGCATGGGCTTGAGTGAGGTCCAGGTCCAACGCGTGTTCGACGACATCGGCCGCAAACAGCGCACGACGGAATTCCTGCGGCTGAGCCCGCCTGCCCTCGAGCCGGAAACTTCCAGCGTGCCGGAACCGGCCATGGCGAAATAACCAGATTCAAGAAGGAAAGGATCCGCCCCTTTATATGACTGACAAAACGGACAATCACCAGGTAGAACCACCCATCCGCGATTTCATCGCCACCAACCTGCTCTACAGCAAGGATTTCCCACATGCCGATGACGCCTCGCTCCTGCGGGAAGGCATCATCGATTCTCTCGGCGTGGTCGAACTCGTCTCCTTTCTGCAAACGCGTTTCGGCGTGAAGGTCGAACAGCAAGAAGTCAGGCCGGAGAACTTCGACTCCGTCGCCAAATTGGCTGCCTTCGTGCGCCGCAAGCAAGCCCAAGCTGTTGCCTGAATTGAGAGCCCTTCCATGACTACCGAGTGTTCGGCAGGGCGTTTAACCTTTTGCCGGTTCGATGAGCGATTCCTCGAAAAATCGCGGCTCTGGCTCACCGATCCCGAGGTTAAGCGGCTGACCATGACCCCGGATTTCACCGCCGAGGATCAGGCACGCTGGTTCGCGCGCTTAGCCTCGATGAGGGACTATTTGATCTGGGGCTTGATGTGCGACGCCGTGCCGGTCGGCGCCATGGGCCTCAAACACGTTACCCAAATGCAGGCAGAGTACTGGGGCTACCTGGGGGACCGCCAATACTGGGGCCTTGGCCTCGGCCAGGAAATGGTGCGCTTCGGCCTCACCCAAGCCCGCAAGTTGGGTCTGGCGGAACTCTACCTCAAGGTTCACCAGGACAATACGAGGGCCATCCGCCTCTACACCAAGGCCGGCTTCCGGCCCACCGCTCAACTCGGCGCCGTTCTGGAAATGCGCCGGCCTGTCGCTGACAGCCATGAGTGATCATCCGCGAACCCTGTCTGTCGAACGTTACGGCCCAGCGCTCAAGGCGCGGTGGGATGCCTTTTTGACCACCGCCAAAAACGCGACCTTCTTGTTTTGCCGCGACTACATGGATTACCACCGCGACCGGTTCGCGGATCACTCACTCATCATTTTCGAGGGAGATGAAGTGGCTGGGCTGCTTCCGGCCAACCTGGCCGCCGATGGCTCCCTCGTTAGCCACGAAGGCCTCACCTATGGCGGCTTGGTCGTTTCCCACGCGGCAACCCTCATCGACGTATTGGCCTGTTTTCACGCCGCCTTGCGCTGGCTCTACGAGCATCACCTCAGCCAGCTCCTCTACAAACGCATACCCACTTTTTACAATACTCTGCCCGATGACGAGGCGGCCTATGCCTTGTTCCTGCTCGAGGCCCAACTGCGCCGCCGCGACTGCGCTCTAGTTGTCAACCTCCAGCACCGCTTGCCGTTGCGGAAAGGGCGCAAAAGCGAGATCAGCAAGTCGCGCCGCTTTGGCGTTCGAGTCGAGCAGGAAAAGGATTTCTCGCCTTTTTGGGAGCGCGTGCTGGTGCCACGACTGGCGGATCGCTACGGAGTCAAGCCCGTTCATAGTCTTGAAGAAATCAAACTCCTGGCCGCCCGTTTCCCTCAGAATATCAAGCAATTCTCCGCTTACTGCGGCGATGACATCGTCGCCGGGGCCACCATTTATGAGACCCCCGAGGTCGCCCACGCCCAATACAGTGCCTTGACCGAAGAAGGCCGGAAGATGGGCGCCTTGGATTACCTTTTCAGCCAGCTCATCGACGATTATTACAAGCACAAGCGCTTCTTTGACTTCGGCATTGCCAATGAAAACCAAGGCCGCACCTTGAACCAGGGGTTGCTCGACTGGAAGGAGGGCTTCGGCGGGCGCTGTTATGCTCATGATTTTTACCTCATCTCGACCGCCAGCTACGTGAAGCTTGAGCCTGTCCTTCTGCATCGCCTGAGCGAATTGCAACAAACTGCAGCGCCAGAGCGGGCAGCACTTTCTGGAGTTTCCTCTGGAGCATGAATATTAAAGCCTGCAGTCTGATTAACTTGCCCAAGATCGCCGACCCGCGCGGCAACCTGACCTTCATCGAGGCGGAGCGCCACATCCCCTTTCCCATCCGGCGCGTCTTCTACCTTTACGACGTGCCGGGCGGCGCTGACCGGGCTGGCCACGCTCTCAAAAAATGCCACCAATTTCTCATTGCCATGTCGGGCAGCTTCGATGTCGTAGTTTACGACGGAAAAGAAAAGGAACGTGTTCATCTCAACCGCTCCTATTACGGCCTGCATTTGCCCCCCATGCTTTGGCGCGAGATCGACAACTTCTCCTCGGGCTCTGTTTGCCTGGCCCTGGCCTCCGAGCCCTATGATGAGCAAGACTATTACCGGGATTATCGGGAATATCTTCGCGCCATGGGAGGCGTAGCGCCATGAAAGTCCCCTTCCTGGATTTTGCTCGCCCTTATGAGGAACTTAAAAGCGAATTAGATGCTGCTTACTCGCGCTTTATGCGCTCGGCCTGGTACATCCTGGGTAAGGAAGTCGAAGCTTTCGAGCAGGAGTATGCCGCTTTTTGCGGATCAAAATACTGCGTGGGTGTCGGCAACGGCCTCGAGGCCCTCCACCTCATTCTCCGCGCCTATGGCATCGGCCCTGGCGACGAGGTCATCGTCCCTTCCAATACTTACATCGCTACTTGGTTGGCCGTGTCTTACGCGGGGGCGACCCCGGTTCCGGTCGAACCGGATCACCGAACCTTCAACCTCGATCCTGACCGCATTAGCGCCGCCCTGACCCCCCATACCAAAGCCATTATGCCCGTCCATCTTTACGGCCAGCCTGCCGACCTGGACCCGGTGATGGAACTGGCCCGGACGCACGGCTTAAAAGTCATCGAGGATAACGCCCAGGCGCAGGGTGCCCGCTACAAAAGTCGCCGCACGGGCTCGCTCGGCGATGCCGCCGGCCACAGCTTTTACCCAGGCAAAAACCTCGGCGCTTATGGAGATGCGGGAGCCGTCACCACCAATGACTCCGCTTTGGCGGAACAAATCCGCATCCTGCGCAACTACGGCTCGAAAAAAAAGTATTACAACGAGTGCCAGGGCTTCAACTCACGGTTGGACGAACTTCAGGCCGCGTTGCTGCGCGTGAAACTGAGGAAGTTGGACGAGTGGAACGAGCGCCGTTGTTCCGTAGCCGCCTGCTACCTCAGCCATCTCCATCGTGAAACGGAACTGACGCTGCCCTTCGTGCCCGCGTGGGCGCAGCCAGTCTGGCACTTGTTCGTGGTTCGCCATCCCCAACGCGAGCGCCTCCAACAACAACTCACCGATTCCGGCGTAGGCACCTTAATTCACTACCCCGTTCCTCCACACCGCTCCGGGGCTTATGGTGCCGGCGGTTGGCGCCGCACCCCTCTCCCCATCGCCGATGACCTCGCCGCCACCGTCCTAAGTTTGCCCATTGGCCCGCACCTCGCTGACGACCAAGCCCGGTTCGTGCTTGAGGCCACCAGCCGCGCGATCGCCGAGTTACGCCCGCCACAGACGCCGGAGCACGGTCTATTGCCGGCCAACGCTGGTTGAAGCCTATGACCCGGTTCCAGCACTACTTTGCTCGCGTTTACCAGCGCCTGCGCATCCTGCAGTTCCGCTTTCTCTCCGATTGCCCGAACGTGTCTGGCCGGCCCATCATTCGCCAGCCGGTTCAATGCCTCGGCCCAGGGACCATCCGTTTCAATGGCACCGTCAATCTGGGCTTTTATCCGTCCCCGTTTTTTTTCAACGGGTACATTTACCTCGAGGCCCGCAGTCCGGACTCGGTTATCCAAATCGAGGACGGCGTGTGGATCAATAACAACTCTTTTCTCATCAGCGATGGGCCGGGCATTTTCATCGGCAAAGGCTCTATGCTCGGAACACATTGTGAAGTTATCGATTCTGACTTTCACGACCTCCATCCGGGCATGGAAGGCATCCCTAAAGCTGGCAAGGTCGTCATTGGCGAAAATGTTATCGTTGGCTCCAATGTCAAGATCCTCAAGGGCGTCAAAATTGGCAGTCGTTCGGTCATTGCCAACGGGTCGGTCGTGACCCGATCCGTGCCTGAGAATGCCCTGGTGTTCGGCAACCCAGCCAAGGTTGGTTTTGGCCTGGCCACCCTGCCCACCCCCGCATCGACCGCGGCTTGAGCAAACCCGTTTTCATGGCTCAGACCGAACTATCCACTTCGAACTGCGCAGCCGGCGCTGTGTCCGCTGCTCCTGGTTTTGGGCCTGCCCCCGCTTCGGCCAACAAGTCCTATACCCAGATCCTCAAATCTTCGGCGCTCATCGGCGGCTCCTCCGCGCTCAACATGGCTTTTGGCATCGTTCGGACCAAAGCACTGGCCCTGTTGCTCGGGCCGGCGGGCGTCGGCTTGATGGGCCTTTACGGCTCAGTCGTCGATCTCACCCGGACCGTCGCCGGCTTGGGCATCAACAGCAGCGGCGTTCGCCAGATCGCCGAGTCCGTTGGCACCGGTGACTCTCATCGCATCGCATGCACCATCACGACGCTCCGGCGTTTGGCTTTCTATTCCGGGGCGGTTGGGGCAGTGCTGCTGTGGTTGCTGTGCAAGCCGGTCTCTTGGGTGACCTTTGGAGATTTTAAGCATGCTGGCCCCATCGCGTTGCTGGCTTTGGCCGCCTTCTTCGGGGACGTTTCCGCCGGCCAGGGTGCGCTGATCCAGGGCTTGCGAAGGGTGGCGGATTTAGCCCGGATGAACGTCCTGGGCGCATTTTACGGCACGGTCTTCAGCATCGGCATCGTCTATTTCTATCGTAACGAAACCGGGGTCGTGCTCTCGCTCGTGTGTGTGGCTGCCATGAGCATCCTCACTTCCTGGTGGTACGCCCGCAAAGTTAAGGTAGAACACGTTCGCGTCACTCTCGGACAACTCAGCCGGGAAGCCTCCGGACTGCTCAAGCTGGGCGTGGTGTTCATGTCGAGCGCCTTGATGACACTCGGGGGAGCCTACCTCATCAGGATTATCATCCTCCACAAGTTCGGCCTTCAAGGCGACACCGGGATCAAAATGGCGGGCTTCTACCAAGCCGCCTGGAACCTCGGCGGTGTTTATATCGGCTTCATCCTTCAGGCCATGGGAGCTGATTTTTATCCCCGGTTGACCGCGGTCGCCAAAAATAACGCGGAGTGTAACCGCCTGGTCAACGAGCAGGCTGAGGTCGGGCTGCTGATGGCTGGGCCTGGCATCATGGGCACCCTCACCTTTGCGCCCCTGGTTATTACCTTCTTTTATTCGCGTGATTTCGGTCCGGCGACTCTCATCCTTCGCTGGATCTGCCTGGGCATGATGTTGCGCGTCATCACCTGGCCAATGGGGTTCATCATCCTCGCCAAGGGCGCCGGCAAAATCTTCTTTTGGACTGAGGTCTTGAGCAACGTTGGCTATGTCGCCTTGGTTTGGGGCGGCGTGCAGGCCTTTGGCTTGCCCGGCACTGGGATCGCCTTCTTCGGTCTCTACGCCATCAGTTCCACTGTCGTGTATTTGATCGTCCGCCGGCTCAGCGGATTCCGTTGGTCCAGCGAGAGCCGCAAGCTCGCCCTCCTTTTCGGCCCGCTCGTCGCTGTCATTTTCATTGCTGGCTATCTCCTTGCTCCGGTTCCGGCAGCCATCCTGGGCGCGGCCATCACCATCCCCGCCGGCGTTTATTCTCTAAAGCTGCTTTGCCAGCTCGTTCCTTGGGCGCGCCTCCCTCGCTCGGCTCAAAAGCTGCTCAAGCTGCTGCGCCTGGCGCCTCCCACAGCCACTCTCAACCAAACCTCGCCCGCGTCGGGCGCACACTCGGAAATTGAAACTAACGACAAAAACACCTAAACATGAAAACAGCCATTGTTGGACTTGGATACGTAGGCCTCCCTTTATCAATTCAGTTCGCCAAAAGCGATGTCACCGTCCTGGGTCTGGACATCGACACCGCCAAAGTGGATGCGCTTAACCAGGGGCGCAGCTATATCAAACATATCCCATCCGAGGCCGTGGCCGAAGTTGTCCGGCAGGGCATGTTCTCTGCCTCGACCGATTTCAGCCGCGTCCGCGAAGTCAGTGCGATCATCATCTGCGTCCCCACTCCCCTCAACAAAAACCGGGAGCCGGATATCTCCTACATCCTCGACACCGGCAAGAGCATCGCGCGCTACTTGCAAAAGGGTACTCTGGTCGTGCTGGAATCCACCACTTATCCGGGCACGACCGATGAGGACTTGCGCGAAGTGCTCGAAATCGGCTCGGGGCTCGAGGCCGGACGCGATTTTCATTTGGCCTTCTCGCCCGAACGCGAAGACCCGGGCAATCCGAACAGCAAAGTCGCCGTCATTCCCAAAGTTGTCGGCGGTTTTACGCCGGCCTGCCTCGAGAAAGCCAAGGCGCTCTACTCAAAAGCGGTCAAAACCATTGTGCCCGTTTCCTCCTGCCGCGCTGCCGAGGCGACCAAGCTCCTCGAGAACACGTTCCGCGGCGTGAACATCGCGCTGGTCAACGAACTCAAGGTTGTCTATAGCGCCATGGGCATCGATGTCTGGGAAGTGATCAACGCGGCCAAGACCAAACCGTTTGGCTTCATGGCCTTCTATCCTGGGCCTGGCCTCGGTGGCCACTGCATTCCCATTGACCCGTTTTACCTGACCTGGAAGGCGCGCGAATACGGCCAGCACACGCGTTTCATCGAACTGGCCGGCGAGGTCAACACCGGCATGCCCGCCTACGTTGTCCATCGTGTCGCCGACGCGCTTAACGACCGCAAGAAAGCCCTCAACGGTAGTTCCGTCCTGGTGGTTGGCCTCGCCTATAAACCCAATGTGGACGACGAACGCGAGTCGCCCAGCTACGTGCTCATGGAAATGCTCAGTGCGCGCGGCGTTAAAGTAGCCTATTACGACCCTTACGTGCCGGTTATCCGGCCCACCCGCGAGCATCGTCATTGGGCGGGTACCAAATCCGTCGAGTGGAACCGCGAGACCGTTTCCAATTTTGATGCCGTGCTCATCGCCACTAATCATGCTTCCATCAACTATCAGGAACTCGCCGAATGGGCTCCTTGCATCGTTGACACGCGCAACGCCATGGCAGGCATCGCCACCCAACCCGGCCAACTCTGGAAGGCCTAAGAGCCAGTTTTAACACGCTCCGAGCGCCCAGCCAGGAGCTCTCCTCACGCCATGGAAAAGCCGCCCTCGGGCGGCTTTTTCTTCTTGCCGGTTCCTGCTCCCAATGCATTCGCGACACGACCCTCGTAGCGCAGATCTGTAATCCGCAGGGCCTTCGAATCACGACGATCTTGCTTATTGGCCACACGGCTCCGTTCTGGCTGTCCTTAAATTATCAATGAAAAATGACCAATGACTAATGCCCAGTGAAATTCCCACCGCCCCCGCCGACCACGCGCCCGACCTCCATCCCCGGCTCCCGGTCCCCATGCTCCAATACGAGCGCGCGCTCCCCAATACCACGGCCTGGCCGAACTCACCAGAAATGCCAGGTTCCATTCCACACGATATAGACGCCCAGTAGGAAGTTGGTGATGGCGTGCGCGCTCATCGCGTCGCCCAAGCGGTTCTTGCGTATGACCAGCCACTGGTAGGCCAGGCCGCAAACAATTCCCGCCAGCCAGTCCTCCGGGTGCATGAGTCCAAACAAGACCGACGTCACCACGAACGAGAGTGTGTGAAATTGATTCAAGGGCATGGCCCGAAAGTCAATCTTCACCAGGTAACGGTAGAGAAACGAACGGTAGAAAATCTCCTCGACCGGTGGGACCACGATGCTCATGCCGGTGATGTGCACTACGATGTACGCCCAGGCGGCGAACGAGCCGGCCCCAAATTGGTGAAAGGGGTTTGCTCCGGCTCCCGCCTCCGCAAGGCGCGGATACAGGCCATCCAAACCGACCCACAGGCCAAAAATGGCCACCCCAACCACTACCGCTTCCCAACTGATGCTCCAGCGCATCTCCGGGACGAACGGACGAACCTCCCACAACACCCAGGCCCCGAGGAAGGTCTTGACAACATAGACCCAGTAGAGCGATGCGGGGCCGAAATCCCCTTGCAAAAAAGTCAGAACCGCGTAAAGCGCGAAGGGCGCAATGCGGGCGAATTCGGGCGAACGGTTACATTTCTCGCGCAGAAAGTTCACGGGCGGTTAATCTTCAGCGATCCCCACCCGCTGCCAAGCAAAAAACGCCTCACCCTTCCACCTAACACCGAGCCCGGATATTTCACGCTCCGGCAGGGCGAGGCTCCTGCCGAGCCTCGGAGTCTGTCACACCTTTGAGACGAGTGTATGAAACCTCCGGGCTAGCCGCCGCCGTGAGTCGGCCCTAAATTCCATCGCCGTCGGGGGACCTCTTCGCCGAATACGGGATCTGCCGGAGAGTCGGCGCCGCATGCCAGCGGCGCCTGCGAACCCACCGGCCCTGCTCACTGAACCGTTACAGAATCCTACTGCACCAATTCGAGAACGTTGGTCTTGCCGCCCCCTACCAGCGTGGCGCTGGATTGGTCAATCGCCACCACTCGCTGATCTCCGATCTTGTCTCCCACAAAAAGTGTTCGTCCCCCGATGACCGCTGAAGAATGCTTGGGACGGTAGATGATGGCTTGCAACCGCAGCGGCTTTGGCCGGGGCACTTCGGTTACTGTGACGGCTACCGGCGCATTGCTGCCCGCGCCGTCGGAAACGCCGGCTTGGGGGGCTGCGTTCCCCGGAGTCGAGGGCGCGCCGGTAGAGGCATTCGTCGCCAAAGGCGAGCTAGCCTGCGCGCCGACATTCGTTAGCGCTGGTGAAGGAGCGGGGGGCAGAGGCTCGAACACGTCTGCTGGATTCGGGGCCACGGGCGTCGGAGTCTTGGCCTGCACGCGAATGGCTGAGCTATCCGTTTGCAACGTTCGCCAAACGAAGGCGACGGCCAGGAAAGCGACAATGACGAAGCCCAGCGGCAACGCCAGGCCCAAACCCCGCTGGGGAGTACCTAAGCTAGGTTCAGCGGGCCTGAGTTGCAGGCTCGGTGTGGTCGGCGGCTCGCCTTGTTGTTGGGCTTGCTTGGCCCGCTTTAACGCATCATTGATAAGGCTCATGCAGCAAGTTGACCTTCCAGTTCTTGGACGGCGCGGCTGACCATCCGGTAATCGATTTCCTCTCGTTGCCCGACGAACCCAGCCAGCAACGCCTTATCGCAAACCGCGTTCAAAAGTCGCGGGATGCCTTGGCTGTATCGGTACACGCGCCACAAGGCCGGCTGCGTGAAATAGGGCGCGCCCTTCGCTCCGGCGATCTCCAGCCGGTGTTGGATGTACTGATTGACCTCCCCACGGCTCAAGGGAGGCAAATGGTAACGCACCGTGATGCGCTGGCGTAACTGGCGCAACCGCGGATTGTTAAGGCGATCGCGCAATTCCGGCTGTCCCAACAGAACGATCTGCAACAGTTTCCGATCGTCCGTCTCCAGGTTCGAGAGCAGCCTGACTTGCTCCAGCAGCTCATCCGTCAGATCCTGCGCTTCATCGATAATCAATACCGAGTCCTTCCCGCGTTCAACCTGTTGGAGCAGGAACTGGTTAATCACCCCCAGCGTGTCGAGTCGGTCCAGCCCGTTCACCGGCAACCCAAATTCGATGCCCACCGCCTTCATCAGCTCGCCGGCGCTCATCACCGGGTTAAGAATCAACGCCGTCGCATAATGGCCGTCCAGTTGGTCCAGGATCGCCCGGCACAAGGTCGTTTTGCCTGCTCCCACCTCCCCGGTGAGTTGCACAAACCCTTTGCGCTCCCGAATACCGTACAGCACATGATTGAACGCCTCTCGGTGTTTGGCGCTGTAAAACAGGAAGCGAGGGTTCGGCGTGATGTCGAATGGCGGTTCCGTCAGCCCATAATATGCCAAATACACGCCACTCTCTAAGCAGAAAAGATGCCGAAAGCCCTTGCTGCCTGTAAAACCCAGCGTTCGCCTGTGATTCAGTGTCCCAAACTCTGACACGGCTGTCAGCCGAGTGAGCGGTCAAACGACGGCCAATCCGCAACCAGGCTTCCCATCCTTGCCTCGAAAAGCCCTCGCCGGGCACCGTTTAGCGGCGCGCGAGCGCCGCCGGAGCGCGGGTCTGTGACCCGCAGCAGCCCGACTGGAACAAAAATCTCCGAATCACTTCGAAGCCACGACACCGAACAGGAGTTCAGGGCTCCGATCGCACTCGCCGACCCAAGGCCACAATCTCGAGCCCCGGCTCACCACTCTGCTTCTTCCGGAGCGAACCCGCGCCGTAACACATTTTCCGTCACGACGCGCGGCACCAGGAAGTTCTGCAAATACTCCACGCCGCCGGCTTTGGTGCCCCCACCGGACATTTTAAATCCGCCAAACGGCTGGCGCTGCACGATAGCGCCCGTGACGTTGCGGTTTATGTAGAGATTGCCGCAGACCAGTTCGGCTTTGGCGCGCTCTATATTCGCCGGGCTCCGCGAGTAACACCCTCCCGTCAACGCAAATTCGCTCGTGTTGGCCAGCGTCAGCGCCTCGTCGAAATCTTTCGCCTTACTCACCGCCAGCACCGGGCCGAAAATCTCCTCGCGGAACAACCGGCTATTGGGTGGCACGTCCGTGAATATCGCCGGTGAGACGTAGCAAGCCTTGGGGTCGTCCGGCACTGCGCCTTGCCACGCCAGCCTCGCCTCACTTTTGCCCGCTTCGATAATCCCTCGGATGCGTTGCTCGGCCTCGCGGTTAATGACCGGCCCAAGCACCTTGCCCGGAACTTCGGCCGGGCCAACGGGTAGGGAAGCGGCCGCCGCCACGAGGCGCTCGAGGAACTTGTCGTAATTGTCCGCTAGGACCACCAGTCGCGAGAGCGCGCTGCACTTTTGTCCCTGGTAGCCGAACGCCGAGGCGATGCACCCCGCGACCGCTTCGTCCAGGTCCGCGTCGCTGTCCACGATGACACAATTCTTGCCGCCCATTTCGCACACCACCTTCTTGAGGTTGGCTTGGCCGGGCGCCGTGCGACCGGCCGCTTCCCAGATCTTGAGACCGACTTCTTTCGAGCCGGTGAAGGCGATGAAATCAATTTGCGGATGGGCAACCAAATGCGATCCCACCACGCTCCCGGGGCCGGTGAGCAGGTTGACCACGCCGGGCGGTAACCCCGCTTCCATCAGCAGCTCCATCAGCCGCGCGCCGATGACCGGGGTCTGGTCCGAAGGCTTCATGATGACGGCGTTGCCCGTGACGATCGCTGCGGCGGTCATGCCGGTGAGGATGGCCAGGGGGAAGTTCCATGGGGCGATGATAATGCCGGTGCCGCGCGGCCACCACTGTTGGAAGTTGCTTTCGCCTGCCACCGCCTGGGTGCGCTCGGGCCGAGCCAGGTTACGCATCACCGCCGCGTAGAAATTGCAGAAATCGATTGCCTCGGCCACATCGGCGTCGGCCTCGGGCCAGTTCTTTCCGGCTTCGAGAATCTCCAGCGCACTGAGCGTCGCCTTATCCCGGCGCATGAGCTCAGCGACGTGCTCCAACAGCTTAGCCCGGTCGTCGGCGGGGGCCGCACCCCACTTGGGTTGAGCAGAGCGTGCCGCCGCCAGAGCGGCCTCCGCCTCGGCCAGCCTGGCCTGCGCGGCGTGGCCGACGACCTCGTCTTGATTGGCTGGGTTCAATGAAGGCAACCACTCCGGGGTCGAGACTTGGTCATTGTTGATAATAAGCGGATAACGCCGCCCAAGCTGGCGCCGCACCCCTGCGAGAGCAGTGCGCACCTTCTCGCGCTCAGCCGCAAGACGGAAGTCGGTATGCGCTTCGTTCTGAAACCGCATGACGCGCCCTGAAGGAGTCGCCGACCGCTCACTGTCCTTGCCTATGGGCCTTCGCTCCCCCGCCGCCAGGTTCTCACGAGGAGCCCGCAAAAGTTCCTCCCGTCCCGCCCCTTTGCCAAACTTGTTGGCCAGGAAACCTTCGTTGGACGTGTTCTCGAGCAAACGCCTCACGAGGTACGCCATGCCGGGCAGCAGCTCCCCCACCGGGCAATACTCGCGCAGTCGGCAGCCGCTCTCCAGCACGGCTGCTTTGAGTGGATCCGCCATGCCATAAAGCATCTGAAACTCGAAGCTCCGCGGCGCTATACCCAGCCGGTCGGCCTGCGCCAGCACGTGCGCAATGCTGCGGACGTTATGTGTGCCAAACGCCGCATCCACCGCATCTTCGTTCTCGAGCAGCACCACCGAGAGCCGCTCGAAATTAGCGTCGGTCTCCGGTTTTTGGCTGAACACCGGCACGGGCCAATGCCGCTGCTGGGAAATCACCGTTTCGTAATCCCAATACGCTCCCTTAACTAAGCGGATGCAGACACGGTGCTCATGCTCACGGGCCCAGGCAATGATGCCCCGCAGATCGGCCTCGCTATCCTTCAAATAGGCCTGCAAAGCCAGCCCGCAGGCCGGCTGCTCGGCAAATTCCGCCTCGGAAAAGATCGTTTTGAAACTCCGCACCGTCAGGTCTTTGAGCGCATAGCTCTCCATGTCGAAATTGACGAAAGCGCCCAGTTCCTTGGCCCGGCGAAGCAGCGGCCGCAGCCGCTCCAAGATTTTTCCCATCGCCGTGTCCGGGTCAGAAGGCTGAATTTGCGAGTGAAGCGCAGATAGCTTGACGGACACGTTGAGGGCTGGAAGTTGTCCGCGCGGGGAAATGTTGCTTTGGCAGGGAGGTTCCCACTGAGCGACTTGGCGGGCTAGTCCCTCGATCAAAGCCAGGTAGCGCGCCGCATACTGCTCAGCTTCGTCCTCGCTCACCACCGCTTCGCCCAGGATGTCCACCGTAAAGGCTATGTCCTGTTCATGGAGCTTGCGCAACGTGGCGGCGATCTCCTTTTCGTCATCCCCCAGCATGAACTGGCGGGCCATCCCGGTGATCTGCGATTTGACGCCGGCGCCCAGCAACCACGAAGCGCCCCCTGCGGCCTTCAAACCCACCCGTAGTGCCGGCGATAGCTTCAACTGCTCGTCCCCCAGGTACTCCCGCAAATGGCGCGCGATCTCACCTGAGGACGTCAAAGACGGCAGCACATCCACAAAGCGGAAGAGCTGGGTCTTGAAATGTTCGTCTCGCATCGCCCACTCCATCAGCGAGCCATAAAATCCCTTTTTGCTGAAGAGCGAAGGGGGCCCGGCGGCATCCATCAGCCCTAGAATCTTTTCGCCGTACTCGCGGATGCGGGCTTCCAGATCGGAGCTCGCCGGCGTGCTAGTCCCGGCGCTGGCAGGAATGGGTGGCGTCGCTCTCATGAACGCAGTGTTCCCTATCTTCCCGGGCCTGTAAAGCGCCGGAACAAATCGCCTCTTCGTTCCAGATGGTCCGTTCACAACACGCGTTCCCTTCCGCTGCCGTACCCATGCTAACGCCCGCGAGAGACCCACCACGGAGTGGTGCTCCGAAGTAAGCCGTGGACTTCGAGTCCACGGGACGCACCCAAAAACCCGTCGAGGCGCGGTAGCGACGTCTGATAGGCCTCGCGTTTCATTAGATGCCCCGAAAGCTCGCACAAATTGGTGTCGCGGGACGAGCGCTGTCCCAAAACGCCCCCTATTCCCCCCTTTCGGCCCCCTCTGGGAACCTTTTGGTTTCTCATGCATCTCACGGTTAATGCGCTAATTTAAGTGGATCAGCGGATCACTAAACGAGATTAAACCATACGATTCTATGAACGTAAAAGATGACTCGCAATCCAGTCCCCTAAATAAAAGTACCGACCGTCCCCGCGACCCCAAACCGGTATCCAAAACCTCGAACCGCCTCTTGCCATTCCTGTCCTGTCTGGTGATCGCGGCGACCCTTGGTGCTACGAGCAAGACCATGGCCAACGGGGCTAATTTCGCTAAGTTCAACCGGCCAGGGAACGTAACGATTGCCGATCAGTTCAACAACCGCGTCATCGAGACCGATCCCGCGGGCAACATTGTCTGGTCATTCGGCCTCGGTCCCAATGACTTTACACCCAGGTCTATTATCGGCTGCAACGATGCCCAGCGCGTTGGCTTCTACACGCTTATGGCGGGTACCGGCACCCCCGCAGGTGTTATCCCCCAAGCCCCCACCGGCGCCGCGGACAACCGGGTCATCCTTGTGGATCCCTTTGGCGACATCGTCTGGCAGTACGGCCAGTTCGGACAATCGGGTTCTGGCCCCGACCTCCTCAATACGCCCGTGCAATGCACTTGGCTGCCCGACGCTCACGTCCTGATAACCGATCAGGCCAACAACCGGATCATCGAAGTCACCCTCGGCAAGCGGATCGTCTGGCAGTATCCGGGCTCCAATACCAACGCGAGTGACCAACTCAGCAGCCCCAATTCCGCCGAGCTTCTTGAAAATGGTCACATCTTGATCTCCGACCAGGGCAACAACCGGGCCATTGAGGTTTCGCGCGGGGACGTCATTTTGAAAACTTTCACCGCCGGTGGCACGGCCAACATCGTGGCCTTCGCCAGCCGGCTCCCGAATGGCGACACGCTGCTCACCGATTCAGGCAATTCACGTATCGTCGAAGTGGACGAGAACGACAACCCGGTGTGGGATTATTTTACCAACACCGATACGAACAGCGTTCCTTCGCCCCTGCCCACCCGCGCCGTGCGGCTCCGCGACGGGGACACCGCGATTAGCGATCAGTTCAACAATCGCGTCATCCGGGTAAACTCAAATAAACAAATCGTCATGAGCTATGGCCTTCCGCTCGCCGGCGGCGGCCCGATCGGCAACAACGTGGGCTATAATCTGCACACCTCCCAAAAAGGATTATACTCTCCTTATGATGCCAAAGTGGTGGGCGACTATACCGGCTTAACTCCGCCATTCGATTTCGACGACGATGAGGATAACTAACGTCACCTGCTCGACGGGCTTGTCTTAGTTAGGGATTACGCACCTGCAGGCGGTCGTCCACCGCAGCGGCGCCGCCTGCGTAGCAATCGATTTCCGCGCGCGGGCGATCTTGCCAGGTATCCGCCGTTCCTGTCAGGATCGCGACGCCGTTGGTCACATTCACGTGGATGCCGAAGTAGTGTAGGAAGGGGTCCCCCGCCAAGGTGTTTTGAATGGCTCTCCGGATGTCTGCATCGCTGTGAGGCATGGGGCCGCCATTTCGTAAGGCAGACGGTGGGACGCTCGGAATGACGCCGCCGAAAGGTGGCGGTGGAGGAACGTAGGCGTCCGGCGGAAAGGGCGGCCGTATCGGTCTGAAGCCGCCGCTCCATTGAGCCGGCGCAGCCTCTCCCGCCAGCAGCCACACGCCTGCGATCAAGGCCAACACTCTCAGCCCCCGGCCAACCGGGGTCCCGGCCAGTCTAGCCCGACTTCGCGGATTCGAGGGGGGAGAACGCGAAAATGCCCCCAAATCGAGGCCCCGCCCCAAAAGGTCTTCACTACAAGGGCCTAGCTGGCCAGCGCTCCGGAAGC
>Ga0209517_10002783_pt1 | contig 24328 bp, 32 predicted proteins | sample PeaSoiMetSII2010_FD_187695 | JGI IMG/M metagenome (GOLD analysis project Ga0209517, IMG submission 187695) | Peat soil microbial communities from Weissenstadt, Germany - SII-2010 (SPAdes) (version 2) | ecosystem: Environmental > Terrestrial > Soil > Wetlands > Peat | place: Germany... | reverse complement strand
ACGGCGATCAGGATTTCACGCGTGTCCGCCCGCAGGCCGGCAATATCCAGCAGCACGAACAGCATGCGCGACCGCCCTACCCGCAAGAACTCATAGAAATCCCCCGCCACGCGTTGCCCGGTGTAGGCCGCGGCAATCTCGGCGTGACGCAGCAAGGGTACATCGCAATGGAGCGGATCGGTGAGAGGCGGTGCGCCGGCGCGCTTCTTGAACAGCGAACGCCAAAACCCCGTCGAGAGCGGCTTCGGTTCCCCAACATCAGCGCTTTGCGTCATAGCGCGGCTCCAGCAACACGGGTGCCAATCGCCTGAAAAAAGAGCGGCATCTGCCGCAAAACGAAACGAGGCTTAGAGTCTGCACCTTCCAAGGATATCGGAAGATTAGGTTCGATGCTTCCCTGCAGCTATTGCAGTGCAAACGCCTGCGGCTCGACGGGGCACCGCTTGCAGAATCCCGTTTATGACGCGGATGCGCTGGCGACCTGGTTCATTTTGGCGGCCCATGCCGGCTGGACTTTCGTGGAGAAGCCTAACTAACTGCCCGAGTTAGCCATCATGAGCGCGAACAGCGCGGGCAGATAGATAATCGTCGCCTGGAGCAAACGCCGAGCCGACGGTTTGGATGCCGGAGCCGTTGCCAGCAGTTGCGGATACGCCATTCCCATAGACACGCGGAACAGCGCCGCGCCCATCAGGATCGCGCCGACCAAATACACACGCCCCGCCATTCCCAGCGCAACCGGCAAAATACTCACCGGAATCAACGCTCCGGAATAGGCCAAAATCCGCCACACCGTGGACTTCCCATCGGACTCCACCACCGGCAACATGCGAATGCCGCCTTGCACATAGTCCTCGCGATAGAGCCATGCGATCGACAGAAAATGCGGAAACTGCCAGACGAACATGATGGCAAAAAGAACCAGAGTCTCGACTTCCAGCTTTCCGCGCGCCGCCGTCCACCCCAGCACGACCGGCATCGCTCCCGGGAACGCGCCTACAAATGTGCACACGGGAGAAACTTTCTTCAGTGGAGTGTAGGCCGCCAGATACACTAGCGCCGTCAAAAACACTAATAAACCAGTTAGTAAGTTGGCATAGATTGCGAGATAAGCAGAACCACCCAGAGTCAGCGCCAGTCCTACTATAGCCGCGTGGGCCGCGGTCATTCTTCCCGCAGGCAAGGGACGCGACGCCGTGCGCCGCATCCGCGCATCCACGTTCGCTTCCAGCACCTCATTCAGCGCCGCCGTTCCGCTCGAAACCAGGGCCACACCCAACAGGGCGTGGAACAAGCCCAGCGACCACGACGAAACCCCCAAGCGGTGCGCGCCAAAGAAGTAGCCGCACCACGCCGTAAGAACGATCAGAGTCGTAATGCGCGCCTTGGTAAGCTCGGCGTAATCGCGCAACCGTGAGACAAATGTTTGCAACATGGACCCCACACTCGCCCGTTTGCCCCTGCCGCCCTCATCCGGCGGTTTAGCTCAAACCGGCATCGCCCCAATAAACTCCCCACGAGACATTGGATCGGCGAAAGTCAGAAGACAGCATTGGTACCGCGTCATCGGTTCAATGTCAAGTCAAAAACCTAAAGCGCCACCGAGTTTTGCTCTTCACGCTGCTCGCGTCAAACGCAATCGTCAAACGCGATCCTTCAAACGCAATCCTGCGCAATCCTGGGCAACCAGCGCCGACCGTTAGTGGTTGCCCGCAGAACTAGAGACCGCCGAACTGGAAGCACTGAAAGTCTCGGGCGGATCAAAATAACACCGATGCCAAAGGGCCGCGTCGGTCAACCTGCCAGCCTTCCATTGCTGAACCGTGGGCAGCGTTATGGCGATCATGCCGCCATCGACCGAATCGAAAATCAACACCACTCCGGCGAGCTCCTGTGATTTTGCCGCCAGCTCCGCATAGTTCTTGTCGAGCAAAGACTTGGCGAACTCCAGTTTTGCTTGCGCACCGCTGTTTGCTTCGTTTTCCTGGATCTTTTGCACCGAGATGATTTTCACGTTCTTGCCCCGAAGCGCATCCCAATCGCCCGGGAAGGGCGCAGTTTCCTCACGCGACACGAGAAACAGATCGACCGCAACCGGTGCGGCCTTCGTGCTGGCCAGCGGAACGTCCGAAATACCTTCAGGCATCTCCAGGCTGGTGCGCCAAATCCACCCCCGCGACAAGCCCGAAATCCGCACGTGAACCCAGTCCGCATTGAAATCCAACATCTCAAATTCATCGTGCGCGGTCGCCAAAAACAAAGGCTTGGCCTCCAAACTGGGAGACGCAACTACTGGCGTCCCGGTTTTCTTTATGGCGACCAGATTCTTGGGATGCGCCTGGTTCTTGAGCACTTCCTCCAGGCTCGCCACCTCCTCCCGCAACCTGGCTTCCGCTTGATCGGCAGCTCTGTTCTGCGAATTTCTCGTCTCCGCCCGCTGCTGACTGGACAGGCCCGGTTCCAATGCAGACGAGTACGCGCGCCCGTTTTCCTGCAACTGGGGCATCGGCGCCGAGATCGCGGGTTCCGCGCTGCCCGCAACTCCTTTTTCCGGGGTTGCTGACCGCTTGCCGAACGCCGCCGGTGGAGCGGTCACCGGAAAACCTTCCCGGGAACTTCCGCTAGAACTGCCGCCAGAATTCGTCGCACCAGCGTTGCTCCCTAGGAGATCGGATAGCTGGTCAAGGAGGTCGGATTCGATCCGGCCATTCGAAGGCAGCAGTTGGTATCCCGAACGAGATGGAGTTGAATCCGTGTACCAGGCCGTCACCTTGCTATTCACCCGTACCACCGATCCACCCGATGCCGTCGAACTCACCTGCACGGCAGATTGGTAATAACCACGCCGGTATTGGTTCAAAGGATGATCGCCCGGCAAGGCGAATCCTTCCAGCACCGGCAGCCGTCCACGCATGGAGGGTTGCAACTCCTTGAGCGCTTTTTCCACCGCGCTTTTCGACCGAGTGTAGGTGCGCTCATACGGCCCTGCTTGCGGACTTGGTTGCACGCGGCCGCTCTGTGCCGAAGCCGCTGGAAGCACGACCAGGAGAAATGCGGACAGCGCGGCGCGAAGGACCCGGCGAGCCCAGGGCAGAGTAGTGACCGGCAGAGTAGCGACTGGCAAACCTTGTCCGGTCACGGCACCTGCTCCAACTGGTCGCGTTGAATCCATCCGTGCTGTCCGTCGCGGGTTTCGACCCCGAACCAGTAAGTCGTAGAAATTTGAATCAGGACTTCGACTCCGGGCTCCAGAGATTTCAGCGTGCTTGCGGTGTGGAACGGAGCAGACTTGAGCGCAGCTCCAGGCTTCTTGACGAGCCGTTCCACCTGACTGCGCAGCTCGGCGACGCGCTGCTCCAGCGATTGAGCGGGCAGTTCGTACGCCGCCGCTTGACCGCGCGTGGCCCCCATCGGGCTCTCGCCATGCGTGTTTTCGATGGGCGTCTCCGGCGGCGGAGTGCTCAACACAACCGTGTCACTGCCCAGGCCGAAGTTTTCCTTCGCCAAGCGATCCTGTTTCGCTCGCAAAGCCTCGGCGTTTTCCTTTTTCATCAGTTCGACCGCGTCCAGGCGTTCGCGGATGTCCTTGTATTCCTCGCTTTCCACCGAGCCGTTCGAGAGATGGACGGTGTGCCGTAAATCCTCCACAAACACAGCGTCAATACGCAGCACGGTATTTTCGAAGCCCTGTACCTGCACCACGTAGCGCACGGCGAGCGTCCCCAGATCGCCGCTGTTTTTGAAATTCCGCGGATCGAGCGCGTGCTTCCGCACCTTGTAGAAAACCTTGCCGCCCTCCGTCCATTGCGGAAAACCCGGCGTCGACGCGGCCGCGACCGCTCCCTTGACGTACTCGTCTTTGTCGTATTCCTTGGTTCCCCGGATAATTGTGTTCTGCGCCACGTCTTCCACCACCTGCGCCACTTCGGGCTCCGGCAGCGGAATACTGAGGATCAGGCCCTCGCCGTACGCGAGAACACTTTTTTCACGGCCGTGCAAGGGGATTGCCGCCGCTGTGAGCAGAAGAAATACTGCGGTCATCCGCAGATAAAACTCAGATCGATGAAACATAACCCCGTGTAACGCAACCCAACGAACCAGCCCCTTACCGCGAAAACTCCTGTCCGAGATCACGACCGGCTCCGGTGTTCCTGTTGCAAGAGTCTCTTACGCTGGGTTCATTGCTGTCAACTGGCGTAGCAAGCACGCTACTTGCCGTTTCTCTGATCACGCTCGGGCGGCATGTCAAAAGATTGTAAAAAAAATCTTACAAATCCCTTGCACTTCGTTTCTGACGGTAGTACTATTCCGCGCCTGTGGGGTGGTAGGGTAACTAGACCACCAACCGTAAACCTGTTGGGTCGGGCGCAGCAGCTACTAAGCCGTGGCCTTTATGCTTAGCCGCTCCCAGCGCGCTCTGGTTTGAGTGTAGTGGGGACCTCCGTTTTTGCAAGAAAACTTGTGAGCTTAGTTGAGGAGTGCAGCCATGCGTATGTGGGCGCAGTCTCATCTCTGTCCGAAGCCGCAGCGGGTAAGTTCCGTCCTCGCCGCTGCATTCGCGTTAGTCTTTCTGCTCTTGGGCGCCAGCCAGCCGGCGAGCGCGTTACCAGCCTTCGCCAGGAAGTATGGGCTACGTTGCTCGGCTTGCCACGAGTCGTGGCCTGCCTTGAATAACTTCGGGCTGAAGTTCCGAGACAATGGCTATCAGTTGATGAACGATCGGGATGCTCCAATCTGGCAGAATCCCGGCTACTGGCCGGTGACGTTCCGTATCACGCCGATCTGGCACCGGGTGAGCAGCCTGAACCAGGTGGACACATACAACAGCAGCGGAGTTTCAGGTTCGACGGTGCAACGCATCACGTCCTCCGGCTTTGACCTGAGCGGGCTCGACTTCCATACTGGTGGAACTCTGGAAAAGAATTTCTCCTTCTATGTGCTTCCGTCGTCGGATTCCACCGGAGCGTTTCATTTTGAGAGCGTCAATGCGCGCGTGGATAACATCGGGGGCAGCCCTTGGCTCAACATCAGGCTAGGTAAATTCGAGCTCAACAACCTGCTTTCTGAAAAACGCACCCTATGGCTCACCGGTAACGGCGGTATCTATCAGACCTATCACTTCATCCCGGTGAATGACGGAAACACGTTTGGGCAAATGGGGGACAACCAGCTCGGCGTGGAGTACATGGGACACTCGGTGGACGATCGGACGCGTGTTTCCGCAGCCCTGCTGAGTTCGAACGATGGGAGCGTGGGCCTGATTACCGGAGCTAACTCCTATAGCGGATTCTTTACCTTCGACCAGGCCTTTGATGCGGGCAAGTTGGGGACGGAGCGTCTCGGAGCCTACGCCTTTGTAGGACAGGCGGCAACCTACTATCTGACTTCTGGTGGGGTGCCCATCCCTGGTTCGGGAATTGGCAACAAGAGCTTCAGTCGTGTGGGCTTTTACGGACAATTCTACTTGGGTCCCCATTTTGACATCAACGTTGTGACCCAGCACGGGTCGGATAACGCTTGGTTCGGGCAGGGTTATGGCAGCGCAATAGCCTCGGATGGCAATGGAACTGCCACCTGCACGAGTACCGCCGGCACCCCCGGCTGCCCTCCAAACAATATTCCGGGATCAACGCTTCCGCAGGGGTCGCGAGCGCCCACGTGGAACGGCTACACCTTCGAAGCTCGCTACGTATACAGTCCGCAGCTGATCTTCAAGGCCGTCTTTGAGGCGGAACGAATGTCGCAGCAAGCAACTCCTGGAACCCCGTCCAACCTGGGAAACATCAACAACTATTCGATCGGCTACCGCTACAACCCGTTTATGACCAGCCGGGCCGGCTTTGCCTATTTCGGCGAATTCAACTTGTTCCACCAGGACGGCACGGGGCCTAACAACTCGACCGGCAATCCCACCAACATAAACACCAGTGAATTGCTGTTCGGGTTTGACTTTGACTTCTAGAGAGGGGGATGACTATGAATACCAACTTATTCAAGTGGTCGCTGTTATTGAGCGTGGTTGTCGCTCTCTGTCTCTCCGCTGCTTCATACGCGCAGCTCACTACGTATCAGCAGCAGGAGTGGTTGCATTCGCCGGCTACGTCCAGCCACGTTGGCAACATAACCGGCAACGCCCACGCCGCCGCCATGCCGTATCGGCGGTACTGCGTTGGCTGTCACGGCCCTCTTGGGGATGGCAACGGGGAGAACGCCCAATGGATCAGCCCCAAGCCACGTGACTTCCAACTCGCGATTTTCAAATGCCGCTCCACTCCTACCGGGACGTTGCCCACGGACCAGGATTTGTATGACAGCATCGGCCGTGGCTTGGATCGCTCCAATATGCCGTCGTGGAATGCATTGACCAAGCAGGAGCGGGCCGACCTGGTGGCCTGGATCAAACACTATTCGCCGCGCTGGCAGAATGAAAAAGCTGGAACGCCCATCCAGATCCCTCCAGAGCCGGAAATCACGCCGGAACGGGTGAAGACTGGGCAAGAAGTGTTCAAGAAGATGGAATGCTGGAAGTGCCACGGTGTCCAGGGCATGGCCAACGGGCCTTCCTCCTCAACCCTAACCGATGACCTTGGGCGGCCTATTTCTCCGTTCAACTTCACGGACGGCTCGCGACCGCTGTGCGGAAACACTGATGCGGATCTCTACAAGATTTTCATGACCGGCGTGGACGGGACACCCATGCCGTCATTTTCAGACAACATCAAACCGGATGAGGCTTGGGACCTGGTATTTTATCTGCGCTCGCTGCAGCCGCATAACTCCTTCAACGCCAAAGAGAAGGAGATTGCCAACCAACTGGGGTTGAAACCGGTGAATCCAAATGCACCAGCACAGTAATTGGGAGGGTAACCCTTCCGAACTTAGGAGAAAGGCCATGAAGCATAAACGCAACCGTGGGTGGGCTGCGATCTTAGCCACTCTAGTGTTGGTCGGTCTTGGATCGTTAACGATTAGCCACAAGGCGAGCGCGGCGGCCGAGGGCAAGATTACCGGCACCGTCAAGCTCGACGGCACGGCCCCGCACATGAAGGGTATCGAGATGTCAAAGGACCCTGTCTGCGACAAGGCACACGCGGGCAACCCTGCCCATTCGGAAAATGTCGTGGTCGGCACGGGCGGCGGTTTGGAGAATGTTGTTCTCTATATTTCCGAAGGTTTGAGTGCCAGTGAGCTCAACGCGAAACCCACCCAAGTCCCCATATTCGACCAGAAAGGATGCGTGTACACTCCCCACGTGCTGGCGATGGATGTGGGCCAGGAATTCAAAGTGCAGACCAGCGACCCGACGGCCCACAATATCCACCCGGAACCCAATCCTCTTACCGGCAATATTCCCTGGAACCAGTCGCAACCGCCAGGGGCTGCGCCGGTCGTTAAGAGTTGGAAAACTCCAGAAATGATTCACGTCAAGTGCAATATCCATCCGTGGATGAGTGGCTGGTTCGCGGTGGTAAAGGGTCCGTACGCAACTACGGATGAGAATGGTTCCTACACGATCCAGAATGTGCCAGCTGGAAATTACACGGTGACGGCGTGGCAGGAAACCTACGGTACGCAGACCCAGAAGGTGACGGTAGGGGCGGGGGCAGCGGCAACCGCCAATTTCACGTTCAAGGCGAAGTGAGAATTCTCGGGTAAAAAATCAATCCGAGAGCTGGCCAATCCGCCCGTTTCCGACACTCCACAAAGGAGCGGCCGAGAGCCGGAGATGCTGCGGAGCCTTCAGCGATGGCACAGGAGGGTACATGGAAACTGCAATCGGAGTATTTTCTTCGCGTGATCACGCGGAGGGGGCGGTCAAGGAGTTGCGGGAGCGGGGCGTTCCGGAAGAATCCATCGTTTTCTTAACGCGCTCGGAAAGCGAAGCCAAAACTATCGCGAAAGAGCTCGGCGCATTTGTGGGAGGTTTCGTGGGCGGAGCCGCCGGGTTGACCACCGGGGTGGTCGCGGCAACGCTCCTTCTTCCCGGGATCGGGACGGTATTCGCGCTAGGGATCGGCGCTGCCGCGCTGCTCACGGGCGCCAGTGCGGGCGCGGGTGCGGGCTCCGCCGCTGGATCGGCGGCAACACACGAGACGAACGCGCCGCAGCCGACAACGGCTGAAAAGTCCTCTGAGGACGCGGCCTTCTTCCAGGAAGTACTCAAAGAAGGGCGTTCGCTGATTGTGGTTCGGACAGAGTCAAAGGAACTTGCGAGTTCCGCGTGCGCCGTTCTTGACCGGCTGGGAATCGGAATGGAAGGACGGAGCCCCGTCAAGATGCAAACCACCGCCCGCCAGGTGGGCGGAGTGACCGTTCTGGACATCAGCGGAAGAATTACGGTGGGCGAGGGAAATGTTATTCTCCGCGAGATTGTTCGAGATCTGGCGGAAAAAGGCGCCAAGGCGATAGTGCTGAACCTGAGCGAAGTTCAGTACGTCGACAGTTCTGGTGTCGGAGAGTTGGTCAAGGCTCATACCACGATTCGGAACCAGGGTGGGCAATTGAAACTCACCAATCTGAACAAGCGGGTACATGATTTGCTCGAACTGACCCGGCTGTCCGCCGTTTTCGATATTCAAAAGGACGAGACGAGCGCGATCAAATCCTTTGCCGGACCGTCACAAGGGGTGGCATAGCGCATCAGTTTCGCGGGGCGTTTATCGTGAGGTCCGCCGCGGGGAGGGCGAGCAATCCTGCCTGAAACGGACTAATGAAGACGGCTGAAACCGGTCAAGGCGAGGACATCATGGCGAAATTCTTTGCGGTCACCATCATCGTAATCGCGATCCTTTCCGCGATTCCCATCCTGCGACACACCTGGGTGGCGCCGGAGGACATCTCGACCCATGGAGCTCTGATCGATGAGCAGATGTCAGAGACCATGGCGGAGGCTGGGATCTCCTTTCTCCTCGCACAGTTCGTTTTGGCGTTTTTTGTCTGGAAGTTCTCGAACCCTGGCCCCAACGCAAAGATTAAGAATTTTCCCGGCGGCGCCAAGGGTTTGGTGATTGCTGCCTTCCTGGTTGTGGGCATAGAAGTCCTGGCCCTCGGAATCTTCGGGGTCAAGGCATGGGCCAACGTGTATCTCACCCCGCCGTCGGCCAACGCCATGCCCATCCAAGTCCAAGCCGGGCAGTTCGCTTTCTATTTCCGCTACCCCGGTCCGGATGGAACCTTCGGCCCGCTGCACGCGGAGCTCATTAATGAAAGCACGCAGAACTTCTTTGGTCTCGACCTCGACCATGATCAGGATTCCAAAGACGACATTGTGACTGCCGAGATGGCGATTCCGGTGAACAAGGAAATCCATCTGCTCATGCATGCGAAGGATGTTGGACATTCCTTTTTTGTGCGGGAGTTGCGGGTGCAACAGGATTTCGTTCCCGGACTGGATGTCTCTCTACACTTCACGGCAACTAAGGTCGGTAAGTACGAAATCGTCTGTACCCAGCTTTGTGGCCTGGGACATTACAACATGAAGGCATACCTGGACGTCATGTCGCAGCAGGACTTCGATGACTGGATAAAGAAAGAAGCGGCAATGCAGTAGCTCTTCCGGTCCGCGATCGCGCACGAATGGATCAGGACAAATCTTTTGAGGTGAGGATATGCACGACGTAGCAGCGCACGCGGCGCACCACGCTCCTCCGACAAGTTTCATTCGGAAGCACGTCTTCAGCCTGGATCATAAGGTGATCGGCAAGCAGTATTACGGGTTGGCCCTGCTCGCCGCTCTTATCGGAATGGTGCTTTCCTGGTTCATGCGCATCCACCTGGCGTGGAACAATGCCGCGATCCCCGGCCTGCAACTGCTTTCGAAAACCGGCGCTCCGGGCGGGTTGATGACCCCAGAGTATTACCTGCAACTGATGACCATGCATGGCACCATCATGGTTTTCTTTGTGCTCACGACCGCTCCTTTCGCGGCCTTCGGTAATTTCTTCCTGCCCATCCAGGTAGGCGCCGAGGACATGCCCTTCCCGCGGTTCAACATGATGTCGTTCTGGGTCACATTCACGGCTTTCCTGGTTCTGATGTCGTCGTTCGTTCTCGGCGATGGACCCACGCTGGGTGGATGGACCCAATATGCGCCCCTCAATGCGGTGGGGTCGGTTGCGGGCCCAGGGCAAGGCCTGGGTGTGGTGCTTTGGGCAGCTTCCATTGGGCTGTTTTGTGTTGGCCAGTTGCTGGGCTCACTCAACTTCATCACCAGCACGCTTGATCTCCGGGTCAAGGGCATGAGCCTCCTGCGCCTCCCGCTCAGCGCATGGGCATGGTTTATTACCTCCTGCATGGGGCTGACAGCATTTGCCGTGTTAATGCCGGCATGTATCCTCGTTATTCTGGATCACGTGGCCGGGACCAGCTTCTTTGTCGCATCGAATCTGGTGATCAATGACCAGGTGCAGCCGCACTCGGGCGGATCGACTCTGCTCTGGCAGCACCTGTTCTGGTTCTTCGGACATCCCGAAGTCTACATCGCAATCGTGCCCGGCATCGGCATCGTCTCCCACATCCTGGTCACCAATATGCGCAAGCCGATGCTGAGCCATCGAACCCTGATCTATTCCATGGGCGCACTTGCCGTCCTTAGCTACATGGTCTATGGGCATCACATGTTTGTCAGCGGGATGAACCCGTTCTCCTCGCTGGCGTTCTCTTTCCCCACGCTGGTTATCACCATCCCGTCCACCATCATAGTGCTGGTCCAGGTGTTCAGCCTGTATGGTTCAAAGCTGCGTATCAACTCGGCGTCGCTGTTTTCCTTGGGCTTTATTTCGATGTTCGTCGCCGGAGGCGTGAGCGGTTTCTTCCTGGCTCAGCCATCGATCGATATCATGCTCCATGCGACCTACTTCGTGGTGGGCCATTTTCACATGGTGATGGGCGTCGCAGCCATGTTCGGCATCTTCGCGGGAACTTACTTCTGGTTCCCCAAGATGGTCGGACGAATGATGAACGAGACTCTGGGAAAAATCCATTTCTGGCTCAGCTTCGTGGGCGCCTATTGCATCTTTATGCCTTTCCATTACTTGGGCATGGCCGGAAATGTGCGCCGCTACTCGACGTTCACGGATGACTTTCTGCAGCCGCTGATCCCGGTGCATCGGTTCATCACCGTCGCTGCTCTGATTACCGGCGCAGCCCAGCTGATTTTTCTTTATAACCTGATTCACAGCCGGTTCTGGGGCAAGCCGGCGCCGGATAACCCGTGGGAGGCCACTTCGCTCGAGTGGAGCGCGGCTACGCCTCCGCCTTTCGACAATTTCGGCGGTAAGCATCCGGTGGTTTACCACGATCCCTATCAATACGGAGTGCAGAGTTCGGTCGGCGACTATGTGATGCAGGCTTCGGCGGAGCAAGTTAAGACGGAGCACGATGAGAAGTAACTCGCAAAGCAACTCGTAAAGATAATTCGTAAACAGGCATCTGAGGGGAGTTTCGGTCGTTATGGCAACCACAATAAATCAACCGCCGCAAATCGATCCGCACCGTTTGCCCGATGACGGGCACTCGGGAAACGGCGGTTGGAGAAACCTGGTTCCGGCGGATGGTGGCTTGCGTGTGGCACTGGACTACTCGCCGCCAGCGTCTTCGACCGGCATTTGGGTAGTGCTTTTCGCCATTACGATGATGTTTGCCGCGTTCACCAGCGCACTGATCGTTCGTAAAGGTTCATCGCTCGACTGGAAGACTTTCCCGCTGCCGTCGATCCTCTACTTCAACACTTTTTTGCTCCTGGCCAGCAGCGTGACCCTGGAAGTCTCGCGTCGCCGCGTCGCCGCTTTCATGGGCGGTATGAAAAGTCAGGTTGAGGACCCGGCACGCTGGCTCTACATGACCTTATTCCTCGGCCTGCTTTTTGTGGGCGGCCAGTATGTCGCGTGGTCGCAACTGAGGGCCGAGGGGGTCTATCTGGCCACCAATCCCAGCAGTTCTTTTTTCTATTTGCTGACGGCTATACATGCGCTACACGTGCTGGGAGGCTTGGGTGGACTGATCTATGTCATTCGCAACCTGAATAAGTCGGTCCTACGGAGGAGTCAGGTGGTTGCGACCGCGCGTTACTGGCATTTCATGGGCATTCTTTGGCTGTACCTGCTGTTGCTGCTTTGGATGAAACTTTAATTGACTCGACAATTAGGAGGCGCCGTGAGCCAAGCGGATTTGACCATGGAAGGGCACTCGACAGCTCTTACTGTAGGACCGGCCTTTTCGATTCCTACAAAAAAGCTGGCGATGTGGCTGTTCATCATCGCCGACACCATGACGTTTGCCGCGTGTCTGGTGGCCTATGGGTTTCTGCGCAATGGGACTCCCAACTGGCCCAGACCGTTCCCCGGCATCACCAACGTCGCCCTGATGACCTTCGTTCTTCTGACCAGCAGCTTGACCATGCTGATCGGACTGCGCTCCGCGCGGGCGGGGGACAAAGCCGGAGCCTTCCGTTGGACCATGATTACCGCGGCTCTGGGTATTGGTTTTGCCCTGCTGCACATTCGGGAATGGCTGGAGCTCATTGACCAGGGCATGACGCTCTTTAAGAATCCGTGGGGAACCGCATTGTTCGGGGCGTCATTTTTCAGCATCACGGGCTTGCATCTCACGCACGTCACCTGCGGCGTAATCGCTCTAATCGTCGTGGGTGTGCGGTACAAGGGCGGCCGCTACAATGCCGATGACATCGAGGTTCTGGGCCTTTACTGGCACTTCGTGGATGTGGTTTGGATGTTCGTCGTACCGTTGGTCTACCTTTTGAATCTCGCCCACTAGAGCAAGGAGTTTTGGGAGCAGATGATATGACAACCGCGGAAGCGCATAAGAGTAGCGGAATCGGCAAAGACCTGGTCGTCTATATTTGCCTGTTGGCGTTGGCCGGCTTGCAATTCGTAATTGCCTATCAGAAGATCGACGCATCGCAGATGTTCTGGCGCATGCTGACGGTCGCCTGCGTCGAGGCGGGGCTGGCAGTGCTGTTCTTCATGCATCTTTGGGCGGAAAAGCGGACATTTCTCTGGTTTGTCCTCATCTTTACGATTTCTGTCTTGCTGGGGATGCAATATGGGTGGACCGATGCCTTCCGGATGCTGGTCGGCGCGCCCTTTTCAAAATGACATATGTAAGGAACCGGCGCGGGGAGTAGAGATGTTCGGAAGAAAGTTACGAGCAATGTTACGAGGAGAGCTACGAGCAAAGTTGCGGGTCGAGAGACCGTTCCTGCTGGTTGGCATTGCGCTGATTGCGCTGGTCATGCTCGCCGCCCCGCTCCCGGCCTTCTCGCAGAGTTGCGCGCTCTGCTATACGCAGGCGGCCTCCGCCGGCGCTCGAATGATTGAGGCCTTGCGCAGTGGAATTCTGATTCTTATCGTCCCTCCAACCCTGATGTCGATTGGCATGATTTTTATTGTTTATCGCAAACGCAATCAGTTCAGGCAGACCGCTGACGCACCTGACGCTGACCGCAATTGGTAGTGATTTCGGGTGGCGCAGCGCTTCAGCGTGATCGAGTCCTAATGCTTCTGGGACAGCCCTACCCAGCCTTCTTCGCCGGTATCCAGTAGACCTCTTCTTTGAAGTTCTCTTTTTGAAATCCGATACGTTTCAAGATGCCCTTGCCGTGCTCGATCATCTCCGGATGCCCGCACAGATACGCAATGCTGTTGGCCGCCGTGCATCCCCAGTGGTCGGCATACTTGCGTATCAACTCATCCACGCGGCCGACTTCGCCCTTCCAATTCGTATCCTCCCAGGGGCGGCTGATGGTAGGCACGTAGGTGAACCAGGGCGCCTGCTCGGCAAACTTCTCCAGTTCCTCGCGGTAACCGAACTCCCAGGAGCGGCTAGCGCCGTGCAGCAGAAACAGGCTGTGATCGCCGGTGAAGTTGCCTTTCTTCCAGTCCGCAAACAGGGTCCGCACGTAACTCACGAACGGCGCCACTCCGGTCACGGTGCTGACCATGAAGTGGTTCTTGCGCGCGGGTTGGGAAGTTTCCAAGGTAAAAAGGCCCTTAGCCACCTTGCGCATGAGCACCTCGTCTCCGGGCAGGAGATCGTGCAGGGGCGGGGTGGTCACGCCTTCCGGTACCAATTCGAAAAAGAATTCGAGTTCCCTTTCGTAGGGCGAAGAGGCGATCGAGTAGGCCCGCTCCACGCGGCGCGTGTCACGCTCGACGCCGAGGGTGGCGTACTGCCCCGCCGTGAACCGGAATTCGGCCCCTGGATCAATGCGAATCATCCAGAGGTCGGGCGCGAAATCGACGCGCTTGGTAATACGGGCCCGGTAATGCTGGTCATCCATGGTTCGGTTGCCTTTCATTCAGAAGCGGCGCTCCCCGCGGCGCTCCGGGGCTGCAAAACACTCGATGGTGGCGACGGTGCAAGTAACTGTGGAGCGCGTCCAGCGCCAGAGTAACACGTACCTGCACATTTAATTTCCCCTCTTGTTTCGATATTGGGCTGTGGGAAAAAGATTCCGGCGTTGGCCGCGGATGTTTCAGTGGCGGCCAGGACTGTTGTCCGATCACGCATCCTGGTGGGCCACGGACCACGAAGGTGGCGTACTTACTGAGTTCGGAAGGTTAGCTATTCTTCGAAAAGCACACCCAGAAGTCGCGCCAGCTCGGCCTTCTCCTGAGTTCGACTGCTGTTGTCGGGAGTATCCTCGGTGAGCTGTGCGAGTTCGTGGGCCAGGATGCGCTGGGCGGTGTGCTGAGGAAGGTAGATTGCGTGGCGCGAAGGAGTCAGGTTCCAGCTCTTGTTGTCGTCGCGGCGCCTCAGAGACCATCGTTGCCGTTGCGAACGCTTGTGCAACTCCGTCTGACCTGCCGTGAGTGAAGCCAGTTCATCGATCTTAACCTCGACCCAGCCTTGGTTTCCTGTGATATGCACCTTATCTACTTCGAAATGGTCGAACACAAGCAAGGGTTGAGCCGACTTGAAGAGGTCGCGCCCGCGAAGCATCTCCTCCGAATCCTTGCATGCTTGCCAGAAGGCCGTGCTCACCTGTTGGGATTTGGGCCGAACGTAACCCACGACCGCAACATGAGATATCTCCGTGTGCACTGGATGATCCTCTGCTAGCGTCGCGGAGAATGCGATGTCATTGGAGGACTCTTCCGATACATCAGGCACTGGGGCGTCAGCACGGGTTTCGCGCGGGTTCGTTTTGCCCAAGACCGTGGGCTTCCAACTCGCAGTCCGAATCGGGGTGGAGAGCGCGCGTGGCGGAACCGGCTTGACGTAACGAAAGAAGCGCGGCTGTCCCCGCTGTTTCCAATACGGCGCATCGTACAAATCGACACCGGGGCCCGAACTCAGCACGCTGAAAAAGGAGTGCTGAACGGGGTTGACCACAACCCCAGCATGTCCGCGCCAGACGGCTAAGTCGCCCGGTTGCGGACTTGCGACTCGTCGAAATTCGTCGATCCCCGCGTAAAGATCCGAAGAGCTCGCGTATTCGTAAGGGAAACCGGCGCGCTCATAGAGTCCATGGACAAAATGGAAGCAATCGGCGGAGAAATCTGCATGGTGATAGCGCGAATCCAGCGCGACACCCAGAATCGTCAAACCCTCACTCAAAGTCAGCGGCCGAAACCCAATCGGCTTCTGCTGCTGCAGGGCGGGAGTCTCGCGAGTAACTCGGTACGCTACGTTGGAGTTTGCCCCCTTCTCTTGCGCTAACGCGACACCGGCAGCGGTCACGTAGAGCAGGAGTAATAGCAGGACGCCTTTGGCAGAGAGCCGCATAGTCCGTCTTATAGCGCACCTTCATAAGGGAGAATAGGTCACAGGGGTGCTGCCGGGTTTGCGACAACTGCCCTACTCCGATATGCACCCTAGGATCCACGCAACAGCGTCCTAAAGATTTCACAGCGACTGACAACATTTTGTCACGCAGATCCACCTGACAACACTTTGTCACGCAGATCCACATTGACAAATCTTGACACTTCACGCTGCAGCGCGTACCACCTGACCGCCTTCTTATGCACAGCCAGCACAAACGATTCCTTTGGAATCTTAGGGTTGAAGTGGGATGGAACTTTGGTCATCTGGCCGGAAGACTGGACCCTCAAGTGCGGCTGCATGGATAGTTTCGTGGCGGCGTCGTACCTCGGAGGGGGGATCCGAACCAATGCGGAGACAGAAGGGATTTTCGCTGATCGAGTTGCTGATTGTCGTGGCTATCATCCTGATTATAGCGGCGATTGCTATCCCAAACCTGCTACGGGCGCGCATTGCGGCGAACGAGTCGTCCGCAGCGGCGTCGATTCGCACCATCAACACAGCAATGATTTCCTACAACTCCAGTTACCCGACGGTAGGCTTTGCGTCTAACCTGACCGCCCTGACGGGCACCTGCACCGGCACCGTCGTGCCCACATCGACTAGCGCTTGCTTGATCGATACGACGCTGGCGGGGGGCACTAAGAGCGGCTATACCTTCGGTGTGCAGGGCACGTCCGGCGGCTATGCTGCGTGGGCAACCCCGGTGCACGTAAATACTTCGGGCGTGCGCGGCTTCTGCTCGGTCGCGGATGCTGTGGTGCGCACCAACACCGCTCCGATCTCCGGCTGCGCCGGAAGCGAGACCGCGCTGCAGTAAGTTGCACTTGGCAAAATAACTGGGTAAGGGTACAAGGCGGAAAGAAGGACTAACCCTCAGTCCGCCAGGGCTTCTACTAAGTGCGTGCAAAGGGAGGTTTCCACGTTGTAGTAGTTGCAGATGGGCGGGGCGGACAAATAGAGTTTGAGGATTCCGTCCACGTGGGGATACCCTTCGCGCTCCCAGCGGTCTGCATCCCGCTTCTCGGCCCAGAGAGTGACGGCGATCCACTTTTCCGTCTTGGTCTCGGGCACGAAGGGCAGGAACTCCATAAATCCCTGCTGCTTCTTCAGGATCGGCAGAACTTCCTTGCTTAGAACGTTCACGATTTCGTCTTTCATTTCCGGCTTCGGAGTAAATTCAACGATGCGGCCAAACATGATGAATCTCCTTTGCGTTTTGATTGGGGCGACCCGCTCGGAGGAGGAGTGCTTGCGGATCAATCATTAATCAATGCCAGATTATGCCTTCACTGATGAAAGTCAGTGACTCAACGCACGATACGCTGTGAGGTTCAAACACACGAGCGGCAGCCGACATCGTATGCCCTCGGTTTCGCATAGGAACTACCGCCGTCCAACTTGCCAAGCACTGAAAGAGCCGCAGCAACATGACGAAGCTCATTCACCAAATTCATTCTCCCCCTGCCCTCAACTCCGACACAAAGCCCGCTAGCCCCGTTAGATTTGCCATGAAAACCCCCTCGGCATGGAATTTTAATTGATCCCCCTCCGAGAGGGCCGATGCACCGGAGCCAACCACTGGGTAGATGTCTGCAATGTGCGTTGGTGGAAAACTGTGACCCTTTGCTTTCCCTGCCCGCCAATCGTATCGTGAGGGCATAGCATCGAACCGAACCGCTCGGATTTTTCTGCTTGAAGGGGACGGCTATGCCTTGTGAAAAAGAACTGCAAGAACTTGCGATGGCTTTAAGGAAGGGCTCGCGCTATTTCAAAGGATGGAACATCAACGTCCTCCAAGCGTTTATTCGGGACAGAGGATGTTGCGTCTATTGCGGGAAACCTCTGCTGGCTATGTTTGGCGTTGCAGGTACAGGCGACCATTTGTTGCCCAAATGCGACTATCCCGATCTCGCAGAGAATGTGGATAATTTAGTCCCTGCCTGTGCGGAGTGCAATCACATAAAACACTATTACGACCCCTCGAAAGGAAAAGGCAAAGAGCTTGTTATCACAGCGGAGGTTCGTCGCCTGAGCCTTATCCCTGAGGCCAAACGGGAAATCGAGAGAAGGACGAAAGCTAATGATTGGAAAAAGGAGTTTGATACCGCAAAGCGTCTTTTTGACGAAGCCGTAGAGGAGTATCGCAAATGTAAGGAATCCGCCGCATCCTGAAGTTCTTTGGCAACGCACCTTTCAGACCCGACAGATCGCCGGGCTAGAGTGATCCCAAGAGTGGACTACCCCAAGCGCACTGGATCGCGGGTACAATTACCTCCGTTACGTTCAACCAACCGCGAAAAACCGATAAGCTGGCGGCATGGCTCCTACAATCACCGATGCCGCTGCTTTGCCCGTGGAGCAAGAACGTCGCTGGCCACGCTACAAAATAGATGTCCCTGTCCGGGCCGTCATCCACAAGCCGGACCGAACCCTGATCCGGGATGGGCGCGGCATGGAAATGAGCGAAGGTGGCATGCGTCTATTGCTGGGTGTAGAACTCGGACTCGGCGAGGAGATCGAAGTGGAGTTCACTCCTCCGTATTCAGGCAAACCCATTCGCATGCGAAGCGAAGTGCGCAACCGCAACGGATACCGCTACGGAGTCGAGCTTGTTCCTGAGGGCATGGAAGAGCGGAGCGAAGTCACCCGCTTGCGCCAGATGTTAACAACCTTCGAGGCGAAGTTGTCTTGAAGCTCCCAGCCCCCTTAGATTTGCCCTTATCCTCTCGGTAAGAATTGTAATTGATGGAGTCTGTTTCCTGAGCGAGTGGTGCATATTGTGCGGCCCCGCGAATGCACTGGGTATAATGCCGTTTCTCGCTATTCGGGCCTGTGCAACCGTCTGAAAACAATGCTTGCCCACATGAACCAGACCGGGGTCGAGAGATCGAGATCGTCCGCCCGGACTTCCTGCGGCCACGCTGATCTTGCTCTGGCGGTCGCGGACGAGGCGGTCTTTAAGGTCGTCGTTTGGAGTTGGCACGCTCGACCTCATCTCGCTTCACGACAATCGATCTTCCAAGCTAGTTGTCAAAAACCTCGACCCAGAGGGTCTCATCGTTCCTCAGCAACCCGAACTCCAGCCAACGGGGAACGCTTGAGCCATCTGCATAGATTGGACGTGAGAAGCAAAAAGTTCCCGGTTGCTGATAGCAGTAGTTCTCCATGTGGCGGTAAATTTTTCCTTGGGGCGACCAGCCCCGATTTAGGCGGCGTTCCTGCGAGAAGACATTCACGTCGAGTCCGCCACCGATGCAGCGCGCCATGAAATGCCCATCGTCTCGCTCTGTCCCCGCAAATTCATCGGTTGGCTCGATCCTTATCCGCCGCACATCGCGGTCTTGTTGTGCTCTGGACGACTTCCCTAACACACCGATGACTCGATCCGCGATTGTCTGGTCATACGGCACCGCGCCTGTCATTTCCAATCGGGAGTAAACGTCGCAGATGTATTCGAACGTGCGATGCCGAAACCGCACGAGATTCGGCTCGTGCGAGATCGTCCGATCGTCCTCACATATGTATCGCGCCACACTGAGGGGAGGCGTTCCTTCAGGAACAGCGTCGCGTTTGCGGCGCCGAGCGCCCCCGCCTCAGACAGCACAGCTTCGTAGTCGATGGAGTACCGAGACGGCAGCATGCGAACTCGCTGTGACGACTCAGGGGTGGACTGGAGCAAGGTGGTCATTAGCTAATGACCTTCCCCGACGAGAGCATCTGCTTCATCTTCTCTACTCGCCGAGCGCGTGTCTCTTCCTTCTTGGCTCCTGAATACCAGACGACGAATTCTTTCTTGTGGCTGAATGCTAGACGGTTTAGCTTTTCAGTGAGCTTCGCGCCTAATACCCTCCGCAGTTGGATGGGGATCTCGATGTCCCGCTTTTCGGTATCCGGCTCAAGGACAATCGTCACTACGTCTCCAGCTTTTACGCCCGCATGGCGGCGAGCGGCCGCATTGACAACGATGTACTGAATCCCGCCCCCTGTTCCCGACCGTATTGCGCCAAGTGTAGCCATTTATCGTCACCTTGACCAGAACTTTAGCCTTGCCCCAGACCTCTCGTGTGTCGAAGGGCAGCGTGAACGATGCAGTCCCGTTGTCGCGAGACTCATCTCCGTTTAGCTTCGACCTGAATTCTCTCCGCATCTTTGATGTTCCGACAATAGCACTTCTCGCAGCGGCTGGGCCGGACTCTTCGGGCTCGCATTTGTGCTTGTCGAACTGTTCTTGGAGGTTCGCCTGCGCATCGGCAGTCCTCCGGAGGGCACTCATGGGAACTTTAAACTCCCGGCTACAAACAACTGAGGAACTTCCTGTCAGTGACTTTCAGTTTATTTCCAAGCGGTGTTTTTCGATGATTCCCGCGAGCGTTTGTTCATCACGAATCACAGTCTTGTACACCCATGTGTAATGGTCTCCCGCCCAGAAATTCATTGCCTTCGCCGCACGTTCTGCCCCCATCAACTGTCGATCCGCTTTCATTTCTAAGTAACAATCAATCAGGTGCAGATAGGTGCTTTCCTCATCTTGCGCCCCTTCGGGATAGCCGGCAGGAACCTTGGGATAGAGTTTCCGCAACTCCGCTTCGGCAGCCTCGGTCTGGACTCGATGTGCGTCCAAATACCAGTGCAACTGCTCGTGGACGTAGGCCGAGAGCAGCAAGTCGTCGGAGCCCAGATGCCGGGTGTGCAGCGTCAACACGGGATGGCTATGGGGAATCGCCTTGTCGTCTATGACCACCTCGTGCGTGAACGTGTATTTGCTCAAGTCGTAGGAAGCGAGTATCCGCTCCAGTTCTTCCTTCGTTCGCCGCTCTGCATCCGTTCCGTGCTTTAACTGAATTGTGACCGGCTGGGCGAAAGTCAGCCCGGCGAGAAGGAGGAACACAGAACAAGTTACCGCCAAGACGTGGCGATTTGCAGAGCGCATGGCATTTGATCCTCCATGACAGTCTAGGCTTCTATGCCGTCAAAGACTATTCTGCCCAAGCGCAATGATTCGACGCTGACCGCATCCGCATCCGCATCCGGTAGATCGTCCTTGCAGACCCGAGGCGGTCGGTGTTACGACGCAATGCAAGGTGCCACCACCGATGCACTCGCATAGTCAATTAGAACGGTCGCAATTGGAAATTGACAACGACCTGTGTCTCCACTTCCACCGGCTCATTGTTCAGCATATAGGGCTTGTAGCGCCATTGCTGCACGGCTCCGATTGCCGCCCCGACCAGTTCCTTCGGGCCTGAAATTCGCGTGAGTTCGTGGATTCGCCCATCTTTACCGATCACAGCCCGCAGCAAGACTGTGCCCTGAACGCGATCCTGTCGGGCAGTCGCTGGATAGACGGGCGTTACTTTGTGGACAAGCAATCCTTGGGAAACCCCTTGTGCCACCTGCACCCGCTTTGGAGTAGCAGTGGCGTTGCCGGAGGAGGCTGGAGATGGTGTGTCAGAAATCTTGTCGCTGAAGGCAAAATCCAACGGTACCTTTGTGGATACCTTCACAGGCTTACCATTTTTAATGAATGGTTTGAACTTCCATTTCTTTACCGCGTCCACGGCAGCCCTCGCGAGTACTGGGTCGCCGCTGACGACCTCGACATTTTCCACGTCGCCAGTTTCAGAAACCATCAGTTTCACCCAGACCTGCCCCTGTATTTGCTTTTGAGCGGCTTCCGCTGGGTAGGTCGCTTTTTGAATCTTCAGAGGTTCGAGCTTGCTAGAGTCGCCCGGACTGGAGGCAGTGCTCTCTGGAACAGAAGCATCGGAGACAGCGGGAGACGGAGCGTCAGTCTTGGACGCTGGCTGGGAGGGAGCACCCTTCTCCGATGTACCGCCAGTTTGGGGCTTGGGGGAACTATCCGATTGAGCCCAAAGGCAAGTGGTCAGAAGGAGGAATATTAAGAGTCCCAGTTGATTCAGCAACCTCATCGGAGAAGGATTGTACTACGCCAGACATCTTCTTTAGCTCTGTTGCCAACTAAAACGAAAGCGCCCCAGACTCCGTTTAGAGTCATAGGGCACTCCAGTTTACTGCGCACATTCAAGCCTATGTTAGGGTTTCCGCCGAGGGTACGTGGCACAGACTTAGGCAGTCCTGAACCGCAGCTAGGCAGCCTTAACTTTTAGCTTCGCTGCTTGTTCGAGTTGCTTCACAGCGGCCATGGTCCGCGCGGTGTAGTCTGCACGCTTTCCCGACATCGGGCGTCGGTGGCGTTTGGTGACAGAATCATGCTTTGACATTGGCTCCTCCTGTTGCTGCTTTGGTACCTCACAGGTCTCCATATGACACGCTTCTTGAAGCCCACTCTACTCTCAAAGCCGCTCTCAAAAATGGTCAATTCTGATCAGGTACTCACTTGACCGCAGTTTGTAATCCACGGGATAGCCAAGTCTCCCAGCATGTGGCAAGCTGGGCTCATGGCAAAGAGCAAACTGACCGCACGTGAGAAGTCCCGCCAAGAACGCGAACGGGCCAAATCCCTCGAAGACCGCTCCCGGCAGGTAATGAGGAAAGCGGCTCAACTCCAACAAAAAACCCAGCACGATGATATCCCCCAAGCCGCTACGGGGATCGCAAAACCAGATGGCAAGGGGAAGTAGGACGGCGCTGACTGCGGAGATCGTCTGCCCGGACTTCCTCCCGATCACGCTGGGCTTTGATCTGGCGGTAGTGGGCGAGGTGGGCTTTGAGGTCCTCCCCCAATTTGAGTCGAGAATTAGAATTTTGCATTTGGGAAATGCGAAGAATTCATTGACCAACTAGCAACATGCGGGTTTAGACTTCCCCTAATGTGGGGCGGCGACCATCGCTTACACGCGAGACACTGGGTCGAAATCCACTGGTGGAGGGAGGGCAGTGCAGGACTCGCACCCAGCAAACCATCTCTGCAACCTGCCTGCTGCTCTGAGAAATCCTCGTAAAAGATTGCCAACTCCTCGGCTTTCATTGACCTGCCTGTCTCACCCCCCGTAAGATTGTGCGCTAGTGATCGGCAAAACCATCTCGCATTACCGCGTCATTGAGAAGCTGGGCGGCGGCGGTATGGGCGTGGTCTATAAGGCCGAGGACACTCGGTTACACCGTTTCGTAGCCCTGAAATTCCTTCCCGATGAGGTTGCCCGCGACCCAAAAGCGCTGGCGCGTTTTCAACGCGAAGCCCAAGCCGCGTCCGCGCTCAACCACCCCAACATCTGCACCATCCACGACAGCGGTGAGCAGGACGGGCAGGCCTTCATTGCCATGGAGTATCTGGAGGGCATGACGTTGAAGTATCGTATTGCCGGCAAGCCCCTTGAGACGGAACTCCTGCTCAGCCTGGCAATTGAGATCGCCGATGCGCTCGACGCCGCACACTCTGAAGGCATCGTCCATCGTGACATCAAGCCTGCCAACATCTTCGTGACCAAACGCGGGCGGGCCAAGATTCTTGATTTCGGTTTGGCCAAAGTGGCAATGCCGACGACCGACAACCGGGTAGCGAAAGCGGCTGACGCCCGAGCGGAAGCGACTGCGACTGTGACGGAAAGTGATGAGCACCTTACCAGTCCGGGGGCGGCGCTGGGCACCGTGGCCTACATGTCACCGGAGCAGGTGCGGGCTAAAGAGTTGGACGCACGCACGGATTTGTTTTCTTTCGGGGCAGTGCTGTACGAGATGGCAACGGGCGCATTACCGTTCCGCGGCGAGAGCTCAGGCGTGATCTTCCATGCTATTTTGGATCGCGATCCGCTGCCTCCGGTGCGGCTTAATCCTGACTTGCCGCCGAGGCTGGAAGACATAATCACGAAGGCTTTGGAGAAGGATCGCAATCTTCGCTATCAAAGCGCTGCCGAAATGCGGGCCGACCTGCAGCGGCTGAAACGGGACACAGAATCTGGCCGAAGGTTCAACGCAGATGTTGGGGTTGTCTCTGCTGGTTCTTCCCAGCAATCCGATATTGGAAGCTCGCCCCTTCAGGTCGGCAAAAAAAGTGAAATCGCAAAACCAGAATTAATAAAACTTGGATCCGGCGGAGTGTCCACAAGGCATGATCCCATCTCACGGTCTGAAGCCCGTAGCGCTGGCACAGTGGACGGGAGCGCGGAGGCGCCACGTGAAACCAGGGCTTTGATTCCTTTCACAGCCGCCTTGCACCGGTGGAAGCTCATAATTCCGGCTGCTGTGCTCGTGATAGCGCTGATTGGCGCCGTCTCATATTGGCATTCGCGATCGGCTAGCAAGCTTTCCGAAAAGGACACCATTGTTCTCGCCGACTTTTCCAATTCCACTGCTGACACTGTCTTCGATGACACTCTCAAAGAAGCCCTTGCTGTCTCCCTGCGACAGTCGGCGTTACTAAACGTCCTTTCCGACGATAAAGTCGGCGCGTCCCTGAAAATGATGACGCGGGCAGCGAGCACTCCGCTAACGCCGGAAATCGCTCGCGAAGTTTGCCTGCGCTCCGGCAGCAAGGCCTATATTGTCGGCGCGATTGCGGCGCTAGGCAAAGAATATGTGCTTGGCCTGAAAGCGATGAATTGCCAGAACGGGGACACGT
>Ga0209517_10002781_pt1 | contig 24347 bp, 16 predicted proteins | sample PeaSoiMetSII2010_FD_187695 | JGI IMG/M metagenome (GOLD analysis project Ga0209517, IMG submission 187695) | Peat soil microbial communities from Weissenstadt, Germany - SII-2010 (SPAdes) (version 2) | ecosystem: Environmental > Terrestrial > Soil > Wetlands > Peat | place: Germany... | reverse complement strand
GGTTTCAGGCCTGGTCGGGGAAGTCCGCAGCCAGCGGGAGCAACTGGAAACGGTGATCAATAGTATTGATGACGGGATCGTAGTCCTGGACGCGGAACGAAGGATTATGGCGGCCAATGACGCCTTTCTGCAGCGCGCCGGCAACTCTCGCGAGCAGATTCTGGGCTGCTGTTGCCACGAACTTCGACCGGTGCCATGCACTCTGTCTGACTGCCCCACCCTTGCCTGCCTGCGTTCGGGTGAGCGCCAAGTGCGGATCCACGAACGCAAAACCGGCAACGACACCGTGGCCTGGGAAGAAATCCACGCTTCTCCGATTCTGGATGCCTCGGGGCAGCTGGCTCAAGTCGTGGAAGTCTGGCGCGACATCTCGGAGCGGCGCGCGGCCGAGGCGAAGCTGGCCGAGTCCCACCGCCTGGCGTCGGTCGGCGTCCTGGCCTCCGGGTTTTCGCACGAGATGAACACCCCTCTGGCCACGACCCTGATGTGCGTGGAGGGAATCCTTCGCGAGACACCCACCGGACAGGGCGGGCAAATGGATCAGGCCAGAATCCGTGAAAACGCGACGATCGCGCGTGATCAGATCCTGCGCTGCCGCGGGATCACCCAGCACTTCCTACGCCTGTCGCGCGGACAACGGCATGCCGGCGATATCGTGGACTTGGGGGCGGCGATCGCGGCCGCCCAGAGGCTGGTTGATCCGACGGCCCGCGCCAACTCGGTGGAGGTTGCGGTGCAGCCGTTGGCAGCGACTCTGCATGTCCGGGCCGATGAGGCCGAGCTGCAAAACCTGCTGGTCAATCTTCTGCTCAATGCGATTCAGGCATCGAAACCGGGTGGCAAGGTCGTCGTTGCCACCGAAGGCGGTGACTCGGTGCATGTTCGCGTCACCGATCAAGGATGCGGGATCGCCCCCGAATACCGTCAAAAGATCTTCGAGCCCTTTTTCAGCCTTCGCCAGGGCGGTACTGGCCTTGGTCTGTTCCTGTCGCTCAATGCGGTCCGGAGTTGGGGAGGCAACATCCTGGTCGAGAGTACTCCTGGAAAGGGGTCTATATTCGAAGTCGTGATCCCGGCAATCCATTTCACTCCACCGAAGGACGGGCAATGAAGCCCTCCTCCCTCCTTCTGGTCGATGACGATACAGCTTTCCGCCAGGTGATGACGAGCGAATTGGGTCGTCTCGGTTACGAAGTTGACGCAGTGGGTACGGGTGAGGAGGCAATCCGGCAAGTCGTGGCGGCGGAACCCGACGTCGTCTTGCTCGACCTGCACTTGCCTGCGATGGGCGGGATTGAGACGCTGAAGGCCATCCTAGCCGCCGCGCCAGCAACCGAGATCATCATGTTGACCGGACACGGGTCCATCGATACCGCAATCGAATCGATTCGGATCGGCGCCTTCGATTACGTGGTCAAGCCTTGCCCCCTGGACGAACTCCACATTCGCATTCAACGGGCGATCGAGCGGCGATCGCTACGCCAGCGAGCGAATCTTCTCGAGCGGGGTCTGACTCCACCGGATCTGGGTGATTCCTTCATCGGCGACAGCCCGGAATTCCGCCGCCTGCTCAACCTGATTGATCGCGTCGCCCCCAGCGATTCGACAGTGCTCATAACCGGCGAGACGGGCGCAGGAAAGGAACGGGTGGCCAAGCTGATTCACGCGCGCAGCTCCCGACGATCGCGGCCGTTCGTGGTAGTCGAGTGCGCCGCACTGCAGGAAAGCCTGCTCCAAAGCGAATTGTTCGGGCACGAGCGTGGCGCCTTCACCGGAGCCGACCGCGCCAAGCCCGGATTGTTCGAAGTCGCCAACGGAGGAACCATCTTTCTCGACGAAATCGGGGAAGTGAGCCCCGCGACGCAGACCAAGCTGCTGCGCGTGCTCGACACTTCTACCTTCCGCCGCGTCGGCAGCACCCGCGAAATTCGAGTGGATGTCCGAATCCTGACCGCGACCAATCGCGATGTGTCCTCCATGGTGAGGCAGGGCCTTTTCCGTGAGGACCTGTTCTATCGCCTCAGCACAATCACCGTGGAGGTGCCGCCCCTGCGCGCCCGAGGATCCGACGTGGAGCTGCTGGCGCAACACTTTGTGACCGTGCTCAACGAGCGCTTCGGCTCCAGTAAACAGATCAGCCCAGCAGCCCTGCAGATCCTGCAACGGCACAATTGGCCTGGAAACGTACGCGAACTCCTGCACGCGGTCGAAGCGGCATTGGTACTTTGTGAGGGATCGCAGGTTCGGCCTGAGCACCTCCCCGCGTCCTTGCGGAATTCAAAACCTGCTCCGCCGGTCGGTCCTTTAGCGCAGGACGCGCCGCTGCCGACGCTCGAAGAAGCGGAGCGCACCTACATCCGATTGGCGATCGAAGCCAGCCAGGGCCACCGCGGCAATGCGGCCAAGATTCTTGGAATCAGCGAGCGTAATTTGTACCGGAAACTGCGCGAGCACGGGCTGCTGTCGTGATCGGGCAAGTTGTTGGATCTCTCTGAATTTCTAGAATCCGCGGGCTGTCGCGGAGGGCCTCTTCGGGAGCACTTCGCTATCCAATCACAGGTGGGTGTGATCTCAATCACTTCCTCGATCCCCAAACCAAGGTAGCCTCTGCTCATTGTTGTTTTTTCGAACGCTCGTTCGAATTGTGGGGGAGGAGGCCCTTCCGGATGACGATAGCCCTGCCTGCGCCGACCACAACTACCACCCCCGCCACGAGCAAGGGCTTGGCGTTGGTGGCCAAGGGTCAGTTCGACTGGGCGGAAACGCCTCTGCGAGAACTCTCGCCTGACGAAGTGATCATTGCGGTGGCAGGCTGCGGGGTTTGCCACACTGACATTGCATTCGCCTACGAGGGCATTCCCACCCGCCACCCGCTGCCACTGATCCTGGGACACGAAATCGCCGGCCGTGTTGTGATGGCGGGGGAGCACGCTGGCAACTGGATCGGGCGCTGCGTCATTGTGCCTGCCGTAATTCCGTGCGGCGAATGCGACGCTTGCCGCAGCGGCCGTCCGAGCATCTGCCGCCAACAGTTCATGCCGGGCAACGATGCCGACGGGGGATTTGCGACCCATGTACGGGTGCCGGCACGTGGCCTCTGCCCGGTACCCGCAGAGCTTCCAAAGGGGCTTAACCTAGCGATGCTGTCGGTCGTCGCGGACGCAGTCACGACTCCGTATGAGGCAATTCGCCGCTCCTGCCTTGGCGCCGAGGACGTCGCGGTATTTGTCGGAGCCGGTGGGATCGGCGGTTTCGGAGTGCAGATTGCCGCCGCGCTTGGAGCCGCTGTTGTGGCCATCGACGTTGACGCGGACCGGCTGGAGCTTGCGTCAGCGCATGGTGCCGCACTGGCACTCAACCCGCGTGCGGGCGCAGATGTGAAGTCAGCCGTGCGATCTTTCGCCAAGCAAAGCGGACGGCCCGGAATCGGACTCAAGATTTTCGAAACCAGCGGGACACCCGCGGGCCAGCAGACTGCGTTCAGCCTTCTCGACCCGGGCGCTCACCTGGCCATTGTTGGGTACACCGCGCAGAAAGTTGAAGTGCGTCTGTCTAATCTGATGGCCTTTGACGCCACCGCTCGCGGAAATTGGGGATGCCCTCCAGATCAGTACCCGAACGCGCTGGCCATGGTGCTCGAAGGAAAAGTTCAGATTCAACCTTTTGTCGAGATGCACCCACTCGAGGCTGGCCAGCAGGTTCTCGAAGCGGTCCATCATCACCAACTCCGTCGGAGAGCGGTGCTGGCGCCGCAGGACGGAGCATAGAAAAGAGAACCAAGCACATGAAAGATCACAACCTTGTCGAACCTCTTTCCCCCAGCGAAATCCTGTTGGAGCGCAGGCCCGCACGCGATCGCGACGGCACGAGCGTGAGCGGACTGCACAATGTGTGGATCAGTCTGAATAATCCGCGCGAGCTGAACAGCTACACCACCACTTCGATCAAGGAAGTGATTCTCGCGTTACGCGAAGCCAGCAATGATCGCGCCGCGGTGGCTGTCGTACTCACCGGTGCGGGCACGCAGGCCTTCTGCACCGGCGGCAATACCCGAGAGTATGCAGAGATTTATGCCGGGGCCCCAGGCGAGTACCGGCAGTACATGCGCCTGTTCAATGACATGGTCAGCGCCGTCCTCGGTTGCGACAAGCCGGTGATCTGCCGCGTGAACGGCATGCGGGTCGGCGGCGGCCAGGAGATTGGAATGGCGTGTGATTTTTCCGTCGCCAGCGATCTTGCCGTATTCGGCCAGGCCGGACCGAGACACGGTTCCGCGCCCGACGGCGGCAGCACCGACTTCCTGCCACTGTTCGTAGGCATCGAGCACGCCATGCTCAGCGCAACGCTCTGCGAGCCGTGGAGCGCTCACCGCTTCTACCGCTTGGGTGGGCTCACGCAGATCGTTCCGGCGCTCAAGGTTGACGGCAAATATGTGTCTAATCCACTGGTCGTGACCGATCGCGAGTACGACGAATTTGGCCGCCTGATTTTCGGCGACTGGAAGACCGGCGAGGCCCGAGAGGCGGGGAAAGCCTTGATGTCCAGAGGGACTGTCGATCTGTCTTTGCTGGATGAAGCGGTCGAGGGACTGTGCACGAAGCTACTGCACACCATGCCGGATTGCCTGACGAAGACTGTCGAGAGTGTGAGGAAACACAAACTGGAACATTGGGACCGCAACCGCGAAACCAACCGCGCCTGGTTGGCACTCAACATGATGACGGAGGCCAATGCCGGTTTTCGCGCTTTCCACTACGGAACCAAGCAGCAACGCGAGGCGGACTTCGTCCGGTTGCGTCAGCGTCTGGCGGAAGGTGCGCGCTGGAGCGAGGAGTTGATCGCCGACATTGCGCCCTGGACAGTTCGGAAAACCACAAAGGCAGGATGATGAGCAGCCTGAACCTCTCCTTCGAACACGATGGCCAGGTCGCCCGCGTCGCATTGGCTGCGCCCAAGGCCAACATCGTCGATCAGGCCATGATGACAGCTCTGGCTGCGGCCTTCGACGATTTGCGGAATCGACCACAGCTCAAGGTGATGATTCTCACCTCGGAAGGCCCGCATTTCAGCTTTGGCGCCAGCGTGCAGGAACACCTGCCCGAGCACGTCAGGGCCATGTTGCCGCAGTTCAGCGGACTGCTTGGGCAATTGCTGGAACTGCCGGCGGTCACGCTTGCAGCCGTTCGCGGACAGTGTCTGGGCGGAGGATTTGAGCTGGCCCTGGCTTGCGACTTCATCGTAGCGGAGGAAGGCGCCCAGTTCGCTTGTCCCGAAATCAAGTTGGCAGTTTTTCCTCCCGCAGCGGCCGCACTATTACCGGCCCGGATCGGCGTGAGTCGCGCGGCGGAACTCGTCCTGACCGGAGCCGCATGGAGCGCCGCCCAAGCTGCGGGAACAGGATTGATCGCGCAAACTGCGCCGCAAGGACAGCTGGAAGCGACGGTCGAAACGTGGATCTGCGACCACTTCCTGGCCCGTTCGCCGGTGGCCTTGCGATACGGTGTGCGCGCGGCCCGCCTCCCACTGCGGCGCGCTTTGCAGGAGGACCTGCCACAACTTGAGCGCATGTACCTTGACGAACTCATGGCGGAGTCCGACGCCGTCGAAGGACTGCGCGCGTTTATGGAAAAACGTGAGCCCCATTGGGAAAAAGGCGGGGCGAAGAAAGGATCGCTCGCGTGAACCCTGAGCTCGACGAGATCCTCAGCCGCGCCCAGACCCTATACGAAGACCTTGACTACAAGGCAGTCGCGGAATGGAAGTCCTGCGCGCCCGGTCGCAAAGCGATCGGGTACCTGCCAATCTATGTCCCACGAGAACTGATTCATGCGGCAGGAATGTTGCCCGTCGGAATCTTCGGCGGAGGCGACCGGCTGGAAATCATCCGGGGCGACGCCTACTTCCAGAGCTACATCTGCCACCTACCTCGCAGCACGATCGAGCTGGCACTATCGGGACGGCTCGATGTGCTGAACGGCATGCTGTTCCCCTCGATCTGTGATGTCATCCGCAACCTGAGCGGCATGTGGACGATGCTCTTTCCCGGACGCTATGTCCGCTATGTTGATCTTCCCCAGAACTACGACGCCCGCGTTGGAGGTGAATTCTGGCGGCGGGAATTGACGGCGATCCGCGAGGATATGGCGCGGCTGGCGGGCGGACAGATCTCCGATCAGAATCTGCGAAACAGCATCCGGATCTATAACCAGAACCGGCGTGCGATCGGGGAACTCTATCGAGCACGCAGTGAATCGCCGTGGCTTTATCCCATTTCACAGGTCTATACCGTGCTGCGAGCGGGCAGCGTGCTGCCGCCGGAGGAGCACACCACGATGGTGCGCCGTTACCTCGAGATGGCCTCGCAGGGATCATGCCTTCCTGAAGATCGCAGCCGAGTCATCCTGACGGGCATGTTCTGTGAACAGCCTCCGTTGCCATTACTCGTCACCCTGGAACGCGCGGGCTGCTGGATCGTGAACGACGACCTGCTGCTGGGTTTGCGCTGGTTCACCGGCGAAGTGCCCGAGGAGGGTGACGCAATAGAAAACCTGGCGAAGGCATACTTGACGCAAAGCGTGGCGACGGCTTCCTGCTATGCACCCAATGGGCAACGCGGCCGGTGGCTGGTCGATGCCGTGCGGCAGAATCACGCCGATGGCGTCATCTTCTGCGCTCCGAGTTTTTGCGATCCCGCGCTGCTGGAGCAGCCCATGCTGGTCGCAGCTCTGGAACGGGAACATATTCCCCACACCCAGTTCAAGTATTCCGAGGATACAGGGCAATTTGCCGTCATCCGGGAACAGGCCGGCACCTTCTCGGATTCGATCCGGCTGTGGAGCGAAGCATGACCAGAGATACCGTGCAGAAATCGACCGTGCAGAAAGAGCAGAGCATGGTGCTGCAGAAGCAACTCATCGGCGACTATTACGAATCTCTGGGGCGGGCGCGGGAGGAAGAAAAACGAGTCGTCTCCACGTTTGTTCCCGGGAATTTGACCGAACTGCTGCGGTCCTTCGATCTGCTGCCGATCCTGCCGGAGATCAATGCGCTGCAGTCCGGCATGCGCAAGCTTTCCGCCAACTACATCGCTGAAGCGGAGAAGCATGGGCACAGCGAGGATGTCTGCACTTACGTGAAATGCGACATCGGCATGTTGAAGTCGGGCAACGTGGGGCCCACCGGCGTAAAACTTCCTAACCCCGACCTGTTGTTGCTGTCTTATACGGGATGCTTCACGTTCCTCAAGTGGTTCGAACTGCTGCGCCAGGAGTATCAATGCCCTGTGGCCATGCTGCACGTACCGTACCTGGCGAACGGACGCATTGAACCGCACCATGTCGACTACGTGGTGCAGCAGTTGCGCACCGAGGTGATCCCGAAGCTGGAGCAAGTCAGCGGCCGGCGCTACGACGAGGCTCGACTTTCCGAGATGCTGGCTCTTTCCGCCAAGGCAGAGGACGACTTCGTGTGGGTGCTGGAGAGCGCGAAGAACGAGCCCTCACCGATTGATGCGTATTTCGGCGGCGTGTACTACATCGGCCCGATATTCACAGCCTTCCGAGGCACGAACGAGGGAGTTGAGTATTACCGCGTACTGCGAGAAGAGATCGCGGAACGGATCCGTCTTGGGCTTGGTCCGGTCACTCCCGAAGGTACGATGGCGAGCCAGCGCTATCGACTCGTGGTGGAAGGCCCGCCCAACTGGACGAGCTTTCGCGAGTTCTGGAAGATGTTCTACGACGAAGGCGCGGTCGTAGTTGCCAGCAGCTATACCAAAGTGGGTGGACTGTACGACCGCGGCTTCCGCCACGATCCCAACCGCCCGCTCGAAAGCCTGGCGGAATACTGCCTGGGTTGCTACACCAACCTCGGGCTGCCGGCGCGCGTCGATCTGCTGGAGCGCTATATCCGCGAATACCGCGCTGACGGCTTCATCATCAATAGTGTGAAGAGTTGCAACTCGTTCAGTGTCGGCCAGTTGCTGATGCTGCGGCAGCTCGAGCAGCGGACGGGCGTACCCGGCGGATTCATCGAAAGCGATCTCGTCGATCCGCGATATTTTTCGGCGGCAAACATCAAGAACCGTATCGAGAGCTATACGCAGATGCTCGCGCAAAGGAGAGTTGCTGGGGTGACGGCATGAGCGTGGACGTTCTGCTCGGCATTGACCTGGGTTCGACCACGACCAAGGCCATTGCGCTTGATCGAACGGGCCGGATCATTGGCCGCGGCATCACCAACACCCGCAGCAACTATGAAGTTGCGTCCCGTATCGTTCGCGAGGAAGCGCTCGTTCAATCAAGGTTTGAACTGGTGCGGCACGCCATGGCAGCCGATCCGGAACTCTTGGGAATCGAACCCAGGTTTATCGGATCTTTGGTGCGCAATTTCCGCCAGCGGCAACATCTGGAACAGTTGGAGTGCCTGGAGTCGGTGCTGCACCGTTGCGCTGATGCACCCCGGTACGCGCCCAACCGGGAGGCGGTCAAGGAAATGCTCAATCGCATCTGCGACGCGATGCGGTCGCGTGTCCCCAGCTATTTCAGTGAATTGGCGGTGCGGAAGAGCGATTTCTTCCGCGATCTCGCCGCCGCCGACTATATGCAGTTCGCCGAGCAGTTCAGCGATGCAAAGCATGCTTCCTTCGACATCCTCTGTGGTCTGTTCGACGCCGCCATTCTGGAGGTCGAGAATGCAGCAGGGGACGGTGCATTTGAACGGCACGCCGGACCGGCACTGGAGCAGACCCTGGCTGGTGCGCCGGCGGACATCCGCAAACGGGGAGCAAGGCTGCGCTCTGCCATTGAGTCGGTGCGGTCGCTGGAGCTTCTTGTGCTTGGAATGATGGGCACAGGTTATGGTCGGCAACGGCTTCCGTTCCCGAAAGAACAGATCCGCAGCGAGATCCTCTGCCATGGCCTGGGCGCCCATGCCATGTTTGCCGGAACGCGCACGGTGCTCGACATCGGCGGCCAGGACACCAAGGCGATTCAGGTCGATGGCACCGGCATCGTCACCAGTTTTCAGATGAATGACCGGTGTGCGGCGGGATGTGGCCGCTACTTGGGCTACATCGCCGACGAAATGAACCTCGGCCTGCACGAACTCGGCAGGCTGGCACAGGAGAGCACTTGCAGCGTAAAGATCAACAGTACGTGTACGGTCTTTGCCGGAGCCGAACTGCGGGATCGCCTCTCTCTCGGCCAGAAGCGGCCGGACATTCTGGCGGGTCTGCACCGGGCGATCATGTTGCGGGCGATGTCGCTGCTGGCGCGTTCCGGTGGAATATCCGACGAATTCACGTTTACCGGGGGAGTTGCCCGCAATCCCGCAGCGGTTTCCGCCCTGCAAGGCCTGGTCGAACAAAACTACGGCGTGCGAACTTTGAATATTTCTCCGGAGTCCATCTACACCGGGGCTCTGGGGGCGGCGCTATTCGCGCAGCGTGCGGCCGATGAAAGGAATGCGGCATGAAGACTGAAGAGAGCATTCTTGCCGCAGGCATCGACGTGGGCTCGAGTGCCGTCAAGTTTGCGCTGGTGCAGATTGCCGGAGACAGCGCCGTGACCGTGCTGGCTCTGCACAACGAGCGCATCCGCCGGCGCGAACTGCGGAAGGTGATTCGGGAAGGCTATGAAGCGGCCCTGGAAGCGGCTGGAGTGCGCCAGAACGAGATCGCGTATACCGCGAGCACCGGGGAAGGCGAGTTGGTGGATTTCCGTCGCGGTCATTTCTACGGAATGACGACACACGCTCGCGGAGCGGTTTTCCTGCTGCCTGGCATACGCGCCGTGATCGACATCGGGGCCTTGCACGCACGCGCCATGCGGGTTGACGAGCGTAGCCGCGTGATGGCGTACCGCATGACCAGCCAGTGCGCGTCGGGTTCCGGACAGTTTCTCGAGAACGTTGCTCGATACCTCGGAATCATGCTGGAAGACGTCGGACCCTTGTCGTGCGAGGCAAAGAATCCGGAATCGGTCAGCAGCATCTGTGCGGTACTGGCGGAGACCGACGTGATCAACATGGTGAGCCGTGGCATTTCGCGCAGCGACATCCTGAAAGGAATTCACCTGTCGATGGCGGGGCGCTACACGAAGCTTCTACGCTCGATCGATGCGTGCGGTGAGGTGGCGATCACCGGCGGACTGGCCGCTGACATTGGGCTGTGCCGAGCCTTGGAAGAGACAATCTCCGAAGAAAAGCTTGCCATGCGTGTGCGCACTCACCCAGACTCGATCTATGCTGGAGCGATCGGGGCCGCGCTTTGGGGCGCGTACCGCCATCGGGTACTGGCGCGGCGTGCCAAGGTGCAGCAGATTAGCGGACAGATCCTACGCGTCGACGGAGGGCAGTCGCTCGGCAGTGTTTGAGAGAGGAGCTCTATGAGTACCAAACCTCTGGAAGAACCCGGAGTCCTGGAAACGGACAGTACCCGGGTACGACTTATGAACCAGCATGACCTGGATCGGGTGGTTGCGATTGACGCAGCCGCCAGTGGCCGGCGCCGTCCCCGCTATTTCGAATTGATGTTGGAGCGGGCGGTGAAACAAGCGGCGCTGCAAGTCTCGCTGATCGCGGAAGTCGACGGACGCGTCGTCGGATTCGTCATCGCCTCGCTATACTATGGCGAGTACGGCGTCAGCGAGCCCACTGCCTCGCTCGATGCCATTGGCGTAAATAAGGCAAACCGCGGCCAACACATCGGCAAAGCCTTACTGCGGCAGTTGAGGCTGAATCTATCGGCGCTCCGAGTCACCACGCTGCGCACCGAAGTATCTTGGGATGATTTTGACCTTCTTGCTTTCTTCAAGAAAGAAGGATTCGCACCGGCGCAGCGTCTTTGCCTGGATTGTGCGCTTGACCCCACGCGTTTGGACTGAGGCGCTCGTAAGGAGGTTCGTATGTCAGAAGTGATTCAGGGCACTGTGCGATGTCCCCGCTGCGGTAAGCTCAGCGCGACGGCAGACAAGTTTTGCGCCGAGTGCGGACGGTTTCTGCGCGATGCTTCGATTGACCAGCGGCTCCTTTTGGCCCTGGTGCATGAACGTGAGGGGCGGGGGCGCGAGGCCCGGCTGGAGCTCCAGCACTTGCTCGACGCCGAGCCCGACCACGTGCTGGGCAACCACCAACTCGGAAACCTTCTGTTCCATGAAGGTCTGCTGGACCAGGCCATCGAACACTATCGCCGGGCGATGACCGCCTCGTCGACATTTGTCTTAGCTCACTACGATCTCGGGGTCGCCTACTACCACCGAGGCAATATGCCGGAGGCCGCCGCCGCCTTCCGCCGCTGTCTCGACATTAACCCCAACTACAATGCCGCCCACTACCGGCTTGCTCTGGCCCTGTTTCACCAGGGACAGCTGGCAGAAGCCCGCGAGCACTTCGAGCTTTCGGCGACCCTGACGCCGGAATACGTAATGGCCCACTATCACCTGGGCGTGATTCATGAGCGCGAAGGCGAGACCGAGATCGCTCGTCGCGAATTCGAACGGAGCCTGGAAGAAGGGGTTCATGATCTCAGCAGTCTGTTCCACCTTGCGCTGATCCGCCGGGCCAAGGGTGACAATGCCGGAGCAGACGAGCTTTTGAGGCGAGCGGGTGAGTTTGGCAAGGCGTACCCGACGGCAACCGAACTCCGCCGATAAACGAGAGAATGCGGCATGGGAATCTCGGTGGCAAACGGTCTCATCTTCGACTGGGCAGGCGCAGGCCCGCGGCTTACTTCATGGCCAGCGCATGTCATGCTCGACGATGAGACGCTGCGGGACGGTCTCCAGAGCCCCTCCGTTACCGATCCGCCAGTGGAGGCAAAGATCGAGATTCTTCATCTCATGGAGAGTCTCGGAATTGAAACTGTAGATGTCGGCCTGCCCGGAGCGGGCACACGCCAGCGCGAATCTGTTCTCGCACTCTGCCGCGAGATCTCCGACCGCAGGATGCACATCCGCCCCAACTGTGCCGCCCGTACCATGATGGTGGACATTCGTCCCATCGCGGAGGCAGCGCAACTAACGGGCGTGCCGATTGAGGCCTGTTTATTTATCGGGAGCAGTCCCATCCGGCAGTACGCGGAGGAGTGGACCCTCGATCAAATCCGGCGCCACACCCGGGAAGCGATCCGCTTCGCCGTGAAGGAAGGCCTCGACGTGATGTACGTGACTGAGGACACCGTGCGATCTTCGCCATTGCATCTGGGTATCTTGTTTGCCGAAGCCATCGAGGCTGGGGCCAAGCGGCTGTGTCTGTGCGACACCTGTGGCGCTGCGACTCCGGAGGCGGTCTGGAACCTGGTGTCCTGGGTCAAGAAGTTCTTGGCTGAGACTGGGGCCAACCTCGGTATCGACTGGCACGGTCACCGCGACCGTGGTCTCGACCTGGCGAACACGCTGGTCGCCATTGAGGCGGGGGCATCACGCGTGCATGGCACCGCACTTGGAATCGGCGAGCGCGTGGGAAATACCCCGATGGAACAGCTGTTGGTGAATCTCAACCTGCTCGGCATGAGACACGACGAACTCAGTGCGCTGCAGGCGTATGTGGACTCGGTTTCGGCCGCGACCTCCGTTCCAGTTCCGGTAAACACACCGGTGATCGGGCGCGATGCGTTCCGCACTGCCACCGGCGTCCACGCGGCGGCTATCATCAAAGCTCAAAAGAAGGGTGATCGTTGGCTGACCGACCGCGTCTATTCAGGAGTTCCAGCAAGCCTGATCGGACGGAATCAGGAAATTGAGATTGGGCCCATGTCGGGCAGTTCGAACGTTATCTTCTATCTGTCACAGAGGGAAATCGTGCCGAGCCAAGAACTCATACAGGCCGTCCTGCTGGCTGCCAAAGAATCCAGCCGGATTCTGCAGGAACCAGAAATCTTGGCCATCGTGCGGCGCTTTGTAGACGTGACTTCGTAGCCCGTGGTGCAACGTTGGCAGGCCGACAGTCGAGATGGCCAGGTTTTGTTAGGCGTTTTTTCGACAAGTCATCGCTGGGTGTTAGCCAGCCAAGCCTGGTCTAGGTCAACCACGCCCTGGTCTTGTTCCCGCGCTCACTTTGGCTTCGATGCCGGAGCGATCTCAGTAACAAACGAATAATCATTAATTCGCCACTGACGAACACGGCACTCCTTGTGACAGAATCGCGATTCCGTTGCGAAACACATGGCGGATGCCGCGCGGCTGAAGCGCTGGTGTTTCGTAGGAAGCCGGGCTGTTGACCGTTCCAGGGTCAAAAACCACTACATCGGCAAAATAGCTCGGCTCGAGGCGTCCGCGCTGCGGAAGGGAGAAACGACGCGCCGGTTTCTCCGTGATTTTATGAACCGCCGCTGCCAGCGTGAGCCACCCGCGCTCCCGGCTAATCTCCCCTAGCAGAAGAGGAAATGTTCCGTAAAGGCGCGGATGGGGGCGGCCCTTCACGTAAAAGCCGTCGCTGATAATGCATGACAGTGGGTGAGTGAGTGTCTGGCGCAGATTCGCTTCGCTTTGATTCATCTCGAGCATGTTGACGCGCCCCTGCTCTTCCTGGATCAAGTCGATTGCCACTTCGACAGGCTCGCGCCCGCGGCTGCTGGCAATCGCCGCGATGGTTTGTCCGATCAGGCCGCGGTTGGCAGGCGTTTCGAGCGCGGAGATCAGAATATTTGTCCAGCCCTGCTCCAGATTCACGTCGGTCTCGGCTGCGATCCGCTTCCTTTCAGCACCATCGGCCAGCTTTGCAAGAAGACCTTTGATTCCGCTCTCAAGCGCCCATTGCGGGAGCAGTTGGGTCAAGACGGTGCTGCCCGCGACGTAAGGATAGCAATCAAACGCAACGTCAAGACCCGCAGCCACGGCATTCTCGATCTTCTCCAGGGCCACTGCCTGTTTGTTCCAATTGCGAGGACCCACAGCCTGGAGATGGGAAATCTGTAGCCGGCAGCCGGTCCGGCGGGCCAGTTGCAGCTGCTCGTCCACCGCTTCCACCAAAAGATCGCCATAGCCGCGCATGTGGGTTGCGTATGTCTTCTGATGGCGCGCGACGACACGGCACAGCCTTTCCAATTCGGCAAACGGGGCGCTGGCGCCAGGTGAGTACATGAGTCCGGTGGAAAAACCGCATGCGCCCTCTTCGAGTGACTCTGAAAGTTTCTGCTCCATCCAGTCAACGTCGCGTTCCGTCAGCTGCCCGAGTTGGTGTCCGACCCGAGCGATGCGAAGGCTTCCGTGTCCGACGAGAGAAAACACCGTCGTTGTTGTCGACCGGGCTGCTTGTTCGAGATAACCTTTGGCGCTCGGCCAGCCCCAGTCCGTGCCCCCACAAAAAAGACCGTTGGCGAAATCGTAGAGCAAGCTGCGATCGGCTGGCACCGGGTACGGCGAAAACCCGCAGTTGCCAACCACTTCGGCGGTGACTCCCTGCGCGAGTTTGTCGCGGCGGTTTTCCAGCACCTGAAGATCCAGGTGGCTGTGCGAATCGATGAAGCCGGGCGTGACCGCCAAGCCGTGACAGTCGATCACCTCGGCGTCCACGGGCGCCTCGAATACACCGACCCTTTCAATGGTCGAGCCGGAGATCAAGACGTTACCCAGACTGGGCGGCGAACCCGTGCCGTCGATCACCGTACCGCCCTTGAAGACAATCGTCCTCATATAGTTATGACCCCTTGTCTAAGCACGATTCGGCTCATCGTGCGTTCACGTTGCCCCTTTTCGATTTCCACCATTGTTTCCTCAGTGTTTATCCAGCGCTTCTCCCATGCGCTTTCGCACTTCAAATAGGAGGGCCGGATCGGCGTTCCAGTGCCGGAAATCCTGGCCGACCTGCCTTGCCAACTCAAGGGCCACGTTGCCCTTGCCGGCTTTCTTCATCAGTTCGATATATTCATAGTCTTCGACACCCTTCCGAATCCACTTCAGGCGCAGTGATGGGACAGTGCCTTGGACTCCGACGTCCTCGCCCGGGTAAACCAACATTCCTTCGCCGGGATAATGGTCAGCATCAACCGGATACGTATCCACGTCGCTCCATGGATCCTTGGTCCAGTAATCCACCGCCCAGTACAACAGACCGGTGAACCCCAGACTCTGGTTGATGAACCCCTGCATGATCCGGTAATCGATTGGCGGAAAATCGATTTCCCATTGAGGCGAGTGATCATCCTGCACCAGGGCAGTGTACGTCCACACCTGGTCACCTTTTTTCAGAACGGCATCAACGTTCTGGGGTGACGCTTCGTAATATCCCGGCTGAAGAACCCAAATGTCTACCGCCGAACGACCGCTGCCCGATCCGTCATCGAAAAGATCTGGGACGGGCGCCATGGTGATGAGATTGAGGACCCCTGCGCCGTGCAGATTGCGGGCCCAGGCCTTGATCACCGGATACAAATTGGGAAACTCCACAATTTCGTCGGCTGTATAGTTGTAAAGCAACGGGCCTGAAGGAAGCTGACGAGCAATTTCCTGAATCGCTGGCACCGAGGGGGCGGGGCTCATGGTCCCGCGGTTATAGTCCGCACCGCTCGATAGACCGATATTGATCGAGCTCAGATGGTATTTCTCCACGAACGCGCCTGCGTCCTGCACGGGCACCGGCGTGGGCATCAGTTTGTGCCGCAGGATGGTTTCACACGCAGCTGCATCCTTGTCCTTCCATAGCATGAAGGATGAATTCAGCGACGGTTTCAGTGGCAGCTCAAAATCCCAGACGGTGAGCTGTAATTCGCCGGCCATCCGCCCCTGATCGCTGGTCACAATAAAGGAGCCACGGTACTTCCCACGCCTTGCGTTTCGGGGGACCGACACGTCGATCCATAGGGGTTGATTCATGCCCAATTCGACGTCGAAAGGCGCCGCGCGGATCTTTGCATTGACTGGAGGTTTGCCGGTGGCCGGATCAAGAAAAGGAATAAGAGCATCCGCATACCAACCAGGGCCCAGCGGAGGCTGGGTGGTGCCTTTTCTCTCCGGACTACCGTGTGCGACATGTACGTAGTGCTCACGGTAGGCAATGAGATTGTCCTTCCCAATCACAGCGCCATTGGGGCCGCGCAGGCCGGAGAGTGTGAGGGTTACGTTGGTGAGGCGTTTGCCCGCAGCGCGAACCACGATCTGGAATGGTTCATATTCACCGCGAGCTGCAAACAGTTCAATGCGGTGCTTCTTTTGCGGCGGGTCTTCCCGGCCAACTCTCTCCATGCCGGATATAACCCAGACGGTGGGCTTCGAGGCTCTTGATTGCGCCAGAAGCGGTAGCAGAAGGATGGCTCCGCAGAAAGTTACGTGGAGGAAAACCTTAATCACTTTCACCCGTCTTCAGGAGAACCTAACGGCTCTCCAGCTCAGATTCGGCAAAGAAAGTCGAGTTCCAATCCTGCATCCTGTGAGTAGTTCCCGTTTGGCGTGCTTGTCAAGGTATTTTCCCGATCACCGGGCTGCTTGTCCAATAGGATGGACGTTTTTTGTGAGGCCCGGTGGAAACGAATGAGATTCATTGCACGGCGGGAAGTTTTTCCGGGTGCCCAACGACTGCTTTCGGATCGGGGTGCTTACATAACATCGATTGTGTCCAATAAGCTGAACGATACCTCTCCTTGACGCCGTTTTTGATTGGCAAAATGGGGAGTGAGCGCTACTATCCGACGCTGGCAGATCAGTAAAGTGGGGCATTACAAGCCCAGTTCTACAGGAGGTTCTTCGCCATGACAAACTTGTGCGGCAAGAAGGCGGTGCATGGGGTGATAATCTTGTTCCTTGGGCTTTTTATCGTGTGTGGCCTTACCATGCCCCTGCTGGCACAGTTTACGACGGCCCGGCTCGGCGGCACGGTTCTCGATCCTTCTGGCCTGGCGCTGGCGGGCGCCACGGTCACTGTACAGGATGAGCTGACAACCTACAAACAGGACACCACAACGAACAGTTCCGGCGAGTATTTGTTTCCGGTTCTGCCCGTGGGCAAGTACCAGATTACCGTCAGCATGACCGGCTTCGTTACCTATACGCAGAAGGGGATAGTATTGCAGGTTGACAAGTCTGTGAACCTGCCGGTTCAGATGAAACTGGGCTCGGTATCACAACAGGTTACGGTCACTGCGGATGCTTCCATGGTGACGACCGATTCTGCCACTCTTGGTCAAATCATCCCTCAGAAGGAAATTGTTGAGTTGCCTCTGGATGGCCGCTACGCGCAGGCGTTGGTATTCCTTGTCCCCGGAGCAGATAACGTCACCGCCAATTATTGTGCCGCGAACTGCGAAGGCGGGGTCTTCCCCAGCGAGCAATATGCCAAGGTCAATGGCGCCGGCGCCAATGGCGTGAGTTATCAGCTGGACGGAGCTGATTTTAACGACACCTACATCAACACCAATCTGCCTTTTCCCAATCCCGATGCCATCCAGGACTTTAATTTGGTGACCAACAACATGAGCGCTCTCTATGGGGATGCGCTCGGCGGAGTGGTGAATGTGACCTTAAAGTCGGGGAGTAATTCCATCCACGGCGATGCCTTCGAATTTATCCGAAACGACGCGCTGGACGCAGCCAACTACTTTTCGATCAGCGGTGTAAGTCCGCTGAAGCAGAATCAATTCGGAGGTGACATCGGTGGGCCCATTCTCAAAAACCGGTTGTTCTTCTTCGGAAGCTATCAAGGAACACGGTTTAACGAGACCAACCCGACGAGTCAGAATGTGCCGGACGCCGCCGAGCGCACCGGAGACTTTTCCGAGTTGCTGCTCGGGCCCAATCCCGTTCAAATGATCAATCCGTTTTCATTTGAGAACTCAGGGACGGCGCCGGGCGCGCCCTATCCTAGCAATAAGATCAGTCTCGACCCTGTCGCGGCCTACATGCTCAAGGGGATTCCGCTTCCGAATCCGACTCCGCTCCAGATAAGTGATGGGTTTCCCGACACGTTCAACTTCAACAGCCTGCCGACGGTTCAAAACACGAATGAGTACCTGGCGAAGCTTGATTACAATTTCGGCAAGCACCATCTCAGCGCCCACTATTTCCAGCAGAGTTATACCCAACCGCTCGTCCTCCCGCCCGCCACGAACATCCTGGAAATGTCGAGTAGTGCGGAAACCCTGGTTGACCACAACGTGAGCATCGTCGATCTCTATACCATCACGCCGCACTTTTTGCTGGGCAGCTATTACGGATACACCAAGATTGACGGCACGACGTTCTCGGGGGCTCCATTTTCCATGGTGGACGCTGGAGTGACGAACTTCGCGGTACCGCCGAACAAAGGAAGCGGGAACACAGCATCTCTGAATGTGGGCACCGGCGGCCCTTCATTCTCCAGTGGCAATTACGGGGTCTGGAATCGAGGCGACCAATCCTTGCGTGAAGTTGCCACCCTGACCAAAGGCAAGCACGTACTTCAATTTGGCGGTGAGGCGGTGCGCCTCACTCAGCCCATGGGAAATCTGTTCCAGGAGGGCGGCACATTCTATTTCGGCAATTCGACGGGCAACGCCCTCGCGGATTTTGAGGTTGGCTTTGTCTCGGAAACTATCCAGGGCGGGGGTCTATTTCTCAATTTTACCGGAATGAACTGGAGCGCCTTCGTGCAGGACGATTGGAAGGCTACTCCGCGACTCACTCTGAGCGCGGGACTGCGCTGGGATCCGTGGATCCCTTCCAAGGACAGCCTGGGAAGAGTCGCTTGTTTTGATCCCGGAGCTCCCCAGTCTGTGCGGTATCCGAATGCGCCTCCCGGCTTGATCTATGGTGGGAAGAACCATGACCCCGGATGCCCGGACGCTGGGATCTTCGCTGACTACATGAATTTCGGACCCCGACTTGGGTTTGCGTATCAGGCTACCAAGAATGGGGATACCAGCATACGGGGCGGCATAGGTTATTATTACGAGCCGCCAAATTCCCTCATCTATCAACAGATGGTCGGTGTCCCACCCTTCGCACCTGTGGTTAACCTCTATAGCGTAAGCCTCTCCAATCCCTACGGGAGCGCAGGAATGACCAATCCTTTCCCCGCCGGCTTTGGTCCGAATGATCCGGGCCCCAACGCGACTTTTCCTTACCAACCCTCGTTTTCACAGATACAGGATCCGCATCTTCGCTTGCCGATGGTTCTAGCCTATAACCTGACGATCGAGCACAGTTTCACGGCGAACTGGATGCTGCGTGTCGCCTATGTGGGCAATAACGGGCACCGGCTCTATGGCACGGGTGACCAGGAGAGCGGCCTGCTGCAGTTGAATCCCACGATTCCCGGGACTAACGGTGTGCGCGAGAATCTAAATTACGGATCGGTCGCTTCGATCAATTCCGGAGTGGACAGCAATTACAACGCACTTCAAGTGACGGCTGAAAAACGCCTAGGGCACGGCCTTTCCTTTCTCTCCAGCTTCGCATGGTCGAAGGCGCTGGACGACTTCGCCCCGCAACCACAAGGTTCCCTTTACTACTTGTATACAAATACCTGTGCCTGTGGCCGTCATTTTGATTACGGTCCGTCGGCGGATGACCTGAGCAAGGTTTTCAAAATCAACGCGAATTACGAGATTCCGCATGTCCACGTCCAGAGAGTTGCCGATACCATATTAGACGGCTGGCAACTCACGGCGATTACCGATTGGCAAACTGGAAGCCCATTCACTATCTACAGCGGTTATGACAATTCGGAGAGTGGAATAGGGAATGACCGGGCTGACCTCGTGCCAGGCGTAAACCCCGTCCTGCCGCACCGCTCTCATGCTGAGAGCATTGCAGAATGGTTCAATCCGGCTGCTTTCGTCCAGAATGCGATTGGAACTTTCGGCGATTCGGGAAAGAACTTTCTGCGCGGCCCCAGGTTCTTCAATACTGATTTGGCCATAATTAGGAAAATACAGATGGGTGAGCGGGTGTCACTCATGTTCCGGGCCGAGTTTTTCAACGCCTTCAACAATGTCAATTTGGGGTTGCCTGGCAACCAGTTAGCTGCTGGTACCAGTAATGGGTTTGCCCGTATCGGCGGCACCGCGGGAGGAGGCGCGTACGGCGGCCCAACCTCCTACGGAACAGCCCAGCCCCGAATCATCCAGTTTGGGCTGAAGGCCAGCTTTTGAGGGAAGCTTTCTGCTTTCAACCATCTGAAAGTAACTTTCAAGTGGATAATAAGGACGAACATGAGTTCGCTTCGCAGAGACTTTCTGAAACTTGCCGGCGCTGGGCTCGTCGCAGCGGTCGGTAGGCCCGGCGCCCATGCGGAAATTACGTCTCCGCCAAGCAATGATCCCAATGCCGTTCTTGATGTAAAGGCTTACGGCGCTCGGGGTGATGGCATAACGGTCGATACCCCGCCTATCAACCAAGCAATTGCTGCCGCCAATGCACGAGGCGGTGGCACGGTGCGCTTCCCACCGGGCATCTACGCTTGCTACTCGATTCACCTCCAGAGCAAGGTCATCCTCTATCTTGAACCCGGAGCAACGATCTTAGCCGCAAGTGTTCCTGTAGAAGGCGCAACAAGAGGCGCCTACGACGCGGCTGAGTCGAACCAACCTTGGGAGAATTATCAGGATTACGGGCACAATCACTGGCACAACAGCTTGATTTGGGGCGAGAATCTCCACGACTTCGCGATTCTCGGCAGCGGGCTGATTTGGGGTAAGGGGCTCAGTCGTGGTGCCAGTGAGCTTCCCCTGGCCGAAACCGCAGGGATGGGTAACAAAGCGATCGGCCTCAAGAACTGCCGCAATGTGATCCTGCGCGATTTCTCTGTTCTGGAGGGGGGCCACTTCGCGATCTTGGCGACGGGCGTTGACAACCTTACCATCGACAACTTACTGATCGACACCAATCGAGACGGCATCGATATTGACTGTTGCCGAAATGTACGCATTTCGAACTGCAGCGTCAATTCTCCATTTGATGACGCCATCTGCCCTAAGAGTTCGTTTGCTCTCGGCTATGCCCGTCCCACCGAAAATGTCACCATCAGTAACTGCTATGTAACTGGCGCATATGAAGTGGGCACCGTCCTGGATGGAACCTGGAAGCGTTGGCCGTCGGACAAGGCCCAACAGGCCAAGGTGTTGCCTTATTTTCCAGAGGAGTTTAACGGAAGCATCAAGCTCGGAACCGAATCCAATGGTGGGTTCAAGAACATTGCCATCTCCAATTGCGTCTTCGACGGTAGTAAAGGCTTTGCCCTTGAAAGCTCTGATGGCGCAATCGTAGAAGACATTACGCTCACTGCAATCACCATGCGTGATTGCACCAATACCCCTTTGTTCCTTCGTTTGGGCAGTCGCATGCGAGGGCCGAAAGGAGTAAAGGTGGGGACGATGAAGCGCATTATTCTGAGCGATATCACCTGTAGCAACTCTGTCTCCAGGCTGGGCGGAGGAGGAATCATCGCCGGAATTCCCGGCCATCCCATCGAAGACATCAAGATTCATGACGTCTATGTTGAGCATCGTGGCGCCGGGACGAAAGAAATGGCGGCACTCAACCCTCCTGAAGCCGCCGAAGACAATCCTTATCCCGATCCCGACATGTTCGGCGATATTCCCGCGAGCGGATTCTTTCTCCGCCACGTCAGCAATGTCGAGTTCACCAACGTTGAGATTGCCTTCCAACAACCGGATGCCCGGCCGGTCTTCTGGATGGACCGCGTGCAGGGGGCTGATCTTTTTCGCATTAGAACGCCCAGGGTGCTTAGCGGCCCGGTATTCGCGCTTCATGATGTCCGAGATTTTCGCGTCGCCGCTTCGCTCAACGTCTCCGATGTCTACCTCGACAGAGTCGAGCAGCAGCAATTCTAAGAGGAGCGATGCAACTGACGAATCCCAGTTTGATTATGCAGGCGACAGAAAAGTCCGCGGGGTGGGATCGGGCGTGAGATTCGCAACAAGAGAGGGACGGGGCATGAAAACGGAATGGCCGATCATTCTGGCGTGCACGTTGTGCGCTTTGTGCGTCGCGAATACCAACCTTAACGCTCAGACAACAATGCTTCCCTCGATCGTGGAAACGCTGAGCAAGCCGGTGCAGTTGCCCGCAGTCACACAGTTCCAACTGGAACAGTACCTTATGGGGCGCATTCCACCGCTACCGCCCCCGTCTACGCCCGAGCTGTGGACGGCGGAGGAGCAGCGGCTCCGCAGACACATGCTTGAGGAGGTGGCTTTCCATGGCTGGCCCCGCGAATGGATCGAGTCCCGGCCCTATTTCCAGGAAGTAGGAGTGATCGAAACTGACTATGGGTACCGGATTCGCAAATTACGTTACGAGATTGTTCCCGGCTTTATGTCGACGGCGCTCATGTATGAGCCCGAAAAGATTACCGGCCGCGTCCCCGCTGTCCTCAACCTGATCGGCCACGAGCCTGACGGAATCGCGGTCGAGTATGAGCAGAAGCGCTGCATCAACTTCGCCAAACGCGGCATGGTGGCGCTGGATCTCGGATGGATGCAGTTCGGAGAACTATCCCAGCCGGGTAACGAGCACGATTATGGAGCGCATCTTGATCTCGTCGGATCTAATGCCTTAGGGCTTTTCTATCTTGCCATGAGGCGCGGCCTCGATTACCTCTCAACGCTGCCCAACGTTGATCCAACTCGGATTGGAGCGACTGGGCTTTCCGGCGGTGGTTGGCAGACGGTGGTACTGGGTGCTCTGGATCCACGTGTTGCTGTTGCGGTCGAGGTCGCCGGTTTTGGGTCGCGCGAATCCAACCTCACCGCTCCGAGCGACACGTATGAAATAGAGGAAGACGCACCCGATATCATGCAAGGATTTGACTATCCTGAATTCATCGCGATGCGTGCGCCCCGTCCAACCCTGCTTGTCCACAATGCTGTAGATAGCTGTTGCTTCCGGGCCCCTTTGGTCGAACCTTATATCTATACCCAGGTAAAACCGTTCTTTCGGATGTTCGCTTCATCCGACGCATTGGGCTGGCATCAGAATCTGGATCCAGGTGTGCACAACTATCAGTTAGATAATAGGATCCAAGCGTACCGTTTTTTCACCGAGCATTTTCATTTGCCAGCCGCCGAAGACGAGATATTCAGTGACGGTGAAATTCGCGATGCCGAAACGCTTGCCGTGGGTGTACCGGCCGGCAATTTAACCGTACTCGGTTTAGCCAGGAAAATGGCTGCCCATATTACCCGCCAGCCAATTCCAGCCTCTGTTGCCGAGCGTAATACGTGGGTTCGATTGCAGCGGGAGAAACTGAAGTCAGTGATTCGCTATGAACCTGTTTCCATGTCGCGTGCGCTAAGGATGAGTAACTCGACAGGCATGACGTTCCGAAGCCTGTCTTATCGTTTCGATTTTTCGAATGGGCTGCGTGCCACCGGGATTTGGTTCAAACAGGATAAATCGCCCGAAGTCGAGCCAGTCACGATCGTGCTCAATGACAAAGGCTATAAAGCTGCCGGGCAGGAGGTGTTCGATCAATTAAGCAGCGGCCATGAGGTATTCGCATTAGATCTTCTCTTCAACGGCGCTACGATGCCAGAAGTGCCTGACTCAAGCGGTTGGGTACTTCTGGTGGATGGCAGCGGGGATCGCTCTTTGGGATTGGAAGTAGCTCAGTTGCTAGCGTTCACGGAATGGGTACATTCGACGATAGGGCCCAGGCAAGTGGAAGTGGTGACCGACGGAATTCGCAACCAGACCATTGCCCTAATTGCCGTCGGCATTCAACCGGATGCATTTTCAGCCTTATCCAGCCGCAACGCGATGAGCAGTTTTGCGTATTTGCTCGATAAGCCGGTCCCTCTCCGTTCCGCGCCTGAGCTTTTCTGTCTCGATTTATTTCGAGACTTTGATATCGATTCTATTCGCGCGCTCGCTCCTTCGGTAAAGGTTAAACAGAATTGATTCATATCCATTTAAGACTAAGGACTAATTTGTGGGCTACCAAGGAAAAGTGAAGAGTACGAACGGGAGTCGCCTCGGCTCTAGGCTCTTGCTGTGTTCTGTGTTCATGATGGCCGGTTCTGCCATTGGACAAACTACCAGTCTACCTTCCGTGGAAGAGGCGCTCATTGATCCGTCCACCTGGTTGGACGGAGCTTATCGTTGAGGTATGCCGTGGCCAAACTTAAGGAATATTCCGTGCCGTCGATCGAGCGGGCACTTTCCGTGCTTCAATGTCTCGGCGAGTCGAAACGCGGCTTCTCACTTTCCGAAGTTGGTCGACGCCTAAGGATTCCAAAAAGCTCAGCTCATCTGATCCTAGCTACTCTCGAGCGAAGGGGGCTCCTGCAGAAGAATGCCAAAACCGGTAGGTACACTTTTGGCTTGCAGCTCGTGAGCCTGAGCAGGAGCGCGCTGGAGAACCTCGACCTGCGTGAAGAAGCCAAACCTTTTTTGCGCTCGCTGATGCAAGAAAGTGGG
>Ga0209517_10002780_pt1 | contig 24352 bp, 22 predicted proteins | sample PeaSoiMetSII2010_FD_187695 | JGI IMG/M metagenome (GOLD analysis project Ga0209517, IMG submission 187695) | Peat soil microbial communities from Weissenstadt, Germany - SII-2010 (SPAdes) (version 2) | ecosystem: Environmental > Terrestrial > Soil > Wetlands > Peat | place: Germany... | reverse complement strand
AATCTCGCTCTGAATTCCTTCGCCATCAGCCACTTCCATCGGCAGAGCGAGATCCTTCGCTTCGCTCAGGATGACAGCGAAGGGCTCAGAACGACGGGCTGGCTGATTTTTTCACACCTTCTAAGCCGTGGGATCGCGGAGCGGCCCCGGGTTGTTTAAGCCCCGGAGGGGCGATAGATCCCCCCGGCCCTGTCTCTGTCGCCCCTCCGGGGCTGCGAGCATGAACGCCGCGCGGGGACCCACGGCTTAGAAGATGTGAAACAATTAGCCGTCTGTCATCCTGAGCGAAGCGAAGGATCCCCGCAGTTTTCTATGGCTCAACGACTTACGAACAACTGCAGAGATCCTTCGCTTCGCTCAGGATGACAAACGTCGATTTTTTCACAGCTCCTTACGCCCTGGGCTACTTTATGGCGCCGCTCCGCGGCTTGGTGCCGAATTTTCCACTGGACACTCGAAACTGTTCGAGTAGAATGTGGGCCAGCATTCGGTAGTCTTTGTCGAGGTCGATAACTCGTGTGAGCGTAGCACCAGGAGGTATCTCCCCATGACGACCCGCACCAGAATTCTATTTTTAGCGGTCGCGGTGGTGGTGAGCCTGGGGACGTTGATCGCTCAGGCTCCGAAGAAACCCGCCATTGCTTATCCCAGCGATTTCCGCCATTGGCGGCACGTCAAGTCGATGGTCGTTTTCAGCAGTGAGAGCAAACTCTTTGACCGGTTCGGCGGCCTTCACAACGTTTACGTCAATGACGCCGGCTGGCTCGCGCTCTCCAAGAGCAAGCTGTTTCCCGACGGTTCCATGCTCGTGCTCGAACTGTTTGACACCAGCAATTCGATGGGGGCCATCGAGCCTCGCCCCAATCACAAGGCCGTCTACGTGATGAAGAAGAACGCCAAGCTTTATGCCGATACCGGCGGCTGGGGCTTTGAAGTCTTCCCCGGCAGCGATGAGAAACCCAGCCTGAAGAGCATGACCGACTGCTGGAACTGCCATAAGGAAGGGAAGAGCCGGGACTACGTGAAGTCGGCGTATGTGGAGTAGGGGGACGGCTTGCCGTCCCCGCATTTCCGCTGGTCCCGACGAGGGTAGGGCAAGCCCTACCCCTACACGGCGCGAGGCTGGCGAACTCAGGGGCAGGGCGCACCGCACGCCGGGGCGAATCCGGCTTTCTGCGCGTCGTCGAGGCTCCCCGCAAGGGTAGCTCCTGCCGCGGTCCGAATTAACAGAAGTGCTAGCGACTGGAACCGCAAAGAATAATACGGCCCGCATGAGGAGTCCCCTGCTCCTCATGACGGCCAGTTTCGCACTGGGGATACTTCTGGTAGGTTCGGTTCACGCCGGCAGCGTGGCGGCCGCCGGGCTCCCAATATGTGCGGGAGCTTGCCTGCTGGCCGGACTGCTCATTCTACGCACCGGCAGGGAGCGAGTCTCCCTGCTTCTCGCGCTGCTTGGATTCCTGGGCGCCGGCGCTTCCGCGGGTTGCTTGTTCGCCTACCGCTTCCCGCCCAACCATGTCAGCGAACTCGCGGCGCGGGGCTTTGACCTCGAAGAGCCGATTCGCCTCGAGGGCCATATCGTCTCTACGCCCCTCCGCACCGACTACGGGCTTCAATTCGACCTTGAAACGGAGCGCGCCCGAAGCCGTGCAGTCTCTCACGACGTGACCGGAAAGGTAAGATTGCGCCTCGAGGGATTAGAGCACGCAGAATCGTGGGCGTTCCTGGGCGGACTGAACCTTCAGTATGGGGAGGCGGTCCGAGTGACGGTGCGCCTGCGCAAACCGCGAATTTACCAGAACCCCGGCAGTTTCGACTTTCGCCGCTGGATGGAATCGACCGAGGATATTTACTGGGTTGGGACGCTCAAGGATCCCCGTTTGGTTGAAAGGCTTCCAGGATTGGACCAGCGCGGGATTTCGACGCTGCCCGAGCAGATTCGCAGTAGGCTACTGCACTCCATCGACGAGCTTTACCCTCGCTGGTCCGCGCGGGGGCGGTGTGGCTCGGTGCTCAAGGCAGTCCTGCTCGGCGATCGGTCCTCGCTGGACTCCGAGACCATCGAGAGTTTTCGCAAGACGGGCTTGTATCATCTGCTGGTCATCGCGGGCCTTCACGTCGGATTGCTCGCCTTGCTGGCGACCTGGCTGCTGCGCTTGCTTCCGCTCGGCGAATCGACAAGGCGCTGGATCGTCCTGGCGCTCCTTCTCTTCTATGCCCTCCTGGTGGAGCAGCGCGCTCCCACCTTGCGCGCCACCTTGATGATTTCGCTTTACTTGCTGGCGCGACTGCTTCACCGCGAGCGTCCCACGCTGAACGCGATCGGCCTGGCGGCGCTGGTCCTGCTGCTCTGGCGTCCGGCATGGCTCTTCGAATCGGGATTTCAGTTTTCATTCTTTGCCGCACTCCTCATTGCTGGGCTCGTCTTACCCATCTTAGGAGGGACTACGGAGCCTTACCAGAGCGCTTTGAGGGGGTTGGAAGGGATGTCGCTGGATGCTTATCTCACGCCCCGCGTGGCGCAATTCCGCTTGGACCTGCGCGCCATGATTGTCTGGCTAAGATCGCGTTCCCGATTCCTCGACCAGCATGGCGCTTTGGCCAGCGCCCTGGTGACGATCCCCGCTCGGATCCTCTTCTGGACGGCCAGCATGCTGGTGTTTTCGCTGCTCCTCCAAGTTGGCCTTTTGTTGCCCATGGCGACGGCTTTTCATCGTGTAGCCCTGGTGGGCATCGGCCTCAACGCCTTGGCGATCCCTCTAATGACTTTGCTCTTGGCCCTCGCCGTTCCGACCGTCTTATTAGGGGCTGTGATTCCGGCGCTCGCGGTGTGGCCTGCCAAGGCGCTGGCAGTGATCATGGCGGGACTGTTTGCCTTGACGGAGCTTCCGCATCTACCGCCCTGGCTCTCGTTCCGAGTGCCCAACCCGCCGCTTTGGGTAAGTTGCGGCTTTGTGCTGTTCATCCTCGCGGCGGCGCTGGCGCTCGGTGGGCAGCGGAGCCATGTAGACGACAATAGTAAGCTACAGATAGCTACAGGCGTCAATCTACAAGCATGGCCCTTCTGGCTTTCCCTGGCAGGTCTGGGCGTGATGACCGTGCTGGTCGCCACTCACCCGTTTCCTCCCCGCCTTCCTACCGGAATGCTGGAGGTCACGGCGCTTGACTGCGGCCGAGGCGAGTCACTCTTGGTGGTGCTGCCGGACAGAACCACCATGCTGGTGGATGGCTCCGGCAGCAGGCAACTCAGCGCCAGCGAGGGCGCATTGCAGGGCCGGCTTTGGGACCCCGGCGAAGACATCGTTTCGCCCTACTTGTGGTCACGAGGAATCAAGAAGCTCGACATCGTGGTGCTTTCTGTTCCACACGAGGACCACCTGGGCGGGCTGCATGCGGTTGCGAGGAACTTCCGGATCGGCGAGTTCTGGCACGCCAGAATCAGTTCGACCCGGGATTATTGGGAATTGCTGGAAAGGTTGCGCGCCAAGCGTGTGGCGGAACGTACACTGGCGGCGGGTGACAAATTGGAGCGCGGCGCGGCGACCGTGCAGGTCTTGTGGCCCGAGCACTCGGGCCAGCCCGCTGCTTCGCCTTCCAATGACGATTCCCTGGTTCTGCGCGTCTCTTATGCCGGCGGCAGTGTGCTTTTAACAGGGGACATCACCGCCAAGGCTGAACGCGAACTGCTTGCCTCCCGGCAAGGCCTGGATAGCCTGGTTCTGAAGGTGGCCCACCATGGTTCGAATTCTTCCAGCAGCAGGGAATTCCTGGCCCGCGTCAATCCGCGCGTAGCCTTGATCAGCGGCGGATCGAACGATTTCGGCAACCTGCCTGGCGTCGAAACCCTGGCACGCCTGAGAGATCAGGGGATTCGAGTATTCCGCCCCGACGTTGACGGCGCAACCGCGGTCGAGATGGGGGATAGCTTGCGAGTGAGGACATTCCGTCCTTCGGCCCCGTGACACAATGTACACCAGATCCGCCTTGTCGATCAGGGCGACGTATTGTCAGAAAACTCGGCTAGGTGCCTTTGCGCTCGATTAAAGGCCGAATTTCGCGATGTCCTTCACGAAAGCCGCTAAAAACGGCCTTTTTGTAAAATATTGCCTACTCCTTTTCCAACCTACCCGTCGACGAGGCCTAATTTCGGCTCCTAGGCCCCGCAAAGCCTATTCTACGAGCCCGTCCGGTCCCGAATCGGGCGCGGATCGGCGACCCTGGGGTTCGGGCTCGTGCTAAGTCGGTTGGATCGCCGGCCCGGCATCCGGCGTCGCCGCGCCGACACCAGGCTCCCTCGCTCGCCAAGTCCTGTAGAGTGAGCGGGATACCTGGGCTCCGAAGAGCATGATCGCGGAAGAAATATAGACCCAGGTCATCAGGGCCACGACCACCCCGATGTCGCCGTAAACCTGGCGGTAATTGAACATCGGAAGCAGCCGGAAAAACAGCCAGCGCACAGCATGCCAGAAGAGGGCGGTCAGCAAGGCCCCGGGGAAAACCTCTCCAAGGCTTAGGCGGCGGTTGGGCAGGCGCTCGAAGATGATCAGGAACATCAGGAGCGTGATGGCAAACGTCGCGGCCAAAAAGACGCCGCGATAGAGGAGATGGGCCAAGGGAAGGAGTGGGCCTGCAACCCAGGTCCTGAGCCAGGCGTCAGCGTACCGGCGGGTTCCCACAAGCAGGGTCGAGAGCAAGGTCAGGATACCGAAGATTCCGGCCATCTCGAGGGCCAGAAGCCGCCGGCGCCACCAAGGTCGGCGCTTCTCGACTTCCCAAGCCTGGTTGAAGGCGCGTTCGAGGGGAAGGAAAACGCCCGACGAAGCCCAAAGCAGAAGCAGAAACGACAGTATGCTGATCCTTCCGTAGGCCCGCGAGATGCTCACCAGGTTGGTCATGATGAAGTCTCGCCGGACGGGCAGGTAATGTTCCAAGACCAAAGCCAAGCGGCCAGAGAGTTCGAAGCGGCGGATGAATGCGCCGCTCACCCCTAAAAGGAGCAGCATCATGGGAAAGAGTGCGAGGAGGCTGTAATAGGCGATGGAAGCGGAGGCGGCGAAGGAGTTCTCGCGAAAAAAGTTGGCAACTGCCTCGCGAAGGACCACCTGTATTCGTCCCCAGCGCCAGGCGAGGAGCAGTTTTCTTTGCGGCGTGATTTCGCTTGACATGGCTTCTCACGACCGGATTCACGGAGCGCCAATCCGCAATGACAGCCAAGGCCATTCTTTCCACAGCCCGGGAACGCCGACGCTACGACTGGCCAGGACTAATAGCTTATACTACAATTGCTGAAGGTGGGCGAGTTGTGGGGTCAATTTCATGCGGTACCCGTTCCGATTCGACGCGGATCTCGCCATTTGCTCCGTCAAGTAGCGGATGAACCTGCCGCCAGAAGGGGAGGGCGCCGACATGGCCAGCCAACAGGAAATCCTCGAGGAAAACCGCAAGGTGAGGCGTCTGCAATTCGTGGTGAACCTGGTGCTCAACGTGGTGGCTCAATCCGACCTTCCCATCGAGGAAGCCTCCGCGCTGGTTGCCAACACGCGGAAGTTTGCTCTGGACCTTTTCCCCGACAAGGAATTGGCCTACGACCTCATCTACCAGCCCAAGTTCAAGCGCTTAATGGCGGAAAAATACCGAATCGTTTAGGGGCTAGGGATTAGGGGCTAGGGACTAGGGAGCGGAAGGGGCGAATGCCGTTTTCTTACCTCTCTTCCCTGGCCCCCAGACCCCGGACGCAAGGCCCTAGCCCCTAGTCCCTAGTCCCTACTGTTTGACCTGCGTGACGGATTTCAGCGTGGCGGTGATAGGTCCGACGGCAATGATGAACTTGATGCGCAGCGGCAGATGTTGCTCATCATTGCTGAACCAGATCAGCATCCGCCCTTTTCTTTTGAAGAGGCCGCTGAAAACTTTGGGTTCAACGCGGATGGCGGCGCGCTGGCCGAGGGGAGTTTGAATCGTCTCCTGAGCCTGAACATCGAGCGTCACATCGTAAGTCCTCGAGCCGTCGTTCACCGCCACCTGAAGGGGTTTGCCGACTTGCATATCCTGGTTGCGCAGATAGTAGAAGGCAGCCACCACATCCTCGACGCAACTGGGGATTTCGAGCTCGGCGTGCTTGGGCGGGTCATGGGGCCTGGTCAAGTCGCGTTCGTCGAGAATCGCCAACTTCCGCTGAGCGTCAAAGACAATCTGCGTCTCCTTGCGGCGCCGCCCTTCGATGATCTTCTTGGAAATCTTCTCGGAGCACAAGGTCTGGGGATTGAAGACGGACCGGAATTCGTTGTCGACATTGAAGAGCAGAGAGACGAATCCTTGCGAGTGGGCGGTGGTGACGACGGTGTATTTTTCCTTGGTTCCGTCCAGGGTGCGCTGCAAGGTAGAGGCGACGGTCCCGGCCTGGAAGACCGACCAGCTCACATCGTAGGTCAAGCGTTCGCCCGGCTGGAAAGGCGCGGGTTTGGTTTGCCCGAAAAGAACGGGATTCGCCAGCGCCCCAACCGACAACGCCAGGCCGCCGAGTTTAAGTAGAGAGCCGCGCACTCTATTGAGTTGGACGTTCATGGTTGGGTAAAGGTAGCCTCTTCGAATTTAACTCAACCACATCCGCAAAGCCAGAAAAACCATCACGCCCGCATAACCCGCCGCAGCTTCATATTCGCGGTTGCGCAGGTACAGCCGCCACTGGAATCTCTCGCCCCCACCCTGCCAGGCAGACAGCCTGGGGAAGAACAACGGCACCTGGCGGGCATACGATTCAAAAGTCTCCGGAAATTCCTTTTGCAGAAAACGGGATTCGCGCTGCATGACCGGCCAGTAGACCAGAACGAAGAGGAGCACGAAGGCTCCGCCGATCAGCCAAGAGCGCCCGGCCAACGCGCCGCCCAGTCCCATGACCGCACTGCCCAGGTAAAGCGGGTTCCGAGTGTAGGCATAGGGGCCGCCAGTGGCGAGGCGCTGGTTCTTGGCGAGATGGCCTGCCGCCCAGGCCCGCAACAACAGGCCGGCCAACGCCAGGACGGCACCGCAGAGTAGCAGTTTCGGCGCGGGCCGCGCAAGCAGCAAATACGAAACGCCCAGTCCGAAACCCAGCGGCACGCGCCAGCGGCTGGCCCACGTGGCGTAGTCTTTAGGCATTGGCCCTCGCCAGGCGTTCCTCGATCGCCTCCGCCACGCGCTCGACCGATATGCCCTCGATGTAGTTGGCGTTCGGATTCCGGCGTGTGTGGTTTACGGGTGCATGATTGTAAAGGGCGATGTCGGCATCATGGAACGGCCCGTTCCGGGCCGGGTCGGTGGGGCCGTGGATGGCCACCAGCGGCGTTCCTACGGCCGCCGCCAAGTGCATGGGTCCTGTGTCGCCGCCCAGGAACAATCGCGCGCGCCTCGCCAGCGCGATGAACTGCACCACGCTCGAGGGGAAGTAAAAGGCGCGTTTTGCTTCCGCCCGCCTGATGATTTCGGCGATCGATGCTGCCTCGCCAGGCGACCCTGTGAGCAGAAACTTGTAACCAAGCCGGCCCTCCAGATGATGCAGCAGCAGAGCGTAATTCTCCGGCGCCCAGCGCTTCGCTTTCCAGCCCCCCCCGGGGTTGATGATGATGAAGTCCCGCGCGTCGAGGCTAGTTAGCTGATCGGTCACGTACCGGTCGTCGTCGTCGGTGCGCGGCAAAGGGAATTGCCAGCGGCCGACTCGAGCTCCCAGATGTTCGGCGAGGGCTAGGCTCTCTTCCACCACATGCTTCCGCCCCGTCGCGGCCACCCGTTGCGTGTAGAGCACCGCAGCGCTCGGCTCGCGCATCCAGGGCCCCGCCAAGCCCACTCTCTGTTTCGCACCTGCCAGGAAGGCAAGCAGCGCCGACTTCCATAGGCCTTGGAAATCCACCGCGGTCTGGTAAGCGCTTCCCCTCAGTGCCCTCAAAGTGCCCGCCATGTCCTCGAGCACCGCGAGCGGCGGAAGGCCGCCCCGCCAACTTAGCGTATCGATCGGCAGAATCCGCCGTACGTAGGGGTTTCCCGCCAGGAGCGAGGCATAGCGCGTTTCAACGAGCCAGTGGATTTCAAGCTGCGGGAAAGACTCCCCGAGCGCCGCCACGGCCGGCAGCGCATGCACGATGTCGCCGATTGAACTCAAGCGAATGACCAGCAGGCGGGATTGCGTCCCTGATGGCTCCGGCATGGATTCGTTCAATTCGAAATCAGTGGCGTCCACGTTCGCTGCTCAGGCGCAATGAAAGTCGAGGGCGTCTGCCCTGACTTGTGGTGCGGGCGTCTCGCCCGCAGTGGCGCGGGCATCCTGCCCGCGCGCGGGAGCGGGACGCTCCCGCGACAGCGGGCGGGACGCCCGCACCACAACGGCCGCGTTTAGGGCTTTCGATAGCGCCGCGCGATCTCGGCCAGCATACCGCGAGTCGAGTGGTCTTTCGGATCGCCCACGATGGCCACGGCAATCCCGAGCTGTCTGGCCAGCGCGGCTTCGGGAACTGTTTCAGCGGTGTAGTCCGGCCCCTTGCAATGCACGTCGGGGCGGAGCTCGCTTAAAATGGCCTGCACGTTCAATTCCTCGAAAATGACAACGTAATCGACCGGCTCGAGCGCGGCGACCAATTCTGCGCGCGCTTCAGCGGTGAGCAGCGGCCTTCCCGGCCCCTTCAGCGTCAAAACCGATCGGTCGCAGTTAACTCCCACCACCAGGACATCGCCCTGCTGCTTCGCCGCCTGAAGATACCGTACGTGGCCCGCGTGCAGTACGTCGAAACACCCGTTGGCAAACGCCACACGGCGCCCCGCGCGACGCAGTCGGGCGCCCAGTTCGGTTACTCCTTGGCGCGGTATGATTGGAGCAGCCATCGGTTCATCTGCTTCTCTAAAAACTCGTAGGGGTAGGGCTTGCCCTACCCTGGTTGGTGCAAGATCGACCCGGCCAGGGGACGGCAAGCCGTCCCCCTACAATTTTTGATGGTGGTCAGCCAACAGGCAGGCATGAGCGACCACCATGAAAATAGTTGCGCCGCCGCGCATTCACGCATTGCGAATAGCTTCCTTGATTTCCGCCGCGCTGACCGTCGCGGTACCTCGTTTCATCACCACCAGGCCGCCGGCGCAGTTCGCGATCATGGCGGCGTGCAGGAAACTTGCTCCCGCGCCTAACGCCAGCGTATACGCGGCGATCACCGTGTCCCCGGCGCCAGTCACATCAATCGCCTGGTTGGAGCCGAAGATCGGCAGATGGCGGGGCGGACGGCGCGGCTCAAAAAGCACCATGCCGTCGCGTCCTCGTGTGACCAGGAGAGCCTGAAATCCCTGCCGGCGCAGCAGCTTTCTTCCCAGGTCATGAAGTCGGCCCAGGTCGTGGCCGATGGTCCGGCCGAAAGCGGCCTCCACTTCCGGCTCATTGGGCGTTGCCGTGGTCACATTGTTGAATGTCAACAAGTCGTAGCGCGAGTCAACCGCCACCGGCCATGGGCCGCGTCCCCTGCGGCGAATGATATATTCCACCTCGCGGGCGTCCGTGGCGCCGTAGCCGTAGTCGGAGACCAGAAGCGCCGAAGCGTGCCGCGCCTGTGATAGAACACGGCGAGTTAACCGCCTTCGGATCTCCCTCGACCATCGCTGGGCAGGCTCACGGTCGACGCGAACAATCTGCTGGGGTTGCCAGTGGCTGAGTGCGCCCAGGATGCGCGACTTCGTGGGGGTAGGGCAGCCGGTAAGGCGCACCACGTGGCGAGTGGATACACCCTTCTGCTGAAAGTAGCGGAGCAGCGCATCCCCGGCCTCGTCATCGCCGACCACGCCCGCCAGGCTAACCCGGGCGCCGAGGTCGGCGAGGTTGTTCGCGGCGTTCGCTCCCCCGCCGGGTATTACGTGCTTCTCTCGCTGCTTCAGAATCAGTACCGGAGCCTCGCGAGACACCCGGGCGATTTCCCCATAAACATATTCGTCCGCCACCAGGTCACCCAACATGATGATGCGCTGAAGGGGAAATCCCTCGATGATTCCCAGCAGAGCGGTTCGATCTTGAGTATTAATCTTCATGCGATGACCAGAGTGCAAAGCCATGCCCTAGGGGTATACAACATCTCGGGCTGTCATCCTGAGGAGTCCGTCCGCCGAGGGACGACGAAGGATCCCCGCAGTTTGTGGGCTAGGGAACTGCCGGGATTCTTCGCTTCGCTCAGAATGACAGCTTTTAGCGAGTGTTCACCCGGCCTGCCTACCTGCCGGCCTGCCTACCTGCCGGCCTGCCCATCTGCCGGCCTGCCTATCTGCCGGCCTGCCTATCTGCCGACCTGCCCATCTGCCGACCTGCCCTTACGGCCCGATCTCCCATTCCTTAACCGCCTCGAGAGCCGTCGTGTAAACCGTGTCGACGGAGATTCCCGTCATGCATCGGAAATCAATCGGGCACTCGCGAAGGCCGCAGGGACTGCACTCGACAGGATGCTTGATAATACGGAGCCGGTGGCCTAGGGGTCCCGTCTCACGCTCGTTCGTGGAGCCGAAGATGGCCAGAAGCGGTAGTTGTAAGGCTGCTGCCAGGTGCATGGGGCCGGAGTCGTTCGTGATGACCAGTTGGCACCTCGCCAACAAGGCCATGAATTCCCGCAAGGTGGTTTTTCCCGCCACCAGCACCGGTGTGTGTTCCATGACCTGCGCCACTTCTCCGGCGAGGGCGCTCTCGGCGGGGGAGCCAAAGATTAGCACATCGGCGCCCAAGGCATCAATCAAGCGATCCGCCAGGTTGGCAAACCGCTCCGGCAGCCAGCGCTTGGCCGGGCCGAAGGACGCCCCCGGGCAAATACCCACCAGGTAGCGCTTGCCGCCCAGTCCCAAAGATTGAAGCTGCCGGGCCGCCCATCTTCGTTCCGAGTCCGCCAGGCGGAGGTGAACTTCCCCGACGGGTTCAGGCTTGTCAATTAACCCCGATCGAAATAGCAATTGCAGGTAATAGTAAGCTTGATGCCCGCAGGCGGCAGGAGAGATGACCTCCACAGCTTCGTTCAGCAACGAACTCCGCCCGTCCCGCGCATAACCGATGCGCACGGGGATGCGCGCGCACCAGGCCATAAAGGCGGCCTGAAAGGCGTTTTGAAACAGGATCGCGGCGTCGAAGCCTTCCTCGCGCAGCGCCTGGACCAGCTTCAGGAAGCCTCCCGTTCCCCGGTGCTCGCCGGCCGCATCGTAAACGATTTGCCGGCTGACGCCGGGATGATGCTGGTAGAGTTCGCTCACCCAGGGTTTGGCGACCACCACGATCTCTGCCTCCGGGAAGCGCACGTTAAGCGCCTCGATGGCCGGGAGAGACATCACCGCATCGCCAATCCAGTTGGTAGCCCGAACCATGATTTTCTTAGGATTCCAGGAGGGAAGTTCGTGGTTTTTCAAGGGGCCCTCCGCGGGCGCATCCCAATTTGAAATCGTAGCGGCGAGTTTACCTCGCCAACTGGCGGCGTAAAGCCGCCTCTACTTCAGCCAGCAACGCTCGCTCAAATTCCATCTTGTTCTCGATCTCCAGCCGAATGCAAGAGGCAAACAGCGGCAGCGCAGCGTCCCAACGCGGCGGCAGATTCATGAGGTCCTTCTCGGTGGTGAGAACGGCTTCTGCCCCTGCGACTCGCGCCAGTGCGAAGACGTTTTCCAGGTCGCGATGCCGGTATACGTGGTGGTCGGGAAACGCGCGCTCCGCCGCCACGTCAAAGCCCCAACTCCGCAAGTCCGCGAAAAATGCGCCGGAGTTTCCGATCCCGCAGAAGGCCGCGACCTTCTTGCCGAGCAGGCTCTGGGGCGGTTCGGGCAGTCCGCTGCGCGCCTCGATCAATCCGGCCAGCTTGGTCGAGCAGCGAAAAATGCGGGCTTTCGGATTCGCGGCTTGAACTCGTGCTTGCATCCCGCTCGCATCGCCCAGCTCGGTTCGCGTGAGGATCACCCAATGGGCTCGCTGGAGAGCCTGGAATGTCTCGCGCAGCCGGCCGGCGGGAAGCAGCGCGAGGTCCGGCGCCGGGGTAGTGACGTCGAGCAAGACCACATCGAGATCGCGATAAAGCGCCAAATGCTGGAATCCATCGTCCAGAAGGAACACGCCGGGCCGAAAAGTTCGCTCGGCAATCGTGCCGCCGCGGAACCGGTCGGCGGCAACGACCAAGGGGACATCCGGCAGCGCCTTGGCCAGCGCGGCGGGTTCGTCACCTACTTGTCGCGGATCATAGACAAGCCGCTCCTCCGGGTCCAAAAGTGTGGGACCTCGTCCCCGTCGCCGTCCGTAGCCGCGCGTAAGGATGCACGGGCGCTGCCCGGCCGCCCGCAGAATCCCGGCCATCAGAATCACCATGGGAGTCTTGCCCGTTCCTCCCACGCTCAGGTTGCCGACGCTGACCACCGGGCGCGTCAGACGCCGTGTTTTGAGCCAACCGCTGCGGTAGGCGGAGTAACGTAACTTAACGCCGGCCAAGAAGATATACGACAGAATGTTAAGTAACACATTCACTGTCTTTGTTTCCGCCTTAAGCCCCAAAAGGGGCGATCTCGAGCCGCGGAGCGGCGCCAGAAAGTAGCCCACGGCGTAAGCCGTGGGACCCCGCACGGCGCTCATATCCGCAGCCCCGGAGGGGCGACAGAGACGGTGCCGCGGGATCTGTCGCCCCTCCGGGGCTTATACAATCCGGGGCCGCTCCTCGATCCCACGGCTTAGAACGTGTGAAAAAATTGAATTTGGACCGCTTATCAACCGTGTAACTTATTGAAAATGCGTAATGCTGAAATCAGCAAAACCAATTTTTTCACATGTTCTTACGCCATGGGCTACTCTCTGTCGGCCCTCCGGGCCTCTGGAAGCGGTCAGTGAGTGCTACGTAGCGCGAGCTGAGCCATTAGGTTAACGCCTATGGGCCGTTGGCCTGGGCTTCGTTAGATCGCCCCTTTGGGGCTTACAGGCGCCTCCAACAATCGTTGAATCTGCTCGAGCACTCGGGCCGTAGCCCCCGTGTGTTGTGCCAGGACCTGCTTGCCTCGCTCGCCCAGTTCCCGGGCGGCCGCGCGATTCGCAAACAACCTCAGCACCGAGTCAACCAGTTCGTTCCCGTCCCGAACCTGGAGGCAAGCCTGCGCGTCGAGGAAAAGCCGGGCGATGTCGCGGAAATTCTCCATGTGCGGGCCGAACAGCACGGGCTTCGCCCAGTATGCGGCTTCGAGAATATTGTGCCCGCCGGTCGGAACCAGGCTCCCTCCCATAAACACCACGTCCGCCAATTCCAGCACGCCTGCCAGTTCTCCGATGCTGTCAAGTAAAAGGACTTCCGAGGCCGTCAGCCGGCTGAGGTCCGCCGAGTCTGGCGACGCCAGACGAGTGCGGCGGACGAAGCTGTGGCCGCCGGCGGTGAGGATCCGGGCAACCTCGTCGAAACGCGCCGGGTGCCGCGGAGCAAGGATCAGGAGGGCTCCAGGGTAATGCGCGCGCAACCTGCTCCAGGCTTCCAGAACCATCGGTTCCTCGCCCGCCATCGTGCTCGCCGCAATCAGGACGGGCGCGCGTCCCTTTCCGGAGATGGCCTTTTCGAGCAGCCGGGAAAAAGCCGCCGAGCGCGGCGGCTCCGAATCGAATTTCAAATTTCCCGATAAAACCACGCGCTCCGGCAGCGCACCCAACTGCCGGAAGCGTTCGGCATCGGCCTCCGATTGCGCGCAGATCATATCCACATCTTTGAGCACGCGACGCATGAACGGGCGAAGCAGGCGGTAGCGCCCGAAGGAGCGCGTCGAGAGGCGCGCGTTGATGAGAATAATCCGCGTTCCGGAATCGTGCGCGGCGCGCAGAAGGTTCGGCCACAACTCCGTCTCCACAATCACCAGCAAGGACGGCTGAATTCTATCCAGCGTCGACCGCGCCGCTCGCCGCCAATCCAGGGGCAGGTAGAACCTGCCGGCCACCGCGGGGATTCCGCCTTGTCCGGCCGCGCGCCCCGCCGGGGTAACGCTGCTCATGAAAATCTTCCGGCCAGGCAACACCGCTTGCAGTTCGCGCGTCAACCTCGCGACCGCCAATGTCTCGCCGACCGAAACGGCGTGAATCCAAATGGCGCCCCGCTCCGGTTGCTGGAATGATTCCGGCAACTTCCCGAATCGTTCCCGCCAGCGTGCTCCGGCGAGTTCGTCGCGCCGTTTCCAAAGGTAATACGGAGCTGTGACGAGTGCCCCGAGCGTGAACAGCAAACTGTAAACCAGGTACATTTGGATAGGTCTGCGCGACGGCCGAACCGCCAGAGCAGATTATATGCCCAGGAGGGAAGGGGGACAACGGCGAGCGATGGAGTAATTGCGGACCGCGGGGACGGCAAGCCGTCCCCCTACGAGTAGTGTAGGGGTAGGGCTTGCCCTACCCCCGTCGGGGCCAGTAGAAATGCGGGGACGGCGAGCCGTCCCCCTACGAGACCACGCCGGTCTATTTATCCTTCTTCTTGGGCGGGTTCAAGACCACCAGATTGTCCGTCACGGAAAAGACGTTGGGCACCCCGTTGGCGCGCATGCGGATGATCGTGTCATCCATCTGGTTGTCAACCACTCCCTCCAGCGTCACGTGGCCGTTGTCCACGATGATATGGATCGAAGGCAAGGCCTGGTACCCGTAGCGCGTTCCGATCTGCGGATCGCCGTAAATGGCTTTGGCCGTAGCTCGACGGATCTGCCAATCGAAGTTCGAGAGCGGCAATTCCTTGATATTGTTGATGACCTGGGTCACGCCCGGGATGCGCTTCACGACATTCTCCGCGTCCTTCTTGATGTCATAAGGGGGCTCTGGAGGGCACGCACCCTCCAGTGTGACCACGCTGCCATCCACCCGAAAAGCAAGGTCGGTGAAAATCGAGTAGTACGGCAGGGTCACAAGCTCGTGGCGTATCCTGCGGGCCAAGTCGGATTCGTCTTGCGGCCCCGCGGTAAAGGCGTCATTGTGCTGATTTTTCGAATCAGCTAGCGCGAAAGCCGTGGTCAAGAGCAGAATGGTTGCGAGTCCAAGCAACTTGCGCATAGGTCGTTCCTCCTTTGGTGTTGGATGTGAGAGCTCCCACCGAATTCCTCCAAAATATGGATGCAGTCCGGCCTTGAAAGGTTTCGTTTTTGGGGGGCTTGCCAGGACTAGGGCGCAATGAAACCCAGCCAGTCGCCTTGGAGGTTAAACTCGTTCCACCCGCGGGCCTGGTTTTTGAGCACGTAGCCTTGCCAGGTTCCTTCCAGGTCGAAAACGTTGTAGCCTTGCTGGCTGTTATCCACGACGTAAGACGTCCAGTTCAGGTCTTTGTCGAAAAACAGCAGCACCGCCTTGTGGCTGGTTAGCACGACATAGCCTACCAACTCCGCCTGGGGATTCAGCCGGCGCAGGCCGGAATACTTGTGAGTCAGTTTAAGGTCAAGCCGCCAGTTGCGCGTGGGATTCAGCGAGGCCGTAACCAAGGGGTTCAAGGATTGGTTGAAGTTGGGATTGATGCGCGAGTTCCGGTTCGGATTGATCCAGGGATTGAAGTTGGGGTTAATCGCAGCCTTGATCTTGGGATTGATCGAAGGGTTGAATTGGGGATTAATGGAGGCGTTGTGCCTGGCGCGCGATAAAGGGTTAGGCATGGGGATTATTCCTGACGGAGCCGGCAACCTGCCGCACCTTCAATAGTACGCGATTATTCCTGAAAAGGCACGGGGGTTTGCCCGGCGTCAACATCTGGTGGCGCGGGCGTCTCGCCCGCGGTCGCGGGAGCGTCCCGCTCCCGCGCGCGGGCAGGATGCCCGCGCGACAGCGGGCGGGACGCCCGCACCACGATTTTCAGAGCGGGCTCGTTCAGCGTTGGCCACTTCGGGACAAAATTGGGTTATGATTGCTCTCGATGCATTCTCTCGGCATCTACGTTCAGGTCCCCTTCTGCGCCTCGAAGTGCAGCTTCTGCAATTTCAGCTCGCGGGTTGAGCCCTCCAGCCTCTTCGGCCGATACTGCGGCGCGCTCGAGCATGAGATTGACCGGTTGCCTGTTCATTACGAGGCTCTAGGCCTGGGCGAGAGGGTTTTGACGCTTCCCGTGGATACGGTCTACTTCGGTGGCGGGACCCCGCCCTTGCTGGGGGCGGAGAGACTGGAGAAGATCGTTGGCGCTCTGCACGGGCGCTTTGAAATGGCGGGCGCGGTCGAATTCACGGTCGAGGCCACGCCGGGCTCGGCGGATCGGCAGTTTCTGGCGCGCGCTCTGGGCATGGGCATAAATCGCTTGAGCATTGGGGCGCAGACTTTCCAGGACCAGGAATTGCGCGCCGTGGGCCGGCTGCATTCCGCCTCGGACACGCAGGAGCTTGTACAAACCGCGCGCGGCGCGGGCTTCACCAACCTGAGTATCGACTTGGTGGCCGGGTTGCCGCACCAGACCTCGGAGTCGTGGCGGGGCAATTTGGAAGCCGCGCTGCGGCTTGCGCCCCAGCACATCTCGCTTTACCTTTTCGAGATCGACGAGAAGAGCCGCCTGGGCAGGGAAGTGATGCACGGCGGTTCGCGCTATCATGCGTCAACCGTTCCAGGCGAGGAGTTCATGGCCGACGCATACGAGAGCGGGCGCGAGGCGCTACGCCGCGAAGGGTACGTTCAGTATGAAATATCCAACTTCGCCCGGCCCGGCTATGAATCCCGGCACAACTTGAAGTACTGGCGACTAGCTCCGTATCTCGGAGTCGGCGCGGGCGCCCATTCGTTCGACGGCATCAGCCGCTGGGCCAACCTGGAATCCGCCGAGTCTTACATGAATGAGCTGGCAAGCGAGCGCACGCCGATCGCCGACGTGCGCAGACTTTCGCCGGAGGAGCAGGTGGAAGAGTTCTTCTTCCTCGGGCTGCGGCAGGCGGAAGGCGTCAGCCTGGAAGCCGCCCGGAAACAGTGGGGGGAGGACGCGCTGAGCCGGTGGCGAGGAAGAATTGAATCTCTGGTCCGCGATGGCTTGCTGACAACCCGCGGAGATAACTTTCGGCTGGCGGAATCAGCTTACTTGGTTTCCAACGAGGTTTTTCAGGAATTTGTTTAGAGACGTCCGTGGTCAGTTGTCCGTTGTCGGTTGCCACATGGCATTCGTCGCGCCGCAACGAACCACTGACAACTGACTACTGACCACGAACCAAACCGAACGGAGTAATAAGACTTATGAAAACAGCATTCGTTGATTTACGCAGTGATACCGTCACCAAGCCCTCCGCCGCCATGCGGCGCGCCATGTACGAAGCGGAAGTGGGAGACGATGTTTACCGCGAAGACCCCACGTTGAATCGCCTGCAGGAACGCGCGGCCGAGGTCTTTGCTCGCGAGGCTGGGCTCTTCGTTGCTTCCGGAACCATGGGCAACCAGGCGGCGCTGAAGGTCCACGGCAAGCCCGGCCAGGACGTGATTTGCGAAGCGCGGGCGCACATCTACAACTTCGAGATGGGGACCGTGGCGGCGTTTGCCGGCCTCGTGCCGCGGAGCATCTGGGCAGAGGACGGAATCCTGACCTGGCAACTGATCGCTCCCTTCGTACGCGGCCGCGGCGATCATCGGGCCCGCACGGCGCTGATCGAGATGGAGAACACCGCGAATATTGCCGGGGGCTCGGTCTACCCTCCCGAGGTGTTCGACGAGATTGCCGACCACGCCCACGCCGCGGGTTTGCCGGTGCATCTGGATGGCGCGCGGATTTTCAATGCCAGCGTGGCGCTGGGGCGGCCGGTAACGGAGTTAACCAGGAAAGCTGATTCCGTCATGTTTTGCTTGTCGAAGGGACTGGGTGCGCCCGTCGGCTCGATGCTCGTGGGCAGCAAGGAATTCATCGAAGAAGCGCGCATCGCACGAAAAATGCTGGGCGGCGGGATGCGGCAGGCGGGGATCCTTGCCGCGGCGGGCCTGCTCGCCCTCGAGGAAGGCCCCAAGCGGCTTCATCTCGACCACGAGAACGCCAAGTTTCTGGCGCGAGGCCTGGCGGAGATTCCGGGGATCAAGGTCGAAGCGGAGAAGGTGGTCACCAACATCCTGTTCTTCGACGTTTCGGGCACCGGTCTGACCGCACCTGAGGTGTCGCAACGGCTGAAGTCCAAGAACGTGCTGGCGAATCCCTACGACGCGAAACTGATTCGCATGGTGACTCACCTCGATGTGGACAGGGCGGGGTGCGAGCGCGCCCTGTGTGCCTTACGCGAAATCGTGGCCGGAGAGAGGGCAGTAGGCAGGTCGGCAGATGGGCAGGTCGGCAGATAGGCAGTAGGCTTTCTTTTGCCTACCCAGAGGCTGTCATTCCGAGCGGAGCGAGGAATCTCGCCCTGATCTTGGCCGAGTCATACGACCGGGCGCAGAGCGAGATTCTTCGCTTCGCTCAGAATGACATTTAATGGTGGCTGCCCGTCGGCAGATGGCTATGCGGGAGGGTCTTCTGCTTTCTGCCTTTCCCTAGTCCCTAATCCCTAGCCCCCAGACCCTAGCCCCTACTTCTTTTTCGCATTTTCCTGGGACAATTTGGAGAGCATATCGAAATAGTGGGTGCGGTAGGTGGGGTCTGCGGGATCGAGGTGGGTGGCCATATGATATTGCTTCAGCGCCTCGCTCAGTTGGCCCATTTTTTCGAGTGCATAGCCCAGGCCGTTATAGGCGTCGGCATCCGTGGGATCATTGCGGATGGCCTCCAGCATCTCCACGCGGGCGCGTTTCCAGTCTTTGCCCAGCAGGAAGGAGATTCCCAGTTCGCGGTGAAGGTCTGAGTTCGCGGGATCGAGCTTGAGCGCAGCCCGCAGCCGTTCGACCGCCTCGTCCAGCCTGCCTTGCGCCCGCATTTGTTGGGCTTGTTGAACCAACTGGCGAAGCTGAATCTCCGCCTCAGCAGACCTCATGCCGGTATCGGCTTGTGAACTCGAAGCCTCGGAGGGCTTGTTCTCGTCGAGAGCCAGGTTCTCGCCAGCCAGGGGCGAAATGAAGAAGGTCTTTTCCTGTGCATTAGGGCAGCGGAGATGAAGGTAGTGGTCACCGGGTTCGACCTCCGGAACCACAAGCATGCCATGGCCATCCGTTTTGCCGGCGGCGCGGCTGTCGATGTCAACCTGGCAGCCCGGACCAGGCGCGCGCACTGTGACCTGAGGCAAGGCGGGCGGGCGCGGCTTGTCAGCAGCCCAGGCCGGGCGAAAACCGCCCGCGAGCAGCAAGAGCCCGAAAGTGATACAAAAGCGTGACGTCATTGCCGGAACTCAATTCGCGCTTCTTGTAACTTAAACCATAACTTCACTGATCAGCAAGCCTTCGTGGCGCGAGCATCCTGCCCGCCGTGGTGTGGGCGTCTCGGCCGCTGTGGTGTGAGCGTCTCGGCCGCTGTGGTGTGGGCGACCTTCCCGCGTGCGGGAGCGTCCCGCTCCCGCGCACGGGCAGGATGCCCGTGCCACAGCGGGCGGGACGCCCGCGCCACAGTTCGTGCAGGTTTCTTGACGCTGTGGGGCTTGTGGTATAGCCTTGACATTGGGGGATGCAGCAAAGCGAGGAACGATCTCCCACGCACCTTGATCGCCCGCGAGATGCCTTGCAGGAATCAGGACGGGCCCTGCCTCCAGATGGCGGATTCAATCGAGACCTGGGTAGCAAAAGTGCTTGCGCGAGACCGGCGCGCCATCGCTCGCGCCATCTCTGCGGTCGAGTCGGGCGATGCGCAGGGCACGGCGCTGCTGAAGCGCCTTTTCCCGGCCTCTGGAAAAGCGCAGGTCATCGGGGTAACGGGTTCACCCGGAGCGGGGAAAAGCACCCTGGTGGAGAAGTTGGCAGGCGCGTATCGGAGCGCCGGCGCACGGGTGGGCATCATCGCCGTTGACCCGACCAGCCCGTTCTCCGGCGGCGCCTTGCTGGGCGACCGCATTCGCATGCAGAACCTGGCGGGCGATAAAGACATCTACATCCGCAGTATGGCCACGCGCGGCCAATTGGGAGGCCTGGCGCCGACTACCCACGACGTGGTCACCGTGCTGGATGCGGCGGGCTGCGACGTCGTGTTGATCGAAACCGTCGGCGTCGGACAGGACGAAGTGGAAGTCGCTCGCTTGGCCGATGCCACCGCCCTGCTCCTGGTGCCGGGCATGGGCGATGACGTGCAAACGTTCAAGGCCGGTGTCATGGAAATCGCCGACCTCTACGTGCTCAACAAGGCCGACCTCCCCGGCGCAGAGCGCCTGGAGCAGGAAATCGAGGCAATGCTTTCCCTGGCTTCGCGCGCGGACGGATGGCGGCCGCCCATCGTCAGGGCGATCGCCACCACAGGTTCAGGCATAAGCGAAGTGCGACAGGCGCTGGAACACTTTCAACACTTCCAGGAGAAGAGCGCTGGCCGCGCGAATCGCCGAAGGAATTACTGGCGCGGACGTCTGCTTGAAATGCTGCGGCGGAATCTCTTTGAGAGAGTTGTCCGCGAACGATTGCGCGATCACGTCCTGGATCGGCTCGTTGACGACCTGATCGAACACCGCACGGACCCGTACTCACTGGTCGAGAAAATCGTGGCGGAGTCACTGACAACTGCCAACTGACTACTGACAACTGGCCATGAAACTTCACCACATCGGCATCGCGGTTGGCTCGCTCGAGGCGGCGCGGCCTGTCTTTGAGAAGTTGCTTGGGAAGCCGGCGGACTCGGAAGAAGTGGTCGAAGAGCAGAAGGTACGCGTGGCGATGTTCCAGGTCGGCGATAGCCGCCTGGAGTTGCTCGAGGCCACCAGTGAGGATTCGCCACTGGCTCGCTCCATCGCCAAGCGCGGACAGGGCCTGCATCATATCGCGCTGGCGGTCGAGGAGTTGGCGGGCACGCTGCGCGCATTGGAAAACGCGGGAGTCAAGCTGATCGATCGCGAGCCTCGTCGCGGGGCGGGGAACGAACTGGTGGCTTTTCTGCATCCCGCGGGTACATCGGGTGTGCTTATCGAATTGGTCGAAGAAAAGTGATGTGGTGCGGGCGTCTCGCCCGCTGTTGGGGAGAGCGTCCTGCTTCCGCACGCGGGCGGGACGCCCGCGCCACATTGCCGACCTGAGGAATAATGAAGCTAGGGAATTTCGATTTGCAGATCGTCAGCGACGGGACCTTTGCTCTGGATGGCGGACAGATGTTCGGTGTGGTGCCGAAACCCTTATGGGAGCGAAAGGCGCCTGCGGATGAGCGCAACCGGATTCAGCTTTCCTTGACGTGCCTGCTGATTCGCGCCGGGCGGCTGAATATTCTGGTGGAAACCGGCATTGGCGACAAGTTCGACGCAAAGTTCAGGGACATCTATGACGTCCGGCATCCCCCAACGCTGTTGGCGTCACTGGAAAGCGTGGGGGTCAAGCCGGAGGATGTTCACATTGTCATCAACACCCACCTGCACTTCGACCACTGTGGCTGGAACACCCGGCGCCTGGGGGGAAAGACGGTTCCCACTTTTCCCCGCGCTCGTTATTTGATCCAACGCGGCGAGTGGGAGAGCGCGCTCGATCCCAGCGAACGGGAACGGGCGAGCTATATCGAGGAGTTCTTCCGGCCCGCCGAAGCGCAGGCGGATTTTCTGCATGGAGATACGGAGGTAGCCCCAGGCGTTCGGGTGGAAGTTGTGCCCGGCCACACTCGCCACTTGCAGTGCGTGCGCATCGAATCGGAGGACGAGTGCGCCTACTTCATCTCCGACACCGTTCCCATGGCGGCGCATCTCGCTTATCCATGGATCATGAGCTTTGACCTCTACCCCATGGAGACGCTCGCCAGCAAGAAGCGCCTGCTGCCGGAATTGGCTCGTCAGCAGGCCATAGTGATTTTTCCTCACGAGATGCGCGCGCCATGGTTGCGTTTGGTGGAGAGAGAGGGCAAGATTACGGGGGTGCCGGTCACGTGACCTAGGGAGGGACCATTGCCACAAGCGGAGATTGGAATCATCGGAGGAAGCGGCCTGTATGATCTGCCGGGGATCGAGCGCGTACGGAAGGTGCGCCTAACGACGCCGTTTGGCAGGCCCTCGGACACCTATGTGGTCGGAAATTTGGAGGGACGCAAGGTTGCATTCCTGTCGCGGCATGGGCGCGGCCACACCCTTTTGCCCACGGAAGTGAATTCGCGCGCCAATATTTTCGGGTTCAAGAAACTCGGCGTGCAGCGGATCATTTCGGTGAGCGCCGTAGGCTCTCTGAAAGAGGAGTACCGGCCCACGGACATGGCGCTGCCCGCGCAATTCTTCGATCGCACCCGGCAGCGCCCTTCCACGTTCTTCGGCGAGGGTCTGGTGGCGCACATCAGTTTTGACAAGCCGGTCTGTTCTACGGTGGTGGAGACGCTGGCTGCCGCGTGCCAAGAGGTTGGCGTACCCTGCCACCAGGGCGGCACTTACGTTTGCATGGAGGGACCGGCGTTTTCCACCCGAGCCGAGTCCAACGTTTACCGGTCGTGGGGCATGGACCTGATCGGCATGACCAGCCTGCCGGAGGCCAAGCTGGCGCGCGAAGCGGAGATCTGTTACGCCACTCTGGCGATGGTGACGGACTACGATTGCTGGCATCCCGAGCATGACACCGTAACCATCAACGTGGTGCTGGGGTATCTGACGAAGAACGTTGCGAACTCCCAGAACATTCTGCTGAAAGCCATTCGCGCTCTGCCCCGCGAACGAAATTGCCCTTGCGCCTCGGCACTGGCCCACGCCATCCTGACAGATCGCAAGAGCATTTCACCTAAAGCCAGGAAGAAGCTGGCGCTGCTGGTGGGAAAGTATTTGAGGTAGGGGCTAGGTTCTGGGGGCTAGGGACTAGGGAAGACCAGAAGGCTGCAGAAGGACGGCAATGGCGGTTCCCTAAGGGACCACGTTCTGTCATCCTGAGCGAAGCGAAGGATCCCTGCAGTTGTTCGTCGGCTGTTCGACCGCACGAAACTGCGGAAATCCTTCGCTTCGCCCAGGATGACAGCCGCGCGTACGACACAGAGGGAGCGTGAAAGAGAAAGTCATGCAGAAGCCCAAATCCAAAATCCGCAATCCAAAATCCAAAATCTCCCCAGCCCCTAGCCCCCAGTCCCCAGCACCTCTGCTGGTGGTCGGCGCCGTGGCGTTCGATTCCGTGCGAACCCCCTACGGGGTGGCCGATAGCATTCTAGGCGGGGCCGCGACCTATCTGGCAGTCACCGCCAGTTGGTTTGCACCTGTGCGGGTTGTCGCGGTCATCGGCGACGATCTCGAGGAGGAGCACCTGTGCGTTTTTCGCGATCGCGGCATCGACATCACGGGCCTGGTACGCGCCCGCGGAAAGACGTTTCGCTGGTCGGGTGAATACACCGGCGACATGAGTGAGGCGCGGACCCTGGAAACACAACTCAACGTCTTCGAGCAATTCTCGCCCGCGCTGCCCGCTTCTTACCTCGATACGGAGTTCGTATTCCTGGGCAACATCGATCCGACCTTGCAAATCCACGTCCGCCGTCAGTTGCCTCAGGCTCGCCTGGTAGGCTTGGATTCCATGAATTACTGGATCAAGGGAACGCCTGAGGAATTGAAGAAGGCGCTGGCTGAGATTCACATTCTGGTGATCAACGAGGCCGAAGCGCGAATGCTCTCCGGCATCGCCAACTTGAAGAGGGCCGCGGAAGCGATCCGCAAGATGGGGCCCCGCACCTTGGTGATCAAGCGCGGAGAACACGGGGTCTTGCTCTTCTCTGAGGGAGGAATCTTCTCCGCACCGGCTTTTCCCCTTGATGAGGTCCACGATCCGACCGGCGCCGGAGACAGCTTTGCAGGCGGCTTCATGGGGTACCTTGCGAAGGCCGGCGAATTCTCCGATCGCGAGCTTCGCCGCGCAGTGATTTACGGCTCGGTGATGGCCAGCTATGCGGTCGAAGAGTTCGGACTTTCACGCTTGCTCCGGCTGACCTCGAAAGATATTGAGAGGCGCTACCTCGAGTTCAAGAAGCTGACCCATTTTGATGTGTGATCCCTCGCTGTTGAAGGCAGAATGAGCCCCAACGGGGCGACCTATCTCAGCCCAGGCCAACGGCCTGGGGCAGGACGCACCCCTTTTTTCCCCGGGAAGCCCTGAAGGGGCGATATAGTATCGTCGTGCGCGCAGACGGTCGTTCCGGCTCTGCAGGCTTGTCTATCACGCCCTTTCAGGGCTCGCAAACCCCAACGGCGCGATCTTCTACCCAGGCCGTTGGCCTGGGCTGTGATAGGTCGCCCCTTCGGGGCTGAAAGCGTTCCTCACATGGATCTCCGGTGCCCAGCAAACGACAGGGGTAGCTATCAGCCTCAGTGCGACCATCCACCCGCGCTTTCCTTCCGGATCGATGGCGCGGTAGCCCTGTGCATCGCCGCGGTCACCCTGGCGGCCGTGTATTGG
>Ga0209517_10002779_pt1 | contig 24356 bp, 22 predicted proteins | sample PeaSoiMetSII2010_FD_187695 | JGI IMG/M metagenome (GOLD analysis project Ga0209517, IMG submission 187695) | Peat soil microbial communities from Weissenstadt, Germany - SII-2010 (SPAdes) (version 2) | ecosystem: Environmental > Terrestrial > Soil > Wetlands > Peat | place: Germany... | reverse complement strand
ACAGGTAGTCCCGACACGCTTGCTCGGTGTCGAACCGAGCCTCGAAATCGGCCAGACTCCGGGGATACTCCTCCACAGCCGGCCATGCTACAGGTTGGGGCCACCTGAGTCAAGTAAATACCCCCTTTATGGAGAATATAGGCAGGGAGCCATCCACAAATCATGGGAGCGTGCATGGTCCTGGCTACTCAGGCAGCAACGCTCTTAGCGCAGCGTATAGCCTACCCGGCGGTAGGAATCTCTATGAGGATTTTCACGTCTTTTCCGTTCAATGGTCGAAAGGCTTGATCACGTTCTACGTGGACGGAGTTTCGTACGAAACCGTGACGCGGGCCTTCCTTCCGAGTAGCGGGCAGTGGGTGTTTGACAATGCCTTTTTCTTACTATTGAATGTAGCTGTAGGCGGCAGTTTTCCAGGCGCCCCGGACACTACTACGCAGTTTCCAAGGGACATGCTGGTGGACTATGTTCGCGTCTACCAACAGCAGACGAACGTAGTCGCTCCTATTATCTCTTCTGGCGGGGTGGCGGATGCTGCTGCATTTGGGCCGACGGTAGCTCCTGGCGGACTGGCAAGTGTGTTTGGGTCCAGTCTAGCCCCAACGGCCGCGCAGGATTTGTTTGACCCCTCCACTGGCGCTTTCGTCCAGAGCTATTCCGGCATCCAGATATTGGTCAATGGCGCTGCGGCCCCCCTGATCTATGTCTCACCGGCGCAAATAAACTTCCAAGTCCCCTGGGAGACGTTAAGGGACTACCTCTGAATATCGAGGTTCAGCGCGACGGAACACTTAGCAATCCAGTCATTGGAACCTTTCCAGTCGCCGCGCCCTCCGTTTTCAGTATTGATGGCGTCGCGTTAGTCACATGCGCTGACGGGACTCCGAAAGCGGGGGCCCGTTGCGCGTTGTGGGGCAATAGCTTCGGTCCAACCAACCCCGGTCAGGTGGACGGGTTACCCGCGAAGGCGGGAACCGTCGCGCCTACGGTGAGTTCCTGTTTGCTAACCGTTGGTGGACAGGCGACAACCGTTACGTTTTGCGGTGCCGCACCAGGGCTGCTTGTATATCAGATGGATTTTGTTTACCCGGCGAGTACTTCGGTTGCGGGGTCTGGCGCGCCGACTCAAATCAACATCAACGGAAACATTGGGAATACGGTCTTGCCGGTCGCTCAGTAACTCCCAGAACGATTCTCAAGTGGGCGCAGGGGCGGTGAAGGTTGAGGTAATGTCCGCCGGTCCGCACGCTTCCTCACTGGATCTCTCCTAAAATCAACAACTCGAAAGTCGGTAGTGGGTCAATTTGAAATTCTCCCCCCTTGACGGCTAGGGCCGATCCATGCCAAGGTGGATGTATGCCTAGACGTAAAAGCATTCCTAAGTCTGAAGATGAAGTGCAATCCGCCCGGCGGGTGTTCGATACCCTGATTGAGCAATCGGAAACGGTTCACATGAGCCTGATCTCCCGCGTCATGTCGGAGATGGGCAAGAAGGGCGGATCTAAAGGCGGAAAGATGCGGCTTGTGACGCTCACCCCGGAGCGCCGTAGGGAGATCGCGTCCCTTGCGGCGAACAAGCGGTGGTCGAAGAAACGCAAGAAAACAACTAAGTAAGGTCGCTTTTCTGTTGACGATGCTAAGGCGGTATGGCATGATTGGTTCATGGCAAACGTACTCAGCATGGCGAAGAAAGTAGCGGTCATCACCGCTCTGGTGGAAGGCTGTTCCGTTCGCTCCACGTCCCGCATGACGGGCGTAGCGAAGGGCACAATCCTCCGGCTTTTGGCGGAAGTCGGAACCGCGTGCGCCGAGTACCAAGATCGGACGATCTGCAACGTTTCCGCCAGCCGGATTCAGGTCGATGAGATTTGGAACTTCTGCTATTGCAAACAAAAGAACCTCACGGTGGAGATTGCGGATCGTCAGATTGCTGGGGACGTTTGGACCTTTACCGCCATTGATGCAGATACCAAGCTGGTTCTTAGCTGGCTGGTGGGCCGGAGGGATGCCGGGTGTGCAACGCAATTCCTTCAGGACATTTCGGAGCGCTTGTCCAACCGCGTGCAATTGACCACGGACGGCCATAAGATGTACTTGGAGGCCGTCCCGGAAGCGTTCGGTCAAGAGATCGACTTCGCGCAATTGGTCAAGGTCTACGGCAACGATCCTGAAGGGCAAAAGCGTTACAGCCCGGCTCAATGTCTTGGGACCAAACGGCAGTCTGTCAGCGGTGACCCTGATCCGGCCTTCGTGAGCACCAGCTACGTTGAACGGCAGAATCTCAACATGCGGATGCAGATGCGCCGCTTCACTCGCCTCACGAATGCCTTCAGCAAGAAGATTGACAACTTGGTTCACTCGGTTGCTCTGTTTCACATGCACTACAACTTCGCGCGGGTCCATCAGACCTTGCGGGTCACTCCGGCGATGCAAGCGGGTATCAGTTCTCACGTTTGGTCGATTCAGGAGATCGTCAGTTTAACGATGTCCTCTCTGAGTTTGGCCGCCTGAGCGTCTGCGAATCTTACGTACTTCTCCATCATCTCCACTAACGGTTTCGATGAAACGTCACTTGGGTAAGGGAACATCCGACAAGATTCAAATACACCCGAAGGATGCGCTATGGAAAGTTTGCCTGTCGCTCCCAGGAAGTCAAGCAGCAACTCGTATCGTCTCTGAAACAACCTGATCTGAATCAGATCCGGTCTCCACTGCTCCATAGGGAGCTTGGCAATATATTCGTTGATGGGATTCGCCAGATTTCCCTCCAGCCAGATCGTCTTCAACTCACAAACCATTCCGTGAACCCGAGGACGGAGTAACTCGACTATCTCAAGATCGGCTTGCAGATCTGCCAACTGTGGTAACGTGGCTCTTAAGTCAGCTATTTCCGCCCGCTGTAGCATGTGGGTCTGGTGCGCTGAGCGCCATAAAAACCACACCAGTATCAGAGCAATCACTCCAGTACTGACACCGATGGTCCACGCAAACGTTGCGGCATCGAATTTATGTCTGGTCGCCCACACCCCCAGGCCAGCGAAGACAAAAATGACGCCACCAAAGACTATGCCGCGCACATCGCCTCCGGAAGTTTTCCATGCGAGACCCCAGACCTGCCGAGTGTATCCCCAAAACGAATGATCCATGGATGATCGACTACCCGGTAACCGCATGACTCCTTCTGTACTGATCGGCATTTGTGGCGTCTCTGGGTCCATGTTCGAGTAAGCCTTCGGATAAGCTTCGTCCATCCCCCGATTGTCCCACATGCTAAGGCGAGTTGGCACAGTGCTATACTCGTCCCATGGCTGCTGATTTTGAATTCTCCCCCGCCGTCATCCAAGCGGCTTGGGAACGCTGCGATGGACACTGCGAATGCAGGCGCAAGTCGCACGGGCCGCCGACGCGATGCAACAAGCGGTTGAGCCGAAAGAATAGGGGTAGAGGCAAAGGCCCCGGAAAATGGGAGGCTAACCATCGTAACCGGAACCTCCCCGGAACGCTTTCAAATTGCGAGATTCTTTGTGTTGACTGCCACACCGGAACCCGGACGTTCGGCCTGCATCTACGCTGAGACGTTTCAACCAAGCGCGGAGCGCAGCGTGAGTGATCGTCCATCCTTCGGGGGACAGGCAGGCGTCCGCTTCGTCTGGCGTGTCGCATTCCTTGACACACAACAGATCCAGATCCGGCCCTGTCCAGGTTCCCACAAGACACGTACCGGGGCCAAAGAAACGCAACGGGCCACGTCGCAGGCCGTTGCTCCCTAAGAACCACACGGCATCCCAGCCGTAGCGCTCCATGAGCCACTCGGTTAACACAGTGGCCTCCTAGGAGGTTCGCCATCTTCTCCGCTTTCCAACTCTACACTGCAAAGAGCTTGGTGTGAATTTGACCCACTACCCGAAAGTCACTAAATTGCCGTTGGCTAGCGCGTGCTTCTCTTTTTGCTTGACACGAGATAAGATCCGTGAAAATAAATCCGAGCATGATCGCCGCCGATGTTAGCCATTCTCGGGATCGCGCCCGAGTTACGCGCCACTCGGAGAGAGGGCTGAGCCCGACCGGGAGGCAATTCCTGGTGATAAGAAGCCCTTCCCACCACAAACCGGCAGAGCGCACCCGAATCGGGTCGCGTAGATCACCCCGTGATCTGGAACCCCAACGGCGGGACCCTCCAGGGATCACGCGACGCCTAGAATCCAGCCTTCGATCTCCGCTGTCTTCCGCTCAACGTCCCCTAGCCCGCAAAATTGGCCGGTACTTGCTAAAGAGCGCCTCTCTCTAGGCGGCCGCAAGGACTGGCAGACGCTTCTGGACGACGTCTGTTGGGGTTCTAGTGATGCGGGACGAGACGGTGATTGTGGTCACATTCGTTGCAGTAACGAGCGTCGGTGCTCTGGTAACCACCAGCACTCCGCGGGTCCTTCCGGTCGCATGCCAAACATCTGCCGTGCTGCCGGCTCCTGCCGGCCGGAAAGTATTGGCACCGTTCCGTCTGGGCTTTGCAGACCTCGCAGTATTCTCTGAGAGATTCGTTCATTGGGGTGTCTCCGATCAAGCTGCCTTGTTTTTTCCTTTCTAGCCTTCCTCCCTGCTACCTCATCGGACACTTTGCACGCTTTCGCGAGCTTCAGTTTAGTAGATGTCGGGAGTTCCCTTGTAATTTTCGGCCTATGGTTGGTACGTCTCAGCGCGTCCTATGCACGTCCGCCAAAAAGACAGCCTGAGTGTGTCTCTTTCAGCAATCAAGGCAAACTTTTGTGGCAATGTGTCCTTCACGATCCGCGCCTCTTAGTCCAGCCCGGATTGTTTCAAGAACTCTGCCGCCACTTGCGCCACGGAACGGTGCTCGCCATCCACTTGAAGGTTGAGGTTTTGCATTTGTTGGTTGGTGAATCTTCCCGCCAACTCCAGGAGTGCCTCCCGCAATCCCGGAGTGTCGCGCATCGCGTCTTGCCGGACCGCGATGCACACCTGGTAGGGTGGAAACGCGCTCCGGTCGTCGCGTAGAACTTTCAAATCCATTTTTGCCAGCAGTCCGTCCGTAGCGTTGGCTGCGATCATGGTCACCTGACGTTGTTCCATCGCCTTGTAGAGAAGTCCCAGGTCCATGGTCTTCGGCGCACCTTTCCAACGCACGTGGTAGGTCTTGTCGAGCGCCGCCAGACCGTCCGCCCGCTGCTCAAACTCGTAGCCCACTCCGAGTGTCCACGCTTCCGGCGCCTTCGACGCATCGGTCAGGGTTTCCAGGTGCCGCGCGCGCGCCTCCGGCCCATTCACCACCATTGCGAACGTATCGTCGATTCCGAGTGGGTCAAGCCACTCTACTTGAAACTTTTGAAGATACTCCGACCGAACCCGCGCCAGAACAGCGGCAGGATCGTTGTCGGTCGAATCCTTGAGAATGGCGGCCAAGGCGGTGCCCGTGTATTCGGGGTAGAGATCGATCTGACGGCTGAGCAGAGCTTGATGCGCCAGCAGCGTGCCTCCCAGGTTCAGGCTGCGCTCGACAGTCCGATGAAGCCGATGTTCCAGATGCTGCGCGATGATTTCTCCTAGAACGACCTGTTCGGTAAAGTTCTTCGAACCTACCCGGATGGGAGGTTTCGCCCCCGGCGTCGAGCATCCCCCGAGAATCAGCATTACGACAGCCAGTAACCCGGCTATAACGGTGAGAGTTTTCGTTCCAGCCATCCCAATCCTCCGTCGGCAAAAAGCGCGATGACGGCCGCCGGTATCGCGCCCGCAAGAATCTGCGCGGTGTCTACCGAAGCGACACCGCGAAAGATGAATACACCCAGCCCTCCGCCGCCGATGGCGGCCGCGATGGTGGCGGTGCCGATGGTGGTGACCGTCGCCACTCGAATGCCTGCAATGATGGTGCGGGCGGCCAGAGGCAGTTGTACCTGGCGCAGAAGTTGGCCATCGCTCATTCCCATCGCGACCGCCGAATCGCATACGGCCGGATCGACGCTCAGGATTCCCACGAACGTGTTGCGCAGAATGGGAAGCAGGCCGTACAGCACCAGCGCCACGATCACCGTGCGTTTTCCAATCCCTCCGATCAGCGGAATTGGGATAAGAAACCCGAAGAGAGCGAGGCTGGGTATGGTCTGCACGACGCTCGACAGACCCAATAGCCACCGCCGCGCGGCCGGATACCGAGCCACCTGAATTCCCAGCGGAACCCCCAGGAGGATCGCGATCGTCATGGAGATCCCGACCAGTGACAGGTGCTCTCCCGTCAGCCGAATGATGTCGCTTGTGAGATCGGAACGCATAGCTCTCCGTAGACCTTCCCCGTACACAATCAAAGACATGCCAGAAACGCGCGCGCTTCCCCGGTTTGAGCGCGCCGAAACTCGTCCGGACTCGAGATGGTTTCCACCGTTCCCCACACCAGTAATGCAATCCGGCTTCCCAGGCGAATCGCTTCGCGTACGTCGTGTGTCACGAAGATTGAGGTCTTTTTGAAATCGCGCTGCAATTCGAGAAATTGTTGTTGCAGTTCAAAGCGTGTCACCGGGTCAAGCGCGCCGAAGGGCTCGTCGAACAAGAGTAACGGCGGATCGGCAGCCAGCGCACGCGCCACTCCCACCCTTTGGCGCTGCCCCCCGGAGAGTTGCCGGGGATACCGCATTAGAAATTCGGAAGCCGGCATCCCGACTTTGTCCAGAAGCTGACTCACACGACGTTCGACGTCCGCTTCGATCCAACCTTCCAGCCTGGGAACCAGGCCGATATTGCGGGCCACGGTAAAGTGCGGAAATAAACCCACGTCCTGGATCACGTAGCCGATCCGGCGCTTCAGCTTGATCGGGTCCCACTCCCGGGTGGATCGACCCTCCACCAGCACCTGACCCTCGGTGGGGAACAGCATCCCGTTCGTCAGCTTCAGCGCCGTACTCTTACCGGACCCGCTTCGACCCAGGAGCACAAGGGTCTCGCCGGCATCCACGCTCAGGTTGATTCCCGACAGGATGCGCTTGCCGGCAATTTCGTAGGAGACGTTGCGAAACTCCACCAGCGGCATGAACCTGCATTATTCCACGTTCCCCACCATCAACAGGCTCTCCGCGAAGGGCCATTCATGGTCGATCCATTGAGCTTCCGAGACGAAGCCAGCCGCCACAGCCATGCGGGCCACCTCTTCGAGAGAATACTTGTGACTGTTCTCAGTCCAGATGGTTTCTCCTTCTTCAAACGCGATGGTGAGATTCGCCCGCCGGATGGCGACGGTTTGCCGCTGCGTGGACCGAAGGTGCATCTCGACACCGTGGGTCTCGGAGTTGAACCGCGCCATGTGTTTAAAATGGCCCAGGTCGAAGCCGCCTTCCAGTTCCCGATTGATGCGGGCCAGCAGATTCAGGTTGAAGGCCGCGGTGACTCCCAAGGGATCATCGTAAGCATCAATGAGCTGAGGAATCGGCTTTTCCAGGTCGGTCCCCAGGAGCAGGGCATCGCCCGATTGCAGAATCGTTCGAATCTCACGCAGGAAATCTAGGTCGGCGGGAGAGCTGAAGTTTCCGATGGTGCTGCCCAGGAAAAGAACGAGGATGCGCTGGCCTTCGCGCCGCCCCGCGGCCACCTCCAAGAGCCCATCCAGGTATTCGCGCTCCAGGCCCACGATGCCAACCGAATCGATATCGGCCAACTCGCGGCGGCACACCGCCAGCGCAGCCGGAGAGATCTCAATGGGAAAGTAGTTCGTATGCCGGCGGCGGGAGAGCGCTTCGAGAATCCACCGCGTCTTCTTGCCGCTTCCGCTTCCCAACTCGCACAGGATCACGTCGCCCGGAATTCGCCGAACGATTTCGTGGGCATGTCCTCGGAGCAGCCGCTCGTCCGCGCGGGTCAATCCGTATTCGGGGAGTTCGGCAATCACCTCGAAGAGCTTCGAGCCGAGCGTGTCATACAGGTACTTGGAGGGCAGCTCCTTCTGGCCTGCCTTGGTGAGACCGGCCCGAATGTCCGCGGCGAAATCCGCCGCCGTGTCCGCAACCATTGCACTTGTCAGCATGCTGCCGTCCTTGGAATGAGATTACTTGCCGGCACAGCGGAATCCCGCGTAAACGTACTGGTAATGTGGCTGGAACCAGTTGCGAAAGGAGCGCCGGAGCATGCACCGTTCGGTGCGTGGCGACCCTCCCTTCATGACGTAATGCATGCCATCGAAGAAGTTCGCGGAATAGCCTTCGTAGAACGGGAACGGCCGGAAGCCGGCAAAAGGCTCAAAGTGGCTCGCAGTCCATTCCCACCCATTCCCTAAGCAACCCTCTACACCGAGACTGCTTTCGCTGGCGGGAAACGCATTCACTGGAGACGGGTCCCATCGCGCGAGATCAAGGTATCCATGCCGCGGCTCCGGTTGTTCGGCGCCCCAAGGCAAATCTCGATCAGCGCCATCGAGCGTTCCATAGGCGGCACGGTGCCATTCCGCTTCTGTGGGCAACCTCTTGCCGGCCCATGTAGCGTAGGCGCTGGCCTCAGCTTGACTGACGTAAACCGGCCACTCAAGCGGTAACCGGATCTCCTGAAACATCGTACGATAACGCCAGCCGCCATTCTGTCTCGACCAGAAAACAGGATGCGCGATTCCCTGCCCGGCTTTCCAATCCCAGGCAGTTGAAGTCCACAGGCCCCGCTCCTGGTATCCACCGGCCTCCACGAACTTGAGATACTGACCATTCGACACCTTGTAGCGATCCACGGCGAAGGCGGGCACGTATACCGTTGTGGCTTCGTATTCGTTGTCCCATCCGAACCTCGCCGTATCGTCGCGAGGAATCCCGAGCGTGGCCCAGCCAGCGGGAATTTCGGCCATCGCTGTCCTCACGGGAGCCGCTGGTGGAGTCTCCACGTGAGGCTGGCATCGTTTCTCCCTGAACGGCATTTGATGCAACATGTACGCCAGAGTCTCGGCGTGCATGAGGCGGTGCTCGATCGCGACGTTCAGCAGCACCCGCGGAGATTCATCCCGAGCCCAGTCGCAAAAACTCCCATCCATTAATGCTGTGTCGAGGGTCGCCCGAATCCGGCTCCGATAGCTCTCGATGTGCGTCCGCGCAGGCCAATCCGAGGGTTGGTCGGAGGGCAGACCACCGTCTACCGGGTCGATACCGAACGCAAAAAGACGATCTAAATGCGGATCGAACGTCTTCAAGCGCGGAAGATACGGATGCAGTAGGTTCCAATCGAACGCCTCCAGGTGCCCCAGATAGAAAATGATTCTGTGTCTCTCCGGGATCGGACGCTCGTACAAAGCCTCCGGTCTTACCAGGTCAAACAGTTCATCCGTTTGCCTCCGGGCTTCCGCGATACGTTCGAGCAGGGTGCGGCGAATCTCAACATCTTCAGATGCAACGAGCACGAAGTCCTCCTTTCAGGCGGAAAGAGGTTTGAGATCTCCAAGCATGGTTGGAATGAGCTCGGAGACGGTTGGGTGAATATGCACGGCGCGTTGAATTACGGTGTAGGGCGCCTTGGCGTACATCACGTCCAGAATGCAGTGAATTGCCTCATCGCCGCCAGTTCCGAGCAAAGCCGCCCCTAGGATCTCGCGCGTTTCGGCATCCACCACGATTTTCATAAACCCCTGCGTTTCCCCCTTCTCCACGGCGCGCCCCACTCTCGTCATGGGCCGCTTGCCTATGATCGCCTTCCGGCCAGTCTTGAAAACCTCGGCTTCCGTCATTCCGGCGCGGCCCAGCGGCGGATCGATGAACAGGGCGTAGGTCGGAATCCGGTCGCTCACCCGCCGTGGATCGTTGTCCAGAAGATTTGCAGCCACGATTTCGAAGTCGTTGTAGGAAGTGTGCGTAAACGCACCTTTGCCATTGCAATCGCCCAGCGCCCAGATGCCTGCTATGTTGGTGCGCAGTTGATCGTCCACCAGGACGTATCCGCGTGGATCGGTTGCGACGCCGGCTTTGTCCAGACCGAGATCGGCGGTATTGGGACGCCTTCCGATGGCGAACAAAAGATGCGAGCCGTGGATCTCGTCGTGGGTTTCGACCGTGCCTTGACCCGCGCACTCCACGCTGACGACGATATCCTCGTCGTGTTTTGCCAGCTTGGTGCACTTCGCGTTCGTGCGGATGCCGATTCCCTCCCGCTCGAGAATTTCCCGAATCGCGTCCGAAACATCCGGATCCTCCCGTTGGATCAGCCGGGGCCCCGCCTCCAGAATTGTGACTTCACTTCCAAACCGCCGGAACATTTGCCCGAACTCCAGGCCGATGTAGCTTCCGCCCACAATAACGAGATGCCGGGGAAGGAAATCTATTTCCATCATGGAACTGTTCGTGAGGTGCGGGACGCCATCCAGTCCAGAAATGTCCGGCACAACGGCGCGGCCGCCTACGTTGATAAAGATGCGATCGGCTGTAAGCCGCGCGCCGCCGACATTCACTTCGTGGGGCGATTCGAAACGGGCGTGACCCTCGTAGACCGTGCAGTTGGCCATGTTCTTCAGCCAGGTTTCAACGCCCGTGTTTGACTTACCGGAGATTTGATCCTTGCGCGCCTTCACTCGTTTCATGTCCACGCTAACCGGGCCGGTCGCTACGCCGAATTCGGCGGCCCGGCGGGCCATATGGGCAGCATAGGCGCTTGCGACCATGGTTTTGGTGGGAATGCACCCGGTATTCACGCACGTACCGCCGAAACGGCCACGCTCGATCACGGCGACCTTCATCCCGGCGGCCGTCAGACGCGCTGCCAGAGGTGGTCCGGCTTGCCCGGTTCCGATGATGATTGCATCGAACGAGAGATTCATGCCAAGACCTATGCGCTCCTTAGGATCTCACGCCCGAGCGACCCAAGCGGCGCGACGCCGGGTTACGGACGCGCCCGTCCTCGGCGCGGCGTGATCACGGCCAGATCGCCCACAGTCTCTTTCACCTTCGACCCGCCAACCTGCAAGTCGTAGCCCTTTAACATCCAAAGCTCCGGGATGATTTCGCCGATCAAATGACCGTGACAGAAGAGCCGGACGACTGCGCTTTCCGAGACCACGATGCCCACGGCGCGAGTTGCCGAACTGATGTGCGCGCCGGCAATATGACGGCTGCCGAGCCCGAGAGGAAGCTCGACCGGCGAAGCCGCGGCATCCAGGTAACGACATGCGGCGATAACCACACCCGTTGCGCTCACGACAAACGCGCCGTCCAGTTGCGCCAATTCCTTGATGGTCCCACGGAGGTTCGGATCGTTAAGATGGCGCACATGTTCAGGGTGGCCGGCCAATGGATCCAGGATCAAAGAGCGTGACTTCGCTAGAACAGCATCTTCGTCTCCGATGGTAAACAAGGTGCCTATGCGCCTTCCTTCACGACCTTCACGCGCTATTTCCACGGCGAGCCCGATCAACGATTCCAAGATCTCGGGGTCATAGTCCGTCGCTTGGCACAAAATGCTTTCAAACATCCGAAGGCGCTCCTCAGGTCGGTCTTTCCCGTATGATCACGCACAACGCAGCATCGGCGTGTCCCGGTTCAAGCCAATCTTCTGAGAGGCATTTGCCGGACGCTGTGCGCTCAAGCGAAATCCAGTTCCACTTCATCCACAAAGCACCATCCCCAATCTTCCCCAGGCTCAAGGGAGCGCATGATGGGGTGCTTGGTCCTGTGAAAATGCTTGGTTGCATGCTTGTTCTTCGATGAATCGCAACAACCGACGTGGCCGCAGCTCAGGCAGAGGCGAAGATGCACCCACCGGTCGCCCATCTTCATGCACTCTTCGCAACCTGGAGTGTGTGGCTGGACGGATTTTGCTTTATCCAACCCGATTTGATCCAAATGCTCACATTCACCCATTCAGGTCCTCCTCTTCGTCGCCTCAACCGTTGCCAAGCCGCGGGACAGGGACCTATCATGCGGCGCTAGGCCCATCATGCCATAAACTCTTTCCGGCGCAGCCTGCGGATCACAAGCAGCTTCAAGCCAGCGCGGAATTGGAGAACCGCGCCTCTCTCACCATGGACGGCGCGAACTGTTTCAGCGATCCGGGAGATCGGGCGGCGCCGCGATGGACTCCCTCTACTCGGCCAGTACCTGGTGGACAAACTGAACAGCCATGGAGCCCTCGCCGACGGCCGAAGCGACCCGCTTCACGCTCCCGGCCCTGATATCGCCCGCAGCGAAGACCCCCGGAAGGCTCGTCTCCAGCATGTGCGGCGCGCGCTGGAGCGGCCAGTCCTGTCCTAGGTCCACTCCGGTCTTGATGAATTGCTTGCTATCCAGCACCAGACACCCTTGCAGCCATGCGGTTTGCGGGCAGGCGCCGGTCATCAGGAACAGGTGCTGGATCCCGCGAGCATCGATCGCTCCCGTCTGCACGTTGCGCCAGCGAAGACCCTCCAGGCGCGCGCCACCCTCCAGGGTCTCGACCTCGGTCCAGGTCCGGAGAGTAATGTCGCTGCACGCTTCAATACGGGAGATCAAATACCGCGACATGCTGTTCGCGAGTCCCGGTCCGCGGACCAGCAAATGAACATGTTTCGCGTGGGCCGAAAGAAACATCGCAGCCTGGCCAGCCGAGTTTCCTCCACCCACGACGGCCACTTCCTCATGGCTGCACATTTGGGCCTCAACTTGAGTCGCGCCGTAGTACACTCCGTTACCTTCGAACTGCGCCAGGTTGGGCAGAGGCAGTTTTCGATATTGCGCGCCGGCGGCAATGACGATGGTGCGGGCGTGCACCGATTTTCCATCGTCGAGTTCCACGGAATAAGGCGGGCGGATGCACTTGAGAGCGCGTGCGGATCGAGCCACGGCGATGTGCGCCCCGAACTTCTCGGCTTGCGCAAATGCGCGGTTCGCGAGATCCTGCCCGGAAATCCCGGTTGGGAAACCGAGATAGTTTTCGATTCTGGAACTGCATCCAGCCTGGCCCCCCGGAGCGGTAGTCTCGACGACCAGGACATTCAGCCCTTCCGAAGCTCCGTAGACCGCCGCGGCCAGCCCGCTAGGTCCCGCGCCCACCACGATGAGGTCGTAGACGCCGTCTTCGTCGATTCCCGCATTCAACCCAAAACATTCCGCCACTTCGGCGTTGTTGGGATTTCGAAGCACCAGTTTGCCGCGGCAGATCAGCACCGGTATGTCCGCGACACCGATCTCGAATTGATCGAGAATCGCTTGCACGTCGGGATCGCGCTCCACGTCGACATAGGTGTGGGGGTGGCCGTTACGTGCCAGGAAGCCCCGCAGGCGCAGAGTGTCGGCGGAATGGTTGGAGCCGATCAGTAAAGCATCCCCTCCCGAGTGGGCGATCAGATAAACGCGGCGAAGCAGGAAAGCGCGCAAGAAAATTTCGCCGAGTGTGGAATCGGTCTGCAAGATCCGGCGCAGATTTTCTCTTCCGACTTCCAGCACCGAGCTCGCTTCCCGCGCCCGGCACTGGACCAGACTGCGCCGCCCCGAAAGCTGGTTCACTTCACCTGTGAACATCCCGCGAACCAGGACCCTGGACACGGATTCATCGCGCGAAATACCGACGATTTCGATACTGCCGTCGAGCACGACAAAGACCCCATGGCTCGTGTCGCCCTGCTCGAAAAGGACTTCCCCCGGCCCTATGTTCCGTGGCACTCCCCATGCCGTAAGGCGCGCCACCTGCGCATCGTCGAGCTGCGGGAACATCGAGTCGGTTTGTTCGGGGGATTCCGGCATGGCCTCTCCCACAAGTATTCCATAACGACTTCAATCGACGTAATGCCACATTCAACGCCCGCCTGGCTCCAGCGACCGTACTAGCGGCCGGACTTAGATTAGAACAAAATCAGAATCATCGCCGCAATGCCCACGGCCAACACGCCTTCGATCAGTCCGGCGTTGATATTGCGGTCGCGGACGATCTCCTCCGAGATACGACTGTGCGGAAGCAACGCGAAGTTTGTCACCCAGCGAAGCAGCCGCAGCAGGACCAGGCCGGCGACGGCATCGAACGCGAAGAACGACAGGCTTACGCTCCAACTGGTGAATTGCCCGCTGATCGCTTTCAGCATCAGCAGCGACAACGCCCCGAGCGTCATGCCGAATGCGACCCCAGCCGCAAGGTTGCCGGTGCGGATCTGCTCGGCGACGTCGTAACCGGTCCACTTCTCGTAGAAACGCCCCGTCAGGATCAGCGCGAACTGTCCCAACAGCAGAATCGCCGCAGCCGTCCAGGGAGTACCGCCAGGCTGGCGAATGGCGCCCGCCAGCAGCGCTGCCGCAGCGACGTAGCCGCCGCACTCAACAGCGCCCGCCGCGACATTGCGATGCTCCGTGATCTTGCGATCGTTGCGCACGCCGGTAATCAGCAGGCGGTCCATCAGCCAGCGGCTGCCGTTGAGCGCGACGATTCCCGCCAGCGACCACGCCAGGTTGCCGCCCATCGCCAGAAATACGGCCTTCGCCCCGTCGTCGAGCGGCAGAGGCGCCGCGCCCGCCGCACTCACGTACACGATCACCGTTCCCGCGAAGTAGCCGGATACCGCCAGTCCGAAGGCCGGGTTGTCGAGGGAGGTCATCTCGCGATCCGGCGAATAGGGAGACAACAGGCGCAGTGCAAACTTCGCCAGGATCAACACCAGCACACCCAGCACGATCTGTCCCACAGCGAGCGCCACAGCTGCGTACTCCAACTGCAGGATTTCCATATCGGTTCAGCGGCGGCCGCCGCGCGACCGGGAATACGATCGCGCCCCCGAGGACCCAGCCTGCGAGGACCCAAATGTCCCGCGCGACTGATAGCGGGAGCCGTTGTAGGTCCCACGGCTTTGGTACTTGGATCCGGCGTAGCCGCGTTCCGCTTGCTGTGCCACTTGCGGCACTGGTCGCGTTGCCGGGCCGCGTTCCTGGTACCATCCCGTGGACGGTGATGAATTGTTGGACGCGGAAGGGGGCGGCCGGCTGTAGGAAGGGGCGCTCGGCGCGCTGCTGGACCATCGCGGACGATACTCATTGTTGCGGCCGTAGTACACCTCGCCGCGCTGGCGGGAACTTTGATATGCCTCGAAATCCGGCGCGGTGATGGTGCGCTGCGATCGCAGCAACTGGCTTAAGATCAGGTATTCCGGCAGCCAGTGCCAGACGCCGCCCGACCACGATCCGTAATTGTTCGCCTGCCCCGGCGGCGCCATGTAAACGTACGCGGGAGGCTGCGCGCTCCGCTCCGGTTCCGTATCGTACTGCCCGGCGGATTTGTGTTCCACTACCATGCCGGGACAACATTCGCCGTCGCGCGCGGTTTGCTTACTCTCGTCGCTGGTAGTCTCGCCATGCTGCAGAGTCGCGTCGGGGAAACGCGTCGTGACCGTGCGAACAGTGTCGTCATCCAGCAGCAGCTTGTCCCAGGCCGCATACAGCTGGCTGGCCAGCGCCACCGTCTCCGCCATGTTCGTCTTCGACTGAGTGGCCGCGGCGTCCAGCTTGTCGGCTTGAGCGAAGAGTGTTTCATAATCGGTATCCGCCAGCTTGTCCGCTGCCGCCGCGGCGCGCAGCGGCGCGGACGATTCCCATAGCTGCCGACCCTGGGCCTTCAGCTCCTGAATGCCGTTCCAACGCGTCTGGAGATCGTCGCGCTTCGCAGGCCAGTCCGTCATCGCCTTGCGCACACTGGCGCTATCGGCGTCCACTGCTTCGAGCGCGTTGTAGCTGGCCTGCATCGCCTGTAGCCTCGCCGGCAGCGCGCGCTTCGACCCGAGCCAGCGATCCGCCTCCGCGCGAATTCCGGCCGCGTCGCGCAGCACGCTCTGGCGCAGTGATTGGACCTCGCCTAAACCCGTCTCAACGTAATACGCGTCGGTCCTTCGATTCTGGCTGGCCAGCTGCTCCACTGTTGCCAGCTTCGTTGCCGCCGTCTCTAATTGCGCGCGGTCCCCGTCTAGCCGCGCCTCCCAGGACCCAGCCTCATGCTGAAACAGAACCGGCTCGTCACGCAACGCGGTTTCGATCTGTTTGCGATTCTCATCGAACGCCGAGCGGTCCTGGGCCAGAAGACTGCCCGCCGCACCCACCGATTTCTTAAGCGACGGCGGCAGTTTGTCGAGCCCCGCCGTGGCGACAATCGCCATGAGCCCTATTAAGATGATGGCGACCACGCCCAGAGCGCGCCGTTCCATTAGGCTGCCGCCCCCGGCGCGGCTCGATATACGGTCAGGTCGCGCTGGTTCAGGCGGCGAGCGATGCGAGCCTCGAACGGCTCGCCCTCCCATTTCTCGACGCAAATGAGACGGTTGCCTTCCGCCTCGCGAAACAGCCAGCGGTACAGGCCTTCAGCCTGGCCCGTTTCGTTCTCGTAATAGCGAATCTCGCGGCTCGATTCCCAGGTCCACTTCTTCCCTTCGAAATCGATGGAGGCGGATGGATCCTGGCGCGCGTCCATATCGGCCAGGCTGTCTTCCGTCGTGCCGATGCCGGCCAAGGTCAACTCGCGGGCATCCAGGATGCCCAGCAGGTCGGGCTGCGGATGGCGATAGACTTCCAGGTAGACGCGGCGCCCGCGAAACTCGCCGCTCAGGTCGATCCAGCGCCGCGTGGCCGCTTCGTAAGCGCTGCGACGATCCACCGGAAAGTCGAGATCGGAGAAGTCTTCCGCGCCGCCGGTGATGGATATAACGTCTCCTTTCCGGGCGTCCCATGGATCTATATTCAATGGATCCACATTCAAGGAATCGGCCGCTGCAACCTGAGGAGGCGCCGGAGCCGCGGGCACCCGCGCCGCCGAGGGACTCCTAAACATGGCCCACAGCACCGTAGCCAAGCACAAGCCCAGAACTACGAGGATGGTCCCAGTGATCACTTTTCCGGAGCTGCAAGCTGCTTGGCGGGCGCGGAGGGCAGCGATCTCTGAGCGCGCGCTGCTTTCAATGCGGCCAATTCCGTATCGACAGACCCGCCCTTCAGTTCCAGGAACTCCGCTTCTAGAACCTGGTCCTGTCCCGTGGCCGCGGCCAGCTGGTCGAACGCCTTGGCCTTGGCCTCTTCACGCGAAACGGACTCTTCAAAATTCTTGAGCGCGGCGAACGCATTGTCGGCTTGCGCGGCGCCGGAAAGCGCCTCGGCTACTTTACGTTGCGCGAGCGCGGCATTGCGGCGGGCCACCAGGGTTGTGGAGGTGCGCTCCGCTTCGTCGATGCGCCGCTTCAGATCGTTCACGTGCTGTTTCAGCGATTCGCTGGCGTTCCTGGCCGCTTCGACGCCCGTTTTCATCGCCGCTAATTGCTGGTCGGACTCGGCTTTCTTCGCCAGAGCCTTCTTAGCCAGCTCTTCATTGCCCGCGTCCAGCGCCTGGTTGGCGCGGCCCAGCCAATCCTGCGATTGCTGCGCGTACTTGGCGTATTCCGCTTCCAGACGATTGTGATTCGCCATGGCCTCGGCGGAAGCGCCGATGGTCTTGGCAAGCTCGGTCCGCATATCCACTACGGCTTGCCGAACAGTTGATTCGAAAGTGGCGTCCTCGATCTGGCCCATGCCTTTGTTGACCTGGCCGCGGGCGACGCGTCCGCTGCGGCTGAAAATATCGGAGAAGAATCCCATGTGCGCTCCTGGTCCTCGCCCTCAGTCTATTATGCGATTGCCGCGGGTTGCAGCAAATCGCGCGCCTCGATTACGTCGGCCATCAGGTAGCCCGCCAGACTCAGGATGTCGTCCTGGTCCTCGGGACCCATGTCCTGGAGCTTGCAGAAGTTGTTCAGCGTGACCAGGGTCTTGCCGTCGCCCGCCTCATACAGCCGGAATGCCGAGGTCGAGATCCCATTGTTGCCGGAGAGCATCTTCCGCATTAGGTCCGCTGTAACGCCGCTGGCGGGGAGGCTCATCAGGTGAACCGTCAGGTAGAGTACGTTGCCTTCAAGCGCGGCCTGGAAGCTGATGCCGCTGTGGACTTCGCGGACGCTGAGCACGCCCGAGGGCTGCTCCGTGAAGTCGTAACCGTGGTGAGCCAGCAATGCGGCCACCTGAGAGAGGGAAATTGTTTCACTGAACGTCATACAACACACTATACGCGGATCGAGCATCGCAGGTTCGGCGCGATGTTCGATGAGTTTGGCTGAACTATGAAATTTTTGTCTCCTGCCAAGCGTCTTTATTTGCAGCGGTCTGCGAGCCTCGGCTTTTCGCGCCATTTCTTGTGGCAACTGGCACACGCAGCAGACAGCGTATCGGCGGCATCAACCATCTTGTCTTGGTTCTTGGATTGGGCCGCCTTGTAAGCCTTCATCCCGGCATCCCGAAGCTCTTGAACAAATTTCGGCCAGTCCGGATTATTCATCGGAACGGGCAAGCCATTCGCGCAATTTCGTCCCGGGATCAAGAGCAGATTGGCGGACTCACTTAGAGCCAGTGCCGCGTTTTCTACAGCCTGCCAACCTCCGAACGTGCTTGCCAGGGGATCCGTCGCCATTGCGGGATCCTGGCCGGGCACAAATTTCACGTCCGCTGGATTGTCGGTTTGCGCGGAGAAAACCACGTTTGCTGCCGGATACAGGACGCCCCGCATCAACCGATTCAGATCGGTCTGAACCTGCATCGTCGCCGTGGTCGGGTTGGGCGGTCCCGCACCTTTCGAAACCGTTTGCGCTGGCAGAGATAGGTCCAAAACCACCACCAGCATTACGGGTACTGTCAAAACCATTCTGCGCATTCGATTATTCTACCGGACGCACCAAGAGGCCGGGGCGCTTTACTCTACGGAGGACATACACCAGTGGGTGAAAAGGAAAACCGGCCGGCGAAAGCGGGGGCGGTTGGGTGTAGAATGATTCGGGACGAAAAGTCACAACTGGAGGTACCCTCATGTCCTTTCGACGAGGGGTGATTTGGGCAAGGGTCGCGCTCGCAATCGTTTTCACGATCGGCGGGGCGTTGACAGCCGGTGCGCAGGGTCGTCGCGGAGGGGTTGCCGAACCCTACACACCCGCGGCGGACGCCAAAGACCTGAAGGCCGTGATCTTCAAGTGGATGTGGAGCACGGGCATGCTGAAGGGCCATGATGAACGCGACATGGTCGCATCCCTCGAATATCAGGGCAAAGGCACGATTCAGGTGGACGGACAGCCTTGTACGCTCACGAAGTATCGGGCGAGCACCAACTACCAGACCTTCAGTCAGCGGATTCAGTACGCCTGCACACGACCGAATGGACAAACGTACTCCAACATCGAGGTGGTCAGCGGGATGTACGCCTGGAACGAAGACACGCCCGGTGCCCAGATCGGTCCAACGACCGGTCCGACGAAGGGAAAGGCGACGCCGATGCCGGCGGCGGTGCAGGAGCGGCTCATCCGATTTTGGGCCAGTCCCCAGGGCGCGCCCAAGGCCGCGGTGGCGGGGACGAGCGAGACATTCTTGTTGGGGGCCAACCCAGGCACTCTTTTCGCGGACGGCGCCGCGAAGGTGGGCCAAACGTCCGTGTCGTGGGAAAACGGAAAGCCTGTAGTGACGTTCCCGCTTCCAGGCGTTCCGGGAGCCACGGCGACCGCAACCCTCGATTCGAAGTACATGGCCGAGCGCGTGGTGGTCAAGCAGGGCTCGACGACTACGGAGTTCACCTACAGCAACTACCAGGACTGGAACAACCCGTTGAACAAGATCGAAGTGCTCTACGCCGGGAAGCTCGTCGAGCGCCGGAACGGCGCGGTCGTCCGCGACCTGACGACGGACCAGACGGAGACGGGCAACGTGTATGTAGTTGCGCCCGTTCCGGCAAGCGTGCAGACGGCGATCAAGGTCACCGGGCAGCTCCCGCGTGGCGTGATCGCCAAGACGGAACCGGCAGTAAACAAATCGGCGCCCACGCCTCGGCTGGGCGCGCACCCTGACCTGTCGGGCAACTGGACCTATACCGACTGGATTGGGAACTACATGACTGGGGGAGGACGCCGCTGCGGTCCGACCCAGGCAGCCGACTGCACGCGGCAGGACAATCAGACCTACGATTTCGAGCTCTACTCGCCCTCGCGGTTCGGCGGCTTGGGTCGTCCAGTATACAAGCCGGAGCACTGGGACAAAGTTCAAGAGCTCGACATGTGGACCAACAAGTATGATCCGGTCATGACCTGCCAGCCGCTGGGAGTCCCGCGGGAGGGCCCACCCCGGCGCATCTACCAGTCGGACAGGGACGTTACCTTTATCTACACTGGAGGCGATGCAGGAGGCGGATACGGCGAGTTTCGCATCATCCCCACCGACGGCCGCCCGCACCCCAAATCGGCGGAGCTTGACCAGCTTTTCTTGGGCGACACCGTGGGACGCTGGGACGGCGACACGCTCGTGCTCGACGAGGTAGCGTTCCCCGATTCCACGTGGCTGGGGCGCGGCGGTTTGTTCCACTCCGATCAGATGCATGTCGTGGAGCGATTCAGGCGTCAAGGCGATATACTCCTATACGACGTCACGGTCGAAGATCCTGAGGTGCTGGTGGAGCCGTGGGTGTTGCCGACGCGAATGGTAACGCGCAACCCCAATCCCGACGCCGGCCTGATCCGGGAGCGCGGCAACTGCGAGGTCCAGGAGTACGGTCACGCCGCGTCCCAGATTCGGCACTAGTCCAATGACTGAGTGATGCGGTTCCCAATGTGGGGCAGGATGGCATCCTGCGCGCCGGTTGCCAACCGGCGCTGGGGGCCTGTTTGCACTCGGCCAGGCGGGTGAACCAACCCGCCGCAGGTTTGCAACCCGCCCCACTTCGGAACAAAACCTCGCGGTCAGAGAACGAGTACATCGTCCCGTTAGTTCCTTGTAGAATCGCCGTTCTTCCGTTCGGCTCCGCGGCGGGGCTTTCTGGGGTGAAGGGCCTGATACTACCCGGCGCACAGCGAGCGGCGTCGGGCACCATTCGCTCACACTTATTGGTAACTCAGCGGCGACGCTCGCGTTGTGCGCCGGGTTACCGAAGAGTGGTCTCGCCGATTCGTTGCAAGCGTTGGTAAAGGGTCAGTTTGTACCAGAGGTGCACCAAGCAGCTCGGCGGTTTCGGCGTTAAAAGTCAAGTGAACTTAAAACCCGGCCTCTCGTGACTCATCGAGCTTTCAATCTGGTGTCCCAAGACCTTTTCGGTCTCTTCGCCCGGGTCTTTCCGCGGGTGTTTCCGGCAGTCTTCGGTGCCCCCAGGGGTACCTGCACTAACCGTCCGAATCGCGGAGGCACGGCGGTTGCGCTGACGATCGGACCGGCAGCCACCAGCCTTTTCCGGCGAGCATCCACCTGCAGATTCAGACCTTCCAGAGAGCGCGCGCCGAGCAGTTGGAGATCGCCTCTTTCGGCGAAGACGACTTCGTCCACGGTCTCCGACTGAGCCACCTTAAGTACGGCGTAGCCAACCGAGCGCGTAACGATCTGGCCATTCGCCAGCTGAAATTGGAGATCCTTCTTGCGCCCCTCAATCCCGATCTCCTCCAATACCGTCGCGTTGATCCACGTTGATCCACGTGGACTCAGCCCCCGTGTCGACCATCAGGCGCCGTACGGCGGTCGACTTGGAAGTCACCGGATTGAGAACCCGGCAACCGACGTAAAAGAGTCCCATCTATCCGCAATGATAACGCGAGGAATCCGAGCCCGCGCCGCCGGACGCCAGTCGCTCACAGTTATCGATAACTCAGCGGCGACGCTCGCGTTGTGCGCCGGGTTACTGGAGAGTGGTCTCGCCGATTCGCTGCAAGCGTTGGTAAAGGGTCAGTTTGTACCAGAGGTGACCAAGCATCTCGACGGTTTGGGCGTTTTCTGTCAACTTGACATGACCGGGACTTCACCGGCGAAATCCGAGTCCTGGCGGACTCGCATCCTCCGAGTGGCCGACAATTCGGACGGAATTCAGAAGCGCACATCGGGAACCCCATTTGGCTAGGCAAATTGATCGATGGAACCGCATAATCATTGAGCATGCTGGACCGTGAGAAGGATACTGGACGGAGATTGGACACCGTTCACCGCAGCCACGATGGGATAGTCTCCATCCGGCATCGATGCTGGGATCTGAATCGCAATCTGATAGGTCGCCGCATAGCTGCTCAGCACAGCGCCAAGCAACGGGACGCCGGTTCCGCCTAACGTCACGCTGACCGGAGCCTGTGTCGGTGGCGCCGCTACCGTCGGCTCCTGGCCCGCAGGCACGGCGGGATTGGTCGGTCCAAAACCCGTCCCCCAAAGAACGATCACCTCGCCCGGCTTTGCCGGAACGGTCGTCACTCCGGAAAAAGTTCCATTCTTAGCCACGATACTGTAATCGAGGTGAGTGGCCACCGGCTGATTTCCCGGCCACGGGAAGAAAGCCGGACTGTACAGTTGTGAGTTCGTCGCGAACGGCGCGCTCGAGCCGAAATCGGTTGTCACGACCACCGTCGCCGGACCTGTTCCCACATCCGGAGCCTGGACGTTGATCTGCCCCGGCGTGATGGCGTAGATAGAAGCCAGCTTGCCTCCGATGGTGACGCGCACGCGATCCAGCTCTGTCGGAAGGCGCCCATTCCTGATCGTCTTGCTCCAATCGTCGTAAGAAAGCGGCGTGAAGTTCGATCCGTAAATGGAAACGAAAGCTCCAGAGGCAGCACCGGGCTGGCCGCCGGCGGCATTGGAAACACTGGTTACGACAGGAGCTCCGAGCGGATTCGGTGCATGGGGCTGATAACCCTTCGCCTTGCCTACAGCCAGGTAATGCGCGAGGCCAGTGGGATACTGCCCCGCCTGAACAGCCGCGGCTGCATCCGGGTAATGGCGCAAGTAATAGAACTCGCTGAAGCCTGGCGCGCCTAGTGGCGCAGGATCTGTGAAGTTCGGCCCGGTGCCGATCGCTCCGTTGGCGACGACCTTATATAGGTTCACTCCCGTCGCCGGGCAAAACTCCGTTGGACACCCTCCGACCGATTCGAAGAAGATGCCTTCCATCCGCTGCCGATTTACAACCGTCGGTACAAACGAGCCCAGACTCCACTGGTGGCCATCAGATGGCGCGGTCGTAGCAGCGGCCAGGAGTTGAATGCCGTCGACTACCTGGAACGCGCCAGTGCCATCGTTCAGGAACAAGGTCGTTCCCCATTGCTCGCTTCCGCCCGGCAAAGGGTCTGTCAAATACGTGCCGACAACGTCGAGAAAGCCGTCGTTGTTGATATCGATCGCGACCAGATTTTGATATTCGACAATCCCCAGATTCAGATAAGGCGACGGCGAAACGTCGGCGAACGTCCGCGATCCTTGGTTCAGGCGCACCTGGTACGTCGAATTGCCCCAGACCGAGCTGCCGTCCGCGAATTCGGTGAGGTTCCGCTCGGTGGCAAAGATGTCGGGCAGGCCGTCGTTGTTGAAATCCGCCACCAAGACCGGAGAGACCTCACCCGTTGTAAGCGTCCCGTCGGGTTGCGGCCCCCCTTGTGTGTGTCCGAACGGTCCATCCGGTAACACGACCAGCGAGCCCGCAGTAAAAGGACCGCCGGCGCCGAACAGGATTTGAAAGTTGGGGTTGTGATTCTGGCCGGTGACGAGAAGATCCTCCTTGCCGTCCCGATCGAAATCGCTGAGGATCATCCAGCTTTGCGCGTGCAAATAGGACGGATAGTTTTCCCACATCGAGAGCGGTACCCAATTACGGGTCTCATCAAACCCGGTCCCATTCCAGCGGATCAACGCTGTGTTCGATCCATCGTTCTCGTCAGGAAGAACAATATCAGTATGGCCGTCGCTGAGGACATCCCCAACGGCAATCGCATAGGACCTCGTGGTCTGTTGGTCCGCCGGGATCAGCGGCTGCGCATTACTATATTTCCCGTTACCCAAATTAAGCCCTATGCCGATGGCCGAACCCGGCCATGGGGGAGCATCCGAACCGGCCTCGGCGAACAGAATATCCTCAAGTCCGTCGTTGTTGACGTCTGCGAATAGCGTCAGGGGAGACTCCTTGACGGTCGGGGTTCCAGACGGAAAAAAATCCGAAGTGGCGAGATGCATCCCAGTATTAGCCGCAATGACAATCGGGTCCAGGGGAGTCGTGCTCGGGCGGGGCGTTGTCAGCGTCAAGATCATTTCCGGGTAGCCGTCGCCATCGAGATCCTTGGCCGCGGCGCTCCGAACCCAGGCGCTCGCCGGCGTGAGCATTGTGATCGCGTCGGTGACCTGGAAGCTGAGAGGACCTGACGACACGACCGTCGGACCTTCTGCGTTTTCCGAGGCAATCAATGTTCCAGTGCTATCGGTGATCCGAATGTCGTCGACGGCGATCGCGCCGGCGCCGATCATCTTGAATTGCACTAGGAGCCTGTCCGAGTAAAGCGTCGCGAAGAGGTTGGAACTCGCGCATGTAAGTAGCACAAAATCTTCGCTGGGCAGTGACGGGACGCCGACTGCGGTCGATGTTGCCGGAGGAGCGCGCGGAGC
>Ga0209517_10002778_pt1 | contig 24362 bp, 21 predicted proteins | sample PeaSoiMetSII2010_FD_187695 | JGI IMG/M metagenome (GOLD analysis project Ga0209517, IMG submission 187695) | Peat soil microbial communities from Weissenstadt, Germany - SII-2010 (SPAdes) (version 2) | ecosystem: Environmental > Terrestrial > Soil > Wetlands > Peat | place: Germany... | reverse complement strand
CCCACCTTGCTCACGAGTTGCTGCTGCTGGTTGAGCAGGCTGAAGGGGAATCCCGTGCGCGCCTCCATCGAATACGCCAGTTCGAGTTGATGAACGACCGGCAGCTTGAAAAACGGCACATATCCCCATGAGAGAAAGCGGTTGGGCACGTCCCAGGAATACGGCCCAGGCTGCTGGCCACTGAGCACGGGGTTGTCCACGTTGAAATCGAGCGCCTGATTGGACCGTGCGCTCGACCGCGTATACGACCCCATCACCATGTAGCTTTCGCGGAAGTTGTGCCGCAGCGTGACCTGCAACGCATCGTAGTGGTCGTCACGTGTGTTTCCGAGGAGAAAGTTCCCGCCGGTCGTCGTATTGGGCGTGTTGTAGACGAATCCCCGGCTGCCACGTTTCTCCAGAAACTCGGCTTTCAGGTAGACCGCGGCCGGAAGCTTCCTTTCCACGCCGACACTCCAGTTGAGGAAGCGCGGAGTCTGGAGCCTGCCGCGATCAACCGCAAAAGTCGTGAGAACCGTGCTCGTCAGTAGCCCGCTCGGATCGAAGAAATAGTCGGTCCTTTCTCCCGCGAACGGGCGGGCGATCAGGAAAACCGGCGTCGCGTCATACACCAGGCCGATCCCTGCAGAGATTTTTGTATTGCCGGAGTTGTCCACCACGTACGTTCCGGCCAAGCGCGGCGCGATCTCGGCGTGCCGGACAATCTCATCCCAGTCCAGGCGAAGTCCCGGCTCGATCAGCAGGCGGTTGCGGATGCTCCAGCGATCCTCGGCATAGCCGCTGGTCTCAAAGTTGTAGGTTGACGAGGGCGCACCTCCCGCAAAAGTCGAATAGCGCGCGCACGAAGACGGCGCCATCGGAATTCCATTGGCATCGACTGAACAAGGCTGCGGAGTCTGATTCTGCGCAGGATCGTTCAACAGAAACGAAATCGGCTGGCGCGCGAACTGGGCATCGTAAGAGATGCGATCGATATCAACCCCGACCTTGAAATCGTGAAGACCGTGCCATTCTACCGGCGCAAGATACAGGTTCGACAGGGCCTGCCAACGGCGAGCGCGGGTTTCATCGGAGAAGTAATAGCTCCCGGCGGACTCGGTTGTCGGCGGCACGACGTATGCCCCGGTTCCATACGGCGTGAGCCTCACGTTGTACTGGTCAAACGCAACCCCGGTTTCCAGCAGTTCTCCTCCGGCGAAGTAATGTTGATCCTTTACGCTCGCGATATACGCCGCCTCTTCGTCCTTCGGAGTGGAAAGCTGCGGATTCTGCGGCGAAAGTCCCGCATATTGGTCGTGTAAGTGATTCACGAGAAAACTGGTGGTCAGAATGTTGCGGCTCGTCAGGTTGGTCTGCACTTTCAACAGATTCCCCAAACGCAGAGCGTGGTCATTGTCGTGGCCGGGCGGCAGTTCGGTATAGATAGTGTTGTCGTATTCGCCGTCGAAGGCGTTGTAGAACCATATCTTTCCCTTGCGCAGCGGGCCCGAGAACGTCAGACGCGGCAGGAACTGATCAAATCGCAATCCGTGTTTGCTCTGCACGGACGGAATAAAGTCGGTGGCAAAAAAACGGTAGTGATCGTCGCCGATGCCGGTATTCAGGCTCAACACGCCGCCGGACCCTTTCCCGTCTTCGGCCGGCTCGCGCGCGGGCTCGACCTGGATCGAGCGAAATGCGTCCGTGCTCACCCGCACCAGCAGCTGTCCGTTGGCCGGCTGCGTGACGTTGAAGCCGTCGAGCAGCGTGACCGTCTGGTAGGTTTGCGCTCCCGCAACGTGGGGCTGGCCGCCGGCGTCCTGCACCACGCCGGGAATGTAGTTCAGCGCGTTGCGGTAGTCGTGAGTCACCGGATAAACAATGTTCAGCACGTCCAGCCCGCTGATTGTTTCCTGCCCTGCGATTTGCGCCGGATCGATCGCCGGCGGCGACTCGACCACGTTTACCACTTCCTGCACTTCCTGCTGGTGTGAGATCGTGACCTCGATGATCGAACTGGGCGTGACCTGCACACTCGGCTCTACCGTCGCGTAGAAGCCTTCTTTTTCGACCCGCAGCTGGTACGATCCGGCGGGAAGCGAAGGAAACTGGCACCTCCCGGTGAAATCAGTCTGGCAACGCACCGCGGGCGACGGCGGAGATTGCAGAAGCACCCGCGCCGAGGCGACTGCAACTCCGTTCTCGTCGTTCACGGCAACGGTCGGCGCAGTCACCGATTGCGCCGCTGCCGCGACCGCAAGCGCGAGCGTAAGGACGAAACTACGCATGGGGATTGCCGGAATATTCTCAGGAATATTCTGCAGGAATATTCTACGGTGAGATGCGTGCTAAGAACGCGAAGTTGAATGTTGGCTTACGCTCTCGTGGCCAGGTACTGGCACACCCTCAGGATCGTGTCGCGCTGGGCTTCATTCATGGTCAGAAATTCGAACCCGTAGCGGAGTCCCTGGCAGTAGCGCACGATCGCCCGCACCTTGATCGGATAGGGCGTCAGCGGCAACGGAATTTCCAGCGTCACGATTTCGCCCGTCTCCAGATTGCCGGTGAGCGTCGCGCCAATGCCGTCCTGGCCTATCTCGACCGACCGTCCCCAGCAGGTGCGGAACTCCCCTTCCTGAAACATGCGGACCTGCAGGCGCACGTCCAGCGCGAAGCGGGGAAAGCGCCGCGCGAACTCGAATTTCCCGCTCTGCGCCTTGCCCGACGAACTCTCGCCCGCGCCGGCAGCAGCAGCCCAAGCTTTCTTTTCCCTTCCCATGCAATTCCTGACGGCGGCCCTTCAGCCGCCGCTCCACATTCTAGTTACCGTGCAGTATGTATCCCGGCTCCAGCGGCAACTTGCCCCCCAGCTTGATGACGTTGACGCTGCTATTGATGGTGTATACGTCCACCACGCCCACCGCTCCCGGAATCGAGGCCACTTTGTTCACCAGGTCCTCGTCCGAATCCACTACCATGATGGCGGGATGATTGGCGCGCCCACGGTTGGCGGCGGAGATCAATTCTTTTACCTGAGCTTCGGGGAGTTCGTAGACTTTTTCCAGCAATACTTTCATTTCCGGCGTTGACGGCGCGCGCATCACGAAGGTCACGGGCTTGCCGTCGGGCCAGCGGCTGGTCTGGCCTTTGCAAACCTTCACGAGGTCCGGCAGAGTGATGGCGGTCACCGTGTTAGTTTTGTTCGAGACCAGCGCAAGATCCCGCGCCGCCGCCAGCGAAACGCTAACTACGAAAAATAGACCGGCAATTAGAACTCGACGATAAGACACACGTTCTCCGCGGATAAGAGCCTTCCGCTGATTCTCGTGCAATTCGCCCGGAGGCTCAACGGCCACGAAGGTCATGTACCTCCGGAGCCAACACCGCATGAGCACGGGAAGGGCACGACTTCAGTCGTGCCACTAAGCAGCAGTGAGGCTCCGGGCTTCAGCCGCTGAGGTCTGCTCGTGCGGGGAACGGATGCCATGTGGGGACAGCCGCCCAAGCCCGCCCTGAGCTTGTCGAAGGGGCTGCGCGGTCGAACGCAGCTCGACAGCGGCCCGCAGGTCCCTGGGCGCGTGCCGCCGCCGTCATTCTGGGTGTGCTCGAGCTGTTTCCTGCCCCGCTTGGTAGCGCCCTGGGCATCTACACTCTGTGGGTCCTGCTCGCGGATGGGCACGGCGACGAGTACCGCTACCTGGCCCGGCCAGCCCCGTGACATCCGCATCGCGGTTTCATTATCTGCAACAACGAACAAGTACACGGCCGGAGCCGATTTGGATCTACTTCCACTTGCAGGTGTCGACCGCGCGTCTCAAACTTTGTCGTTCCTCGCGCCCGGTTCCGGCGTCAGGAAGCTGCTTTTTCCGAACTTCCAATCCCGCTCCAGCTTCCCACAGCCAATGCACAAGAATTTCGACTTTGCCACAGCCGATCAACAGCTTACGGCCGGTTTTCCGTTGCTCTAAGTTGGCCTCGCACGTCACACTTCGACTTCATGCCGAGGCTGAACTTGTGAACTCCTCACACCCTGTTGCCGTCCTGTGTGTGGAAAACTGGCATCGAACCCGGCATCTAGCCCGTCATTGCTGGGGTACAACATATGGTGTTTCCCTCTTGACAGGCACAACCTACGGGAGTAACTTTGCAATCCCAAGGCATGAATTTCGCCCCACGGGAATAGGGCGGAGCTTGCGAAGTATGGAAGCAGAAGAGAGCAGTCGAGCCAGCGGGTGGCGCCACGGCGAGGTGACTTGGTGCCGTCCCGCAGACAACCAATGGGTCGCCCGGCTCTTAGGTTCGGGAAGCTGGATCTGTAAGCCCGGCGCCCCATAGCCTTCAGGTTTTCCGCAGGCCGAATCCCGGAAACCGGAAGCCGAGTACGTGCGGTGGCCGTTCCCCGATCCTCCCCCGGGGCACGACAACAACGGCAAGCGCAGCAGAGTGTACGCAGAGCCTGCCCGCCAGGCGACGAGGGAACTTCCTTTCCCCAGGTGTGGCAGCACAACCCAGGAGCCCGTGATGGAAGATATTGCCCGTATCGTTTCCGAGTCTTTGGCGCGGCACGGCTTCGATCGTCCCCTCGACTATCGTCGCCTCCGCTGGTCGCGCTGGTTCCGTTGCGAATCCCACCACAGCCTCCTGCTCGTCCCCAGCAAGCCCGGCGTCTTCGCGCTAGCCGAAGAAATCATGTCCGCGGCCACGGACCCTCGGCACGCCACGGATCGGGAAGGGCACGACTTTAGTCGTGCCGTAAGAGACGAAAGAGGAACTGCGGCTTTAGCCGCGGAGGGGAACGCAAACGGGATTCGGGACGAATCTGTTCGGCGCATGCTGGCCGTTACCCAGTTCTTCGCTGCCGACGACATGGCCTACGTCCTCGACCGCATGCTGTCGAACCAGAATCCGATGCGCGCCCGCCTGGTCTCGGGCCGTTATTTTGTCCGTTTCGTCATCATCGAAGACGAGGCCCAGCGACGGTCCGTCTGCAGCGCTCTCAACCAGTGGATCAACGGCACAGGCGAAAAGGCCTCCGGCATCGGAGCCCACTTCGCCGCGTCTCTGGAACTGAGCGGCCCCGATGTGGGGCGGACACTCCTGTCCGCCAGCGCCGGCGCCAACGATGCCCGTGTGGCGACGGGCGCCTCGCCCGTCCCGCGAAGCGAAGCGAGCGGCTCTGGCAAGACTGCCGCGTACACCGACTCGACGCCCTCTCCGGCGGCCCCGCAGCTTGATTCCGGAGCTGCCACCAACATTCACTGTCCTGCCCCATTCCCCTCCGGCTTCTGACCGAAGGAGGGGGTTTCGGCGCCGCAGTTCTTGTGTGGGACCGGGTCTCAGACCCGGTCAGGCCGAGCGAAGCTCGGCTGGCTCTTTTGACAATTGAAAATTCGGGTTTGAACGAACTCGAGCACCACCGTTTCACCCCGATTCCGGACGCCCGGAATCGGCGCAACACGCATAGAATCTAATATATGGAGAGCCCTGATGGCAGATATTAAAACCATAACCGAAACCACCGCTGCTTCGTCTACCACGCCTAACCTCGTCGTTCTGAAGAGGAAGGCGCCCGGCCTGTCTTTCCGCCGCCTCTTTACCAAGCCCGGCGTCTCGCCCTACGACGAAGTGGAATGGGATCTCCGCACCGCTCAGATCACCGACGCCCAGGGCAACGTGATCTTCGAGCAAAAAGATGTCGAAGTCCCCAAGGACTGGTCCATGACGGCCACCAACATCGTGGCCTCCAAATACTTGCATGGCAAGCTCGGCACGCCCGAGCGCGAAACCGGCGTCCGCCAGCTCATCACCCGCGTCGCCGAGACTATCCGCGACTGGGGACTCGCCCAGGGCTACTTCCACACGCCGGAAGACGGTGCCACGTTCCACGACGAGCTGGTGCACATCCTTGTCCGCCAGTACGCCGCCTTCAACTCGCCGGTCTGGTTCAACGTGGGCTGCGACCGCATCGAGCCTAACTCCGACGGCCAGAACTGGCACTGGAACCCTGAGACCCAGCAGGTCGAATTCGGCGTGGTCGGATACACGCGCCCTCAGTGCTCCGCCTGCTTCATCAACTCGGTGAAGGATTCTCTCGATTCCATCCTCACCCTGGCCAAGACCGAAGGCATGCTGTTCAAGTGGGGCAGTGGAACCGGGACTAATCTCTCTCCCTTGCGCGGATCTACTGAAACTTTGTCTGGCGGCGGCACCGCCAGCGGCCCGCTCAGTTTCATGAAGGGATTCGATGCCTTTGCCGGCGTGATCAAATCCGGAGGCAAGACTCGCCGCGCTGCCAAGATGGTCATCCTCAACGTGGACCATCCCGACATCGTCGAGTTCATCGAATGCAAGCAGAAGGAAGAAGCCAAGGCGCACGCGCTGGTCGCCATGGGATACGACGGCTCGCATCCCGACTCTGACGCCTACTCTTCCATCTTCTTCCAGAACGCCAACAACAGCGTTCGCGTCACCGACGATTTTATGTACGCCGTGCTGCGCGACACCGATTTCTCCACGCGGTCAGTCACCGACGGCGCAGTCGTTAAGACCTACAAAGCCAAAGACGTGCTCACGAAGATTTCCGAGGCCACCTGGCACTGCGGCGATCCCGGCATGCAGTACGACACGACCGTCAACCGCTGGCACACATCGAAAAACACTGCGCGGATTAATGCCTCGAATCCTTGCAGTGAATACATGTTCCTCGACGACTCGGCCTGCAACCTCGCCAGCCTGAACCTGCTGAAGTTCGCGCCCAACGGCACGTTCGACGTGGAGGCTTATCGTCACGCCGTGGATATCCTGATCACGGCGCAGGAAATCATCGTGGACAACGCCGGCTACCCGACCGAAGCCATCATGCGCAACTCGCATGACTACCGCCCGCTCGGCCTGGGCTACGCCAATCTGGGCGCGCTGCTCATGGCCGCCGGCCTGCCCTACGACTCCGACGGCGGCCGCGACTACGCCGCCTGCGTCACCGCCATCATGTGCGGCGAAGCCTACCTGCAGTCTTCCCGCATCGCCGAACTGTGCCCGGCGCTCACCCCGGCCACCGAAGCCACTAAGAAGAATTTGGCAGAAACAAATCTCGGAGCCGGCATCACCAATGCTCATGTGGGGACGGACGCATTCGTCCGTCCCGCGAGCGAAGCGAGCACCCCGGGCACGATCCCCACCATGCCCGGCGGAGCCTGCCCCGGCTGGTACATCAACCGCGAGCCCTTCCTCGACGTCATCCGCATGCATCGCGCCAGCGTGAACGGCATCCACTCTGCTCGTGTGGGCACCCCCACCTCGGCAGGGCAACTGCCGGAGCTCATCTCCGCCTCCAAGGCCTGTTGGGACGAAGCTCTCGCCCACGGTGAAAAGCACGGCTACCGCAACTCGCAGGTCACGGTCCTCGCTCCCACCGGCACCATCGGTTTCATGATGGACTGCGACACGACTGGAATCGAGCCGGATCTGGCGCTGGTGAAGTACAAAAAGCTGGTCGGCGGCGGCATGATCAAAATCGTCAACAACACCGTGCCCACGGCGCTGTTCAAGCTGGGCTACACCCACGAGCAGACCAACGCCATCGTCAGCTACATTGACGCGACGGGCACCATCGAGGGAGCGCCCCACATCAAGGACGATCACCTCGCCGTCTTCGATTGCTCGTTCAAGCCGGCCAAAGGCACGCGCTCCATCCATTACCTCGGACATCTCCGCATGATGGCGGCGGCGCAGCCTTTCATCTCCGGAGCCATATCGAAGACCGTCAATCTTCCCGAGAACGCCACGGTCGAAGACATCACCGACGCCTACATCCAAGCCTGGAAGCTCGGCCTGAAGGCAGTCGCCATCTATCGCGACGGCTGCAAGAAGGCGCAGCCGCTGTCGGCCGCGGGAACCAAGACGGCGGAGAGCGCGGGCGGGAGCGCCCGCGCCGCACAGGCTGTGGTCGAGGAGGAAGACATGAACGCTCCTCCGCGCGCCGTCCGCCACAAGCTGCAGGAAGAGCGCGCCTCGATCACCCACAAATTCAAAGTCGGAGACCACGAGGGCTACATCACCGTCGGCCTCTATCCCAACGGCAAGCCCGGTGAGCTGTTCATTACCATGGCCAAAGAAGGATCGACCGTCTCGGGCCTGATGGACAGCTTCGCGCTCGCGGCCTCGATCGCGCTGCAGCATGGCGTCCAGCTGGAACTGCTCTGTGAGAAGTTCGCGCATACGCGTTTCGAACCGAGTGGATGGTCCGGCAATCCCGAGATCGGCTACGCCAAGTCCATCATGGACTACATCTTCCGCTGGCTGCAGTTGCGTTTCCTCACCGGCCAGCAGCAGCTGTTGTTCGATAACTTCCGACCTCGGATGTCAGCCCTCAGCCCGAAGCCGGAGGCCGCCGGGGAAGTGAATGGCGCGGCGGGAACGTCCGGGCCGAAGTCCGAAGTGCGAGGCCCGGGGCCTGGTTCTGGCTCTGTTCATGCCGCCGACGCGCTGTCGAGCATCGTGGACCTCGGCGACGCCCCCACCTGCAGCTTCTGCGGCAGCATCATGACGCGCAACGGCAGTTGCTATCGCTGCATGAGCTGCGGCAGCACGAGCGGGTGTTCGTAAGTCTAAGGATTCAAAATCCCCACCCTGTCTCTCCAAAGAACGGAGAGACAAGGATGGGGCACCCAAGGCGTGACTTAGCGGTGTCGGCGCATGCACTTCAAGATTGTCGGACGCATCGAGAATGTCGAGTCGATTGCCTCCGGCAAAGCCATCCGCGAGCGAAAGCGCCTGTGGAAGGCATACGGCAAAGGACGCTGGCGGAAACTGAAAGGCACCGCTGACGTGGAGTTTTTCGATGGTACGATACGCCATGCGGAAATCCACTGGTACGAAACCCACGGGATTGGGCCGAAAGAGTACAAGATCAAGCGGATTCTCGACTGACATGAAACGCGAAGCGCAATTCGTCATCTGCGTCGTCAACAAGGGCTATCCGGCTGCGCTGGAGTTGCGGAAGATTTATCAGGTCGTCCCGGACAAAGCAGCGTCCAGACTTCATCAAGTTCGCGTGATTGATGAGTCCGGCGAAGACTACTTGTACCCGGAGGATTATTTCGTGGCTGTGCAATTGCCCCAGGCTGTCGAGCGGGCGGTGCGTCGAGCCACGGCATAGGGACCGAGTTTTGCTATCTGGGCCGGGTCTTGAAGAGGACAAGGGCTCCGGGAAGGGCATGGCTTGAGCCATGCCAAAACAAGAACGAACCTCGACGGCTTTAGCCGCTGAGGCCAACAAATCGCAGGCAGTCGATTCGACGTAACCTGTGAAGAGGGGCACGGCGAGCGCTGTGCCCCTTTTGCGTCTTTGGCGAAACGTCGCGCGTAGCATTTTCACTATTAATTCTGGGCGGGAGTGGATCCTATGGCGGCTGGACTGGATAATCTCAAGCACATTGTCGTTCTCATGATGGAGAACCGCTCGTTCGACCACATGCTGGGATCGCTGAAGGCGGTGAATCCGGCCATCGACGGGTATATCGACTCCGATCCCTTCACCAACCCCGATGCGAACAACAACCCGGTGAAGCCGCAGGCTCTGGCAGAGTTTCAGGGACAGCTTAATCCTGATCCGGACCACCACTTTCCTGCTGTGGATGTGCAGATCTACAACGGCCAAACCGGCAAAGGCCGGGTCGCCAACATGCAGGGATTCGTGACCAGCTACTTCCATCAGCGCGAGGACGTCGCGCACTCGCAGAAGATTATGTATTACTTCAAACAGAGCGACCTGCCAGTGCTGACCACGCTCGCTGTGCAGTTTGCCGTATTCAATAAATGGTTCGCATCGATCCCGGGTCCGACCATCTGCAACCGCGCGTTCGCGCATTATGGGACGTCGTTCGGGCGGGTCGACATGGATCCGTTTGACGTGATCGAGCCCATCAAGAGCATCTACACCCGGCTCGTCACGGCGAGTCCCCCGCGCCAGGCGAAGGTTTATTACTACGACACGTCCAGCTCGACGATGGAGGTTGCGAACCTGCTGCAGCATCAGACGGAAGTGTTCGGCACCTATCCGCAGTTCTTGAGCGACTGCGACAAGGGATTGCTGCCGGACTATTCTTTCGTCGAACCAAACTACAGCGACCACGACACCGACGACGGCGAGGAAGTGGCCAACGATCAGCATCCGGACCATGACGTACAGGCGGGCGAGCAGTTGATCGCCGAGGTTTACACCCACATCAAGAACGGCCCGGAGTGGGCCAGCACCGCGCTGCTGATCGTGTACGACGAGCACGGAGCAATCTTCGACCATGTCGTGCCGCCGGCGTGCCAGCCAGACAGGTTCCCCTCTTCGCAGGTGGATCCCGGCACGGGACAGCCTTTCCAGTTCGACCGCCTGGGAGTGCGCGTGCCCGCGATTCTGATTTCACCGTGGATTCCGAAGGGAACGGTGGTGGACCGCGTGTTCGATCACGCCTCGATCCCGGCGACCATCTCAAAATTTTTCCTCGGCGGCTATTCCGACGCGTCGCCGCGCGAGGCCAATGCAGACGTTTTTATCGAACCGAATAACGGGCAGGGCAATATGGCGAACAATCTGCTCTCGCTGGATGTGATGCGCGATGACTGCCCGGACTTCAAGATGAGCTGAACGGAGAGGAGTCGAGATGGATCCGATAGTTGTTCCCCGCCCGAAGAGCGTGAGAGACCCGAACCGGCCTGCGTCGTCGCTGCTGCTGGCGCAGGTGAAGCATCTGCGGGAAGCGGAGAAGAATCTGCCGCCGCAGTACCACAGCGGCATCTTCAGCCACGCCATTCAGACTGAAGACGAGGCAGCAGAGTACGTCCGCGCGGTCACCGACGCGATTCACCGTGCACATGACGACGCGCCGGCCGAGCGTGTCAGAAGGGTGCGGTCACGGAAGCGCAAGCACGGCATCGAGATTGCCGCCGTTGCCGACGAAGCGGCCGAGCGTGAGGACAAGAAAGAGGAGTAGGTCAAGGGACAAGAGCGGCACGAGTGGACGGAGTAAGCGCGCTCGGCGGCAGGAGGCAGTGATGCGTTGGTGTGTCGTTGTGCTCTGGTTGGCATCGGTGGCGGCGCTCGCCCAAGATCCGCATGCGAGCCCGCTGCATGGCGACCTGCGCCGCGAAGGCGAGCGGGTGGGCGAGGCCTGCAATTTCAGCTTTAAAGCGATTCCGATGTGCGGCTACACGCTGTTTACCGATCACCCTCTGCACATCGCAGCCGGCAGCATGCCTCCGCAGAATGGATTTGGCCTGGGTGGTGCTTTTGTTTGGACCAAGAACACAAGAAACTGGCGGCTGAGTTGGGACTTTGACGCGGTCGGAGCAACCAGCGGAGCGTGGCGGGCCGGGGGATACATGAAACTGATTCATACGCCACACCCGCAACAGCCGACGATCGAGGCCGTTACTCCAACGTCGGGAGAATCATCGAAGGCAAGCGACAACACGAGGAACTCGGCACCGTTTACGCATCCGTACACGCTCTTCAACCTCTATGCGCAATCCCTTTCGTTGAACAAGCTGAACTATTTCGGCGAGGGAAACGACACGACACTCGCCGCGGCGTCGCTGTTTGGCATGACCCAAACCATCGTGGGAGCCAACGCCATCAAACCGGTGTATGAGCGGGCGGCCATTCGCAAGTTGAATCTGGCGCTGCTGGGCGAGATCAACGGCAGATTCGTGAGCATCCGTCCGGACACCGGGCAATCCGTGCCGTCAATCGGAACTCACTACTCCGATGCGACCGCGCCGGGCCTGAGCAGCCAGCCGGGATTCGCGCAACTGGGCCAGGGAGTTCGCATCAAGCCCGACACCGGCGACTATCTGAAACTGAACTACATGGGAAGTTTTCAGGAATTCTTTGCGCCGTCGAGTTCGACGAATTCGTTTCTGCGCTGGACGGTGGACCTGGATCACACAATCTACCTCTACGGCAACGCCAAGTCCGCCACATCGAGCACCGATCAACACGGCCCCGATTCCTGCGCGCATGTGAACGACAAATGTCCGGAGATTCCACATTCGCGGAATCTGGACGGTTTCATCACTGCGAGACTCCTGCTCTCGGAGTCGATCAACTCGGCGACCAGCGCCGTGCCATTCTACTTCCAGCAGACGCTGGGCGGACAAGACATCAACAGCGCGATGACGCTCGGCAGCTACCAGGACTATCGGTTTCGCGCTCCCAATATTCTGTTGTTGCAGGAGAGTTTCGAGCACTCGATCTGGGGCCCGTTTGGGCTGAAGTTCATGGCCGACGAAGGTCGGGTTGCGCTGACGCGTGGCGACATTGGGTTCAGCCATTTGCGGCACAGCTATGCTGCGGGATTTACCCTGCGCGCGGGCGCGTTCCCCATGGTTCAACTGATGTTTGCCTGGGGCGGACCGGAAGGACATCACAACATCTTTAACCTGAACAACTCCCTGCTTGGCGGATCGGCACGCCCGCTTCTGGACTAACTGGCAGCGGGGCTGAAGGCACACCGTCACGCTCTGCCGTCTCCGCAGGGGCTGAAGCCGCTTCTCATCTAGAACGCTAACGCGGCGCTGAAGCGCCGCTCTTCCACGGCTGCGCCTGGAGCATGTCCCGCAGGGACTCTAAAAGCCCAGCGTCCGGCTGGGAAGGGGAAGTATAAATGGCTGGCAGATTTAGACCGCCGCCCCGCCCTGACTGGCGAAATCGACTTCTACCTGGCGGCGGTCTTCGTCGGAGACCTTGAACATGGGGCGCGGCTTGAGGCCCATGAGGCTGGCGACGAAGACGTCGGGGATCTGGCCGATGCGGGTGTTGTAGGTGTTGACGTCGTCGTTGAAGAATTCGCGGCGGTCGGCGATGCGCTCTTCCAGTTCGGTGATGCGGTTCTGCAGCTTGAGGAAGTTCTCGTTGGCCTTGAGCTGGGGATAGTTCTCGGCTACGGCAAACAGGCCGCGCAGCGCACTCATCATCCTCAAATCGGCCAGGGCTTTCTGGCCGATACTGGCCGCGTTGATGGATGCGGTTCGCGCCTGGGTAACGGCCAGCAGTGTCTGCTGCTCGTGCTGCATGTATCCCTTGACGGTCTCGACCAGGTTGGGGATCTCGTCGTGACGCTGCTTAAGGAGCACGTCAATGTTGGCCCAGGCGCGGTCATTCTCGTTGCGCAACCGCACCAGCCCGTTGTAGAGGATGACCGCGTAGGTGAGCACACCGGCTACGAATAAGAAGAGCGCCAGCCCGGAAACGATGCTGCTGTCCATTGTTACCTCGGCCGTAATTGTACTTCTCGGTTGTACTCTCCAAGGTGCCAGCAGGAAGCGGGGAGTGGCAAGTAACGGAAGGGTTGCGGGGCGGACGAGGTAAAAAAGCCTTTAAACGCAGAGAACGCGGAGGATTCGCGGAGGACGCGAAGGAAGTCAGCGAGACACCGTAGTGCGAAGGTCAACGTCCCCACCCTGTCGACTCCCCCTCGTTCCCTCGGGGTCGCTCAGGGCAGGCTGTCTCGCAAAGGACGCGAGCCATGGGGCACCCGCGGTGTTCGCAGGTAAGGAAAGTCAACGTCCCCACCCTAGCCGCAAAGAACGCGGCTAGGATGGGGCACCCGCCGCGAAGGATGGGGCACGCAGCGTCAGTCTTTGCTCGGTTTTTTGGGCGTCAGGTCACAGGCCTGGCGGACTCGATCCAGGTTCAATCCGGCGGGGGAGAATTCGGCGATCTGAGCCCCGCTCCGGGTTCTGGCTTCGATGTTGAAAATCTGGGCGCCGAGCATACCGCGAATGGTGCCCTTATCCATGGCGAGGACACGACGCTCCCAGTTCCAGCCATGGTCGCCATGGGTATCGTCGATGCGGACCATGACCTCCATCTTGGGCTGCCCCCAGAAGCCGGGATGATCGGGCGGGCCCAGTCTGGTGCCCGGGTTGAAGTCACCCTGGGTCAGCTTGCCGTCACTGCAGAGGAGTTCGACACGTGGCTTGTATTCCGGATCTTCCTTGAAGTAGTTGTTGGCCTGCAGTTCGAAGCGGACTCTTTTCGCGCCGGTCATCTTGTCTTCCGACTGAAACTCCATCCACTTGCCGCCGGCGCTGACGCCGTCTTTTTCGCCCTGGTAGGGGCTCATGGCGCCGCCCTGGCCAAGGGCGGAACCGGCAGCGGCACAAAGAAGGGCGAATCCGGCCAGGAAAGCCATCGCGACTGATGTTGGGCGGTTCGGTTTACGTGAGAATCGCAGTCCGTTCACAGGAATCCTCCAGACAGAAATCCTATATGTATGAACCCGAAAAGGCAGGGAAAAGTTGCACGAAAAGAGTGCCTGCCCGTGCGGTCAAAAGCTGGAAACGCGGAGAGCGCAGAGAAAAGCCGCGGAGGATGCAGAGAAAGGCCGAAGAGGATGGGGAGAAGTCCGTCGTCGCTCGGAGAATGACCACCGGGGCTGAAGCCCACATTGATTTCAAATCGCTTACGCGGCGCTGAAGCGCCGCTCTTCCACAGTGGCGAACACATTCGCGAGTTTTTCCGCAGCCGGTGAACCCGTGCCTTGATACGAATCCTAGCGGGTGTCTACTTTCAGATCGAGGTAGACCTGGGAGCGGTCGTCGAATTGGCTAACGGACTTGATGTCGCTTTTGCGGCCCTTGTACTGGGCGTAGATCTCGTAGTCGATGGCGGTAGATAGGGCAGGGAAACGGTACGTGCCATCGGGTCCCACGATGTAGGTTTTCACGGCGCGGGTGCGGGTGTTGGTCAAATAGACGACGGCATCAGGAACGGGGTTGTCTCCCTGGTCGAGAACCTTGCCGAGCAGCAGGCGCCCGGTGGTTTTCTCCTTTTTGTCAGATGCAGCGCCGGCCACGGCGGCCAGAGCGACCAGCAGCGCACAAAACACTGTGAGCGCCGCTATCACAGATGGCTTGCGATTCATATCGGTGATCATTGTCTCACGACTGTGCGGGGCGGGAGAGTTAGCGAGTTAAATGCAGGCCCGTGTCCTCGCGCTCGTCGTTGTAGACGTGCACGGTGACTTCCTGGGCAAGGTGTGCCGGCGCGCCGTCGGAGAATTTGACGCCTTTGAGGTCGGCCGAGATGATGTAGTCGGATTCACCTGCCGGGACTCGCTGGGCGAACTCACCGCGGTGGTCGGAGTAAAGTTCCCAGCGGACTTTTTTGGGTTTGTCGGTGGCGCGGCGGATCTTGACTCTGACGCCGTAGACGGGATGATTATCCGGTCCCCAAACGGTGCCGAAGATGAGGGCGTAAGGCTGGCCGGGTTTGACCTGCTGCGCGGCAGGGCTCGGAAACGGGTTCAGGCCGAGAAGAAACGCGAGGAACAACAGTAGCCCGGAGGGGGACCACCTGACAGGAAGCAGGCCCTGGTGGAGTCTAGGACAAGTCACCGTCGTCGTTTTCCTCTTCCAGTTCTTCTTCTTCCTCTTCGTAGCCCGCTTCCACGGCCTTCAATTCCAGCGGACTGGTGGTGACCACTTCAAAGTCGGTGCCGCACTCGGGGCAGGAGATTACCTCGCCCTCGTCCACTTCGTCTTCTTCAATGTCCAGATCGGTATCGCATTCGGGACATAGAACCATAATCCCTCCGTTCCCCATTAGAGCCTCCTGATAATATTTAGATTCTTCCCCGGTCATTGGTCAAGAGGTTAGAGCCGGGGGCAGGGTTTGCGGGCAAAATGGGGCACGCAGCCCGCTAGGGTATCAAAACGGGGTCAATCAATCTATGACGTATTTTTCGAGACTGACGGCTGGGACGGCCGCGATCTTCCTGCTGACGGCGGGCTGGAATGGCGCGGCGGCGCAGTCGGCGACGTCGAACGCCGGATCGACGCCCGATCCGCAGATTGCGGCGGCACTGCGGCAGGTTTCGGCCCAGCGCATTCAGGCGAACATCGAGAAGCTGGTCAGCTTCGGAACCCGTTCGACGCTGTCGGCGCAGGATCCGGCGTCGATCGCGGCGGGCCGAGGAATTGGCGCGGCGCGGGAATGGATCAAGTCGGAGTTCGATCGCTACTCCAAGGACTGCGGCGGCTGCCTGGAAGTGAAGACCGACAGTTTCACCCAGGAGCCGGCGGACCGCATCCCCAAGCCCACGGAAATCACCAATGTTTATGCGGTTCTGAAGGGCACGGACGCCGCGAACGCAAAGCGCATCGTGCTGGTGACCGGGCACTATGATTCGCGCGACAGCGACAACAACGACACGCAGGGCGACGCGCCCGGGGCCAACGATGACGGCAGCGGAACGGCCGTCAGCCTGGAATGTGCGCGGGTGCTGAGCCAGATGAAGTTTCCTGCGACGATAGTTTTCCTGGCGGTCGCGGGCGAGGAGCAGGGACTGAATGGCAGCCGCCATTTTGCGAAGATGGCGAAGGATCAGGGCTGGGATCTGGAGGCGGTGCTGAACAACGATATCGTTGGCGGGGACAAGAGCGGCGACAAGAGTGCGGAGCAGGATCATTCCGTGGTGCGGGTGTTTTCTGAAGGTGTGCCTGCGGCGGCCACGGAGCAGGACATCCGGCGTATTCGCGGGCTGGGCGGCGAGAACGACTCCGGATCGCGGCAACTGGCGCGGTATATCGCCGATGTGGGCCGGACCTACGACGCGGGATTGAAGGCGATGCTGATATTCCGGCTGGATCGCTACCTGCGCGGGGGTGACCACTCCGCGTTCAACCAGGAGGGGTTTTCGGCAGTGCGCTTCACGGAGTTTCGCGAAGATTTTCACCACCAGCATCAGAACGTGCGAACGGAAAACGGCATCGAATATGGCGACCTGCCCAAGTTCGTGGATTATGACTACGTGGCGCGGGTGGCTCGGCTGAATGCCGCGACGCTGGCGTCGCTGGCGGCGGCCCCGGCGCCTCCGGCGAACATCCACTTGCAGACCAAAGCGCTGGAGAATGACTCGACGCTGACGTGGAATGCCTCGCCGGGCGGACTAGCGGCGGAGTACGAAGTGCTATGGCGCGCTACCAGCAGCCCAGAATGGGAACAGGTCCAGAATGTTGGCAACGTGACGCGCGCAACGCTGAAGCTTTCGAAGGATAATGTGATCTTTGCGGTGAGAGCGGTGGATCGGGCAGGCCATCGGAGCATGCCGGTCGTGCCTGTGCCGGAGAGGTAGGGGCCTGTGCATTGCGACCTGATAAGATAACCAGAATGACGTTCGTCGAACGGCAGTTACGGATCCCTCACTGATCACACCTCACTGATCTTCATGTATCGCGGACGCACCATGACGTTGAGCTTGCCTCCATTCACCAAGGCGGTGAAATGGCTGGTCATCGTCAACGCGGGCGTGTTCCTGCTCAATGTGCTGCTGAATTGGCTCGCTCCGACTTTCGCTGGCGAGGTCTCGTACCAACTGGCGCTCGTACCGGACCTGGTGGTGCGAGGGCGACTCTGGCAATTGTTCACCTACTCCTTTCTGCACGCCGGTCCTTCCCACATTTTCTTCAATATGCTTTGGCTTTGGTGGTTTGGGGCGCAACTGGAGATGGATTGGGGCCATCGGAAGTTCATGGAGTTCTATTCGTTCTGCGTGGTGGGCGCGGCGCTGGTTACCGTGGCTATCGCGTTCACGGGTGTGGCGGGCGTGCAAACCTCCAGACCCACGGTAGGCGCCTCTGGGGGAATATTCGGAATCTTGATGGCGTTTGCCATGCTTTACGGGGAGCAGGAGATCTGGCTGTTCCCGATACCGTTCTCCGTACGGGCGAAGTACTTCGTCGCCGGTGTTGCCTTCTTTACGCTGATTGGAGCGATTATGGCAGCCGGGCCGCGGCGGGGGGATTCCGTGGCTTACGTTGCTCACCTCGGTGGATTGTTGTTTGGCTTTCTGTATGTGAAGTTTCTGCCAAAGCAAGGGCTGAGCTACTCTGCCACGGAACAGTATTTCAGTTTGCGCAATTCTTTCTACCGCTGGAAGCGGCGGCGGGCAGCGAAGAAGTTCGAAGTCTACATGCGCCAGCACGATCAGGAAGTGCACTTCGACGAACACGGAAATTACATTCCACCGGAGGACGACCGGCGCAAGGGGAACGGCGGCGGGAAATCGGGGTGAACTAAGAGGGCCACGGATTTTCACGGATCGCCGGATAGAACAGAGGATTGCCGATTTTCGATCGCCGATTTTCGGTTGCAGATTTCAGAATGAAGGACGCGGCGCTGGGTTTTCAATCTGCAATCTGAAACCTAGAATCTGCAATTGCTTTGCTCGCGCTATTCCCTGGCGCCTGCAAACATCTGAAATTCCTTGAGCACAGCCTCGGCTAATCCTTCGTGCTTTGCCTTCCCCTTAAATCCCAGGTCGTGACCGGCGCCTTCGATGGTAAGCAGCTTGGTCTTGGCGGGAATCATTTTGAGAGCCTGCTCCATTTCAGCGATCGAGCCGAAGGGATCGCGCGTGCCATGGACGAACAGCGCCGGGGTGCGCAGGTTGGGCAGATGCTGGGTGCGCTGTTGCTCGGGACGGCGCGAGGGATGCAGAGGGTAAGAGAGCAGCAGCAGGCCGGAGACCAAGTCCGGAGCTTGTTGTGGAAGCTCGGCGCAGAGCATGCTGCACTGGCGTCCGCCGTAGGAATGGCCTCCAAGGAAGATCTTTTCCCACCCCTTCAATTCGCTCCGCTCGCTCGGTTGAAAATCTCCACCCTTCGACAAGCTCAGGGCAGGCTTTCTCGCAAAAGAGGCGAGAAGTGGGCCACCCAGGTCTTTCTTGATGGCGGCGACGGCGTTCTTCAGACCGGCGCGATCGCGGGCGGCATCGCCGGGGCCGGGAGGTCCGTAGGATCGCGATTGGCGATAAGGCAGATCGCAGCGCAGGACCGTGAACCCGGCGGCGCTGAAGGCGTCGGCCAGGGCGCGGAGCAGCGGAGCTTGAGCGTTCGAGCCGGCGCCGTGGGTTAGGACGAGGGCATTGCCGTTGGGAGTGGCGGGGACGTGCAAGAATCCGCGAACCTTGGGATCGGCAGCGTCGTCAAAGAATTCGCGAATGGACGTTCCAGGCAAGACGCTATTCTAAATCGCGCCCCACGCGCGCCCAAACTGCCGATCCCCTGGTTCAAGGAACAAGCCGCCGTGGTGACGGCTGGCTTCCCGAGGCGTTTATTGGCAGACCGCCCCGGCATCGGTGGTAAACGTATCGTTGTCGGAATACCAGCCGTTCACTCCACCCGAAGGCGTCAATCGGTAAAACCATGAAAAGAACGCCAGCTCTTGCAGATGGTAGGTAAAACCATTGGGCATTTTTACGGTCTTCAACAGGGTGCCGGACAACGGATCTCCCACTTCATAGTTGCCCTGACAGCCCGATACTTGCCCGATGTGGCCCCAGGCTGGAGTGAGATTGTTGCCCTGCGGATCGTTCATCCACTCAGCAAGTTCATGGCTGAGAGCGGAAGCGTCAGCCGTTCCTGAGAACAGGGTCTGGTTCCTGCCATCGAAATCGCCCACGCCGTAAGTTTGCGAACCTACGGAACTGTGATAGCCGAGAATGCAGCAGTTGGCGATGTTCGTCGGGGTTCCGCTGGACATGACAGCGTTGTAGAAAAGGAAGAACACGAAGCTGTTGTCATTGATGCCTAGTTTGGTAATGAGCGATCGAGCGATGGGATCCCAAAAGCTCACGCTCATCACTCCCAGCAGTCCCGGAGCATTGACATTGTTCTTGTTGGTGCCGCATTGCCCGGAGGCGCTATAGACCGTGCCGTTTGGCGTCCCAGTGCTGGCGCTGGCGACGGTCACCGTCTGCAAGGGCATGGGGGCGACGCCCAAAAGCGTGTGGTAGTTGGCTCCTCCCGAGGCGGAAACATCATTCCAGAAATTGGCCCGCTGGAAGGCGTCGATGTATTGCGTGTTTCCAACATTGGTGGTGCCGAACACGAAGGTGGCATCGTTGAACAGCGGCGATTCTTCCGTCAACCTGAAACCCGTGTTTCCGCCAGTCAGGCAGCCCGGATCAGCGGCGGTCGGGTCAAAAATGTAGCTGGTCGTCGAGCTGTATTGAAAGACGAGGCGTACGGGTATCAGGATTGTGGGAATAACCGTGGTTTTGCCGGGCTTGGTCGCCGGATTCACACCCATGATGTTGCCCGTATAGGTCTTTCCATCCACCGGCGAGACAACGCTGTAGCTCCAAGACGGGATCGTCGAGCCCGTTAAGTTGGGCTGCGCAAGAGCCTGGGTTGCAGCCGGGTGCACATAGATCTGGTGCAAGGCTTCGGGTGCGATGGGAGTGGGGCCATCATCCTGTCCGAATACTGCCGTTGTCACCATGACCGCGCAAATGGCCAGCACGAAGTTGATGAGCTTCATCCGAGTGTCCTCCATCAGGTTCTTTGAATTTATTGAGCCCCATCGGTGGCCGGAGAGGGGAAGGAACGGCACCGAGTCGTGAGATTATGCGATGGACCGGAAAGGCTGTCAAGGGCGCAGTTGCGGCCTGGGGACGCCCTGAGAGAATGTTGTTCCCGGCGGCTGCACCAACTGCTATTTGGGGGATCCTGGTTACTTCGCGTTGTCGAGGTGAACTTCCACCAACGTCTCGTAGACTTTTACGATTTGAATTTCATTGCCCAGGCGGGCCCAGCAGCGGAGCATGTCGGGATCTTCCTGGGCGGCGCGGCGGGCTTCCTCGGACTTCCAGTAACGCAGGAAGACATAGTGGCCTTCGCGATCGCGGTAGAGGAGATCGCGGCCGTATCCCTTAGCGGTGACGATCGATGTGAGTTCGCGGACGGTGGCGAGCGACGCGGCTTCCATTTCGGGGATGGGCTTCCAGACAGCCACCGAGAGGATCTCTTGCGGCATAGGGGTGAATTATACTTCGGCGGTTCGAATCTGAAACCGCAAAGTTCGCGAAACCCGGCGGTTAAAATCTTAAACCGCAGAGTGCGCGAAGGACTGCCGCGGAGGACGCAGAGAAAATCAGTGGGCAGGGGCCAGTCAATCCGCCGCTTGGTGGCTCGGACGAACTGCGCTGTCGAGCTTCCCCCTCGGCTTCGCTCGGGGCTTCGGCAAGACCGGACAGCCGGGGGCGGCTGCCCCCCACATGATTGTTCCCGCTAGCGCGGTTTCTTGGGGCGGGCCATGCGCTTGGCTTCTTCGTCGGTCACCACGTGCAGACGCATGAGGTTGGTGGAGCCGGAGGCCAGGCGCGTACCGGCCACGACTCCGAGCACGTCTCCCGACTTGAGCACCCCACGGCGGACAAGATCCTGCTCGGCCATGGTCACCATCTGTTCCGCCGAGCGGGCCATGCGGCAACGCACGGGGTGAACTCCCCAATAAAGGTTCAAGCGATGCACCACCGGATCGAGGTGGGTAAACGCGTAGATGGGAGCCTGGGGGCGATATTTCGAGATCATGCGGGCGGTGTTGCCGGTTTCGGTGAAGATGGCGATCGCGCCCATGGGCAGATCTTCGGCGGCGTGAGCGATGGACTCGCAGATGGTTTCGGCGACGGAGAGGCCGTGATGCTCACGGCGGCGGCGGGGCTGGGTGAAGTCGGCCAGGTTGCACTCCGCCTCGACCACGATGCGGGCCATGATCGAGACCGATTCGCGGGGATACTTGCCGCTGGCAGTCTCGGCTGAAAGCATGACGGCGTCGCTGCCGTCGAAAACGGCGTTGGCCACGTCGCTGGCTTCGGCGCGAGTGGGGCGCGGGTTTTCGATCATGGATTCGAGCATCTGGGTGGCGGTGATGACCGGCTTGCGCCAGGCCGCGGCGCGGCGAATGACATGCTTCTGGATGACCGGAACTTTTTCCGGCGGCACTTCGACGCCGAGATCGCCGCGAGCCACCATGACTCCGTCGGCGGCTTCGAGAATTTCTTCCAGATGATCGATGGCTTGCGGCTTCTCCAGCTTGGCTATGACCGGAATGTCGCGATGATGCGCGGCAATGATCTGCTTGACCGTGCAGACGTCGGCGGCCGTGCGCACGAAGGAGAGCGCGACGGCGTCCACATCGTGCCGGAGGCCGAATTCCAGGTCTTTGCGGTCTTTTTCGGTCAGCGCTGGAATGGACAACGCAACGCCGGGGAGGTTGATGCCCTTGTGCTCGCCGAGCAGGCCGCCGTTGAGAACGTCGCAGAGCACGTCTTTGCCGCGGATGGAGCGCACGCGCAGTTCGATCAGGCCGTCACTGAGCAGGACGCTGGCGCCGGGGGCGAGCTCGCGGGCGAGATCGGGAAAGGTAGTGGAGATGCGCGTGGCCGTGCCGAGAACGTCCTGCGGCGTGATGGTTACGACGGAGCCGGTCTTCAACAGAACGGAGTCGTGGCCTTCCAGCTGGCCGGTGCGGATTTTCGGCCCCTGCAGATCCTGAAGGATGCAGATGGTGCGGTGCTCGCGCTGGGCGGCGCGGCGCAGGCGTTCGATGTTGTGGGCGTGATCCTGGTGGGAGCCGTGGGAGAAGTTGAGGCGGGCGACGTCCATGCCGAGGCGGAGGAGTTCGCGCATGAGTGTTTCGGAGTTGCAGGCGGGGCCGATGGTGCAGATGATCTTGGCGCGGCGGGCGCTGGCGTTCTTGTCGGTGGTAGAGGTTTGTGAAAGGACAGCGTGCTCACTCTGTTTCAATCGTCACCTTTGGTTCAGTTATGGATCGGGGGCCGACGGTTGGCTTGGACAGTGTAGTTAAAAAGAAATTCGCTTACAAACTCACCAAAGTCTTTGAACTCACCTCAGGGCCTTGTTGTACGTGAGAACTTGGCCGTCCCCTTGGGTGCGCTTCGCTTGCTCAGGGCAGGCTCTCCGGGACTCGGTCCGTTGTCACCTTCTACTTAGGGTTTAACCCTAAACAAGGTTCCATCTTGGAGGGCGCCACCCCCCGTGGTGGCGCCGTAGAGGTTGCCCGCAGCATCCTGAAGTAATGCGCCGCCCGGGAAACATCCGTCCGATCCAGCCGGGTCAAAGTTGTGAACGTTGGTCAGATTCCGCTTGGTATCGAACTTGAAAATCGTTCCGCAAATATTCGCATTGGGACCCGATTGGGTGGTCCCATATAAGTTACCGGCGGCATCCAGGACCACGGCCACAGGAACATTCCCATCGGAACCCCCATGGAAGGCATGCAGAACTGTCTCTACGCCGTTGGGGTCGAGCTTGAAGACAACGCCGCAGCCGGCACCGCCGTTGTAAGGGCATGCCAGATCGCCACCAGCCTGCGTCGTGCCGTAGAGATTGCCCGCCGGGTCCAGCACCAGACTCCCGTTGGGGGTGCTGCCATCGTTTCCGCCGGTGAAATAATAAAGCACAGTCTTCTTGCCGGACGCATCCAGCTTGAAGACTGTTCCGCAGCCAGCCAGCTGCGAACATCCCTGGCCACCGAGCCAAGTAGTGCCATAAAGATTGCCCGCGCCGTCGCCAATCAGAGTGTTCGGGTTCGCTCCACCAGAGCTGTCGAGGAAGGGATACAACACCGTGTGCTGGCCGGCCGGGTTCAGCTCATAAACCGTGCCACAACTTTGCTGGTATGGGCACTGATCAATGCTCCCACCTCCCTGGAGGGTTGTGCCGAATAGGTTGCCCGCTGCGTCCCTGAACAAGTACCCCGCTGGCAACGATCCGTCCAGGCCACCCATGAAGTCGTAGGACACCGTGTACGTACCATTCTTGTCAACCTCAAACACGAGTCCGTTGCCGTAGCCGTCCGCCGCGGTGCCATATAGGTTGCCGTTCGCGTCCTGGGCCATCCCCGAGGAACCGCCTGCGTCAAGGGCCGCTCCCGTGAAAATGTGGAGCGGCGTCAAGTTCCCGGCGTTGTCTAGCTTCCACACAGTACCGCAGCCGGGATGAAGAGAAGCGTTGCAGGCTAGATTGCCGCCAAGCTGAGTTGTACCGTAGAGGCTGCCTTGTGCATCCCTAACCATTGTTGCAGCAGAGGGGCCTGCTCCGTCGGCCCCGCCCGTAAACGAATACAGCATGGTGAAGGTTGGCGGCGGCGGTGGTGGTGGAGACGACTGAGATCCACTCCCACAGGATGCGAGTGTCAGAGATAGGGTCAACACGAGTCCGAGTGCGGACATCCGAAGCTCTGCCATGAGAATCCCCCCTGGTCTAGGTTTCCCCGCGAGCTCGAGTTCAGCGTTAAGCTTGCGAGCTAAAGCCCGCGTTATTTGCCCCGAACAGCACCCGTGCCCTGCCCCGAGGCCTACTTATGAAACCAATTATAGAACAACTCAGTTCGAGAGCTTCTCAGCGGAGGCGACGATCCGTTGCGGTCACGTTCCTTCTTACTGCGCCGCCCTTGGCCCGTTGACCGCGGTGAGCTCTTTGCCCAGCATGGCGCGGGGGAACAGCAGGGCGTTGAATTCCGCGCCCACGAGCACGACCAGGGAAATCAGATACATCCAGACCAGCAGGGCCATGGCGACTCC
>Ga0209517_10002777_pt1 | contig 24368 bp, 22 predicted proteins | sample PeaSoiMetSII2010_FD_187695 | JGI IMG/M metagenome (GOLD analysis project Ga0209517, IMG submission 187695) | Peat soil microbial communities from Weissenstadt, Germany - SII-2010 (SPAdes) (version 2) | ecosystem: Environmental > Terrestrial > Soil > Wetlands > Peat | place: Germany... | reverse complement strand
TGTGGCTGAGGATCATCTCCTGAATGTCGCGATCCTCTTCCTCGTCGAGCATGGGCGCGACCACGGGACCTTCAGCAGCTTCTTCTTCGACGTCTTCGCCGATCTCGGCGATCTCGGCGATTTCCTCCTCGGCTGGCTCTTCCTCGACTGGCGTCAGGACTTGAGGGGCTGCGGCTTCCTTGTGAACAGCAGGCTCAACGACCGCCGGTCCATGCGCCGGCGCGTCGGGCATGGCGTTCTCGGGCGGATAATGAATCGGCTCGTCGTATTCGTTTTCGACTTCGCCGACGAGGGGCTCTCCCGCGACGTCTGCTGCTTCTTCCGGCGGCGCCACATCGACGGGAGCGTGCTGCTCGCCGCCGCTTTTGTATTTCGCGAGCGATTCCCCGGGCAGGATGATCCGGACAGGCTCGCCTTCTGTTGCCGCTACGGGCTCGGGTTCAAGTTCCGGCGCGGCGACCGGTTCGGCCGCTGGCGGCGGACCTTCGGGAGCATATTTCGAGTCCGGGAATCCGCGGCCGCGATTCCGCCGGCGGCGCGAGCGTCTTCCCCGGCGATCGCCGCGGTCGTCACCGGGACGGTCGCCTTGACGCTCACTTTGACGGTCACCTTGGCGATCAAGGGCCGGGCGTTCACTTTGACGTTCTGCGGGAGCGGCACCTTCGATCGCCGGGGCCGCGGCGGTTTCAGCGGCTGGAAGCGGCGGAGGCTGGGGCGGGCGTCGCTCACGATGGAAATCGCGTTCGCGCGGCGGACGCTCCTCGCCCGTGACCTGGTCGAAGTCCTCGTGTTCTTCAAGGAAATCGGAGACGTAGAGAAACGTGTCTCTTTCCAGGCCGAGATCGACGAAGGCCGATTGCATTCCTGGCAGAACGCGCGTCACGCGGCCTTTATGAATGCTGCCCGCGAGCGAATACTCGTTAGCGCGCTGGAAATAAACCTCGACGAGTTGATCGTCTTCGAGAAGCGCAACCCGGGTCTCGTGCCGATTGGCCGAGATCACTAATTCCTTACTCATATCACCCTCCCACCTCGCGGCATCGGCCACGAGGTTCACCGGCGGGCTAACGCCTCAGGCGGGTGGAACCAAGTCGAAGCGATTCGGGCTGAAGGGCCGGCGATCGGAGTGGAGCCGTCATCTCATACACTCCGGATAACTGCCAGCACAGAAGCCGCCTGATGGAAGGGTCGTTTCGAACCAACCCGCGGCGCCCCCAACTCCGGCGCCGGCCGCTTCTCACTTACGCGGCTTCCTGATCAGAAAGCTTCGAAAACTTGTGTTACCGAAATCCGCTTCTTTGTCCCCGCATCCATGGAGCGTCAGGACCGTCACAAACTCAACTTACAAACCGCCGGAGCCTTACGTTATTCACCAGCCCCAGCATCATAAAAACCGAAAACGTGTTCGAGCCGCCATAACTCATGAGCGGCAATGGAATTCCCGTCACGGGCATGTACCCTACCACCATGCCCACGTTCACCAGCAGATGGAACAGCAGCAGTGTCGCTATTCCCATACAGATATACATTCCGGCGCGATCGGGCGCCGTCTGCGCGTTCTGTACCACTTGCATCAACAAGAGAAAATACAAACCGAGAGCGACTACGATACCGACAAAACCGTGCTCCTCGGCGAAGGCCGCGAAGATGAAATCGGTGTGCGGCACCGGAAGAAACCGGAGCTGCGTCTGGGTGCCCTGGGTGACACCCCGGCCCCACATGCCGCCGTGTCCGGCAGCGATTTTGGACTGAATTACCTGATACCCGCGTCCCCGCGGATCGGCGGAAGGGTCGACGAACGTAGTCAACCGCGCCCGCTGGTAATCCTTCAGGAAGTACCAACCGGCGGGCAGCGCCAATGCGCATACGATTGCCACTACCGCCAGATAACGCCATCGAATGCCGGCCAGCAGGACCCCTCCGGCAAGAATCGGCAGATAGGTCGCCCCAGTGCCGAAATCCGGCTGGCTCATCACCAGCACCGTCGGAATCCCGACTAACCCTCCTAGTTTCAATAGATCACGCCACCCGATCTCGTCACTTTTCAGCTCCGACAGGTAGCGCGCTATCAGTAATATTATCACTATTTTCGTAAACTCGGAGGTCTGGATCTGGATTCCGGTGCTGGGAATGGTGATCCAGCGGCGGGAATGAAACACCACATCGCCGACCGCGTAGGTCAGCAGCAGTGCGCCGATCGCGACGCAGTATAGGATCGGCACCTGGCCGAGAAGCGTATGGTAATCGATATTGGTGAGGACCCACATCAGCCCGAGGCCAACGAAAATCCAGACCACCTGCTTCCACCACGCGTTATGCCAGCGCGTGTCGTGCGTGGCGGAGTAGATTTGGAGCACGCCGAGGGCGCTGATGATCAGGGCGATGATCAGCAGAGGCCAATCGATGTCGCGGAAACTACGGTAGCGCGCCACTTCGGTCCTTACAGTGTACCGCGGCCGTTCTGAGGCGAATCCCAGCCGCGGCTGGCGAGGATCCAGGCTGCGGCCGGGACCAGCATGGCCGCGCCGGTGACCAGCGCCACGGATCGCACTGGGACGCCGGCGTCGACGAAGCGGCCGGCTATGAAACTCGCTAAAGCGAGGATGAGCATTGTGAACGCGAACTCGGCCGAAAAGACGCGGCCGCGGAAGCGATCCTCGGTCTGCTGCTGGAGCAGAGTTGTAGACGCGGTCCAGCCACCCGAACCGCCGGCGTGTGCGATCACCAGCGTCAGCACGGCTATGGTGAGCGATCCGGCGACGCCGAGCAGGAGATAGCCGGCGGCGCCCATCAGGAATCCGGCGAGGATGATCCAGCGGATGCGGCGGAGACTGGTTCCGGCGACGTTGCCGCCGAGATAGGCGCCGAAGATCGCACCCAGTCCGCGCGAGGCAAGTAGAGTGCTCATGCCGAGCGTCCCCGCCTGCGCCGCGGTCATGCCGTGCAGGCGAATAGGGAACACTCGCTCGCCGAGCACGGGAAGAATCACCCAGTTGGTTCCCATGATGCCGGCTCCGCCTTTGACGAAAATGGTCGCGAGCAGCTTCGGGCGGCGCAGGATGTAGCGTGCGCCGTCGAGGATCGGCGTGAAATCGACCAGCTCGCGCGCGGCGACCGGAGGCAGATGTTCGGCGTGCGGTTCGGTGAATCGCATGCGGCGGATCAGCAGCGCGGACGCGACGAAAGACATCGAATTGAGCGCGAACACGGTGTTGCGGCCGAAGGCGACCGCAACGAATCCGCCCAGCGCGGCGCCGATCGCGAAGTTCACGGACCACGTCGCGGCGCACAATGCGTTGGCGACTGGAGTTTCGTCGCCCTTGGTGATGTTCGGGATTACGGCGCGCTGGCCGGGCTCGAACAGCGCCCAGCAGACGGTTTCGAGAAACAGGAGGGTGTACAGAAGCCAGAGCGTGCCGCGCGATCGCACCAGCGCCATGGCCAGCACGATGGCCGCGCGCGACCAATCCGCGAAAATCATTACCTGCTGGCGTCGGATGCGGTCGTTGATGACGCCCGCGGTGGGCGCCATGAAACATTGCGGCAGAACCTGCGTCATGAACGCGAAGGCGACCATTTGCGCGCTGCCGGTAAGCTCCAGCAGAAAGCTGAAGATGGCGACGGAGTAGAACCAATCGCCCAGCTCGCTGACGATCTGCGCCAGCCACAGGAGGCGGAAGTTGCGGTTGTCGCGCAGGACGCGCCAGTAGGACGCGAGCGTCATGAAGACCTATTCGGGCGTGTAGAGTCCCATCGCCTTTTTGACTTTTCGTACGGTGTCGTTGGCGATCGGAATAATGCGCTGCGCGCCTTCTTCAAGCACGCGCGCGATGTAGCCGGTTTCGTCCATGATCTGGCGGTAGCGTTTCTGGATGGGCTCGAGCTCGGCCACCACGGCTTCGGCGACCTGCTTCTTGAGATCGCCGTAGCGCATACCGGCGAAGTGCGCGCGCACCTGATCGTCGGTCCAGCCGGTGAAGGCCTGGAAAATCGTGAGCAGATTCGCGACACCTTGGCCCAGGTTGTCGAAATCGACGCCGGGTTTGGAATCCGTGGTGGCGCGCAGGATTTTCTTGCGAATTACATCCGGCGGATCGAGCAAACTGACGGCGTGGCCGGATCCGGCGGCGGATTTGCTCATCTTTTTATCGGGTTCATCGAGGCCCATCACGCGCGCGCCTACGGTGGGCAGATGTGTAGCGGGCATCACGAACGTTTCGCCATAGATGGAATTAAAACGCTGCGCGATGTCGCGCGCCAGTTCCAAATGCTGCGCTTGATCGTCGCCGACCGGCACAATCGCCGCGTTGTACAGCAGAATATCGGCGGCCATCAGCACGGGGTATTGCAGCAGGCCGTCGCCGACGGTTTCCTGGGCTTGCGCTTTGGCTTTATATTGCGTCATCCGCTCCAGCCAGCCAACGGGCGTGACGCAGGTGAGCATCCAGGCGAGCTCGGCGTGCGCGGGAATCGAGGATTGCACCACCAGCGACGAATGCGTGGGATCGATGCCGATCGCCAGCAGCATTCCGGCCAGCTCCTCGATCTTGCCGCGCAGCTCGGCCGGGTCCTGATACAGAGTGACGGCGTGCAGGTCGACGATGCAATAAATGCTCTCGTAGTCGTATTGAATGCGCGCCCAGTTTTTGAGCGCGCCCAGATAATTTCCGATGTGCGGGCTGCCGGTAGGTTGAATGCCGGAGAAGACTCGTGCTCTCATGCAGTGTGGGGGAAACTTCCATCGTAAACGAAGTCCGCATCGAAAAGTGGGTGTACGGGGGCGACGCGCTGGCGCGGCTGGACGGGCGCGTGATCCTGGCTCCGTTCGTGTTGCCGGGGGAAACGGCTCGTGTGGAGGTGCACGAAGGCATTCACGCGGATCTTCTGGAAGTGACAGCAGCGGCTCCGGAACGAGTGACGCCGCCGTGCGCCCACTTCGGCCATTGCGGGGGCTGCCAGTATCAACATGCTCCGTACGAGTTTCAACTGGCGCGAAAAGTTGAGATTCTGCGCGAGCAGTTGCGGCGCGTGGGGAAGCTGGATTATCAGGGAGAGATCGACGTGGTCAGCGGGCCGCCGCTAGGGTATCGCAATCGCGCGCAGTTTCACATCGCGGACGGCCGCATCGGGTACATGGCGGCGCGATCGCATCAACTGGTGCCGTTGGCCGGCGATTGCCCGATCTCGTCGCCGCGCGTGAACCAGGCATTGGCCATGATTCGCGAGCGCATGGCCGATCCGCGCTTTCCGCGATTTGTGCAATCGATCGAAGTCTTCACCAATGAGACTGACGTGCAGATCAATGTGCTTCAGGCTGATCGGCCGGTGGCGCGATGGTTTTATGAGTGGATGGAGTCGACCGCCGCGCTTCAATATGGCGAGTTTCGGGTGAGCCCGCGATCATTTTTCCAGGTCAACCGGTTTCTTCTCGACCGGCTGGTGGAGCGCGCACTTGAATCGGTCTCGGGCAAGACCGCGCTCGATTTGTACGCTGGCGTGGGCCTGTTCGCAGTGCCGCTCGCGCGGCGGTTCGAAACGGTGACGGCGGTGGAAGCCGGGTCGAGCGCGGCTCGCGATCTGGAAGTGAATGCGGAACGCGCGGGAGTGAAGATTCGTACAGAGTTGACCCGCGTGGAGGATTATCTGGCGAAGCTGAACGAGAAGCCCGATTTTGTGCTCGCCGATCCGCCGCGCACCGGACTTGGGAAGACGGTGGTTGGGCATCTGGCGCGAATCAAGCCTCCGCGGATCACCATCGTTTCGTGCGATCCGGCGACTTTGGCTCGCGACGTGGCTGCGCTCAGCGGATACCGGATCGAAGGGCTCACGCTGGTGGATCTGTTCCCGCAAACCTATCACCTGGAAACCATCGCGCGGCTGATTGCGGTTTGAAATTTACTGGTCAAACTGGAAATACTTGTCGTCTATCGGAATGCGAATGTGAACTGCGCCGGTGGGAATGGGTCCGATTCTCTGGAACCGGCGGACCGATTGCTGTTCGCATGGCACTTCTTTCCACACCTGCGGATCTCCGGTCAGCGCGTCGATCAACTGACCGATGTGGGGATGCGTCGAACGGAACGCTACCATGACCGTGGTCACGTGAAGCTGGTCGAGGAATGCATCCACGTCACGCGGATTTGAGAACAGCATCTGGTAGACCGTGAAATTCCAGTTAATGTTGGCGAGCATTTTCGAGGCGCGAAGGACGATGTGATCCTCGCGGCGGTCGTGCAGCGCGATCTCGGCGATGAACGCACCTTCGGGGACAGCGTCGCCGGCGACCAGAAGAATTCCGGAGTTGCCGCGGGTCAGCTCCGCCGCAAAGCGATGAAATCCGGGATCGGGCTTGCGCCACAGCGGAATCGTGTTGCGAGCGACGGCGGCGGATGCGATCACGACGATCGCCACTGCGACCGCGCGTCTCCACGTGCCGCTGGCGAGGCGATGCACGAAGAAGTGAATTCCCGCGCCGAACAGAGCCGCGATCGCGGGCGCGGCGGTGATCAGGTAGCGATCTTCGAACGGCACGTTGACCATGGAATGAAAGATCCAGCAGCCCAGCACGGCCGCGGGCATGGCAATCCAGCGCGTACGAAGAAACCGCAGGGAAGAGGCGCCGACCAAAGCCAGGATGACCACCGGCCAACTCATGGTAGCGGGCACGCTCTGGATATACTGGCGCGCGTGCATCGCGGCGTCGTGCAGGGAAGGGAGGCGAATCTGATGAACGAATCGCGGGGCGAGGACGAGCAGCGCGAATGCAGCCAGCACTCCGGCGGCCCTCCACATCCAGGTGCGCCGCCCTGCCGCGGCGGGCGCGAATAGCGGCGCAAAGACGGGTATGAATACCAGCGCGGCACCGCGTCCATGGATGCCTACGGCCGCCAGCACGAAAACGGCGAACCATACGGCATAGCGCCATCGTCCCGTTTCAAGATAGCTGCCATACGCCGCTGCGGCCCAGAAAGCCAGCAAAGCGAGGAAAATATTCGGAGCGACGGATCCCATCGCCATCTGAACGATCGCCGGCGCTGCCAGCGCAAACGCAGCCAGAAGTCCCGCGATGACGCCGCACTCGCGCCGGACCCAGAGATACACACTGACCAGCAAGGCGATGGAAGCGAGTGTCACCAATCCGAGCATGGCCGCGCGCGTCCGGCCGAACGCCAGCATCCACACCGCTTCGCATGCGTATAACAGAGGAGGCCAGTGTCCGATGGCCACTTTGGGATAGTGAACGTAATAGACTTCGGCGAATTCCAAGGGATGGTGAGGCAACCCGGCGGCGATATAGTCGCGGATCAGCAGACTGGAGACCACGTGACCGGGCTCGTCGGCATCGGAGGCGAAATCGCTGAGGAAGGCTCCGGACACGAATTGCACCGCGCCAACCATGGCGACCAGTGCTGCGATGGCGAGCGAATCCCAGAGTCTCGCCGACCGAAGCGGATCTCGCTGATGCAAAGGCGTGCGCAAAGAATGTACTGCGTTTGACATGACCGCGCGATACCGCTTACTCTGTCATTCTAGAGTTTTGCGATCGAGGGATGCACGGGAAGGCGGTGAGAATCCGCCACTGCCCCGCAACTGTAAGCGGCGTTTCGAAGGCGGGAGCCGGTCACTGCGCAAGCGGGAAGACCGGTTCCAGTAGCGCCGGCCGCGAGTCAGGAGACCGGTTCCTCGCGATTTAGGAGGTTGTCGAAAAAAGGGACAGACTACTCTGTCCCTCACGCAGACCACCGATTCGCTCCAACCTGCGGTGGCGGACAGAGCGGTCTGTCCCTTTTTCGACGATCTCCTAGAGACCGAACGTTTCGAGGGAGAACGTGTCACATGAAGACTCGCCGCGCAGCGCTCGTTCTGCTGTGTGCGACGCTGGTTTCCGCGCAGCCGCAACGCATCGTTTCCACGGCGCCCAGCCTTACTGAATTGTTGTATGCCCTCGGGTTGGGCGACCAGGTTGTGGGAGTCACCCGGTTCTGCCGCTATCCGCCGGAGGCGATGAAGAAGCCGAAGATCGGCGACTTCATCAACCCCAACCTGGAAGCGATCGCGGCTTTGAAACCCAACCTGGTGGTCATCCAGACTAATCCGGTTCGTCTCGCGGCGCGGCTTCAGGCATTGCGTTTGCACGTGCTCGAAGTAGATCAGCAGGACATCGCCGCGATCTATACTTCGATTCGCCAGGTGGGCGAGGCGGCGGGCGTTGCGGATCGCGCGACGAAGTTGATCGATTCGATCCGAAGCGGGCTGGATGCGGTTCGTGCGCAAGCCGCGCGGTTACCGCGCACACGCGTGATGTTCGTGGTCGGACGGACGCCGGGACGGCTGGACGGGTTGATCGTCGCGGGCAAGGCGTCGTACTTAAATGAAGTGATCGAGATCGCGGGCGGTGAAAATGTTTTCCGCGACGCTTCCGCCGCGTATCCCGAAGTTTCGCTTGAAGAAGTGATCGCGCGCAATGCGGGCGTCATCGTCGACATCGGTGACATGGGAGACGACGTCGCCGTCACCCCGGAACATCAACGCGCAGTGATGGCGGTGTGGCAGCGCGTGCCCTCCGTCGAAGCAGTGAAGCGGCATCGCGTGTTCGCACTTGCCCCCGATCAGTATCTTGTGCCCGGCCCGCGTGTAGTGGACGCGGCGCGCGCCATGTTCAACGTGCTGCACACGGAGCCGAAGTGAGTTTTCGCGTCGCCCACGCCGCGTTCGCCTACGGGCTGCGCGATGCGACATTTGAGCTTTCTCAGCCCGGGTTGGTTGCGGTCGCGGGGCCGAACGGAGCTGGGAAGTCGACGCTGCTCGGCATCATGGCCGGCCTGCGGAGTCCGTATCTGGGTTCGTGCATGTATGGCGGAACCGAGGTACGGCGATGGCGGAAACGGGATTTCGCGCGCCGCGTGGCGTTTCTCCCGCAGATCGTCCGGCTGGAATTTCCGTTCACGGCGGAACAAGTTGTGTTGATGGGCCGCACACCTTACGGCGGGGGGTGGTATGAATCGCCCGCGGATCATTCGGCGGTGGAAGCCGCGATGGAAACCGCCGACGTTCTTGCTTTTCGCGCGCGCGATTTCCGGTCGCTCTCTGGAGGGGAGCGGCAGCGGGTGATTCTCGCATCGGCGCTGGCGCAGGAGCCGGACGCGCTGCTGCTCGACGAACCAACGACGTTCCTGGACTTGAAACATCAATTGTCGATGTACCGCCTGCTGGCCGAACTCGGGCGGCGCGGGATGCTGGTGGTTTCGGTGACACACGATCTGAACCTCGCGCTGCAATTCGCGGATCGAGTGCTGGTGCTCGATCAGGGCCGCATGGCCGGAGACGGCGCGCCCGCGGAGGTTTTGAATCCGGAGCTGATCGACCGTGTGTTCGGCGTACATGCCGAAGTCTCGGGAGGATGGCTGCACTTCAGAGCCTGACTTATGTTTCGTGCGCATGTCTGGCCGATATTGATCGCCGTGGCCGTTTGCGCCGCGACCGGATTGATCGCGCCGCTGATCGGAAGCACGCACATCGAGCTGCGCCGGGCGATGAATCACGTTACTCCCGACTACGAGATTCTCTTTTTCGCGCGATTGCCGAGGGTGCTCCTGGCGCTGATTGGGGGAGCCGCGCTTTCGGTCACTGGGGTGCTGTTCCAATGCATGCTGCGCGATCCGCTGGCGGAACCATATACGCTGGGGGTGTCGAGCGGCGCATCGGTCGGTGCGGTGCTGGGCATCTGTTTCGGCTTTCGTGCGACGGGATTGCTGTCGCTGGCGGGCGCGGGCGGAGTGCTGCTGATTGTTCTCGCAATCGCAATGGAAGGGCGACGCCTGTCCTCGTTCACGCTGATGCTGGCGGGCGTTACCATGAACAGCATTTCCTTCGCGGTGATTCTCTTTCTCCACAATCTGGCGAACTTTTCGCAGTCCTTCGCAATCTCGCGCTGGCTGATGGGTGGTCTGGAAGCCGTCGAATATTCGACGCTGGCTTGGCTCGCCGCGGTAGTGCTGCCGGTGTGCGCGCTGGTGATGTGGCGCGCGCGGGAATGGAATCTGCTCGCGATCGGCGACGATTGGGCCGCTTCGCGCGGCGTATCGACCACGGCGCTGACGACGTTCGGATACTTCGCGGGATCGATCCTCACGGGCCTGGTGACGTCGCAGACCGGGCCGATCGGATTCGTGGGTCTGATTGTGCCGCACGCATTGCGGTTGAAGTTGGGCGCCGATCACCGCGTTCTCCTGCCGTGTTCGTTTTTCGTGGGCGCCGCATTTTTGTGCATCTGCGATACACTGTCGCGTACCGTGATCGCGCCGACGGAAATTCCCGCGGGAGTGTTAACTGCGCTAGCCGGAGGACCGTTCTTCATCTGGCTGCTTCGCTCCCGCAGGAGGAGCTTGTGGCTGTGATTCTGGTCGGCGGCGGCGCGCGCAGCGGAAAGAGCCGTCAAGCGCTGGAGCTGGCGCGCCGCTTCGGGCAAAAACGCGTGTTTCTGGCGACGGCGCAGGCGTTCGATGCGGAGATGGAGGCTCGTATCGCGCGGCATCGCGCCGATCGAGGAACGGAATTCTCAACTGTCGAAGAACCCCTGGAGGCTGCTGCTGCGATTCGCGAGACGGACGCGGATGCGATGGTAGTGGATTGTCTGACTCTGTGGCTTTCGAACGTTATGCTGACGTTCGGACGCGATGTGGATGCGGAGATCGAAAAACTTCTGGATGCGGCGCGGCGGAGTCGGGCGGCTGTGATCCTGGTTACCAACGAAGTCGGCTGCGGAATCGTTCCGGAGAGCACGCTGGGCCGCGATTTTCGGGATCACGCCGGAATCCTGAACCAGCGCGCGGCCGCGATCGCCGACGAAGTGTACTGGATGGTGTTCGGCTGTCCTCTGCGCGTGAAGTGATGCGAACATTCCTGGGCGCGGTTTCTTTCTTGACCATCATTCGCGTGCCTGGCGATTCGGTTGCGCCCGGTCGCGCCGCGATATTTTTCCCGCTGGTGGGCGCGATGCTCGGCGCGGCGGGCGCGGGAATTTTTCTGGGAGCCTCGCGCGTGCTGCCGCCGTCGCTGGCCGCGCTGCTGACGGTCGCATTCTGGACCGTGATTTCGGGAGTACTGCATGAGGACGGCCTGGCGGACATCGCCGACGCGTTGCGCGCGGGACGCACGAGCGAAAAAATGCTGGCGATTCTGAAGGACAGCCGCATCGGGACGTATGGCGCGGTCGCGATCGTGCTCAGCATCGTGGCGCGATGGCAAGCCGTGGAACATGTGGCGACGCCTCGCGTCGTCGAAGCGTTCATCGCGGCGCAAGCTGTGCCGCGGGCGGCAATCGTCGCGCTCGCGTGGGTGTCGCGACCCGTGGGAACCGGTCTCGGCCTTGCGTTTTCGTCGACGCTGACCACGACTGCTTCCGTGGCCGCGATCGCGCAAGGGGCGATTGCGGCGTTCGTTTGCGGCGTCCGGCCCGGCGTGGTCATTCTGCTCGGGTCATATCTTCTGATAAGGCTCGCGCGGTGGCATTTTTATCGACGCATCGGCGGCGTCAATGGCGATTGCCTGGGCGCGACCGAGCAGCTTATCGAGATTCTCATCCTGGTGCTGTTTGCATGCCGCAACTTTACGTGATCCGGCACTGCGAGCCGGCGTTGACAGGTGTTCTGCTGGGCCAGTGCGATCCTCCGCTGAGCGCGGCCGGTCGCGCGCATGCGGCTTCGCTTCTGGATGGAATCGGGCTGAAGATGGTTTATTCAAGTCCGCTGCGCCGCGCGCTTGAAACTGCAGAGGCAATTGCGCGGGACGCGCCCGTCACCATCGTCGACGATCTTCGCGAAATCACCTTTGGAGAATGGGACGGCCTCGCGTGGGCTGAGATTGAAGCCGCGGAGCCCGATCTGGCCGCGCGTAAGCTGCGCGATTGGCACGGAGTCACGTCTCCCGGCGGCGAGACGTGGGAAAGCTTCGCAGCACGTGTGACCCACGCGTTCGAACAGATTCGAAATGGTCCGCGTCCCGCGGCGATGGTCGCGCATGCCGCCGTGAATCAGGTCTTATGCGGTGTCGATCAGCCCTACGGTGGTGTGCATGAACTTTAGCGATGTGCGTCCGATTGCGAATGTCGACCTTGAGGGGCGTATCCGGCAGCGGCTCGATTCGTTGACGAAACCGCTCGGCAGTCTGGGGCGGCTGGAATCATTGGCGCTTCAGATCGGGCTGATTCAAGGCACTGATCTCCCGGCGATCGGCCGCAAGGCGATGGCGATTTTCTGCGCCGATCACGGAATCGTGGAAGAGGGTGTGAGCCCGTATCCATCAGAGGTGACCGCGCAGATGGTCGCCAATTTTCGCGCCGGCGGAGCGGCGATCACGGTGTTGTGCCGTCATCTGGAAATCGAACCGGTGATCGTCGACATGGGTGTCGGCAAGCCCACGCGGAACTTCGCGCGCGACCCGGCGATGACGCGCGTGGAAGCGGAAAGGGCGATCGCGGCCGGCATGAATCAGGTAAACGCCGGCGACGTGTTGGGAGCTGGTGAAATGGGGATCGGTAATTCGACCTCTGCCGCCGCGCTGCTTTCGGCCTTCACGGGGCTCGATCCCGCGGAAACGGCGGGGCGGGGAACGGGACTTGATGAGGCGGGCGTGGCTCACAAAGCGGACGTGATCCGGCGTGCGCTGGAACTGCACCGTCCCGACCCGCGCGATCCAATCGGTGTGCTGGCTGCGCTGGGAGGATTCGAGATCGCTGGGATTGTGGGGCTTATCCTCGGGGCAGCGATGCGACGGCGGGTGGTCGTGCTCGACGGATTTATTTCGTGCTCAGCCGCACTAGTGGCTCGCGCGATTGCGCCGGCTTCGCTCGATTACGTCGTGTTTTCGCATCGCTCGGCGGAGCGCGGCCATCGCAAAATGCTGGAAGTTCTGGGAGCGCAGGCGTTGTTCGATCTCGACATGAGATTAGGTGAAGGCACTGGCGCGGCTCTGGGCATCAGTTTGATTGAAGCGTCGTTGAAGCTGTATCGCGAGATGGCGACGTTTGAGAGCGCGGGGGTGACGAACCGCTGACGTTATTTCAAGGCTCGCAGCGCCGCCGCGGTTTGTTCGGGGAGCACTTCGTTGGTGAAGGTCCACGACGCTGATTCTACCGCGGCCAGATATTTCAACTTGGTGGAGCTGCGCTGCAAGGGGAGAAATTCGACGTAGAAATGCGCGAATTGATGCACAATCATCATCAACGGCATCGGGAATCCGAACAGCGCGTCGTATTTCTTACGCACCACGCTGATGATCGAAGCGAGGTCGGCCGCCTCCATCGCGCTTAGTTCAGTCAGCGATGCGGCATGCCGACGGGAGTAGATCAGCGCTTCATACGGGAATTGAGCAAAGTGGGGCGCGAAGGCGACGAAGCTGTCATTCGCTGAAATGATCCGGCGCCCGTCGCGCTGTTCGTCGTCGAGGATTTTGCAGTAAAGGCAGCCGCCTTCTCGCCGTTGAAAATTTCCGGCGCATTCGAGTTCGCGGGCCACCCTTGGCGGCACGAACGGATACGCATAAATCTGGCCGTGAGGATGCGGCATGGTCACACCCACCGCTTCGCCGGCGTTTTCGAATACCATGACGTGCTTCACGCGTGGATCGGCCACCAGTTCGCCCGTGCGCCGGGTCCACAGCGCGACGATTTTCTCCCATTGCTCGACCGGCAGCTCCGATGGCAAGCGCTGGTGTTCCGGGCTGTACAGAATTACGTCGCAGGAGCCGGGCGCGTTGGGATCGTCGAACGAAAACGCCGGAAAGTCGTTGGGATAAAGATAAACATCATAAGAATTCGGCACGCGCCCGGAACCGGGGCAGAACGGACACCACGTGGCAGGCATCTGCGGCCGGTCCTGACGATGCGCGGTGACCACCACCCACTGCTCCAGCAGAGGGTGCCACCGAAGCTCACTCATTCAGACATGTTACTCTTCCCGAGGCGCCGGCATGGGATCTAAACGCGATGCGCGGCGTGCGGGAAGATAGCCGGCGAGCGTGCCGAGGCCGGCCAGCACGATGGCAGCGAAAACGAGCGTGGCTGGATCGGTCGCAGTGCGCCCGTACAGGAATGTCGCCACCAAACGTGTCGCGGCGAGGACAGCGAGGAGGCCCGCGAACATGCCTACAGCCAGCAGCAGCGGGGACGACGCCATCGTCTGCACGCATATGGGACATGCGACAGCCCCCGGAGCGCTCATCGCGGTGCAGTAGCCTTTATCGCAGTCGATTAATCAGGCTGGCCGAATACCCCGCGCCGAAGCCGTTATCGATATTTACTACAGTCACGTTACTGGCACAACTGTTCAGCATTCCGAGCAGCGCCGCCAGTCCGTGGAAACTCGCGCCATAGCCGACGCTGGTCGGCACCGCGATCACCGGCGCGGCCACCATCCCGCCGACCACGCTCGGAAGCGCGCCCTCCATGCCCGCGCAAACGATCACCACGCGCGCCGCCGATAGCCGCTCGCGATGATGCATCAAGCGGTGAATTCCCGCCACCCCGATGTCGTGAATCGCATCCACTTGGTTGCCCATCACCTCTGCGGTCACCTGGGCTTCTTCCGCCACGGGCAGGTCGCTGGTTCCCGCGCAGACCACCGCGATGGTGCCTGTCCCGTGCATGGTGCGGTCGCGCCATACTCGAACCGCGCCCGAGGCCGGGAAGTGCTCCGCTTCCGGATGCTCCCGCTTCAGCCGTTCGGCGACCCCCGGTGCGGCGCGCGTCACCAGAACATTGGCAGCTTGAGAAAGCAGCGTCGCCACAATCGCCGACACCTGATCGGCAGTCTTGCCCTGACCCAGAATCACCTCCGGCATCCCGTGCCGCAGCGCCCGATGATGATCCACCTTGGCGAAGCCCAGGTCCTCAAACGGCAGGTGCCGCATTCGTTCGATCGCGGCGTCCACGTCCGTCGCGCCGGCGCGCACCTGCTCGAGCAAGGTGCGCAACTGATCCTGATCCATACGCTCAGAGAATACCAGTAACGCATTGAATCGCGCCTTCGGCGCTTCTAAGGAGTCGCTGAGAGGGGTCGATAGTACGGGGGTGTTTCGATACCCGCAAATGAGAATTCCAGAACCCTCCTCAAGGGCACTATGTAGTCGGTAAGGTGCAGGGCATAATGTCTTTTCCTATGAGAACAGCTAGCGACGACTATCCTCAGTTGTGTATCGCTGTAGGCCTGACTTGCGACTCCTGCACGGCCGGAACGGCCATGCAATTAGCAAAAGTTTGTAAAGGATTGCGAGGCAAGGCGATCTCTCAAATGTTCGTCCAGATCCATCCTCATTCGGCCTGCGCTCCCATGCATGCCCATTTCGCGGACTGCTATCGCGCCGCCTCAGAGGAGCGTCCTAAGCAAATGGCGGCGGTGGCATGATGTCTCCAGCTCAAATCCAAGCCCATGCCGAACCCCGCGCCAATCAACGGATAACCGCAAAGACCTTAGGAGCGGCTAAGTACAATCTCCATACCCCTAGGATCAAACCTTGGGGTAAATCAGGCTCGCACGCAATTGTCAGCGAGCCGATAAGCCAACTAGGCTAATAGAGGAGAACCATCCAGGTGCTCAAGAGTATTATTGTCTGTCCGGACCAGGAGGTCGCCAAGCGTCTGCAAGACGCTCTGGAAGCCACTGGAGAGGTGACAGTCGGCCGGTCACTGAACCGGTATCCGAACGCCATCGATCTGGTGCGGTCGCTTCGCGCGCACACGCCGGAAGTGGTCTTCCTGAGCTTTGAGTCGCTGGATAAGGCGCAGGAAGCGATGAAGCTGCTGGAGACCGAGGCGGAGGGGATCCAGATCATCGCCGTGCTTCGCCAGATGGATTCGAAGCTGCTGCGCGAGATCATGCGCGCCGGCGTCCGCGATTTTCTGTCGGAGCCGTTTGAGCGCCAGGCGATTCTCGAAGCGTTGGGCACCGTAAAGACCCTGGTGGAGCGCAAGCCGCCCACCATCGAATCCACCACCGACATCTTCGCGTTTCTGCCGTCCAAAGCGGGCGCCGGGACGTCGACCATCGCCCTGAACGTCAGCGCGGCGATGGCGCGCCGGCCGGACACGCACGTGATGCTCTCCGATTTCGACCTCAACAGCGGCATGATGCGTTTCATGCTGAAGTTGTCGAACGAGTATTCGGTGGTCGATGCGGTCGAGAATTCCATGCGCATCGACGAGCATCTGTGGCCGCAGCTGGTGACCACGCTGGGCAATATGGACGTGCTGCATGCCGGACGCGTGAATCCCAGCCTCCGCATCGAGAGCGCGCAGGTCCGCTCCCTGGTCGATTTCATGCGCCGCAACTATCAGGTGCTCTCTTTCGACCTTTCCGGCAACCTGGAGCGTTACTCGCTCGAGATCATGCAGGATTGCAAGCGCATCCTGCTGGTTTGCACGCCGGAGATTCCATCGCTGCATCTGGCGCGCGAAAAGATGAACTACCTCCGCACCTTCGATCTGGACACGCGCGTGTCCATCATCCTGAACCGATGCCAGAGGAAGGCGTTGTTCACCAAGGAGCAGGTGGAAGAGATCCTGGGCCTCAAGGTGACCAAGACGTTTTCGAACGACTATCAGTGCGTGAATCGCGCCGTGACGGCGGGAACCATCATCGAAACGGCGTCCGACATGGGCAAGCAGTTCACCGAATTTGCCGGGGATTTGCTGGATCGCCGCGCCACCGCGCAGGCCGATCCCAAACGCAAGTTTCTGGAATTCTTCGCGGTTCCCACCAAGCTCGCCTCCGGCAGCAAGTAACGCCTCTAAGCACGTCGTCGTTCTCAGCACGCGCCAGCAATCGCGCATCGCCCACGCCGATTTAGCTATCGTGGAGCGATGGATTCCGTCTTCCAGTGGATCACCCACTACGGCTACGGCGCAATTTTTCTTCTTCTGATGCTCGGCGTAGTGGGCCTTCCCGTGCCCGATGAGACGCTCCTAGTCTTTTGCGGATACCTGATTTCCAAGGGAACCATGCACGCCGTACCGGCCTGGTTCTCGGCTCTGGCCGGGAGCTGGTGTGGAATCAGCCTCAGCTACACCATCGGGCGGACGCTGGGACTTGGCGTGGTGCATCGATACGGAAAATATCTGCACATCACCGAAGAGCGGCTCAACCGCGTCCACCAATGGTTCGACCGCATCGGGCACTGGGCGCTATTTGCCGGATACTACATCGCCGGATTACGGCACTTCACTGCAATCGTCGCGGGAACCTCCAAGCTCCCGTTTCCCACTTTCGCTTCCTATGCATGGTCCGGTGGATTATTATGGGTGAGCACGTTTCTCACGGTCGGCTACTACCTCGGCGAAAACTGGAGACAGGTCGCCGAGGCCATCCACCACTACTTGCTTTACGTGTCGATTGGACTTCTAGTTGTTGTTGCTGTTTACTATGTCGTAAAGAGGAGGAAAGGGTATGTCACCAAGTCCTGACAAGTTAATGGCGTTCATGGGAAAGCTGGTGGGCGACCTGGGCGCGATGATGAGCGTCGGCCCCATGCTCGTGGGCGAAAAGCTGGGTCTGTACAAAGCCTTGGCGAAGGGCGGATCGATGACTGCGGCCGATCTGGCCAAAGCCACCGAAACCAATGAGCGTTATGTTCACGAATGGCTGTGCTCGCAAGCCGCGTCCGGATTCATCGATTATGACGCCGCCTCGGGCAAGTTCTCGATGAATCCCGAACAGGCGGTTGCGCTGGGAATAGAGGAAAGTCCCTTCTACTTCCTGGGCGCGATCGAAGTGGCGCTGGCCATGATCCGCGACGAGCCGGCCATCCTGGAAGCTTTCCGCAGCGGGAAGGGCGTCGGATGGCATGAGCACGATGCCTGCCTGTTTCGCGGCACGGAGCGCTTCTTCCGGCCCGGCTACATGCGCCATTTGATCACCGAATGGATTCCCGCGCTGGACGGAATCAAAGCGCGCCTGGAAGCGGGCGCGCGCGTGGCCGACGTCGGCTGCGGGCACGGCGCGTCCACCATCCTGATGGCGCAGGCGTTTCCCAAGAGCCAGTTCTACGGCTTCGATTATCACGGCCCGTCCATCGAGCGCGCACGCAAGTCCGCGGAGGCGGCCGGTGTCGCCGACCGCGTGAGCTTCGATGTCGCCACCGCGAAGGATTTTCCGGGCACCGGCTATGCTCTCGTCGCATTCTTCGACTGCCTGCATGACATGGGCGATCCCGCCGGCGCTTCCAAGCACGTCCACTCGACACTCGACGAAAACGGGGCGTGGATGGTGGTGGAGCCGTTCGCGCATGACGCGGTGGAGAACAACCTGAATCCGATCGGCAGAGTGTTCTATTCAGCCTCGACGTTCCTGTGTACGCCGGCGTCGAAAGCGCAGGAAGTCGGTCTTGCCCTGGGCGCCCAGGCGGGCGAAAACCGCCTGCGTAAGGTCATCGCCGAAGGGGGATTCCGCCACATCCGCCGGGCCGCCGAGACGCCGTTCAACATGGTTCTCGAAGCGCGCCGCTAAAACGTTGGCCCGGAATCGACTGAGGCTACAGATTACTAGGGTCGGCCTGAGATTGAATCCCTATCGACCTTAAGGTGCCTAGGTAGGTCTGGTAGGGTGTGTGCCCGACAGGTGAAACAGCCAATTCCGGGTAAATTGGATGCATGTTCCACTGGATATGCCCGGAATGCGGCCGGGAAATTCCGCCCGCAGTGAAGGAATGTCCGGCCTGCGATCCGAAAGCGGCATTGCTGGAGGTTGCTCCAAAGGCGGCGGATAAGGTCAGTCTCGTGGAACAGCGGGTGGAACCGGCGGCCCCGAAAACTCCGCCTGTCCAGCCGCCTGTCCAGCCGATCGTCCAGCCGCCTGTCCAGCCGATCGTCCAGGAGGTTCCGGTCGCCGTTACACCGCCGCCGCTTCCGGTCGAAACCGCGCCCGCTCTGCCGGATCCCGATCCTTTGCTGGCCTTGGCGGAACAGATTCGATCCGCGCATATCAGGCATGCGAATCCGGTCGTGGAACCGCCGCGCGAGGAGCCGAAGCCGGTATTTGCAGCGCCCCCGCAGCCTGAGGTGGCTCCAGCAGCAGGTCTCGCCGAACTTGCGGCAGTCCTTGGAACGGAAAAGCAACCACCCGCTGAACCGGCTGTAGAAACGCCGAGCGAACCTGAAGTTCCCTGGTCGATCCGGACCGCGACGCCAGTGGTCCCGCAACAGTTGGCGCTCTCCCAGGGAACCCAGGCCGTGGCTTTGCTCGCTCCGCCGGAACCTCTGGTTGCCGCGCCCGCCGGACAGCAGGTAGTACAGCCAGTCGCCGCGCCGGTCGCGCAAGCGGTCGAGGCTCCGCCCGTAGCGGAACCACTTGCCGTAGCCGTGGAAACTCCGGTCGAGGCACCCGCGGCGCAGGCCGTGGCGATACCAGCACCGCAAGTCGAAACGCAGCCGGTTGAAGTAAAGCCGCAGCCGGTTCCGATGGAGCAAACTCCGGAGAAGATCGTCGCAGCCGAACCGCCACCCATTCCTGCCGTGCTGGAAGTTCCCGCGCCGCAGCCGCCCGCTGTACAGGCTGTTCCTCAAGAGGTTCAGCCGGTCGCGCAGGCAGTTGCTACGAAGACTCCGGAGCCGGTTAAGGCGGATGCGCCGGCCCCGCAAGTTGAAGTTCAACCGGTCGCATTGCCGGAGCAAGCGCAGGCTCCCGCGGGTCCCGCGAATCTGGAAACTTCATTGTCCGGACTCGACAAACCTCTGCCCGCCATGCCGGCCACGGAAGCGCAAGCTCCGCCCACGCCGCCCTTGGACGAGCTGCACCCCCCCCTTCTGAAAGAGCTGGCGGCGGTTCAGGAACTGGTCCCGGCCGACAATCCGCCGTCGGGCTCGAGGCTTCAGCTTGCGCCGTTGCAGGATTACGCCACCACGATCAGCGGCGTCGTCCGACCAGCCGCTCCTCCCACGCAGATCCTCAGCCCCGATTCCGGACCGCGCATCACGCTGCCGGGCCCCACGCTTCCGCCGGACCTGGTGAACTTGAAATCCCCCGGCGTAGTGACCGTGATCGGCGAGCAGCCGGCGAAACGCCGCTTGCCGGGATGGCTGATTAGCGCGCTGCTGATGCTCGGAATCCCGATCGCCGGCGGACTGCTGCTGATGTATTTCCAGCCGGTGCAGCATTCGAGCGCCGACGCTCCTCCTCCGGCCCCAGAGATCCAGACTCCGGCTACGCCCCCGCCCGCCGCTGAGGGCGCGCACTCGCTGGCGCAGTTCGTCGAAGTCACCGGCTTCCGCATCGTGGTCGATTTCAACAAGAAATCGGAGATCCACTACCTGGTGGTGAATCACTCCTCCGCCGACCTTTCCGACATGACTCTGTACGTCACGCTGCGCAATGCCAACGCGAAACCGGGTCAGCCGCCGGTAGCCCGCTTCTCTTTCCGCGCTCCGGGGTTGGGGCCGTTTGAGTCCAAGGAAATGTCCAGCCCCATCGAGAAGCTGACCAAGTCGGTCAGTCTCCCCGACTGGCAGGACTTGCGCTCCGAAGTGCAGATCGCAAAGTAGCCGTCCGGCTAGGTTTCGGCATCGGCCGCATGCTACGCATGGCGGCTCGTTGGAGCGATAAATGAGCCGCCATGCGAAGCATGCGGCCAGCGTTGCTTAAGACCTCGGACATTGACCCGCTGCATAATGACGGCGGTTCGCAAGTAGACGCACGCCCTTGCTTAAGTTCACACGCTAAGGCCGAACGCCCCACCACTATGGTCGTGACTCGCGGTCAGCACTTTGAGCCGCGACCACAGGAAGCGGTTGATGTCGCGGGTTTTCACAGTGTCTCATTAGCGAACGGCGTCAACGGCGTTCTATCATAGTTAACGCCTCGACAACTCTAAGGAACCTTACATGCGACGCCTGCTTTGCCTCCTGACTTTCGCCTCTTTTGCGTATCCCCAGCAGATGGACGACGAATTCGCCCGCCTGGTCAAGGAATGGACCACGCGGCCCGAATACATCAGCCCGCTGGTGGATCACCTGCCGAAATCGTCCACCGTTCCTTCTCCTAAGGACGTTCTCGGCTACTATGCAGGCGCGCCCAAGCACCTGACCTATTACGCGGACATGCTGAAGTATTACCACGCGCTGGAACAAAAGTCGCCGCGCGTCAAAGTGATCGACATCGGCAAAACCGATGAAGGCCGCGAATGCGTCATCGTCTTCGTAGGCTCCGACGAGTCCATCAAGAATCTGGAAACCTATCGCGAATATCTGGCGCAGCTCGCCGATCCGCGCAAGCTCAGCGACGCGCAGGCGCGCGAGATCATCGCCAAAGCGAAACCGATTTATCACGTGATGGGCGGCCTTCACAGCGCCGAAACCGGCCCCTCCGAAATGCTGATGGAGCTGGCCTATCGCCTGGCCACCGAAGACACACCGCTGATCAAAAAAATTCGCGACAACGTCATCGTTACCATCACCCCCGCCGCCGAGCCTGACGGCCGCGACCGTTACGTCGACTGGTACAACAAGTACAAGATCAACGACACCAGCGAAGAAGATCAGGCTCCCGGGCCGCCCTACTGGGGCAAGTACATTTTTCACGACAATAATCGCGACATCAACTATTCGCAGATGACCATGAAGACCCTGCTCGACTGGTACCTGAAATGGCACCCGCCGATCATGCACGAGCTTCACGAATCCGAGCCGTTGATGTACACCTTTAGCGGCCAGGCTCCGCAGAACCCGACGCTCGATCCGATTCTGTACGGCGAGCTACCCTGGTTCTCGAACTTCGAAATGGAGCAGATGACCAAATACGGCATGCCCGGCGTCTGGACGCACGCATTCGTCGACATGTGGGCTCCGGGCTATCTCGGATTCATGTCGTCGAATCACAACGGCATGATGCGCATGTATGAAACCTTCGGCAACGGTGGAGCGAACACCATGCATCGCCGCATCGATGGCGGACGCGGCGGTGGAGCACCCGACGGCGGCCGTGGAGGACGCGGCGGCGGCATGACCGCTCGCGAATGGTATCGCCCCATGCCCCCGCCTCGCGAAACCGACTGGAGCCAGCGCAATAACACCAACTACGAAGAGACCGGCGTGCTCACCGCTCTGCAACTGACGTCGGCGTTTCCCGACATTATCTTAGAAAATTTCTACAAGAAGAGCCGAAATTCCATCGAATCCGGCAAAAAAGACGCGCCTTTCGGATATGTGATTCCGTCCGACCAGGCTGACCTGACGCGCGTCGCGCAGATCGTGAGTATTCTGCGCATTCAGGGCATCGAGGTGGGCCGCGCGACTGCGGAAGTGAAGATCAAGGAAGGAACTTTTCCCGCTGGATCGTTCGTCATCAAGCGCGACCAGCCTTACGGCCGCCTGGCGAAAATCCTGCTCGAAAAACAGAATTTCCCGGACCCGAGTCTGACCACATACGACGACACTGCCTGGACCATGGGCCTGATGTCGCAGGCCAAAGTGATCGAAAGCGCGGACCACGCGGTTCTGGATGTTCCGGCCACATTGATCGACAAATTCGAACCGCGCGGAACCGTGACCGGAACCGGCGCGTTTTATGCGGTGCTCGATAACGGATCGAATAATCTCGTAACGCTTCGTTACCGTCTGAAAGACGTCGCCATGCGCGCCGTCGAGACTTCTTTCAAGAACGGCGACCAGGAAATTCCCGCGGGATCGTTCATCGTCGACGCAAAATCCTATGACCGGTTGAAGTCCACCGTCGAGCCTCTGGGATTGACGGCGGTCGCGCTATCGGCGGCGCCCTCGGCATCGATGCATGACGTAGATCTGCCGCGCCTGGCGGTTTACAGCACGTGGGGCAGCACGCAGGAAGTCGGCTGGGTGCGCTATGTGCTGGATCATTTCGAGGTTCCCTACGACCTGATTTTCAAAGAGCGCGTGCGCCAGGGCAACCTGCGCGGCGCCTACGACGTAATCGTGATTCCGAACCAGGGCCGCGGCGCGAAGGGCCTGGTGTACGACATCGAGCCTCGCCCCGGCAAGCCTCCGCTGGCGTACACCAAGACCGATCAGTTCAAGAACCTGGGCATGTACGGATCGTCTGACGACATCACCGGCGGCATGGGTCTTGAAGGCGTGGTCGAGTTCCGCAAGTTCGTCGAATCGGGCGGAGTGATGGTGACGCTGGGCACGGCAAGCGCGTTCCCGGCCGAGTTCGGCATCACGCGCAACGTGGAAGCGGGCCGGACCACTCCTCAATTTTACGCGCCGGGGCCGATCGTGCAGGCCGAAATTCTTCGCCCCGCGAGCCCGATTTTCTACGGCTACACCGAGAAAAACATCCCGGTCCGCTGGGCGAACGGTCCATTGTTGACGGTGCCGGAGCGCGATCGGGAAAAAGAAGTCCTGATGCGCTTCACCGGCGGCGAGGCGGGAGTTCTCAGCGGCCTGATGCGCGGCCCCAACGAAATCCGCGCCCGAGCCGCGGTAGTCGACGTCCCGGTGGGGGATGGAAGAGTGGTAATGTTCGCGACCAATCCTGTTTATCGCTGGCAGAATTTCGGCGAATTCAACATGCTTTTTAATACCGTGATGCATTACAATGACCTGAAGCCCCGGTAGTAGAATTAGGGAATGCACAACGAGTTCACGGCGATCGTCGAACGGGATGGCGAGTGGTACATCGCCTATTGCGCCGAGGTGCCAGGGGCGAACGGCCAGGGCAAGACGCGAGAAGAATGTCTCGCGAGCTTGCGCGATGCCATTGCCCTGATTCTTGAATACAGACGAGAGGAAACCTTACGCGCCCTGCCACCCGACGCGAGGCAGGAACTTGTTGTCCTCGGATGAAGTGCGAGGCGCTTCTACGTCACCTCCGGCGTCACGGATGCGTGTTGCGGAGAGAAGGGAAGGGACACGCTTTGTGGGAGAACCCCCAGACCGGCCACTGCGAAGCCGTGCCTCGTCACATTGAGATTGGAAATCTCCTCGCGAAAGCAATTTGCCGGAGGTTATCCATTCCGGAGCCGCCTGGATAGAACGACGGCCGAAACGGGGTCAACGCCGAATTGAGCATAAGCCGTTACTATGAAAAATATGTCGGTGCGCTGGGCGAACGGTCCATTATTGACGGTGCCGGAGCGCGATCGGGAAAAAGAAGTCCTGATGCGCTTCACCGGCGGCGAAGCGGGAGTTCTCAGCGGCCTGATGCGGGGCCCGAACGAAATCCGCGCCCGAGCCGCGGTGGTCGACGTGCGGGTAGGCGACGGAAGAGTGGTAATGTTCGCGACCAATCCCGTGTATCGCTGGCAGAATTTCGGCGAATTCAACATGCTTTTTAATACCGTGATGCACTACAACGACCTGAAGCCCAAATAGGATGCACGACGCAGGCTTTTGGATCGAACCTTCGGTA
>Ga0209517_10002776_pt1 | contig 24372 bp, 26 predicted proteins | sample PeaSoiMetSII2010_FD_187695 | JGI IMG/M metagenome (GOLD analysis project Ga0209517, IMG submission 187695) | Peat soil microbial communities from Weissenstadt, Germany - SII-2010 (SPAdes) (version 2) | ecosystem: Environmental > Terrestrial > Soil > Wetlands > Peat | place: Germany... | reverse complement strand
CGCCAACCATTGCTCGATCTGTTTCTGCTGATCCTCAGACACGGCCAGTAAGCGTGTTGGGCGGGGCATGCTTGAGTATGAAGCAGTCCCGTTTGAATGTCCAGCTATTTGTTGGACACTACACTAGCGTAGCCGGCATTCCCATCCATTATGGTTACGCCCGAAATGTTCACGATACCCGCATGAACAAACAGAACCTCGACCGTACCTCCCCCGCTGACGGACAGCAGGGAGGCGCCCGGTCCGAGGATCGTCACATCTTGGCTGATCTGAAGAGTGCTGGCCAGCGTAACGGTGGCTGGGAAGCGAATCGCTTTCGAATTGAAATAAATCGTGTCGCCCGGCGCCGCGCTGGTGATCGCGTTCCGCAGCGAGCCTGGGCCGCTGTCGTTAGTATTCGTAACGCCAATGGTGTTTCCGAGAGCCGCCGAAGCGAAAAACGCCAGGACCGCTACTCCGGCCCTGCCAGTTCGGGGGACTAGAAAGCTTTTTTGCATGGCACCTTAAGTAGATACTGCTTGGGGAGATAACGCAACCGAACGCGAACCCATCGGCGGCTTGGACGGTGGGCTAAAAGCATCTGTGAGGTGCATGAAAGACTGCCCGACTTGGGCGTATAACGCCCAAACCGTTGATCTGACTTTCGATTCGTTGAGGCTTTGGGGTACGGGACGACAAACGCGCTTAGCCATCGAGTTATGCCTGGAAGCGGAGGGCGGGCCGGAAGACCCGTTGGAGTTCGTTGGCATTTAGCGAATTACCATCGCTGCATGAGCCGGGTCCCCGCCGGCGGGCTCGGAGCCGATCTGTTGGGAGATTTGATCCTACGATTAGGAGCTACTCTTGCCGGAAAATCGTAATCCCGGATTGCTCGGCAGCCTTGCGCATCGCCGTGTCGAGAGTGGCCAGGGTGAGTCTTTCTCGCGAAGCAAGATCGACATACGCGGCATCGTAAGACGTAAGGCCATAACGCATCGCTGCTGCCGTTCCATCGCGAATCACGGTTAAAGCGGCGGAGGGTTCTTCAACCTCGATACTCAAGTGCGACAAGGCCGCCAGAAACGCCTTCTCATCAGCGGATGTGATGCGCTTGCGAAGATGGGCGACGGCAAGACCGTTCGCGACCTCCCGCGCCCAGAGTTCGGGAACACGTAGGCCATCCCGCTCAACGGCGGCTAAAACTTCATCCGCATAGGCGCTGCTTTCATCGGGCAAAGCCCATGCCAGGGCGATGGAAGCGTCCACAACCAGAGGCGGCATCTAGAACCAGATGCGGGAACTAGCGCCGACCATAACGGACGTAATCGCGCGTGGTCCAGCTGGCGGGGTCAGGTTTGACTCGGGCGCGTAAAGCACGCACCTCTGCAACCACACTGCCGGGAGGGACGGCGCGGAAGCCGGCATCGCCCTTCAGCAGACGCAATGCGGCATCCTTCACCAAGCGCTCGGCGTCGGTGCCTGCGTTGGTGGCGATTTGCGTAAGCTGCGCTTCCTGCTCGGGAGTGAAATGTACCTCCATGGCTCCCAGAGTACGGGAAAGGTTCGCTTCAGGCAAGTTGTAGGATGGACTCCTTGTGAGAGCGCTATTACAGCGGGCTGTTTGGATGTGGCTTGACTCCGGCCTGGAGGCCGGAGCTACCATCCAAAGAGTTCGGAAACTTCACGGCTCTGAGGGGTTCAATCACAGAACGGTTTGGAATTCGATGTGGGTTGGGATCAGCTAGTTGGCTGCTTTGGGGCCGGGGAAGGACTCGGGGCGGTGGCGTAGAGTTGGACCGGGAAGGAGATCCCATGCCAGTACGTCACAAGCCGCCTGCGAACGAGGTAGAGGCCGATATTGCTAATGCGGGGTCCGCGGAGTCTCCGAAGAGTATCGGGGAAACGGTCAGGCTGTTGCGCGAAAAACTCGGGGATTCGCTGGCCAAGGGAGAGTTGAAGGGCACTCTCGCCGACTACATTAAGCTGATCCAGTTGGAGAAGGAAATAACGGAGGACGAACCTCGCGAGATTGTCGTCAGCTGGACTGAGCCACCTCCGGGTGCGACGGACCGGAAGTGAGCCGCCGAACGCCCTTGACACCCATGCATCGCTAAGGAATCATGATCCGTATGGAGAAACGCCGGCGTAACGCGTTTGGGTGGGCGGGGGTGACGCTTGCTGCCGCTGCCTTTCTCTTCTCGACGGGTAACCGCGTCACACGGGAGGTTTCTCAAGGCTCGGCTCGTCTGATCTCGGTGGAGCAGATGCTCGAGGTTGGCGACGCCTGCCGTATGCCCGCTGCGGTCTCCGAGTCCGGCAGTCTCTTCGCCGAATTTGAGTCCACCGCGTACGCCGCGGACACTTTGGATGTGACGCGCCCTCCGGTGCGCACCATTAAGGACACCTACCCGATTTACAGCTCCGTGGCGGTCGATCCGGTGCGGGATGAGGTGATCCTGCAGGACACCAACCTGTTCGGCATCAAGATCTTTAACCGTACGGACAACACTCCGGCGACGTCGGAATCCACCACGCCCAAGCGGGTGATTCAGGGCGACCAGACGCACTGCGAGTACAACAACGGCCTGACCGTGGATGCAAAAACGGGCGACATTTATTCGGTGGCCATGGACACGGAAGATAATGTTCTGGTCTTCGCTGGCGGCAGTGCGGGCAATGTCGCTCCGGCTCGCATCCTGAAGACGCCGCACCGCAATTTTGCATCGGCCCTGGACGACGAAAAGGGCGAGCTGTACGTCACCATTCAGTATCCGCCCAAGGTCGTGGTTTACCGGAAGGAGGCTTCGGGAACGGAGCAGCCCCTGCGCGTGCTGGAAGGGCCGCACACTTACCTGCATGACACGCATGGCCTGGTTCTGGACTTCAAGAGAAAGCTGATGTTCGTGGGGACTTGGGGCAACTCCAGCGATCCGAACGTGGCCGGATCGGGCAAATTCTATCCGCCCTCGATCAACGTGTATCCTTTGGGCGCCAGCGGCGATGTCGCGCCGCTGCGGATCATTCAGGGGCCCAAGACGCAGCTCGATTGGGCCGGAGGAATGACGCTGGACCCGGAAACCGGCAACCTTTGGGTGGCCGAGGATGTCGGCGGCAGCATCCTGGTGTTCAAGGGCACGGACGAAGGCGATGTGAGCCCCAGCCAAATCATCAGCGGCCCGAAGACCGGCTTGAACCATCCCGCGGGGATCTCGTTTGACGCGAAAAACCGGGAGGTTTGGGTGTCGAACATGGGGAACTCTTCCGCTTCGGCGTTCTCGGTGGGCGCCAACGGCGATGTGGCTCCGATTCGCACTATCCGCAGTGCGCCGTTGGGCAGGAAGAGCGTGAAATTCGGAAAGCCTCAAGCGGTCGCGTTCGACAGCAAGCGGGATTTGTATCTGGTCCCCAATTGAGTAAACACACCGCAGATTGCGAGCTTCGCCAGGTTGGCGAAGGAAAATACAGTACCGGTCAGCGCGCTGGAGGGGCAGAAGACGTTAATCAGCCGGACCATGCACGCTCTGGAATATGATCCGGTCCAGGATGAGCTGGTCGTCAATAGCCCGCTGGCCAACGCCATCCTAACCTTCCGCGGCGGAGCGAAGGGGGAAGAAGCTCCGGTTCGGGTGATCCAGGGTCCGCGGACGCAGATTCAGAGCACGGGCTACGACGGCAACGACAAGATGGCGATGGACCCGGTGAACGGCGAGATCTACATTGGCGTCGCCAGCAGCGGAGGCGCCGGGAAGGGCGTCATCCTGGTTTTCGATCGCTCGGCCAACGGGGACGTGCCTCCGAAGCGCGTGCTCGGCGGGCCGGACACCGGGTTTAATTTCCCGAGCGCCAGGGGGACCGGATTCCCGTATATTGCCATTGACGCGGTCCGTAATCTCTTGGTCGTCAGCACGGGCGGCAGCTTGCTGGTTTTTGACCGCACTGCGAGCGGAAACGCCAAGCCGAAGTTCACTATCGCGGGGTCGAACACCTTGCTCGGCGGGGGCGCGAATAACGTTCCGGTGCGGGTCACGCAAGCGGGCTGGATCGTGGGCGGGTGCGAGCGGGGATCGGTCTGCGCGTGGAACGTGAATGAACCTGGGAACGCCGCGCCGCACTGGAAGATTCCGGTTCAGAAGCTCGCGGGCGTGGGGATGGCCGGAGAGTTGACGCTCGATCCCATCCACAAGGAGCTCATCGTTCCCAATGGCGCTAGGAACGTGGTTATGACGTTCGCGTGGCCGGAGGTGTTCGACGAACCCGCGCCAAAGGTTGCTCGCTAAGGCGTCGCCGGTTTGAAGCATCGCTATTAGCCTCGAGCTGCCACGTGAGCGGGCAATCCGTGTGCATACGGCTATAGAACCACAATTCGATTCAATTAACGGCGTGGCTCAGCAGTTTTCCATCCTGAATCCGTGCCCGACGCGTTGGTCCGACCTAACCGGCGAAGGTCGCAAGCGGTTCTGTCCTCACTGCCAAAGGGACATCCACGCTCTCGATCAATACTCTACAGAGGAGATCGAGACCCTCAGACGAGAATCTTCAGGCCGCCTGTGTGGTTATCTGGCGGGAGAATCCCTTCCTCCGGCTCGCAGCAGGCGCGCCGTATTGGTGGGAGCGCTGCTGACAGCGATTTCTCCGTTGCTGGCTCAATCGGGGCGGGTGCGTTTTCGAGTTAGCGATCAGACGGGAGCGCTGGTTCCGGACGCTGAGATTTCGCTGCTCGATAAGGAAAACAAGGTGCTGTTGACGCAACACGCGGATAACGCAGGGACGGCAGTCTTCACCGGTCTTCCAATGGGTGTTGCACGATTTACAGTAGCGTCTCCAGGCTTCTCGACGATGCCTGTCGCTGTGACCATTAGCAGCGGGAAAGAGGTGAAGGTCTGGGCCAACCTCATGCTCTCAGTAATCGGCGAGTCGATCGAAGTGCCTGCACCGGAACCAACAGGCGCAGCAGCGAGGAAACGTAAACGCAAACGTTGGTGGGTCTTCTGACAATTCGATAGGACGAAAATAGGCAGACGTTATGGCGAAAACGGAAGCCAAATCGATTGGACCGAGCGCGGACTCATCGGTCGAATCCTCGGCAAGGGTAGGGCAAATGCTTCAACTCGCGGATGGTCGGCTGCTCGGAATGTTACTTTTTGTGGACAAATCCAATGCCATTAACCATGCCCGCCGGAAGCCTTCGTCTGCGTGAGCAAACTTCGCTTCACCGCATCGGTTTGAAGGTCAAAACCTTCACCTGCATGGGCGCGACGCGATCCCAGAGGATGGCTTCAACGAATACGGGAGTGTCCAGGGGAACGGCCGGCGAATCGATGGCGTACAGCACTTCGAACTTGTCTTTGCCCGCCAGCAGGAATTGTTTGCCGCCTTGCACCTCGATGCGGCCGCGGGCGCTGATCTGAAATTGCGTCACGCCGACTTCGAGCGGCTGCAGGATCTTGCGGATGCCTTCGGGATCGAACGCCGCGCCGGGCTTATAGGTGAGCAGGATGGCTTCCTTGGACAGGCTGATTTTCACTTGATCGACGCCCGGAAGGCGGCGGAAATAGATTTCGGAGAGTCCGGCGCAAATTCCGCAGGAGATGCCGGTGGTGCGCATCGCTACCTTCTCGACTTGAGCGGCGCCGGGCTGAACGGTTACCGCTGCGAGCGCCAGGAGCGCCCACGCAGGCTTGCGCGATTTCATGTCACGTTCACTCTAGCGGTAGCGGATCTCAAGCGCAATCCAGCCGCCGATTACGATGAAGTTCAGCGCCAGGCTGGCCGTCAGAATCGCTTTGACGCCCCAGGTCCGCGATTTGGGCGGACGGATACGCACCGCCCATACCTGATAGGCGAGCGACCCCAGAGCCACCGCGAGGAACAGCGGCTGAAGGCGCTCCAGCCACAGCAGGCAGCCGGCGCTCAATACCGAGACTAATCCAAGTCCTGCCAGGACTTGAGGCAGCATTCATCAACTGGGCGTAAGCAATCCGGCGATGATGGCGATTATGCCGGCTCGCTTGGGGTCAGGCCCCATGCTGGTTACCTCCTTGGGCGCAATTATAACAAGGGGTCGCGGCGGCGATAACCGCCTTGGCTATACTCGCGCTGGAAGCTAGTCCCGCCGGGTGCCAGGCTTGGTCTTCAAAGCCAGCGCGCGGCAACATCGTGCCACGGTGGGTTCGACTCCCAGTAGCATGCTGACCAGCGGGGCTATAACCCCGTGGCGCGATCCCGGGATCAGCCATCAGAGCGCTAACAACAATATCGCCGCGACAGCTTACTGGGTGTGGGCGGTATTTCCATGCGCTCAAAAGGTCGCGATTGGATTGATGGGCGAGCCGGTGCCTCCGGGAATCGCCAGGGGCGCGGCGGTCAGGAGAAACTCCCAGCGCTTCCGCGCCGCCGCGGCATCGGCTAGGGCTTCCAGATCGCAGTTGTCGAACAGGTGGACGCCAAGGTATAACAAGGCGAAATCGTGGACCGCCCCGCGTAACAGCGCTGGCGCGACGTACTGGGGATGATCGCTGCCCATAATCGCGACATCCCGCTTTTTGAGCCACGGGATCACCGATGGATCGAGGCCCGCATCACGGCCACCCTCGGCGCGTCCGCGCAGCCACGGCCCTAGCGCCTTTCTCCGGGCCCAAACTCCGGTGCGCACAAACAACGCGTCGCCCGCGGAAACTTTGACGCCGGCTTTCTTCTCCCAGGCCTCCAGGTCCTCCACGTAAATCGGCGTGCCGGGCTCCAGATACGGAACACCTTTGAGCCTGGGAATATCGATCAGGATTCCGCGCGTAAAGATTCCGTTCTTCAGGTTGTGAATGGAGTTCTTCGCGTGTCCCTGCTTCATCACTGTATCGGCGTCGGGCTTGTATCCGTTGAAGAACACGCCCTTGTCGTTGATGTGCGCCAGCGAGTCGAGATGCGTGTGGGCGATGCCGTGATAGTTCGCCGAGAGCTGGTCCGTTCCGATGGTGAGCATCTTCAACTCAAAAGGATTGGGATTGTCAACGGCTTTTTGCGTATCCAAGTCGCCCGCCATCGACACGGAGACGCCTTCCTTCACCAGCGCCGCCGCCTGTTTCCGTTTCGCGGGAGTGATCAGGTTCAAGGCTCCGATCTCATCGTCCTTGCCCCAGCGGCCCCAGTTGGAAAGTTCAGTTTTCCAGCGCTCGTACTCCTCCGGGGTGACGCTGTGTTTGGGCGCGGGCGTCTGTGCCGTTACGGACGCGGCCATTAGGGCGCAAGCAATTGCGGCGGCAATCCTCATGGTGATCTCCTTTCGGACCTCGCCAAGTATATATCACGCCGCGAGGTGCTACGATCATTTGGTAATCTCTGTCTCTTTCTGCGAAGAGGGTACGCCATGATTCGAACACTCAAGAAGACGCCCTGCATTCTACTGGCTACTGTGGCGATGGTGTCGACCACCACCGAAGTGGCCAGCGCACAGTGGGACCCATATCCGTGGAAGAGAGTGCCGCGCACGGCCGACGGCAAGGTCGACTTGAATGCGCCGGCGCAGCGCACGCCTTACGGCAAGCCCGATCTGTCGGGCTTCTGGATGCCGGAGAACGCGACCAAGCACCTGCTGAACCTCGCCGCCGACCTGAAGCCGGAGGACGTGCCGCTCAAGCCGTGGGCGCGGGACCTCTACAATGCGCGGATCGAAAACAACGGCAAGGATCATCCCGGCGCGTCCTGTCTGCCGTCCGGCATTCCGGAAAAGGACAACATCCCAGACGGCCTCAAGCTGGTGCAGACCGAAGACCTGACGCTGCTCCTGCACGAATCCCGCACGATCTACCGGCAGATTTTCACGGACGGGCGGCCGCTGCCTAAGAATCCGCAGCCGGCGTGGATGGGCTATTCGATCGGCCATTGGGACAAGGACACGTTCGTCGTGGAGACGATCGGACAGAACGGCAGGACCTGGCTCGACATGCGCGGGCTGCCAGGCACGGAAGCCCTGCGTATCACGGAACGTTTCTCCCGGCCGAAGATCGGGCACATGGATATCGCGGTCACCATCGACGATCCGGAGGCGTATACGAAGCCGTGGACCGTCAATCTCGCGTGGCGCTTGCTACCGGATACCGATCTCATCGAGAGCATCTGCGAAGAGAACAACCGGGACCCGGCACACATGGTCGGAAAGTGACGCGGAGCGAAAGCTATTCGCTCTCGATATTCACCGCATAGTACGCGACGGTCTTGGTGGGGACTTCCTTGAACCAGTGGGGCGTCTTTGCCGGAATCGTAATCACGTCGCCCTTGCTCAAATGGTAGGTCGTTCCGCCTTGGACCGAGGGAGCGCGCATTTGATCCGGCGCGGTCCGCTTGGCGTCAACCATGGTCCCTCCCACTACCAGCGTCGCCTCGCCTTCGACCATGACGAACACATGGTTGGTATGGTCGTGGAGTTCAACTTGACCAGCTTCCCGGCGCTGTGCCAAAACAACCAGACCCGGATCGCTTACAATTGGCCCGCCTTTGGACATCACCTCCGTGACCTTGTCGTGGCCGATGTAGTGGACGGCCGCCGGGACACCGCCGCCGAGTGAGACCGCGGCCGCGGTTAATAAGACTGCCATCGCTACCAATGTAGCTCGGGTTACTAGAATTCTCATTGCATTTCTCCTTTTCTTAAAAGCTTTGCGAATCAGAACTGGAATCGCGCGACGAAGCTGCCTTGACGCGGCGGGCTGAATGTGGTGGCTGTGCTGATGTATCCAAAACCGGCCGTGGCCGTTTGCGTCGCCTGCGAATGCGGGCCGGGAATTAACTGGGTCACCGCGTACGGGGAGCGAACGAACTGGACCCAACCTCGAAATGACATTGCCAAAGTCTACACCCGGTCCGCCGGGGGGTCAAAGGCATTCGGTCAGGAGTTATCAGGCGATCCCGGACAGCTCCCGGAACTGTCCACTACTATCGCCCAGCTTTTCGGCTGGTATGCCTAGCTTATTCAGCAGCGTCAGTTGAAGGTTCGTTAGTGGCGTGTGTTCCGGATAGACGATGTGACGGCCGCCTTTCAACGCACCCGCGCCTCCGCCGACCAAGAAGATGGGTAAAGGGCCGTGAGTGTGCCGGTCGCTATTGCTGATTCCCGAGCCGAACAGAAGGATCGAGTGATCGAGCAGCGAGCCATCGCCATCCGGAGTCTTACGCAGCTTTTCGACGTACTCGGCGAACAGCTCGATGTGATGCCGCTGAATGCGGGTGCATTTTTCCATCTGCACCGGGTCGCCTTTGTGGTGTGTGACGGGATGATGCGCCTCCGGCACGCCGATTTGGGGATAGGGCCGGCCCGTCTGCTCGCGGCCGTACATAAATGTGATGACTCGGGTCAGGTCGGATTGGTAGGCCAGTAATTGCAAGTCGTACAACAGGCGGACGTGCGCTACGAAAGTATCCGGGATGCCGGCGGGCTGGGCGACATCCGGTATTTCCTTGGAACTCTGTTCTTCAGCCTTTTGAATCCGCCGTTCGACGTCTCTCAGCGCCTCCAGATAGTCGTTTACTTTACTGTTGTCGGCGCTGCCGAGCTTCCGCTGGAGTTGACGCACGCGATCGTTCACCGAATCGATCAGGCTGCGGTCCTGGTTCAGGCGCGACGCGCGCACGCGCGCATCGGTGCTATCGCTGGAACCGAACATGCGCTCGAAAAGCACGCGCGGGTTGTTTTCGGCCATCAGCGGAAGGGTCGGAGTCAGCCAGGAAAGGGTGGCGCTATAGGCGCAACTATAGCCCAGATCACAGGACCCCAAGAGGCTATTGTCGTCGACGCCCATCTGGAGCGAGGAGAGCTGCGTGTCGCGCTCGAATGCCTTCGCTGCAATCTGGTCCATGGAGACGGCGTTCTCTACATTCGTATCCGACTTCTTCACGTGCACGCCGGTGAGGAAGGAACCGCAAGCGCGGGAGTGGTCGCCGCCGCCGTCACCGAGCGCCTCCGCCTGATCGCTGGCCAGGCCGGTGATCACCGTCACTTGATCCTTGAACGATTCGAGGCCTTTCAAGGTAGGAGATAGCTCAAAATTTGCGCCCTCGCCCTTGGGCAGCCATTTATCGTAGATGATGCCGTTCGGATGATAGACCACGCCGAAGCGGCGCACGGGCGTGCTGGCGGCGGCCGGCGCCAAGGCGGGAATCATGGCGTCGAGCAGGGGGAGCGCGACGGCCGCGCCTGCGCCTCGCAGCACGGTGCGGCGCGAGAGAGCCTTCTTCGTTAGGATCATAGTCCGATTCCTTCCCTAATCTTATTGGCGTGCCTGGCCTGCTTGGCGTGCCTGGCCTGCCGTTCGCATTTGAAACGGCGCGCTCTTCACGATACCTAAAATGACCGACGACCAGCGGTAGTCGTCGGCCGCCGCCGCGCGATCGATCGCGCGGACCGTGGGAGCGTCGTAATACTCCAGCCCCCGGCCCAGCGTATAGGTCAGCAGCTTTTCGGTCACGGCTTTTGCGAATTGCGTTTTCTGCGCCACAAGGGCGTGCTGCAACGCCAGCGGCCCGTCGACTTTGGTGCCGTCCAGTAGCACGCCGGACGCATCAATGGCGTGGCCCGCGTCCTGCGTGCGCCACCGTCCAATGGCGTCGAAATTCTCCAGGCTTAACCCCAGCGGGTCCATGCGCAAGTGGCAACTGGCGCAGATCGCATTGGCGCGATGGGTCTCGAGCATTTCGCGCACGGATAAAGGCTTGCCGTCCGTGTTGCTGGCCTCGAGCGCGGGCACGTTGGGGGGAGGAGCGGGCATCGGCGCGGCCAGGATGTTTTCGAGCAGCCATTTGCCGCGGATGGTTGGCGAGGTGCGCGTAGTGTACGAAGTGACGGCCAGCACACTGGCCTTGCCGAGCAGGCCGAAGCGGTTCTCATCGGTGAGTTTCACGCGGCGGAAGTGGGTGCCGTAGATACCGGGGATTCCGTAATGACGCGCCAGTTGCTCATTGAGGAATGTTTCATTCGAGGTAAGCAGGTCGACGAGGCTGCGGTCTTCTTTCAGTTGAGCGTCGAGAAACAGCTCGGTTTCTTTCAAGAAGGCGGCGCGAAGATTGTCGTCGAACCAGGGGAACTTGCTGCCATCGGGATTGAGCAGGCGCACGTTGCGGGTCTGGAGCCAATCCGAAAAGAAATTTTCGACGAGCGAGGTGCGGGCGCGCTCATCGGCGAACATGCGGGCGACTTGTTGCTGGAGGACGGCGGGTTCCTTCAGTTTCCCGCGGATGGCGAGGTCGAGCAGCGTGTCATCCGGAATGCTGCTCCACAGGGCGAAGGACAGGCGCGACGCCAGTTCGACGTCGGAGATGCGATAGACGGAGCCGGGAGCCGCGCCCGGTGGATCGGCCTCGATGCGAAACAGAAAATCGGGGCTCACCAGCACGCGCTCCAGCGCGGCGCGAATCCCTGCGTCGAAGTCTCCGGCCGCTCGCGCGCGTTTATAGAAACCAAGTAACGTCTGCACGTCGTCATCGCTAGCTGCACGTCGATAAGCGCGTTGCGCTAATCTCGACAAGACTTTCGTGGCGCAGGAAGTTTCATCGGCGGCGTTGGCGGGTTGGCAGACGAAGAGAAGCCGGCGGCTGGGCGAGTCCTGTGGAACTTTGCCGTCATAGGGACCCCCGATCAGCAAAGCTGCGATGGCGATGGGCGAGTTGGCGTTATCGGAATTGCGCGTGAAAAGGGAAAGGCGATCCGGGCCTCCGCCCTCCGGCTCCGCGTTGTCGGATTTGAGCATGGTCGCCATGACCTGGTGTAAACCGGCCTTCACAGGCACGCGCGCCTGGAGCGACTCGTCACCGTCGTATTGAAACGTCCTGGTCGGCGCTTTCCCTCCGCCGATCTTGAACTGCGCCACCCGCACTCCATCCACCCGGACTTCGAGTTGATTCGGGACGTTCAAGCCGCGAATAATGGCATCCCAGGCTCGCTGCAGACGAAGTCTGAACACGTACTCTCCGTCCACCGGAAAGTAGTGGCGTGCGGCGACGCCGCCTTTGGATCCCAGGGGGAAGTCTTCGTCCAGGCGATCCGTTTGGCGAAGATACGTCAGATCGTTGGGGTTGTCCTTAATCGCGCCGTAACGCACGAACGTGGGCGGCATGTTCGGATCGCCCACGGCGCGGCGCGCAATGGCCGCCGCCGCGGTTACATATCGGTCCAACAACGCCGGTTGCATCGAGAGCGCTTCGGCGTTGTTCTCGAATCCGAACGCCTGTTCGTCGGGCGGCAGCGTCGCCTGCGCGTCCACTTCCACCGCGATCAGGTCCCGCACGGCGTTGGCGTACTCGGCGCGATTGAGGCGATGCAAGCTGGCGGACCGGCCCGGATTGATGTGCGTCGCGGCGGAGCGATCGATTTCCGATTCCAGCCAACCAGCCACGGCGTCGTAAGTGGCGTTGTCCGGACGCCGGATTCCCGGCGGCGGCATCGCGCGGCTCCGGAGCTTCACAATGACTTTCTCCCACGACTCGGCGGCAGCGGAGGGATGTTCCACGTCCAGCGCGTCCAAGAAGAGGTTCGCGGTCTTCAGCTTCTGGTTATGACAAGAAACGCAATAGTTGTTGACCAGTTCGCGCGCGGGACTGGCGGAGGGCCTCTGCGACGGCGCGGGCGCTGGCGCTTGAAAGCCGAAGACGGCGGCACAGAAAACCGTTAAACCGGCTGCACGAATCGCTAGTCGCTTATGGCTGGTCATTGTTAGTCAGGTCGCGGCTGCTTAACTCGCGGCACTTATTCTGCGCCTCGCAGGGGTGTCCCAGTTTAGGATCGGCGCCGTGCTTCAGGAGCAGATCCGCGCCTTCCTTGTTATAGAGGACGCCGCCGAGCCGATCGCCAAAACCGGCGGCCGCAAGCCAGGGCGTCACGCCGGCCTTGCTAACCGCATTCACGTTCACGCCCAGATCGATCATTTGCCCCAGTAGCGTATTCCAACCGCGATACGCCGGGCCGAATAAAGCGTTCTCGCCGAAGGTCGTCTCGCCTTTTGGTTCCACGCCAAGTTTCAGCAGAAGATTTACCGCTTCGGTCGCTTGCGCCTCGGTGACGAGACTTTCTCCGATGCCATGGTTCAGCCCGGTCGCTGCCATGATGGCTGTGGCCTTCGTGCCCGTCGGGATTTTGGGATCGGCGCCGGCATCGAGCAGGATGCGCATCATCTCCACGTCGTCCACCGAGGCGGCGAGGAGGAAGGGAGTCGATCCGACGGCGTCCGCATATCCGGTCGCAAACGACGGTTGGCGTTTCGTCATGCGCGCGTTCACGTTAGCTCCGTGCGCCAGCAGGGCCTTGACCAGCCGCAGCTTGGCCTGACGATCCGGAATTCCGGACATGGGGTCTTCGAAACCGTACACCGGATTTGAAGCGAAGCCTTCCCAGCTGGTGGCCGCCCAATGCAGGGGCGTGATGCCCCCGGCGGCTACGTTGGGATCGGCGCCATGGTCCAGCAGGAACAGCGCGAGATCCACATGGCCCCGTAGCGTTGCGATCAGCAACGGGGTGTAACCGGGTGTCGTCGCCGCCCTGGGGGTCCCGACCGGAACAGGTACCTTCTCCTGGGCGAACGCTGCCGCGTCAGGCTGTGTCAGGATGTTGATGTTCACTCCAGCGGCCAGCAGCACTTCTACCGTTTCCCGATCGCCCACGCGCGCCGCAAAATGGAGGGGGGTGAATCCCTGCTTGGTGCCGGCATTGAGATCGGCATGCGCTTCGATGAGCGCCTTCACGACGCTCGGGTGGCGCTCCGCCGCGGCCCACATCAATGCCGTTTGGTTCTGCGCGGGCTCCTTTGCATTGACCGCAGCGCCGTACTCGACCAGCATGCGAACTCCGTCCTCGCTGCCGGTCTTCGCGCAAGTCATCAGAGGAGTTTCGCCGGTGGCGATCGCAGTGTTTGGATTGGCGCCCGATTTCAAGAGTAGCCGCACGAGCGCGCCATTTCCGTTGGTGCACGCTTCCGATAGCGGCGTCATCCTGAAATCGTTAGCGGTGTTCGCGTCTGCTCCGGCACCGAGCAGCAGAGCCGCCGTGTCCATGTCATTCCAGTGCGCCAGCCAAAGAAGCGCCGTCGAGCCGTCGCCGGAGCGGGCGTTGACGTCGGCCTTTTGACTCACGAGCGTGCGAACTGCTTTTGGATCTTGCTTCCTGGCGGCCTCCACCAGCGGCGGATCACTAGTTTCGGCGGCGATTGCGGCCCCGGCGGAAGCGCAGAGCATCAGTAGCGTCAACGCCACGGCTTTTGCCCAGCAGTGCCGCTCGTTTCGGTCAAACATACCGTCGCCTTTCATAGAGATCCAGTGTCCCGATACCGCCCTGCCTCGATCCGGCGCAGCGGAAATGCCTAAAGTCGTCGCAAGGCCTCTCCGGAAGCCCGCGGCTCTACCCGTGGGCTATTATACGAGATTTGTACGGTTCGCTTTGGGTGGGTTAGGGCGTGTGCGTGTGCCGGCGGGTGGCGGTCACTCGATTTTGGTTTTAGACTGGTTTGGGGTGCAACATATGAATCGACGGCAATTCTCGCAGCAGGCCGGGCTGGGCGCGATCGGCGCTGTGACGCTCGCTAAGGTCAGCCGGGCTGCCGACGTGACCCATCCGGCCCACTCGGAAAAGAAAGACTGGGCGCACGAACACTTGAAGGGGCTCGGCGGCTTGATCCTGCCTTCCTTCACTCCCGACTTCAAGAGTTTGGACGAAGCCGGCGTCCGCCAGGATATCCGGCATAGCATCCGGCAGGGCTTCACTTCCTGCACCGTTTCGGCGAACGGAGCGAACGCCGAGCAGACCAAGCGTATGTGGGAGCTGGTCCGCGAAGAGGCCGCGGGAAAGATCGGGATGGGCGCGTTGGGGGGCGATCTCGCCTTCCTCGAAAAGATCGGCTGTTCGTACACGATGGTGGGTTATCCCAGAAACGCGAACGCTCAAACCGAGGACGAGGTGTATGCGCAGCTCCGGAAGATCATCGATTCCACGTCGATGGCCGTGGTGCTGTACGGCTCACCCGTGGCGGCGCTGCGCCGGTTCCATCCTAGCGGAATCCCTCTTAACGTGTTCGACCGTCTGGCGGATCATCCCAATGTCGTGGGGATCAAGCTGACGCATCCGATGAACCCGGCCACGGCTTTCGAGATCTGCGAACGGCTTGCGGATCGCCTGATCATGGGGCCGTGCAATTTCGATCACCTCCCGGTGCTGGCTAAGACTTACAAAAACGTTCGCTGGAGCGGGCTGTGGATCACCGACGCTCTGCAATCGCCGGAGAAGCCCTACGCGGTGGAGATGATGGACCTCGTGATCCAGGGACGCCTGACGGAAGCCATGAAAGCGTACTGGCAGATGCAGACGCTGGTCCAGGGCATTTACGACTTGCAGGCGCCGTTGCTGCTGCACGAGAGCCATCCGTGGGCCCACATGAAATATTTCCAGTGGGCGACGGGCGGGAATGGCGGGTTGCTGCCGCTGAAACCGGCCCAGTATTTGCCGCCGCTCGACCCGGCGAGCCGCGAACTCATCAAGAGCAACTTCAAGAAGGCCGGCATTACGCCGGTGGACCGGCCGGAAGAAGAGTTCGTGGTGGGCAAAGCGGCCTACGACAAGGGCGTGCGGGCATCGCAGCTTTCCAGCCAGCCGCTGTACGTATAGAGAAAGTTCTGCAAGGAGGCGACATGATCAGGTTCCCCAAGTTCCTATTCCTGCCTTTGCTGGGTGTTGCTGCCATGGCTCAGCCGGCGCAACAAGCTCAAGACAATCCGCTGTCCACGTGGCTGCGCAATGCCTACATGGGAAATCGCAACACCATCGTGAGGACCGCGGAGAAGATGCCGGAAGAAAACTACGACATGCGTCCGGGCGCGCAACAGGAAGTGCGCACGTTTGGCCAGCAGGTCGGACACGTTGCCAACTACAACTTTCTGTGGTGCTCGCAAGCTAAGGGCGAGAAGAATCCCAACACGGCGAATCTGGAAAAGCTCGCCACGAAGGCCGAGTTCATGAAGGCGCTAAACGATGCGTTCACGTACTGTGACGGCGTGTACAACGCGCTCACGGACGCTTCCGGAGCGCAGGTCATCGACACCACCCTCGAAAACGGCCAGCAAAGGCGAAATTTGCGTATGGGTCTGTTGACGCTGAATTATGGCCATAACAACGAGATCTATGGAAGCATGGTTATTTTCCTGCGTATGAAGAATATCGTGCCGCCGGCTTCCGAGCCTCGCGGACAACAGAAGAAGTAGCTGGGCGGCGCAAACTGGCGCATTCTGTTGGTGTTGGCGATGCACTCGGTAACCTCGCCGGGAGGGCACTCGCGCGGGTTGCTCAAGCTGGGCCACTGTTCTTCATTTCCGAAGTAACCCGGGAAGAACTCGATGGCGGACACAGCCCCGTGCCGCATTAGTTGAACCTGCAAGTCTAAGATTTGTGAAGAACTTCTGACTCGGGACAGTAGCGCGTTTGGTTGCTAAGTCTTTTAGCGAGGCAGGCAGGGCGTGGGGTCCCAGCCGGAAGCGTCCGCCTGCTTCTTGAACTGGTAGCTGCGGACGAAGGGCTGCGTCAGGTACGTCGGATCTTCCACCTCGGCCGTGACCACGAAATAGGTATCGCCCTGCTCGCCGGTCAAACGGTTGAAGTATTCCGTAACCACCGCTTTGTCGCTGTACGGCACGCCGTTCTTGCGCAGGTAGCCGGGCAGCAGATTGGTGGTGACTACCTTAAGCGTTCCCGCCCGCCCCCGCGTGGCGGACCCGCCGCCGGCCACAAACCCGATGCCGCCCAGGTCGATCAAGCCGCGCCCCGCCGGCATTTGCCACTGGGCCGTGGAAGTTCCCTGCCAGGTCGGTTCACCCTTGGGCGCTTGCGCCGCCGCGGCTCCGAAACGCAGCATGCGGGTTTGCGTGCCGGCGTCGGCGTCGATCTTCAACGTGTTGTCGTCGGCCCAATCGATGTGCAAACGGCCCGGACGCTGCATCACGCCCACCGCGCCGTAGGCCTTGCACTGCTTGCCGTCGGCCACATCCTTGTCGGGGTCCCAGGCGTTGGCGATGCGGCGGGCTTCCGGGTTCAGCGGCATGTAGACGATGTCGCCCTTTTGCGGGCTCACGCGGAAGCGCCACTCGTCCACGACGATGGACACCCAATAACCGGTGAGATCGATGGGCGCCGACGCCTTGGCGGTGGGCGGAGGACCCGCGGCACCGCCTCGGCCGCCGGGAGCCTGCGCCAGCGCCACACCCGAGAGCACCGCCGCCACGGCAACCGCGGCGAAAGTTGTGCCTGCTTTAGTCAAACGACCCGCCCCACTTCCAGCCGTCCGCCGGCCGCGTCACGTTCACCATGCGCAGACGATGGTCCTCGGGATTGCGTCCCGGGTTGCCGACGACGATCACATGGTCGCCGGGCTTGAGCGTTTCGCGCGTCACGCCCTGGCGTCCGAGTTGCCCGCCGGCGCCCCACTCCACGGCCCAGCGCACCATCTCGCCGTTCGCGTCTTTCACTTCGACATGCACAAAGGAGTGCGGATTGCGGTACAGGAACTGCACCAGTTCGCCTTCGATGGTCACGCGCTTGTCTTCGAAGTAGGTGGCGGCGAAGGAATGATGCGCATAGGCGCTGCCGCTGAGTCCGAGCATCCCCCCGACCAACGCCACAGCAGCGCAGGCGCTGCGCGCGGTCAATGCCAGTAGTTTGTGTTTCATGAGTAGTTTCTCCTATTTTTTCTGAGTGAGACCTTTGTAGATGGCTTCGATGAAGCGGTCAGAATTGCCGTAGCGCGGATCCCAGTCCGCCGTGGGTTTGGACGCCTTGATCTGATCGAGAGTCTTGCCCTTCTTGATTGCATCCTGAACGCGGTCTCGCGTGATGGTGACCATATCGCGATAGTAGGCCACGTCGGCGGTGTCGCAGATGCGCCCGTGGCCGGGAACGATCATGGTGCCGCCTTCGGTGCGGAATTCGGGAATGACGATGTCCAGGAGATAGTTCAGCGCCGCCAGCTCGCCTTGAATGCTGCCGCCATGCTCGGTGTCGATGAACGGATAGCTGGTGGTGACAAAAACGTCGCCGGTGGCGATCACGTCGGACCCGCGGAACCAGACCATGCTGTCGCCGTCGGTGTGCGCGTTGGGAATGTGGATGAGCTGCACGCCTTCGTTGTTGAAAAAATGGCTGAGCTTCATCTGCTCGCGGTAGTAGGATTCCGTGGGCCAGGCTCCGACGGGTATCTTGGCATCCTTGGCACTCATGCGGGTGAGCACGTTCTCATGCGCCACAATGGCCGCGCCTTCGGTGGCGTCGCCGAGATCGCCGATCACGTTGCCGCCGGTGAAGGTCCGGCCGGCTTTGGCGATCTTCTCATTGCCGCCCGTGTGATCCGCATGGAAATGGGTGTTGATGATGTAGCGGATCGGCTTGGGCGGCGCGATGGCGGTCACCGGCATTCCGCGCTTGTTGATCTCCTGGGTGAACGAATTGATGGCTGCCAGCACTTTGTCGGCGTTGGCGGCAAGTCCGGAATCGACCAGCAGCACGCCATCGGGTCCAACCGAGATGACGATGTTGCCGCCCGCGCCGGCCAACATGTAGATGTTACCTTTGACCGGAACAATCTGGATCGGCTGAGCTGGCTGGGCGGGCTGGGCCAGCGCGGATGCGATGCCAACAGCCGCCATGAGAACCAAGCTATTGAACTGCGTCTTCATTTCGTTCCAGCCGCTTTGGAATTGGCATTCTTCGCCGCGGACACCTTGCGAGCAGCTTCGGGATACATCGTCGCCGCTCCGCCGACGGTGACTTCGATGGGCAGGCCGTATTTCTGGCCAAATTCCTGCATAAACGGATTCGTACCCGGCATGTAACTTGGAATCGCGCCCTTGGGCCGGTCGATTTCCTCGACCACGGTGCACGGGTAGGGCGGGATCTGTTGGTTGAGCGCGAGCCGGTACTCCGAAGAGCGAATCATCGGCTCGGTGAGGTACACCGGATCGTACGCGATGGTGACCCAGGTGAGATAGTCGCCGCGGCGAATCCAGTATTGGGTGAGCGTGGCGCGATCGCTCGAGGGCACGCCGTTGCGGCGGTAGTAATCTTCCTTTAAGTGCGTAGTGGTGATCTTGAGCTGTTCGCCCTCGAACTCTGCGGTGGAGAAGCCTCCCCAGGTGTGGGCGGCGAGGTCGGAGGGCCGCGGGCGGCCGTCCATGTAATAGGGGTTGTCGATCGAGCGGAGCCACTCCGCGTGCCACGCGGTGATCTGGCGGGACACGGGGTCGACTTCCTTCCAGATGCGGACTTGTGAAGGACCACGGGAAATGTACATGGCCCCATGGGGGCGGCACTGCCACTCGGGCAGCGTCATATAGGACGCGTCCCAAGCTTCAACGCGGAGGCGGCCGGCGGGGCTCATGGGAATACCGAGCCACTCGCCAATGTACGGATTGCCGGTGTTGTCTTCGTCCTGGACGGGGGCCCAATCGCCGGAGAAATCCATCTGGGCGAGGGCGGGAACGCCAATGAGGGCGGCGATCAGCAGGATTCTACGCATAAAGTACTTTCAAAGCTTGCACTAAAGCAGGGACGCCCGAGAGCGTCTGGTAGGTTACCACATCGGATGGTGCAGTGGGGCAACCATTTGGGCTGCAGCCGCCTTTTGAGGCGGCCGGCGTTGGTTTAGTTTAGAACTGCGATTTGGGTTCCGGGCCGCGACGCCAAGCGTGGAATTCACCGGACGGCCATGGGGCCGTCACAATTCGCGAGTAGGCTGGGCCTGGGTTCCCCGGAACCCAAATCAGCAGGACTATCTTTCGCGAGGAGAGTTTCCCATGTCCAAAAACGCAATCGAGCACCATCACAAAGCAGCGGAGCACCACGAACAAGCGGCTAAACATCACAAGGCCGCAGCCGAGCACCATGCGGCCGGCAATCACGAAAAGGCGGGCCACCATGCGCATGTCGCGGAAGGCCATCTGAACCACGCCACGCACCACGCCGAAGAGGCCAGCAAGCATCACGCGGCCGATCACGGGCATCACGAATAATTAGGCGCTTCCAGGCGGAACTGATCGCCGAACACGTGGCGGCTCAAACCGCGAGTAAGGCTCCGGCGGGTAAAACCAAGTCCGCCGGGGTCAGGGAGAGCCAGGCCAGTTTGACACGATCCAGCCGCCGCGATACGATACCTCAGGTGCGTCTTGCGCGCGCCTTTCAGGGAGGTATCCATAAATATGAGAAAGCTACTCGTAACCGCGCTGGGCTGGGGACTGCTGCTGGCCGCTGTGCCCGCTTGGGCGCATCATTCCTTTGCCGCCGAATACGATTCCAACAATTTGATCACGCTCACCGGCGTCATCAGCAAGGTGGAATGGACTAATCCGCACATCTACATTTATGTCGACGTCAAGGACGATAGCGGCAAGGTGACCACTTGGAGCGTGGAAGGCTATCCGCCCAACACGCTGAAGCGCACGGGGTTTGTGAAGAACGATTTGAAACTCGGCGACACGGTCACCGTGACGGCGTACAAGGCCAAGGACGCCAGCACTACCGGAGCCGGGCGCGAGATTACGTTCCCCGACGGCACCAAGAAGTTCGCGGGTCCGGCCGGGCGCTGACGCTCGGGCGCATCGTACCAGGAGGTTCTTATGAAGACTCGTGTAGCTGGGTTAGTTGCTTCCGCCGCCGCTCTGGCGATGGCCTTGGCGATCGTCGCGCTGCCATCCGCGGCGCAATATGAAAATGACGGCAAGGCCAAGGCCAAAGGCGGCAAGAAAGGCCCTACGGGGCCGGTGACGCACAAACCCATTCCGCGCACGCCGGACGGCAAGCCCGACCTCACTGGCACGTGGCAATCCGGCGGCGTCAGTATTACGGGCGAAGACGGCGCGCCGCCGCTGCACCCGCTGCCGCCCATCGATCAGCATACGATCGCGCGCCAGCCGCTGACGTACAAGCCCGAGTTCGAGGCCAAACGCAAGGGCCTGACGACGCTGGACGATCCGACGCTGTACTGTCTGCTGCCGGGCGTGCCGCGCATTCAGACTAACCCCATGCCGCTCGAAATCCTCGAAACGCCCAAGGAAATAGCGATTCTTTATGAAGCCTTCCGGGTGTGGCGGCGCATTCCGCTCAACGACAAGCTGGAACATCCCGACGACTTGACACCTACGTGGATGGGCGATTCGGTCGGCCGCTGGGAAGGCGACACCCTGGTGGTCGACTCCATTGGGTTCAACGACAAAACGTGGATCGGCGGCAACGGTTCCATCCATACCGAACAGATGCACGTGGTGGAGCGTTACACGTTGAACGACGACGGCAGCATGACCTGGGAAGCGGCGGTTGACGATCCTGGCGCGCTGGCCAAGCCTTACAAGACCGGAGCCGTGTTCCGCGCTCCCATCGGCGTGCGGGTCGAAGAGTACGAGTGCATCGAGAACAATCCCGATCCTGGCCACATGAAGAAGGCCAAGGAAATGGGAAAGTAGCGGCTGCCAAACATCGCTTGCGAGTCTTCTGGTAGCGCCGCGGGCGTGGTGCCTGCTCTGCTCTTGCTGCTATCATGGAAGTCTCCACCCGCCACATGCCGACTGAAGTCACCGAAATAGTCTGTGCGCACAGCCCGGATTCCGATGACGCCTACATGTTCTACGCGCTGGCGACCAAGAAGCTGCGGAGTCCGTTGGTGGAGTTCCGCCATAAGCTCGACGATATTCAATCGCTGAATCAGTGCGCGCGGGAAGGGAAATACGAACTGACGGCGATCTCTTATCACGCCTATCCTTATGTTGCGGACAAGTACTACCTGATGGCCGCGGGTTCGAGCGTGGGCGACGGGTATGGTCCGATGGTGGTGGCTCCGCATCCGATGCGAGTGGAAGATCTGAAGGGCAAACGCATCGCGGTGCCTGGAAAACTCACCACGGCGTATCTCACATTGCGGCTGATCGAGCCGGATTTCGAGGCGGTGGTGGTGCCGTTCGACCGGATTTTGGAAGCGGTGCACGACGAAGCTGCCGACGCTGGGTTGATCATCCACGAAGCCCAACTCACCTACTCGCGCAGCGGCTTTCACAACATCGTCGACTTGGGACGCTGGTGGAAGAACAAGTACGACCTGCCGCTCCCGCTGGGCGCCAACGTATTGCGGCGCGATTTGCCGGCGGATGTGGCCCGGGAGGCCAACCGGATGATGCGGGAGAGCATTCAATATGCGCTGGATCATCGCGAGGAAGCGCTTAACTACGCCATGCAGTTCGCGCGCGACATGGAAGCGCCGCTGGCGGAGAAATTCGTGGGGATGTACGTGAACCACTTCACCGTGGATTGCGGGGAACTGGTACCGAAGGCCGCCCAGAAGCTGCTGGATATGGGCTTTGAAGCCGGCATTATTCCGAACCGCGTGACCGTCGAATTCGTGAGGTAAATCCAATGCTACGGATTTCCGTCGCTGGGCTGGCAGTGGGCTTCGCGCTGGCATCCGCGGCGATGGCGCAGGATCCCAACGCCGACACGCGCTCGCGCGTGCGCATGATTCGCGAGATGGCCAAGCAGGGCTCGGACTCGGTCCCGGCCATCGCGACGTATCTGGGGGACACGGATTGGACCGTGCGCCTGGAAGCCGTCAAGGCGCTGGACGACATCAGCGGGCCGCGAACTGTTGAGCCGCTGACGCGGGCGCTCCGCGATAACGATCCGGAAGTGCAGGTGCGGGCCACCGACGGAGTGGTCAACGTGTACCTTCCCGGTTATCTCAAGACCGGCATCAGCGGAACCTTGCAGCGCGTGGGCAATTCGGTCCGCGCGAAATTCTCCGATACCAACGATCAGGTGATCGACGCGTATGTGCGCGTGCCTCAGGACGTGATCGAGGGGCTGGGCCGCGTGGCCAAAGGCGGGTCGAGCATGGAATCGCGCGCCAATGCCGCGCGGGCGCTGGGGATTCTGCGGGGCCGCGCGGCGATCCCGGAACTGATCGAGGCGCTGCACTCCAAAGACAACCAGGTGATGTACGAAGGGCTGATCGCGCTACAGAAGATCGGCGATCCTTCGGCTGCGCCGCGGATCACATTCCTGCTGCGCGATCTGGAGGAAAAAGTTCAGATTGCGGCGCTCGAAACCACCGGCATCCTGCGCGACCGCGGGTCGGCCCGCGAGGTGCGGGATGCGCTGGAGCACGCTCGCAATATCAAGATCCGCAGAGCGGCTGTGAGCGCTTTGGGAATGATTGCCGATCCGGCGGATCGCGCGACGTTCGCGCGCTACCTGACGGATAAGGATGACGCACTGCGCGCGGCCGGGGCCGAAGGGCTGGGGCGCGTGAACAATCCGGCCGATCGTCCGTTGCTCGAAAAAGCGTTCATGGACGAGCACAACGTCAGTCCGCGGCTGTCGATGGCCTTTGGCGCGGCGTTGTTGGGGAATCTCGACACCAGCGAGTTCAGTCCCTACCGGTATTTGATCAAGGGTCTGAACTTGAGAACCTACCGGAACGTGGCGATTGCGTTGCTGACGGAATTGATGCGCCAGGCTCCCCCGCGTCAGGCCGCGTATCTGCTGATGAACACGGCTGGCCGGGACGAAAAAACGGGGCTGGCCATTGTTCTGGCTCGCAGCGGAGACAAGGATAGCCTAGCTCCGCTCGAAGCATTGTCGAAGGATACGGACCCGGAAGTGGCGCAGGAAGGAATCCGCGATTTGCGGTCGCTGAAGGCGCGGCTGCCGTAGGAGCCCGGCTCGAAAGCCACTGGGGGCGGCCGCTTACTTGGCTTTCTTCTGTTTCTGCTGACCGACGCGGATCTTGAACTGCTTCTGCTGCGCCTCGGCGTAGGCTTTCCAATCGAAGCGCTGGGAGGCGTCCGAAAGATACTTGCTGACGTCAATGTCCTTGGGCAGAACGGCCATCAGGGTCGCCGTCTGGGCTCCATCGGGGCTGGTGATGCGATAGCGCTTTACGTTCGGAATTGCCATAACGACTAACAGGGTATCACACTCCCGCCAGGTCGAGCTGGCCCGTCCTGTTCCTTCCCGTACTGTTCCTATTTCGCGCCAGTGGCTGCGCGACGCCGCGGAAAACGCCGCCGGGTTCGAGCGACGAGTTCGGTTACAAGGCCGAACAACAGGTGATCACTTATCACGATCAGCATGCCTCGATGCTGCATCTGCTGGGCATGGACCACACTAAGCTGACGTTCCGCTTCAACGGCCGCAACATGCGGCTGACGGACGTTTACGGAATTGAATCCGCAGATCGTGGCTTAGCCAAGGGCCTAATTTCGCGCGCGAAGAACCTAGTCTCCTGTCCCAGAAATAAGTAAACGAAGTAAGGGCTGGGTGCGTCTAACATTTAGGGAGATCTTAGATGCGAACCGGCCGCCCCAAGCAACCGTTGACGGTAACCGAGGAAGAGCGCGAACGCT
>Ga0209517_10002771_pt1 | contig 24386 bp, 23 predicted proteins | sample PeaSoiMetSII2010_FD_187695 | JGI IMG/M metagenome (GOLD analysis project Ga0209517, IMG submission 187695) | Peat soil microbial communities from Weissenstadt, Germany - SII-2010 (SPAdes) (version 2) | ecosystem: Environmental > Terrestrial > Soil > Wetlands > Peat | place: Germany... | reverse complement strand
GCTCCGGTGATCAGCCATCGGCTCAAGGCGCTGGCCTGGTCCGCGTCCGAACGGCGCCGGGCAAGGTCGGCTGGCCCGCTGGGTCATCCGATCCTTGCGGCGCTGTTCCTTGGTGCGCTGTTCCTTGCGGCGCTGCCTTGAGCGGTTCCCACCAGCTGCGGTGCTCCTGATACCAGCGGACGGTCGCCTTGAGCCCGTCCGGGAACGAAATGGCCGGCCGGTAACCCATGCCACGAAGCGCTGAGTCATCGAGGCAGTAGCGTCGGTCGTGCCCCTTCCGGTCCGGCACGTAGCAGACCATGTCCAAGCCGCTGCCGCAGGCCTGCAGCAGCGCCTCGGTCAGCTCGCGATTGGTCAGCTCGGCGTCGCCGTTGATGTGATAGACCGCCCCGGCCCGGCCGCGTTCGGCCACCAACTGCACGCCGCGGCAGTGATCGTCGACGTGCACCCAGCCCCTGACGTTCTCGCCGTCGCCGTAGAGCGGGACCCGCAGGCCATCGAGCAGGTTGGTGACGAACAGCGGGATCACCTTCTCCGGGTACTGGTACGGACCGTAGTTGTTGCAGCAGCGGGTGACGCTCACATTCAGGCCGTGAGTCCTGGCGTAGGCGAGCGCGATCAGGTCGCCACCTGCTTTCGCGGCTGAATACGGCGAGTTGGGCGACAGCGGCGCGTGCTCCGCCCACGATCCGCTCGCAATGCTTCCGTAGACCTCGTCCGTCGAGACCTGGATCACTCGCGGCGTCTTGGCATCCAGGCAGGCCTGCATCAGAGCCTGGGTGCCAGCGACGTTGGTCATCACAAAAGCGGTCGGGGCGGTGATCGACCTGTCGACATGACTCTCGGCCGCGAAGTTGATCACCAGGTCATGCCCGGGGACCACGGTCTCCAGAAGTGCCTGATCGCAGATGTCACCGTGGGTGAACTCCAATCGAGGGCTGTCCGAGACCGGCTCGAGGTTCGCCAGGTTGCCCGCGTAGGTCAGCTTGTCCAGAACGGTCACCCGGGCATCCTCGAAGCCGGGATAGCCGCCGGTCAGCATCGTGCGGACGTAGTGTGAGCCGACAAATCCGGCACCGCCGGTTACTAGGATTCTCATCGCAGTGCCGCCTGGCCCCCCAGTACCTCGGAAATGTGCCTTCCCTCTCTGCTGCGCCCCGGCGTCAGGAGCTGATCTGGACCTTGCTGTGATCGCCGAGGACCAGGCGGTGGGCCTTCGGAACCTTAGGCGCCGTGGTGACCTCCACGTCGTGGCCGATCAGTGATGCCTCGATCCGCCGCACTCCGCGAATGGACGCCCCGCGCAGCACGATGGAGTACTCAATCTCACTGTCGACGATCGAGCAGGCCCGGGCGACGGAGGTGAACGGGCCGATATAGGAGTCGATCACCATGCTTTCCGCGCCAATGATGACCGGTCCCACGATGCGCGAACCAGTGACATTCGCGCCGTCTTCGATCACGACCCGACCGATGATCTCGCTGGTCTCGTCGACCGTGCCATGGCTGGCCGACTCCACGCTCTCCAGCACCAGGCGGTTGACCTCCAGCATATCTGTGACGTTGCCGGTGTCCTTCCAGTACCCGGTGATGATCGTGGAACGCACCGGATGGCCGGTGTCGATCAGCCACTGGATTGCCTCGGTGATCTCCAGTTCGCCCCGCCACGACGGCTTGAGGTGCCGGACCGCCTCGTGCACCGCGGGCGTGAACATGTAAACCCCGACCAGCGCCAGGTCGCTTTTCGGCTGCTCGGGCTTTTCCGCGAGGCCGATGACCTGCCCGGCGCTGTCCAGTTCAGCGACACCGAACTGGCGCGGATCGGGTACCCGGGTCAGCATGATCTGCGCGTCGGGCCGGGCGGACCTGAACTCCTCGACCAGGGCTGTGATGCCGCCCACAATGAAGTTGTCGCCCAGGTACATGACGAAGTCATCGTCGCCGAGGAACGAGCGGGCCATCAGCACCGCGTGGGCCAGGCCGAGCGGGGCATCCTGGCCGATGTAGGTGACATCGAGGCCGAACGCCGAGCCATCGCCCACGGCCGACTCGATCGCCCCGGCGGTGTCCCCGACTACCAGGCCGACGTCGCTGATGCCGGCATCCCTGATGGCCTCAAGGCCGTAGAACAGGACGGGCTTGTTGGCCACGGGGATGAGCTGTTTGGCGGAGGTGTAGGTGAGCGGCCGAAGCCGGGTACCGGTACCCCCCGCCAGCACCAGGGCCTTCATAGGGCGAGACTAGCGCGTCCGCGCCGCTGCTGGGCTGTCGGTCGCGGCAGGTGGCACTGTTTGCCATCGAGGCGAGATGAGAATAATGTGCCGGGGTACTCGCGCATCCGTGCCGGGCCATGACTGGCCGAACCGAGACCTCATCTGCTCTCCGGGCCGCGAGCGGGGATCTCGTGCCAATCTCGGAAGGCGGTTCGCTGTGACCACAACACCAGGTCACAGCGGCGCGCTGGGCACGGCGGTGCCGGGTGAGCCGACCGCCACAGTGCCGGATGAGCCGACCGCCACAGTGCCGGATGAGCCGACCGCCACAGTGTCGGATGAGCCCGCCACCGCAGTGTCGGATGGGCCGGGCACGGCTGAGCTGGAACCGCTGGGCGCGGCTGCGGCTCGCCGGTCGCGTCTGCTCAGCCGCCTCGGGTGGCCAGACCGGCGGTGGGTGGCGGCGGCCGTCTGCGCCGCGGCTGGGGTCGTCCTCTTCGCTGCCTATCTGAGGCAGGCCCGGACGATGGGCATCCATATTGACGCCGCGTCCGCGAGCGCGCCGCAGACCCTCCAGGCCTGGGACATGCTGCACGGCAATCCGCTGCTGCGCGGCTGGGAACTGGCGGATGTGCCGTTCTATCCGATCGATCTGCCCGTGTACATGCTGGTGGAGCTGGTTCGGGGGGTAAGCGGCGACACGGCGCACGTGGCCGCGGCATTGATCTACACGCTGATTGTGCTGCTGGCCGGATTGCTCGCGAAAGGCCGGGCGACTGGCCGGGAAGGACTGATCCGGCTGCTTGTCGCCGTCGGGATCATGCTGGCGCCTTCGCTGGTCGCTGGCACCAGCGTGCTGCTCTCGGGCCCCGACCATACCGGCACGCAGCTGGCGCTGCTGGCGATCTGGCTGGCGCTTGACCGGGCGCCAACCCGATGGTGGCTGCCAGTGCTGGTCACCGTGCTGCTGGTCTGGGCTCTGGTCGCCGACACGATCGTGCTGGTGGAGGGGGTACTGCCGCTGGTCGTCGTCTGCGCGATCCGGATGTACCGGCGGCGCGGGCCGCTAGCCGGGCACTGGTATGACCTGTCGCTGGCCGGCGGAGCGCTGATCTCGGTGGCTGCTGCCAAGGTTGTCCTGGCCGTGATCCGGCAGGCCGGGGGCTTCTACGTCAGGACGCCGGTGGCCAGTTTCGCCACCGCCGCCAGCTTGTCCGCGCAGTTCTGGCTCAAAGTGCAGCGCGTTCTCGAGCTGTTCGGCGCCGGTTTCTTTGGCCAGCCACTCAGGTCGTCGACGATCATTGCGCTGGTCCACCTGGTCGGGGTCGCCCTGGTCGGATGGGCCGTGGCGGTGGGAGTGCGGCGGTTTTTCGGCTACGACAACCTGGTCGTGCAGGTGCTGATCGTCGCCTTCATCGCCTTGGCGGCCGCGTATCTGTTCGGAACCAAGCCTGATCCGAATGAAATGGTCGGGCTGCTGCCGATCGGCGCGGTGCTGGCCGGCCGCCTGCTGGCCGGCCGGCTCAGCGATGCCAGGTTGATGCCGGCCTTGGCTGCCGTGCTTGCCTGCTACGCCGGCATACTGGTCGGGCACGCGGTTCCGCCGGCGGCATCTGATCGCAGTCAGCCTGCCGCGTCCTGGTTTACGGCCCATCACCTGACCTACGGCCTGGGGCAATTCGGGGAAGCTGGCATCGTCACCGTTGACAGCGGCAACCGCGTTCAGGTCAGGCCGGTGCGGTTGTACAACCACCGACTGGTTACCACTCCATGGGAGAACGAGGCGTCCTGGTACGACGCGAATCACCATGATGCCACCTTCGTCATCTGGCAACCGCCAACCGGCTGCGGGAATCACTGCCCGGCCATAGCCGACATTCGCCAGACCTTCGGCCCGCCGACGTCGACCTACCGGCTGGACGGTTTCGTGGTGCTGGTCTGGCGCCAGAATCTGCTGGCTAACCTGCCGACGTTGAACTGGTGCGGAGCTGCCTGGCCATGGAACGCGACCGGCCATCCATCCCTGACGCCATGTCACTAAGAGACTCAAGCCGATGGAGCGGCGGCTGAGCCCCGGGCCGCTGGCTCTGGTGGGCAGTGGTGAGTACCTGCCCGTTATGGCCGGCGTCGAGGGCATGCTGCTCCGCGGGCGGGCACCCCGCTACGTGCAGCTCCCGACGGCAGCGGCACCCGAGGGGGAGCGGAGCCTGCGGCGCTGGCTCGACCTCGGCGCCGCGCAGGCGGAACGCCTCGGCGTGGAGCAGATCCCGGTCCTGGTCAGGGACCGCGACGAAGCGGACACGCCGGATCTGGCCGCCTTGGTTGAGGGCGCCGGGCTGGTGTATCTATCCGGCGGCAATCCGACGTATCTGGCGCAGACCCTCCGCGGCACCCGAGTGTGGCAGGCCATCCTGGCCGCGTGGCAGTCGGGGTCGGCACTGGCCGGCTGCTCGGCCGGAGCCATCGCACTGACCGGATGGGTCCCGTCCATGCGAGCTCCGCATCGCGAACCCGACCCCGGGCTCGGGGTCCTGCCGCACCTGCGGGTGCTCCCGCATTTCGACCGGATGCTGGGATGGGTGCCCGACCTGCTTACCCGCGCGGTACTGCACCCGCCGGCCGGCATCACGGTGATCGGGATCGACGAGGACACCGCGGCCGTGGATCTGACCGGTGCCGGGCACACCTGGCAGGTGCACGGTCGGCAGCAGGTGTGGACGCTGGCCGACGCACCGCGCCGCGGTTACCCGGCTGGAACGACGCTGATCACCCCGGAGCGCTCCAGCCCGTCTGATTGAGCGCAGGCGATCAAATCCGGGTCGCCTAGCAGGGTAACCACCGGCGCGCGATGTGCTGGGTTGTCGCCCAGTCGTGCCGGTGCCCCTGGAAGTCGAAGAACGCCGATAGCGTCACGGGGAGCTGCCAAGCATGAGTGTCGAATCCAAGCGCAGCCGCTTGGTCGATGGCCGCAAGCAGGACCTGGCGCTCTGCCTGGCACCAGGCCAGGGCTTGCTCATTGTCAGCAAGCGGCTCCGGCGACGTTCCCTTGATCGGCGGTTTAAGGGTGATCGGCTCCCTGGCGGGATACAGCAGCAGTGCCGCGGCGCGGGCGGTGTGCAGGTAGTGGTCTAGGGACCGGCTGATCGCAAGATGCCGGTCGGCTGCACTGTCCCTGATCCGGGCTTGTTCGGCGGCAAAGGCGCGCAGCAGGTCGTGGCAGGCGAATCGGCCAGGACTGTGTTCGGCGAGGAGACAGGAACGGGTCAGCTCGCCGAGCAGCCTGCGCACCTGGCGGCGAGAGAGCCCGGCCAGACTCGCGCTGGCGTGGCTGGTGATATCCGGCCCGCAGTGCACGCCAAGTAATCGGAATAGCCGCGCCGCCGGCGGACTGAGCTGCTGGTTGGACCAGGAAAATACGGCCCTGACGTTCGAAGCGGGGTCGCCGGTCTCCAGCGCGTCGAGCGGGTTCCTGGCACCGCGAAGCTCAGCGGCCAGCGACGCCAGTGGCAGCCACGGTCGGGCGGAGGATCGGGCGGCAACGACGCTCAGCGCGAGTGGCAAGCGCGCACAAAGCTCGATCAGCTCCGCGACCGCGGTCGGCTCGCGCTCCAGCCGGTCGGCTCCGAGCCGCACGGCCAGAAGCTGGTGTGCGTCAGCCGCGGACAGCAGGTCGACGACGAGCGGGCGGGCTCCTTCCGTCGTCACCAGTCCGGTCAGCTCGCTGCGGCTGGTCACCACGACCAGGCAGCCAGCCGAGCCGGGCAGCAAGGGCCGTACCTGCTCCGCGTCGCGGGCGTTGTCAAGCAGGATCAGCATGCGCCGGTCGGCCAGCAGACTGCGGTACAGCGCCGCCTGCGCATCCAGGCCTGCGGGGATGCGCTGCGATGGCACCTGCAGCCCATCCAGCAGCCATCCGATCGCCTTGGTCGGCGGTACGCAGAGGCGATGCGGTCCGAAGCCGCGCAGGTTGACATACAGCTGTCCATCGGGGAACCGCTCGGATACCTGATGTGCCCAATGAATGGCCAGAGCGGATTTGCCAACCCCTGGGGTCCCCCAGATGGCCGCGATCACAGCGGCCTTTCGCGCCGGGCCGCAGTGATCAGGCAGTTCCGATAGCTCACTCAGTTCTTTCGCCCGGCAGGCGAAATGCGGCGTCGGCGCGGGTAACTGACGCGGTACCGGTGGCGCTGGGCCGCCGATGGCCGGCTGGCCATCCTGCTGCGGCCCGAGCGCCGGATCGGCGGTCAGGATCTGTCTTTGCAGTCGGCGTAATGCGAGGCCAGGCTCGATGCCTAGCTCGTCGTTGAGCAGGCGGCGGGCACGCTGATAAGCGGCCAGCGCGTCACCTTGGCGGCCGCATCGATACAGGGCAAGCAGCAACAGCCCGTGGAAGCGCTCCCGCAGTGGGTGAGCTGCGATGACCTTGTGCAGTTCGGCGATGACATCGCCGTCGCGGCCGAGATGAAGGTCGGCTTCGATCCGTTCCTCCAGCGCCTGCAGCCGCATCTCCTGCAGGCGCGGAGCTTCGCAAGCGGCCAGCGGATCCGATCGGACGTCCATCAGCGGTTCGCCGCGCCACAGCCGCAGCGCCGCGCGGAACTGGTGGGCGGCCCGATGCCACGAGCCTGCCCGCGCGGCGGCCCGTGCCTCGTCCCGCAGGTTCTCGAATCTCGTTAGATCAAGCTCGCCAGGCTCAACCTGGATCAGGTAACCCCGCGGTTGCGTCCTGATCCGCAGGTGACCGGCATCGTCAAGGGCGTGCCTTAACCGCTTGACGTAATTCTGCAAGGTCGCGCGGGCCGAGGGCGGCGGTCCGACTGGCCAGATGATCTCAGTGAGCGCGTCCGCGGAGACTGCCTGGTTGGCGTTCAGTAATAGCGCGGCAAGCAGCACGCGCTGATTGCCCGGCGGGATAGGCACGGCCGTTTCCCCGCTGCGGACCACCAGGGGCCCTAGCAGGCAGAACTCCATGCGGGCACTCCCAGCCGACCATGCGTAATCCCGCTAGCGCCGCGCTACCCAGACGCTAGCACGCTCGGCCAGAGTCGAGCTAGCTGCGCGATGGGCTGGCGGTTGGCGGAAGCCATCCGGCCGGACGGCCCGCTGGCCGGAACCTCATCGTCGGTAATCGATTCCGCAAGGAGGACGCGATGGCCAAGACACTCATGCACGCAGGCGACTGGCTCCTTGGGCTGATTCTGCCAAGAGAGGATGCGGGCGCCTGCGTCCCAGAGAACGGACAGGACTGCTGGTGCGACTGCCAGAGCCACTACCTCTACCGGTACAGCTGCCACGGGTCGTGCTACCACAACGGTTCCTGTAACTGCTAGGCCGGCCAGCCATAGCTACCAGGTCCGACCGGGGTGACCGCGCGCGGCGGTCACCCCGTGGCCCGACTAATGCCGGGCGGAATAACGCACAGGCCCTACCAGAAGGTCCGTGATGATTCAGATTCTCTTGGGTGCCGTCATCGTGCTTGGGCTGATGGCCTCGGCCAACCTGCTGGTAACGTTCGCCGTGATCCGGCGGATAGCTGCCATCGAAGGCGCGAACGGTGCGCCCAGGCCCGGCGTCCCGCTGGTGCCCGACGTGGGACGTGAGGTGGCCGACTTCGCCGCGGCGCTGTTGTCCGGCGGCGAGATCAGCCGCCGGGAGCTGGTCGGCCGCTCCGTGATCGCCATCTTCGTGTCGCCTGGCTGTTCGCCCTGCCGGGAGCTGATCGCATTGCTGAAATCAGGCCGCGGGCCGGTGGACGCTCCGCTGCTGATCTTCATCGCCGGGTCCGCTGACGACACCGTGGTGCTGGATACCGCGGCGGAACTGAGCTTCAGCACCTGGATTGGCGCCGCCGACCCAGCCGGTCCAGTGACGAAGGCCTTCGGCGTCCTGGGGTATCCGACGGTGCTGCGGGTCGACGACGGCGTCGTCACCGCGGCGGGCACCCGCCTGGACGCTGTCGAGAACCGGCAGACCGCCACAGCGGCCAGATGACAGCCCGCTCGCCGATGACCTCGAGCCGGCCGGTCTGCGCTGCGGTTGCCATCGGCTGGCAGGCGGCGGGACCTGCGTGGGCCGCGTCGCTTGGCCTGGCCGCGCTCGGCGGCGTGATGGCTCCGCTGTCAGCCTGGACTTCCATGCTGATCGTCGACTCGCTGAGCAAGCGGCCGGTGCAAGTAGCGACCGTGGTCATGCTCGCCGTGCTGGCGTCCTGCGCCGGTGCGGCCTCGATGGTGCTGGGATACCTGTCCTCGCTGGCCGGCGTAGCCGCGAACCGCAAGATCGAACTGGCAGTCACCGACCGGGTCTACGCCGCGGTCAACGGATTCAGCGGACTTGAGCGCGTCGAGAACCCCCGGTTTCATGATCGGCTGCTCAGGGCGGAGCAGGCGGCTCAGGAGGGCCCGCAGGGCTTGTCGTCGGTGATGCTGATCGTGGTGCGCGCGGTAGCGACCATCGCGGGATACGCTGGGGCGCTGATCTCGGTATGGCCGCCGATGATTCTGCTCTTGATCGGCGCCACCGTGCCGATGGTGCTCGCGCAGCGGGCGGCGGCTGCAGAGCAGGCGGCTGTGGCCGAGAGCACGACCCGGCTGTACCGGCATCGCATGATCTTCCGGGGCGTGCTGACCGACGCGCGCTCGGCTCAGGAAGTTCGCCTGCTCGGCCTGGGTGACTTGTTTCGGACCCGCATGATCGCCGCCATTCGCGAGGCAAGCGGGGCTGAGTACGCCTCGGTGCGCCGCACCGCCGTTTCGCAGAGCTGGCTGGCCGCGCTCAGCGGGCTTACCGTAGCCGCTGGCATGGCCGTTGTTGGCTATGAAACGGCTCGCGGGCGCGTTATGTTGGGCGATTTCGTGCTGTTCTTCGCGGCCATCCTTGGCGTTCAGGGCGTGATCAGCAGCCTCATGGTCCAGCTCACCAGGCTCGGCAGGTCCCTGCGCCTATTCCGGCACTATCTCGATCTGATGGACGAGCGCGATGAGATCGGCACAGGGACGCTCCCCGTCCCGCCGCTGCGAACCGGCATCGAACTGCGTGACGTGTGGTTTCGCTACGACGCCGATGGCGAGTGGGTGCTTCGCGGCGTGAGCCTTCAGATCGCGGCTGGCCAGGCAGTCGGGCTGGTCGGTCTGAACGGCGCGGGCAAGACGACGCTGGTCAAGCTGCTGTGCCGGTTCTACGACCCCGATCGCGGCCACATCCGCTGGGATGGCGTTGACATCCGCCGGTTCGACGTTGCCGAGTTGCGCCGCCGGATCGCGGTGACCTTTCAGGACTTCATGATCTACGATCTCTCCGCCGCGGAGAACATCGGCCTGGGCGAGCTTTCCCGGCTGGACGATCGGGATGCGATCAGGCGATCCGCCGACCTCGCGGGTATCGGCGGGACGCTGAGTGCCCTGCCCCGCGGCTACGACACGCTGCTCAGCCGGACCCTGTTCGACGGGGGCGGTGACCAGGTCGGCGCCAGGCTCTCCGGCGGCCAGAGCCAGCGACTGGCCCTGGCCCGCGCGCTGATGCGCGAAGACGCCGATCTGATGATTCTCGACGAGCCAAGTTCGGGACTGGACGCCGAGGCCGAGTACGAGATCCACCGCAGCCTCCAGGCGCGTCGGGGGAGGCGTACCTGCCTGCTGGTGTCTCATCGGCTCAGCGCGGTCCGGCAGGCGGACGTGATCGCCGTGCTCGGCGACGGACGGATTGCCGAACTGGGCACGCACGACGATCTGATGCTGGCCGGTGACGGCTATTCCAGGCTGTTCACGCTGCAGGCGAGCGGCTATCAAGATGACCGAGTCGCCGGCGGCCTGGTAGCTCCGTACCGATAGGAGGATCGACATGCCGTACGCGCAGGTCGCCGCGCGGGTCCTGCTTGGCGCCGTCTTCATCGTCGCCTTCGCCGGAAAGGCCGGCAGCTATTCGGCCTTCACCGCATTCGCGGATTCCCTGCCTGACCTGGGCTGGCTCACCCGCAGCGGCAGGAGAGCCCTGGCTGTTGCCATCCCGGCAAGCGAAGCTGCCGTGGTCGGCCTGCTGGCGGTGCCGGCCACCATAGCGTGGGGATTCACTGCCGGGCTGGTCTTGCTCTGCGGACTCACCTTCGGGGCAAGCTTCGCGATCATGAGCGGCCGGCGAGTTGAATGCCGGTGCTTCGGTTCGACGGCCAGGCCGATAGGTCCAGCCGAGCTGGGCAGGAACGCGATCCTGATCGTCATCGCGCTGGCTGGCCTGATGGCTCGGATCGGCTCCTGGCATGGCAGCGTCAGCGCGACCGGAATGACGCTTGCCTTCGGTCTCGGCTGGCTCGGCGCGCTGGTGATCGTCGGCTGGGACGAACTTGGCTACCTGATCGGCGCAACCCGGCTCGCGGCGGGCAGACCGTGACCGGCCCGTGGGCGGCGCTCGGCCTGACCCTCCTGGCGGTGGCGGTGCTATGGCCGGTGCGCACCTTGGTGACGCGTCGGTTTGTGCTGGTCACCGTGCGCGGAACGAGCATGGCTCCGACCTACGCAGATGGCGAGCGGGTCCTGGTCAGCCGGGGCAAGCCGTGCCGCGACGGGGACGTGGCCGTCTTCGGCATGCCCGAGGGCCAGCCCACCGACGAGCTGCGCTGGCTGGTGAAAAGGGTGGCCAGTGTGGCTGGTGATTGGGTACCGGCCGAATTGCGGGCAGCGGTAGGTAACGAGAGAGTTCCGCCGGGATTCCTGGTGGTTCGCGGCGACGCAGTCCGCAGCCTGGACTCCCGCCAGCTCGGACTCATCCCCCAGGCCAGCGTGCTCGGGGTCGTCATCTACCCGGTCCGGTCGGCGCCCATGACCCGTGCCTGCCGTGCCCGCTGACCGAATCCGGCGCGTGGCTGCTTGCCCCTGAACGCCTCAGATCGCGCGTGTTGGTGCTGCGTCACTCGCGGCAACCGGGCCGGCCTGCTTGACTTGGCAAGATCAGCTGCCCGCGGCGCAGGTGCGCGCCGGAGCGACTGGACACCGCGGCGGCAGCGCAGTGTGACCGGCTGCGCAGACTGGGAGGCGGCTTGGAGATCTGGCCGGGCCGGCCGTTCCCGCTCGGCGCCACCCCAAGCGGGACGGGAACCAACTTCGCCGTCGCGTCGGAGGCCGCCGACCAGGTGCTGCTGTGCTTGTTCGACGCCGATGGCGTCGAAACCCGTCTCGCGCTGCCGGACTCCGACGACGGCATCTGGCACGGGTTCGTGCCGGGGATCGGGGTCGGCCAGCGCTATGGCTACCGGGTCACCGGACCCTACAATCCTGCGCTGGGGCTGTGGTGCAATCCGGCCAAGCTGCTGCTCGACCCGTACGCCAGGGCCACATCCGGCCCGCTGGTGTGGGGCGAGAACCTGCTCGGCTACCTGCCTGGTGACCTGGACCGGCGCAGCGACCTTGACTCCGCGCCGTCCGTGCCGCGCTCACTGGTGGTCGATTCGTCGTTCGCGTGGGGTGATCAGCCCAGGCCGCAGACGCCGTACCGGGACACCATCATCTACGAACTGCACGTCAAGGGCTTCACCCAGGCTCGCAGCGACGTGCCCGCGGCCCTGCGCGGAACCTATGCCGGGCTGGCCCACCCGCCGGTCGTCGAGTACCTGGCCGGCCTCGGGGTCACCGCTGTCGAGCTGCTGCCGGTGCACCAGTTCCTCACCATTGGCGATCTGGCCGGCAGCGGGCTGAGCAACTACTGGGGTTACAACACGATCGGCTTCTTCGCTCCGCACGACGGCTACTCCGCAGCGGTCCGAGCCGGTCACCCGGGTGGCCAGGTGTGGGAGTTCCAGGCGATGGTCCAGGCGCTGCACCGGGCCGGGCTCGAGGTACTGGTCGACGTGGTGTTCAACCACACGGCGGAGGGTGACCAGTTCGGCCCCACGCTGTGCTTCCGTGGCCTGGACAACCCGGCGTACTACCGGCTCAGGCCGGATGATCCGCGCCGCTATGTGGACACCACCGGCACCGGCAACTCGGTCAACGCCGCCGATGTCACCTGCCTGCGCCTGATCATGGACTCGCTCCGCTACTGGGTGACCGAGATGCACGTGGATGGCTTCCGGTTCGACCTGGCCACGACGCTGGCACGAGAGCGGGGTGGCTTTGACCGGCTGGCCGCGTTCTTCGACATCGTCGCCCAGGATCCGGTCATCTCCCAGATCAAGCTCATCGCCGAGCCCTGGGACGTCGGACAGCCGGACAGCTACAGCGTGGGCCGCTTCCCCGCGCTGTGGAGCGAGTGGAATGGCCGCTACCGCGACACCGTCCGCGATTTCTGGCGCGGCCAGGCGATGACACTCCCTGATTTCGCCACTCGGATCGCCGGATCGGCTGACCTATACGGCACGGCCCGGCGCCGGCCCAGCGCCTCGATCAACTTCGTCACCGCCCACGACGGGTTCACGCTGCGCGATCTGGTCAGCTACAGCCGCAAGCACAACGAGGCCAACGGCGAGGACAACAGGGACGGGACTGACGACAACCGCTCATGGAACTGCGGTGCCGAGGGCCCGACCGACGATCCGGACATAGTCGCCCTGAGGGCCCGGCAGTCGCGTGCCCTGCTTGCCACGCTGCTGCTGTCCCGCGGAGTGCCCATGCTCCTGGGCGGCGACGAGCTCGGCCGCACGCAGGGGGGCAACAACAACGCCTACTGCCAGGACAATCCGACCTCGTGGGTCGACTGGGACAATGCCGATGCCGGCCTGACCGCGTTCACCCGCCGGATCATCGAGTTCCGCCGCGCGCACCCGGCGCTGCGGCGCGGCCGGTATCTCAGCGATCCCGGCTACGTCGTCTGGTTCACCCCCGAAGGACGCCCGATGACCCAGGCGGACTGGCAGTCACCTGGCTTGAAGTCGGTCGCGGTCTTCGTCGACGGGACCGTGGCGCCCGATCACGACGCACGCGGTCGGCCCATGCTCGACGACGACGTGCTCGTCCTGGTCAACGGATCGGCGCAGCCCGTCACCTTCACGATCCCCGACGCCGGGAAGGGGCGATCCTGGCGGGTCGAGATCGACAGCTTCGATCTCGGCGCCGACGTAAGCGCGCCCACTGACCCGGTCGACCAGGGCGACCTGAGCTGCCTGGTCGACGGGAGCGATCCGATCGCCGTGGGCCCACGCGCATTCGTCCTGCTGCTGGCCCTGCCCGGCGCGGCCAGCTGACTGCTGGCTGCTCAGAACGGGATGAAGGGCAAGCCGACGCTGGCTGGCTCGGTATGCACGGACGCGTTGGCCGGGGCCTCCTGCTCGACCGTCCTGGCCAGATCGCTCGCGTCGTCCTCGTTGTTGGCCCCGACGACCAGGAACCGCCAGCGACGGGTCACCGGGAGTCCCTGCCTGAGCAGGCGCTTGGCCAGTTGCACCGCGTCGCGATGCGACGCGAGCTCGACCCGAACCTGCCACTGGGCGAGTCCGGTGGCCAGTGCCTCACGAGTCTCCTCATCCTCAAGCCGGCGATGCTCTTCCTGCTGCTGCTCAGCCGTCTGCGGCAGGGCGACGCTGGCGTCCTCCCACTCCTCCTCAACCGGATGCCATCGGTGCAGTGCGTAGTCGGCACTGAGCTGATGCTGCGCCATGACCTCGCGCACCACCCGTTCTGCCTGCCTGGCGGCATCCTCCGCACCGGTGTACAAGAAGATCGTGGGTCCGTCCGCGCTCACCGTGACATGCTGACCGAGCTGACGGCGTACGTCTGCTTCCACCTGATGCTCGCGCAGCGAGTCAACCGCCCGACCTGCGTCCTGTTGATCGTGAAACGTAACCGTCACTCGCCAGTCGTCGTCTGCCACGGCGCGACTCTACCGGCCCGCTGGTGCGCCGCGTGCAGCGCCTGGTCCGCAGTCGGTTCGGCGTCCCCTGTGGATCAGCCGGGCAGCTTGCGGACCGCGTCCCCTGGCCGGACGGTTCCGGAGCTGACGATCCGGGCGTTCAGGCCACGAAGTCGCAGTTCGCGGCCGGCCCGGGAGTTGACGAACCGCAGCGCGTCCGCGCCGAATCGGTCAGCGAACTTGGCGCAGCCGAGGTGCGGCTGGTCGGTGACCTCGATGACCGCCGAACCCACCGCCAGCTTGGTGCCTGGTGGCAGGTTAGCGGGGCTCAGATCGAGATCGACGTAGAGCTGATCGCCGGCCAGCATCCGCCGATCAAGGTCCTGGGCGACGAGCAGGGCGGCGCGGGAGTTCATCACGGTCAGCTGCCGGTCGCGATGTGCCGACCCGTCGGCAGTGCTGGTGCTGCCGCGCACTAGCCAGTTGTCGCCGACCAGGCCCGCATCGACATCGAGCCGGCCCGCTGCGAGCACCTCACGCTCGCCGACCGCCGGCCGGCGCACGATCAGCTCGACCTGGCCTGTTTCCGACTGCGAGTCGCGGACGACGCTGAGGCCGGCTTCCAGCGCGGCAGTGCTGAGATGCTCCATGCTGAGATGATGTCGCCGCAGAAGCCCAGACGCGAATTGTTTGGGCGGCTGTCAGCGAGCACAGCGACGCTGCACCCGGCCGCTGGTGCTGCTTGGCCACAGCATGGGCTCCTTCGCAGTTCAGCAGTACCTCCTGCAGCACGGCGAGGAGGTGAGCGCTGCAGTGCTTACCGGCACGGGTTCGAGTGGAAGCATGGGTACTTACCTCAGTCGTTGTTGACGACAGGAGCGCGCATGGCTGCCCGGAGTTCACCTACGACCTTCCGAACACTCGACGGTCTCCACCTCGTCGGTACGTTGGTCGACCCGGACGGCCCGTCCGACCCGGCCATGGTCCTAGTCCACGGCGGCGGGGTTACTCGTGAGGAAGGCGGATTCTTCACAAGGCTGGCCGATGGGCTGGGCGAGGCCGGGGTCGCCAGCTTGCGCTACGACCTCCGCGGCCACGGGGAGAGCGAAGGCCGACAGGAAGAGAGCGTGCTGACTGCGCACCTCAATGACATCCGGGTTGCGTTGGCTCATCTCCGTCAGGCGACTGGAGCAACGCGGGTCAGCCTGCTCGGGGCCAGCTTCGGTGGCGGCCTCACTGCGTACTACGCGGCCAGGCGACCCGCCGAATTGGCGCGGCTGGTACTGCTCAACCCGCAGCTCAACTACAAGGCCCGGTATATAGACCAGAAACCGTACTGGTCGAACGATTACCTGGATGACGACGCTGCGCGCCGGCTGAGCGAAGACGGCTACATCAGCCACTCACCGACCGTCAAGCACGGCCGGGCCATGCTGAACGAGGTGTTCTGGATCAAGCCCTGGCAGGTGATCGAAGAGGTTGCCGCCCCGACGCTCATCGTCCATGGCACCAGAGACACGTTTGTTTCCATTGAGGGCTCACGTGAGGCGGCAGCGCGGTTCCGGGTCGAGCACAAGTTGGTGGAAATCGACGGCTCCCAGCACGGGTTCGCCGTCCACGACGACCCGCAGTACCTGAATCCGCAGACACAGGAATGGCAAGCCTTCGTTATCCGCACAGTGGTGGCCTGGATCACCGATGGCGTCGCGGGAGACTGAGGCCTAACCGCGGAGTGCGTCGTGTAGCTCACGTGGTCCAGGACGGCTGCGCCAAGGAGTCAGCACTTTCACAGTTCGAGCCAGCTCGCGCGTGGTGCGCTGTGAGTTGGTCGCGGTAGCAATGCGCCACGCCGTAAGTCCCTCCTGCGCAGCGTCGTCCGGTTCGCCGCTCAGTGCGCAAGCAAAAGCCCGCCTTGCTCGGAAGTAGCCCTCATCACGCCGGGAGAGTCCGCCGCGTGCAATCGCATCGTCGAAGAGGACGGCAGCCCGTCCTGGCTTTCCGGCCTCGATGTAGCAGCTTGCCGACCGCAGCAGCAGGGCGCCCGTGTTGAAATATGTACCGAACTGCGGCCGGTCGTCACCGTCGCCGCTGGCGAACAGCCGCTGCGCCTCGTCTAGTTTCCGCTCGATCACGTCTATAGACGCACCGAGCATGGCCAGGCCCCGCGCCTCTTGCTGGGTAACTTCAACTCGGACCTTGGCCGGAAGCTGCCACGGACCACATTGAGCTGCTTCGGCAAGCGTCGCCACCCGTTGCGCATCCCGTTCTTCGTAGGCCATCTGGGACTTCTTGAGCAGTACGTAGCCCTGCATGGCGGTGTCGTTGGCCGCCTGTGCCCATTCCATTGACCGCTCATACCAATAGGCCGCCGAGGGTGAGTCGCGCAAGTCCCGGTAGAGCCAGCCGGCGAATTCGGCGCCGTCCGCGCCCACTGCCAGCAGTGCCTGCCGCACATCAGGCTTGACATCGCCAATGTGCTGTTGGATCGCTCCCAAGATGCCCAGCACCAGGGGCAGGGCTTTAGCCGGCCCGAGCTTACCGTCGTCGGTCTTGCAGCGGCTGAGCTGACGACCGAAGTAGCCAACCACCGACCCGTCCAGGTACCTGCGGGCATCATTGAGCGCCGCGGCGACGTGCTCCAGCTCGTCCAGGCCGAGCGAAGTCAACGCATTCGGCGTGCGCAAGTTCAGCCGGTATGCGGTGCCGTTCCCGGCCTCGCCTGACTGGCAGCTCGCGCCTATCTCGCTGAGCAGGTCATCAAGGCCGTTTGCTCGCGCGGTTGCCGCATCGATCGGCAGCAGCACCGGACGGCCGTTCACGATGGCCGACAACGTCAATGTTGGAGCTAGGTCAGGCTGAGCTGCAGCAGAGGCGTGCGGCTGACCTGGCAGCGCGAACCAGAGCAAGTGGCTTGGGATGCCGAGAATCTGGGCGTAGCGGATGAGCTTGGTGAGTTCTTCGGGTGCCCGGCCGTTCTCGATCCGGCTCAGCTGTGCCTGGGTCATGCCCAGCCAGCTGCCGACCTGCTCTTGCGACAGCGGCCTCCCGTGGTACGGGTGGACGCGGTAGGCATAGATCACGCGGCCTATGTGCCAGGTGGCGAGCGCGTCGCGAATCTGGTCGGTGTCCCAGAACTCACCAGGTACGGCTGGCGAGCTTAAGAGCGCGTCCCGAGCAGCGTGGTTGCAGGCGGTGCACCGGGCGTCGCGGTTATCACGCGCCAGTCGGCCACCGCAACGGGCGCAGTACCGCGGTGCTTGCGTCATCGACATCAGGGGAGCTCCGGCTGCTCGTCAAGGGCGCGCCCGCCCCTTCTGCCTGGAGTCTAACGACGCTACTGCCCCAGCGTAACGGCCCGTATACATCTCATGCATGGTGCGTATGCGTGCCCGCTGTGGTCTTTGGCGCTGCCTCCCATTGAGTCTGGATCAGGCACCTTTACGCCAGTCGAGATCAAAGGAGGGATCGACATGAGCGCGCTGCATGATGACCGCGTCCCAGCCGAACCGTGGCGACTCTTGGCGACTGCTCGTGCGGCGCTCGACCTGCACACCAACAACAACGGCGAGTGCGCTGTCCGCCATACGGACTTTCCCTGTGAGCGTGCCTCCCGAGCCGACCTCGCGCTCAGCGCCTTCTAAAGGTGAACCCCGATGAGCGGCAGCACGAACGCACTCACGCTGGGGCTTTCCGTCGGCACTGCTCGCACTGCTGGCTGTGGAACCCGCACGGCTGTGAGACGAGGTGTCCGCCAACATTCCCAAGCTATTGCCCCGATGCTGGCGCTGCCTTCCTATCGCCGAGAAACAGATATGGCAGATAACTGGCCGCTGCACAGCTACCTGGAACTCGGCGCCTTCCCCGGTGCGGTGCCGTGTGCCCGGCTGCATTCACGTCAATTGCTCTGGGAGTGGGGACTGACAGACTTTAGCGACACCATCGAACTGCTTGTTTCGGAGCTGGTCACCAATGCGGTCGCCGCATCTCAGGCCATGAAGCCAATAGCTCCGGTGCGGATGTGGCTGCTATCCGACAAAGCACGGGTCGTAATCCTCGTGTGGGATACCAATCCCCACCCGCCGGTCCGCAGAGAAGTCACCGAAGAGGCCGAAAGGGGGCGGGGCCTGCTCTTGGTCGAGGCACTAAGCGACAAGTGGAGCTGGTATGTCCCTGAGGGACTCGGCGGGAAACTCGTCTGGTGCGAGATTCCCGCCGGCTCTGCACCAGAAATGCATCGTTATGAGGGAAGCCGTTAGATGAACGGAGTCGCCATGTTGGACGACGCCATCGCGGTCATCGGCCCACCGGCCGTAGGCAAGACGGCACTGACCTTGCTGCTCGGCCAATTGCCTGGGAGGCAGGTATTTCGTCTGCGGGAGTACGTACCGGAAACGATCCTGGCCGCGACCGCCACGAGCGCCGAGCAACTCGGCTGGATCGATGATCTCACGGTCACGATGGCGCTCCGTGCCTATCTCGATTCTGTCGTTACCGATTGCACCGTGCACACGGTGCTCCTCGATAACTTCCCTGGGTCCGCTCAGCAGGTCCGGCTTTTCCTCTCGATCATACGCAAGCTGGCTCCGACGTGCGCCATACATCCGGTGGAACTTGTCGCCGATCCGGCCACGCTTAATCGCCGGACACGTGAGCGGCGCGTCTGCCACCAGTGCGAGCGCGACCCGATTCACGACCCACGCCTGCCGGCCGTGGCGAATCCGGCCAATCGGCAGCGATGTGCTCGCTGCAATAACGTCCTTCACCCCCGGCGCGGCGACGCTCCCCGGATTTTCGCCGCGCGGATGGAGCGGTACAGGCAATCCGCGGACGGCATCCGGGAAGCATTCGCAAGCGCTGGAGTTCCTGTCCTGCAACTGGAGAGCAGCGGCCCGCCTGAACAGATTGCCAATGAACTCATTACCCTACTAAAACAATAGGAGCACACCAGTATGACCACTGTCTCCCTGCCCACGCCTCGCCTGCATGGGGGAAGTGATGGCTACGGCCACGCCCGCATGCCCCGCGGTGCGACCATGCCAGAGCCCGAGCGCATCGACCGCGTGGCCTACGGCCGGTTCCGCAATGTCTACCTCTACATCACTGAAGCCTGCCAGCTCCGCTGCGAGCACTGCTACATGGGTGAACGCTTGGATAGGGCACTCAAGATGCCATTGCCGCGCATCATCGAGACGCTGGCCACCTGGCGGCGATTGGGCGGCAGCAAGCTCACCATCCTCGGCGGCGAGCCGAGCTTGCACCCGGACTATTGCGCGGCGATCCGGGCGGCCGGTCAACTCGGCTACGAGCACGTCATCACTACCACCAACGCTCAAGCGCCGGCGCTGCGCAAATTCCGTACCCTCGAACCTTCTGATTTCGCGTATGTACAGGTCAGCCTGGACGGCGGCAGCGTGGCCTCACATGACGCCATCCGGGGCGCAGGAACCTTCGATATGACGCTCGCGACGACGGATGAGCTGACCCAGCGCGGATTCGACACCCGGATCATCTGCACGGTTACTCAAGCCAACAAGAGCGACGTGCTGAACCTGCTGGACATCGCTGACGAGCTGGACGTTTCGCTCGTCAAGTTCCACGTCTTCTCGACGATAGGCGTCGGCCACGGCAACCCCGACCTGGCGATGACACCTCCCGAATGGGTCGAGTTCTGCGATCACCTGAACCAGGTCGCACCGAAGTACCAGACGCACGTCTGGTACCAGCCGACGTACGCCCGCCGAGACCAGATGGAGCGCTACCAGGCTGAGGGCTACCAAGGCTGCATCGGACGGACGCTCGACCGCATCTCGATCTTTCCGGACGGGCGATGCTACGTCTGTTCCTACCTCTTCGACACCGAGCTGTACTTCGCCCACATGGACGGCGACCAGGTGCGGCTCAACCACGGAGAAAACGAGTTCGACCTGTTTACCCGTCCCCTCGTCAAGAGCGCCTGCGGTGGGTGCAAAGCGTCCGCCTGCCTCGGCGGCTGCCCGGCCGAGGAAATCGTGATGGGCGGAAGCTCGTGCGCGGCCTACGACGACATCGTGCCCGTCTGCCGGCTCTGGAAGTCCAGCGCCAAGCCCGAAGAGTAAGGAAAGCCAGTGGAAGCAATTATCGAGCCGCTTCGCTCACTCGACTGGGACGACATCGACGCCGTAGAGCATGCCTCCCGGAAGGCTCTGAACGCCATCCTGGAAGATCCGCGAGCCATCCGGAAAACACTGCTCGCACTTCCCGAGCGGCCTGGGCTGCTACGACTGTGCGAGCACTACGACATCCTCGACAAGATCGTCTTGCACAATGACGAGTCAGGCCTTCGCCTGCGGCTGCATATCTTCCTGCCCGGCTACTTCGACCGGCCGCACAACCACCGCTGGTCCTACGCCAGCCGGATCTTGCGGGGTGAATACCGGCACTACCTGTTCGGTGATGCCGAGCTGGACACCGAGGTTGATCCGGCGTCGCTCCGGGTGCTTCAAGTGCGCCAGGAACACCTCGGCAACGCCTATGCCCTGCATCACGCGATGGTCCACGCCGTGGTGGCCGAGCCCCTGACGGTCTCGCTGGTACTCCGCGGCCCGGCCGTCAAAGACCGCTTCCTGGTCATGGATCGCAAGACCGGCCAGAGCTGGTGGCAGTACGGCGCCGCTCAAGAAAGCACCGATAGCGCCGCCGCGAAGCACATGAGCCTCGAACGCCTCGCGGAGCTGACGAGCTGGCTGCGGGACTGGGACCTGTTCTAAATAAACCATGGGATGGCAGCCCACCACTCGTAAAAGGAACTAGAGAAAGGACCTCCCGCCGGTTGCCGTCCGATATCCGCACCTGATTTCTTCACCAAATTCAGTGTCGTGCGCAGCTCTGTCACGCCCTGATTCTACTCAACTCCATACCTCTTCGACTCATCGATAAACCTATCTATAGGAGAACAAGCATGACGAACGCGCCCACCGCGCACACGGCGCCTAGTGTGCCGGCCCCCGCTGCCCGGCTCGAACCAGATGCGATCGGTGTGACTCAGGATACCGTGATCGGCATGGCTTCTTCGGCTCCGGCCGGGACCATGGCTGCGACCCTGGCCTCACTGGCCGCAGCTACCGCCTACGGAGCTGGGCCGATCATCATCCTGACGGCTATTCCGATGCTGATCATTGCCAATGCCTATCGGCGGCTCAATATGTGGAATGCCAACTGCGGGGCATCCTTCGAATGGGTCGGCAGAGCCATCAATCCGTACTTGGGCTTCCTGACCGGCTGGCTGATGGTCGCCGGTTATGTCATCGGCACTGTGGCCGAGGTGGTCGTACTCGGACCTTCTGTTCTCGCGGTCTTTGGCGCCAGCCCTACCGGTCCGTGGGCGTCGGTAGAGATCGACACGGGCGTGTGCGTGGTCATGCTCATCATTGCCGTGGTCGGCATCCGCATCACCGCTCGGACGCAGATCAGCATGGCCCTAATCGAGTACGTAATCCTGATCGGCTTCTCGATCGTCGGACTACTGGCGGTCCTTGGGCACCATCCCGGCACGTTCCATATCTCCAGCAGGTGGTGGAGTCTGACCGGGATCGGCGGCAATGGCAGCGTCGTAGGCGGGTTGCTCATTGCGGTATATGTGTATAGCGCCTGGGATGGCACGGTCTATGTCAATGAGGAAGTCAAGCATCGGCGGATTAATCCTGGTAGAGCGGCTATTTGGGCAGTCGCTCTATTGACTATCCTGTACACCCTAGCCCAAGTCGGCTTGCAGGGAGTTGTCTCACCAGCTCGGCTGCAAGCCAATGCTTCTACAGCCTTGGTGTATGTCGCTCAGGCTTTGGGCGGCAGCGGTTGGGCCAAGGTGATGGCTCTTTCTGTCGCTCTGTCCGTGATTGCCGCTACCGGCACCGGCATCGTCTTGACTGCCAGGATTGTGTATGGCATGGCCAGTCACCGAACGCTGCCCGACTTCCTGAGCAGCGTATCTCGCAGGTTCTCCACACCAGTGGCAGCCAGCGTTACCGCGGGAATACTTGTCGTCGCATTGACCTGGGTCTACATGCTGGCCACCTCAGTCAAGGCCGTCTTCGCTGACGTCGTTGCCGTCGCGGGGTTGTTGTTTGCGGCTTTCTACATCATGACGGCACTAGCCACGGTGGTGTACTACCGACGTCGGATCTTCGCCAGCTCCTGGGACCTGGTAGTCCTCGGCATCTTGCCGCTGGGTGCAGCCGCCTTCCTGGGCTGGATTCTGGTGCAGTCACTTGAGACCGCACCTCCAGGTCAGATCTGGTCGGTGGTAGCCATCGTCGTGGTCGGGCTGGTCATGATGGTGGTGGCGCGGCTCTGGCTTAGATCGGCGTTCTTTCAGATTCCGAGGGAGAAGTGGACGGCCAAGCATTAAGCGGAACCTCGGCCGCATGGAGTTTATATCACCCCGGTTGGCTACTCATTGCGATCTGCGCTAAGCCGGCGGAACGCTGATCCGCCGGCGTGAGCCGATGAACGCACGCAGCTGACCCAAGCCAGGCATCAGCTCGTGGTGAGCCCGCTCGCAGCGCAGTGCACCGCTGGCGCAACCGAGGCTCAGGCTTTCGGCCATCGGCCAGTCGTGCAGCAGGCCGTAGATCAGGCCACCGGAGAAGGCGGCACCGGCGCAGTGGGTGTGTCGGACGTTCGCTCGAAAGGCAGGGACACATAGATGCTGTGTCTCGCTGAGCGCGGTGACGCCAGATGCGCCTGCTGTGACTACCGCCCACTGGGCATTGGTGGCGGATCGCAGTGTCGCGGCGAGCTGTCGGGCGTCTCGGTGAGCATCGTCATCGACATTAGTCTGTACCACTAGCCTCGGGTGGCCGCATACCTCAGCGGCCACCGTATCCGAGAACGCTGAGCCGCCCAAGTTGAGCAACAGCGGGACACCGGCTGCCCGCGCCGCCTGAACTGCACGGATAGCCGGTGTCTCGATGAGCTGGTAGCAGTCGATGTAGACGAACGAGGCACACCCGATCGATGAGAGATCGAGCGAGGCCAGGGAATCGGCTACACCAGGCAAAAACGGGAACCACGTGCGGCTGCCTTCGTTGTCGGCCACAACCACGATCTGCGGTGTAACCGCCTTGGCCGTCGCCTTCGCCGTGGTCGTGATGCCGTGGCGCTGCAACCAGGCATGGACTTCGGCACCGCTAGTGTCATCGCCGACATCATTGGCCAGCAGCACCGCGGGCACGTCGAGCGCCACTAACACCGCCGCGGTCATGGGAGCGTCGGCGGCGATCGAGTTCTCGATGGTGAGCACCTCAGCGCCATGGTTGGCCTGCGGAAAGCGAGGCACTTTCCAGAGCGCTGCATGAGCCAGGTAGCTGACGCAGACGACCGGATTGGGCTGGGCGGACATCTACCAGCCGTAGAGGGAGAGTGGCTGGCCAGCAGCGATGTGTCTCAGAGCCACGCGGCAGTAGGCGATTAGATGGTTCGGAAGTGCGCCGAGCGGGAACCAGCGGAGTTCGCTGCACTTCTCGGGTTCGCGGTTCTCTGGCGGCCCGTCCCACTCGCGCACGGCGAAGAAGAAGGCCACCCGGCCGCCGTTGGATGAGTTGTGCATGACGTGCATGAACTCAATGTGCTCTGGTGCGATGGTGACCCCGACTTCCTCCTTGGCCTCGCGGATGAGAGCTTGGACTACGGACTCACCTGCTTCCAGATGGCCGGCCGGCAGGTGGTAGGCGCCGTCCTCGAATCCGGTGTTCTGGCGACGGCCAAAGAGGACCTGGTTGTCAGCGTCGATGAGCAGCAGATGCACGTCGCCAGTGACCTTGTGACGCCGGGCATCTGAGCCGTGGGTAGTAGTTGATATTCCTGCCATGAATAATCGGATCCCTTGATTGATTTCGATAAAGGGCGGTTTCCGGGCGCCGGGCGGTCGCCATTGTTAGTATAGCGCTATTAGCGACTAGGCGATATACATGAGATGTATGACCGCTCGAAGGGGCATCCGTTGGGCACCGTGAGCCTGCTCGTTGTACCTCACCACGCATCGTCAGCGCCATAATAGTACGCAATATCCACTTCATAGTCTGCCCGTTCGTCAAGCATAACGTGCAGGCCGGTGCCGACAGTGTCAAGGACGCGAGCAACGCTTTCCATCACTTCGTGGAAACGGCGTATGTGTATACGTCCAGTTTGGCGAGGGTATCGGACCCGTCTTTCAGAATTGGATAGCGAAAGTGCTCAGAAGTCGGATGTCGCCTGACGCGGACTGCGGACCGAGATGCGGGTCGGCTTACCGGCCCAGATAAGCGCGCTTCAGATCGTCGCTGCGCAGCAGCTCAGCCGCGGGTCCTTCGAGCACGATCTCCCCGGTCGACAGGACATAGCCGCGGTCGGCGATCGACAGCGCCATCGTCGCGTTCTGCT
>Ga0209517_10002770_pt1 | contig 24386 bp, 13 predicted proteins | sample PeaSoiMetSII2010_FD_187695 | JGI IMG/M metagenome (GOLD analysis project Ga0209517, IMG submission 187695) | Peat soil microbial communities from Weissenstadt, Germany - SII-2010 (SPAdes) (version 2) | ecosystem: Environmental > Terrestrial > Soil > Wetlands > Peat | place: Germany... | reverse complement strand
AACCAGCGCCGTCGTGTCGAGCGGGCGCGCTTTGCCTTCCCGCCGGAGGTGCCCCGCCGCGAGTTTCTTCAGCTCGTCGTAAACCAGCGGAATCACGATGTTTAGAGCTTGCTGATCGCCAGCGTGGACGCGCTGAAGCAACTCCGTGATCTGCATGGGCTTCTTGCCATAATACTGCACGGCAGGCGGGATCGACACGTTCCCCTCGATGTGGTACACACTTCTATTCTACCTGCGACAAAAGGGAGCAAATTTGGCTTTTTATTTATCGGAGCGACGAAAAGAGCCAGCGACACCCCCTCGTTTTCATGGCGCAGGTTTTGCCGAAAGCTCACGATATACCGGGTTTCCTTCCATTGGGGTGGCCCGGCCCCGGGGAGTGGATTCCAAAGCCCACTTTCGTGGCATGACCCCTCGCCTTCAGACGACGGCCTTCAGCGCGTAAGCGCCGGATGAACTTCGGGGATGGCGGAACACGGCGGGGCTCGCACTTCGATCCCCGCCAAGGAACGCTCGCCGGTCTCGCGATCATGCTAGGATCGCCAACATGAGACGCCTTGGTATCTTATTCGCCACGTGCACGTTCTTGTGCGCCCAAATTCAAACGGGCCCGCCCTTGCCTTATCGCGTCGTGGAAGGTTGGCCCCAACTTCCGGCAGGATGGAACTTTGGCGAAGTCGCGGCTGTGGACGTCGACACAAACGACAACGTATGGGTCTTCAGCGACGGGCCACATCCGGTGATGCAATTCGACAAGTCCGGCACGTTTCTGCGCGCATGGCCGGAATTTCTTGGCAAGAAGCCACATGGCTTGCGCGTAGGCCCGGATGGAAATATCTGGACGGTTGACCTGGAGGCCCACCGCGTCATGAAGTGGACGCCGGAAGGCCGGCTGCTCATGAACCTCGGCACGGGCGCGCCCGCTGCCGATAACAATGCGAAATACTCGTTCAATCGCCCCGCGACTCTCAACTTCGGGCCAAACGGTGATTTTTTTGTCGCCGATGGCTACGGAAACTCGCGCGTGGTTCACTACAGCAGAGATGGCGAATACTTGGGCCAGTGGGGCACCAAAGGGTCCGGCGAAGGCGAATTTAATCTGGTGCACGATGTTGCCATTGACAGCAGGGGCCGCTTGTATGTGACCGACCGCGTCAACAAGCGCGTGCAGATCTTCGATCAGCAAGGCAAATTTCTAGGCAAGTGGACGGATCTCGGTGTGCCGCAGGGGCTTTACTACGTGAAGAGCGAAGACGTTCTATACATGTGCGACGGCAATAATTCACGCATTATCAAGGTGGATTTGGACGGCAAGATTTTGGGTGTGTTGGGTTCATTCGGCAAGATTCCCGGCAAGATTGATATCCCACATTACATCGCCGTGGACAGCACGGGGGCCATCTATGCGGCGGACTTCCGCAACTGGCGCATCGACAAGTTTGTGAAAGAATAACGGCCATCGCCGGCTCTGGGAAGTTGGCCTATACCGGATTCCTCCCGTAAAACAGGTGCAGAGAGATACTCTACTTCATATCCGGCGAGACCTCTTCCACCGTCCCGAACTTCTTCAACACATCGCCGATCTTCGTCATATCGCCAACCGCGATGATCTGCACATTATCCAGCGGCACATACTTCTTCGCCACGCGCTCGACATCTTGAGCGGTCACGGCATTCACTTTCTGCGTGTAGGTATCCCAGTAGTCTTCCGGCAACCCGTACTCCCGCTGCTCCAACCAGCGGGAAAGCACGGAATCCGGGGCTTCCAGCCCGAGCACGAAGCTGGCGACGATCGCGCTCTTGGCATCCGCCAGCTCATCGTCCGGGACGGCCCGATCCCGGATGTCGCCGAACTGCTTCAGCAGCTCCGCCAGGGCCGGCTCGGTCACCTCAGTGCGCACCGAGGTCGAAGCCGTGAAATGGTTCAGGTACCTGGTGGCGCTGAACCCCGATCCGACTCCGTACGTGTAACCCTTCTGCTCGCGAATGATGCGGAACAGACGCGACGAGGGCCCCGAACCGAGGACACGGTTCATGACCTGCACATCGATATAGTCCGGGCTCATCCGGTCGATGGCGTGGTTGGCCGCCACGAGGTACGTTTGCACCGAGTTCGGCCGGGAGATCAGGTACACCTTCTTAGCGCCGATCTGCTCGGGAAATGGCATGGTGACATGCGCGACCGGCCCGCCCTTCCACGTGCCCAGTGACTTGTCAAGCTTGGCCGCCGCGTCCTTTGGTGTGATGTCCCCCGCGACGCCCGCCCATTCGCCCGAAGGCACGTAGTGGTTCTTGTAATTCTCGACGATGCTGTCGCGAGTGATCTTGTCCAATGCTTCCAGCGTGGGACGCGTGTAACGGCGTGGGTCGCCAGGATAGAGCACCTTCATCATCAGGTCGTTGGCGAGGATTCCTGGTTGCGCCTTGGCCTGTTCGATGCTGGCTCGCTGGCGGGTCTTCCATTTGTCGAGCTCATCCTGTGGGAAAGTGGGATTGAGCAAGACGTCCGCCAGCACCGCGAGAGCAGCGTCGAAGTTCTCGGTCATTGAGCTAAGGAAGACGGTCGCCTCACCCTCGCCGGATCCGATCGATAGCGAAGCGCCCAGGTCGGCGAGCGAGTCGGCGATGTCCTTCGACGAACGGGTTTTCGTCCCGAGCCGGATCAGCGCTGCGGTAGCGTCGGAGACGCCGGGCAGACCGGCGGGATCGCGCAGGTCCCCGGAGGGCATCGTCATCCGCAACGTGATGACCGGCACGCGGTGGCTCTCGACCACCAAAAGTTTCATGCCGTTGGAGAGCTGACGTTCCACCGGCCGCGGCAGCTTCACCTTCAGCACCTCGCTCGAAATCGGAGCGCGGTTGAGCCGGACGACGCCAGCAAGGGATTGCTGCGGCTGTCCTTGCGGCATCTGCGCCAACGCCGCGGCAACCAGGATAACGGAGAGAGCGAATGGTCTTCTCATGGTTGGGTCCTCCTCAATTCTGCTTGGAAGCCGGCGGCTTGGGCATCGGCATCGCGGCCGGGACGGTTATCACGGTCACGCGGTTGGCGGTTCGAAGCCAGGTCTTGGCAGCCTGCTGGACATCTTGCGCCGTTACAGCCAACCGCTTTTCGTAATCGGTGTTGATCCGGCCGGGGTCGTTATACAGAGCCGCGTCGTCGGCCAGGGTGATGGCGGTGGAAAGGGCGCTCTGCCGCGGACCGAGAGCGCCGCGGCGAATGCCGGTGCGCGCGCGCTGCAACTCTTTGTCGGTGACGGGCTCCGAAATCAGGCGGGAGATCTCCTCGGAAATGAGCGCCTCCACGTCCTCGGGAGTCTTGCCCGGCCGGACCATGGCCGTGATCTGGAACTTCGAGGGACCGGCGCGCCCATTCACTCCGGCGAACAGCGTGGTCGCCACCTCTTTCTCCTTCACCAACTTCTGGTACAGCCTGGAGCTTTCCCCGCCTCCCAGAATCGAACCGGCCACGGACAGCGCCCGCCCGTCCGGGCTGTTCGATTCAGGGATCCGGTACGCAATATCGATTCGCGGCACGCGAGCCAGCTTGTCATCGATCTTCACGCGCCGTTCCTCCTTCCTCTCCGGCTCGGCGAGATCCACCGGCGTCGGCGCGGTTTGGCGTGGAACGGGGCCAAAGTACTTCCTTACTTTCGCGAGGGTATCTTTCGTGTTGAGATCGCCGGCCAGCGCCAGCACGGCATTATTCGGCGCGTAGTACGTCTTAAAGAACTGCTGCACGTCATCCACGGAAGCGGCATCCAGGTCCACCATCGAGCCGATGACCGAGTGCTTGTAAGCGAAGTTGTCGTAAACCAGCTCGTCCATCTTCTCGAACGATTGCCCGTACGGCTGGTTATCGACGCCGAGGCGGCGCTCCTCTTTGACGGCCTGCCGCTGGTTATCCAGGCTCTCCTGAGTCACCTTCAGCGCCCGCATGCGGTCCGCCTCCAGGAACAGCGCCAAGTCCAGTTGATTCTTAGGCATGATCTCGAAGTACAAGGTGCGGTCGTTATTGGTGGTGCCATTCATGCTGCCGCCGTTAGTAAAGATCAGGTAGAAATGTTCGCCCGGGCCCACATTTTCAGAGCCCTTGAACATCATGTGCTCGAACAGGTGCGCGAAGCCTGTACGGCCCTGCCGCTCGTCGCGGGAGCCGACCTTATAACTCAGCGCGATGCCGAACACAGGGGCATAGTGGTCCTCCGAGATGATCACCCGGAGACCGTTGTCAAGCGTGGTGTCGGTAAATTTGACTGGTGGTATTTTCGAAGGGGGAAGTTGGCCGAATACCAACCCTGTGAACGCGATGAGTGCGAGGATCGGTTTCAAGAGACCTCCTTGTCGCGTTATCCAGTATACGCCTGTGTACCTCGATCGGCCACGCGAAAGCCGCCGCCCTGTCGATCACCTGACGGTCCGATCCGCCCGATCCTGTTGTGCCGCAGGAAGTTGATGCAAGCCGGAGCCGCTACTCCCGAGGCTGGGGCGGCAACGACCGCGGCGGCTGGAGTGAATCGATGATCCAGGCAATCGACTACCAGACCGGCAAGGTGAAGTGGAGCCATAAGTGGGAAGACGGTGGCCGTTCCGGCCTGTTGTCCACGGCCGGCAAACTCCTCTTCGCCGGCGACGGGTCCGGCAACCTGGTGGCGCTTGACGCCGCCAACGGCAACCCGCTCTGGCATGCGAATCTCGGCAGCTCCGTCACCAACGGCCCGATCACTTACGAGCTCGACGGGACGCAGTATCTGGTGGTGGCCGCCGGAGACACTCTGTTCGGCTTCGCGATGCTCCGGTAGCCCGGTAGAGCCGCCTGTTCCGTCATCTTCGAGATCGCAGGAAGCCCGGTTTTTTCATCCCTCAGTTGACCCTGCCCAAATACTTGTCGAGCCAGGCGAGCACCTCGCGCACCATGTCGGCCCGCTGCTCCGAAACATCGTGTGAGGTGTCGAGAGTCACCACCTTCTTGTCGGCCGCCGGCGCTCCGAGCATGCGAACCAGCGCATCCTTGCCCAGGAAAATCCAGTCGAACTTCCCGGCGATCAACAGCGTCGGCGCCTTCAGGCGCGGCGCGAAATCGGCCTGGTCCGTACCAGGTAACATTTTCTCGACGAAGAACCCTCCGTCCAGGAAAATCGCGGTTTTCACCCGGTCTTCCACGGCTGCAAAGATCACCCCCAATGCCGCGCCCATGCTCACGCCCATATAGCCAATCCGGTTCTTGTCGATATCCGCGCGAGTCTCCAGGTAATCGATCGACCGCCCCAGATCCTTCGACTCCTGGATCAAGATCTCTTTACCGGCCGCTGTTGATCCGCCGCTGCCGATCGCATTGTCCGGGCCCGGCCGTTCGTAGGTGCCTTTATAAACCGGATACAAAACCGCGCGCCCGCTCTTAATCACATAGTCGATGAGGTTCATGTCTCCGAGTGTCTTGCTCGACGGGATGTCCAGCACCCTCGCGCTGGGAAAGAAGACCACCGTTTGGTACGGCGGCCGGACCTTGGCGGGCAGGAACAGATACGCCGCCATCCGCTCCTTTCCGTAGGCTGCATCGAACGTGACCCCTTCTTTGCGCCAGTCAGTCGAATCCTGCGCGAGGGGTTCGGGTTTCACATTCAGGGGCGTGGGATCGTACTGATACATGGTCTTGTAGATACGGAAGACCTCGTCCGACGCGGGCTTGGCCTTCGAAAAGTCCCGAATCGTCTGGCGCACTTCGGCCGTAGCTCCAGCAGGTAATGCGGCCGTATTCTTGACGCAGCGAAAGCCGTTGTCCGCGGTGCGATTGAATGGCGGAAGGTTCCCAGGCTCGAAATAATCGGCACTCGACGTCTTCCACGTTCCACCCAGAATGTAACGGGAATTCCAGCCGGCTTCATTCCGGCACCACTCCGCCACATTGCCCGCCATGTCGTAGGTGCCCCATGGTCCCAGACCCAGGTACTTGCCCACGGGCGCCAGAGCGGAAAGCGAATAATTACTCTGCTGGATGATGTATTTGGCGATGGAGCTCGGAGCCGCCAGATACCACTGCGCGATCACCGGCAAGCTCTTACCGGCGAATTCCGCGTAAGCCGCGGCCTCATACCAACTGACTCCGCCCACCGGATAGTCCTCTTGTCCGGCCGGAAAGTGGCCCGCCTCCCACGCGGATGGCCCTGGCCGGCCGGTAGAATCCCGAAACAGATCCATCGCCTGTTCCCAGCTCAGTTCCTTCTCGTCGCGAATGAACTTCTCCTTCCAGTACTCGCGCTTCTGGTAGCCGCCTTGGTCGACAAATTCCTGATACTGCCGGTTGGTCACTTCGTACCGATCGATGTAGAACTTAGGAAGATCATATGGTCCGAGTTCTCCGATGGACCAGACAAGAGCCCAAGCCTGGGTTGCGGGCACTAAAACCATTCCCTTCGGAGCCGTGCCGGTAAGTTCCAGCGGGAAGTTGAATTCACGCACCGGATGCATTAACTCGGTGATCGGAGCCCCGGAATACTCTTCCATACCGGCTTTCGAAACTCTCCAGCGCAGATAGCCGGCTGGGATCTTGATGTTCTCCAGGGGGGTTGTCCCCAGCGCGAACCACCGATCGCCGGGAGACAGGTAGTCCTTGATTTCCACGGACGCCCCGGGCGGCGACGATTTCACCGACACCACGTGCGTAAGGTCTTCCGCGATCTGCGCAAGTTGGGGGTCGCCGGGCAGGTACTTCTCGGCCTTCTGCATCAGAACGTATGCCGCAACGGGCTTATTCTCGCCCTTGAGCCTGGAGATCTCCGGAATCGCCTGCTCGCGCGCCCAGTGGCGTTTCTCAGACCGCTGATAGAGCCAGCCGGAGACTCCGGCCACCAGCAGGATCAGGACCAGCGCAGGAATGGCATACACGGCCCGCAAGGCAGCGGGCTTGCGGGTGGAGGGATCCAGGGCGGTAAGAGCCGTAGATAAATCACGGACCATATCCGCGGCGGATTGATACCGCTTAGCCGGGTCCTTTTCCAGCGCCCGCGAAACCACCAGGTCAACTTCCGCAGGCAGGTCCGGCCTCGCCGCGCGCAACCGCGGCGGGGCGTCGTGCACGATGGCACGCATGATCTGCAGGTGCCCGTCGCCGGAAAATGGAGGCCTGCCCGCCAGCATCTCGTAAAGAACCGCTCCCAGGCTCCACAGGTCGGTGCGGTAATCGAGGGTCTTTCCGGATGCCTGCTCGGGAGACATGTAGAGCGGGGTCCCTTTGGTGGTGCCATCGAAGGTTGCGGTGGCTTCGCTGGATTTCGCCAGGCCGAAGTCAATGATGCGAGCGACGCCGTCCTTGGCCACGATGACGTTGCTCGGCTTGATGTCGCGATGAAAAATGCCGCGTTCGTGGGCCTTGGCCAGGCCCGATGCAATCTGCCGGGCGATTTGCAGAGCTTCGGCAACCGGCATCCCGGCGCCCGTCTGGTCCGGCCCGATCCTGTCTTGGAGTGTTGCGCCCTCGTGGAACGCCATGGCGATGAACAGGTCGCCGTCCGGAGTTTCGCCGATTTCATGGATCACGACGATGTTGGCGTGATCCAAGGTCGACGCGGCGCGGGCCTCTTCGGTGAGGCGGCGCTTCAGCTCATCGTTATGGCGCAGATGCGGCGGCAGGAATTTCAGGGCGACCAGCCGATCGAGCTTCGTGTCGAGCGCTTTGTACACGACTCCCATGCCGCCGGCGCCGAGCATTTCCAGGATCTTGTAGTGGGAAACCGTCTGGCCGGCCAAACCCGACCGAGAGATGGCCCGCGCGGCCACTCCGATCGCCGGGCTCTCCAGGAAACTTCCCGCCTCCTGCGCGGAGGCCACGAGCGACCAGACTTCCCGCTCCAGTGCCTCGTCGCCCGCGCACGCCTGCCGTAAAAACTCCGCGCGCCCGGCGGGCGGACGCTCCAACGCAGCCTGCAGCAGGCTATCGACTTGTTTCCACCGTTCGGAATCCATCGCCTGTCCCTCCGCTCAGTTCGCGGTAGAGCCAGGCCTTGGCGGTGCTCCAATCGCGCATCACGGTGATGGGCGAGACTTTGAGCACCTCGGCCGTTTCTTCCACGCTGAGTCCGCCAAAGAAGCGCATTTCGACCACCTGCACTTTGCGCGGATCGTGCCGCGCCAGCGCGTTCATGGCGTCATCCAGCGCCACGAAGTCCGCGGTCCGGTTGCCGCCGGCATCAATCCCCACCACGGCCGCCTCTTCCAAGGAGACATGCGGCATTCCGCCCCCGCGCTTCAGGTTGTGGCGCCGCGCATGTTCCACCAGAATGCGCCGCATCAACTGCGCTGAAACCGCGAAAAAATGGGCGCGATCCTGCCACGCGATGCGCCGATAGTCCACCAAGCGCATGTAGGCTTCATTCACCAAAGCCGTGGCCTGCAGGCTGTGGCCGGGGCGCTCGCGTTTCATGTAGCGCCGTGCCAGGCGATGGAGCTCGTCATAAACGATGGGCGTCAGCCTTTCGAGCGCGCCTTGGTCCCCGCCGCTCCAGGCGCGGAGGAGCGCGCTTATCTCGCCCGCCGCCGGCTCACCAGGTTGTGCCTCCCCTTGCATCGCTTCTGGGCTGCAATTATACCGCACCGCCGATCATCCAAAATCATCGCCCTTGCGTGATATTTTCCCGGCGCATCCCGCGGCTGGGAGGCGGGCCTCCCAACTTCAATTACGCCGCTGGAGGAACCCCTACTTTGACCAGAGGCAAAGGGTCGATCCGACCGTCTACCTGAGTGGGGGCTCAGACTTTGGTCCAGCCAGGGCGGACCCCTGGGCGGATCCCCCGGTCCGCGGCCGACGCCCCCGTCGGCCTCTCGGGATCACCTGGGGCTGATAAGGCTGGGCGAACAGCGGGTCCAGGGGGACCCGCGCGGACCGGGGGTCCGCCCCACAATTCTTGCAGCATTCGCATAGACCGGACCGCGTCAGCGCGCGCCAGAGCGTGACATCATCCAAATGTTACCCGTATCCTCGGCGAGTGCCAGTCCGATTCGGCCGCCGGCTGCCGACCAGCCTAAGTGCGCGAAGGACACGCGCCCGTGAAGATGCTGCACCGCGAAGACCTCGCCCACCGGCCGATGGGAGTCGGCCTCGATCCGCTGCCCCCACAGGCAGTTATTTCCATCTCTTGGGGAGGTAAAGTACAGGGTCTTCCCATCAGGCGACCAGTTGGCCCAGTCGTCACTCCCCGTCTCAGCGATCGTGATCCAGGCGCTTTCGGGAACCGGCTTTGGTCCATCGACGGGCGCGATCGCGATGCGCCCGCGATTGGGCTGAGTCCGGGCGGTAAAACTGACCCAGCGATTGTCGGGCGAGAACCGGCCGTAGAGCAAATTGTAAGTGGGATGCTTCAGCAGCGGGGTCTGCCGATGCGATGCCACGTTGAGAACATCGATCTGATAGGGATTGCCGCCGAACATCAATAGCGTCTTCTCGTCGCGCGACCAGTCCGTAGCTCGCAGACACCCTTCACATAGCTTCTCGGGTGCTCCGCCGGGTGCGGAAACATACACCACCCTCTTGTCCTTTTCGTACACCGAAAACGCGATTCGGGAGCCGGATGGATCGATCTCGGGAAACCGCTGCCTAAACGATGAGCCGGCCACACTCGACTCTTTCCCGGTCGACAGGTCCCGTATCCAGATGTTCAATTGTCCGGCCTGATCGGAGGCAAATGCAACGTAGCGTCCGTTTTGCGAAAGCGATGGATCCTGTCGCCCCGCCGGCCCCTGTGTAATCCGCTCCAGCGGGCCCTTAGACGTTCCATGGTCTAAATCGAACGGCAGCGACCAGACGTCTTTTCTGGTTTCGAAGTTTGTGAATGTTAAGGCGCCGCTGGACGCGCAGGATGGATCCACTTCGTTTCCGGCGCCGGTGGTCAATCTCTGGGGCAAGCCACTCACTCTGCCGGTTCGCGGCGATATCCCGATTTCCCACAAGTTATGCGTGTCGCCAATCCCGGTGGAGAATAGAACGGTGTTGGCGGCCACCGACCAACACGCTGGCGTTGGGCCGCCACCGGCGCCGGATTCGCGTGCTCGCAGGTTTGCGTTGACCAGCGCTTCGTACGCGCCGGTTCTTACCGCGTCGTCCGCATCTGTGGCGGCCAGCCACCAGTCGAGGCTGGAGTTTTCGTATGCCTTCTGGGATCTGTATCCGATGAAAAGCAGGTGCTTCCCGTCCGGGGACCAGATCGGATGGCGGGCAGACGTGAAACCCGGCCCCACCCGCTGCGGCTGGCCCCCGGCCACCGGTACCACCCAGACCGCGCCGCTCCCGGGCACCGCGACGGCTACACCTTCCGCGCCAATCCAATAGGCCACCTGCGAGCCGTCCGGCGAATATTTGGGATTCAAGCCGTCCCGCGCCAATAGCCGGACCTCTCCGCCAAACGCCGGGATTTCGTAGATGCCGCCGCCATCCCGGTTCGACCGGAATACAATCTTGCTGCCGTCCGGTGAAAAATCCGGCGTCGTGTTGCCCGCGCCATCGGATGTCAAGCGGATCGGCTGGCCCCCGGCAACTTGCTTGATATAGAGATCCCGCTCGCCATCCAGGCTGCGATCGGAGGAGTAAGCCACCAGCTTGCCATCGGGCGAAAGCGCCGCAGCATCCGAGAGTCCTGTATCGGTGGTGAGCCGGGTCAGGTTCCAGAGAGGCAACGCGGACGGGGGCCCGTGGAGCCGCCACCCCACGGCGAACGAAACCGCCACGCACGCGGCGGTGGCCGCCAGCCACCACCAACGTCCCGCGCCCGCCTTTGCCGGCATCCGTTCGCGGATCGCGGAGCCACCAGCGGCGGTTTCTTCCCTGGCAAGCTGCAAGTCGATCTTCAAGTCGCCCGCGTGTTGATACCTCTGGTTGGGGTCCTTCCGCAGGCACCGCGTGACGATCCGGTCGAGATCGTGTGGAAGACCAGGTATGATCTCCGCCGCCGGCTTTGGCTCATCTCGCAAAACGGCCGCCAGGATCGACACCGCGGACTTGCCGGCGAAAGCGCGCCGGCCCGTGATCATCTCGTATAGCACTGCGCCGAAACTGAAAATGTCGGTGCGCGCATCCACTTTCTTCCCCTCGGCCTGTTCCGGCGACATGTACGACAACGTTCCAAGGATCATGCCATCGTCGGTGTGGGGTACGTCAGCCATCGTCTCGGTGCGCGCGAATTCGCTCGCCCCGCCCCGCTCGGTCAGCTTGGCCAATCCGAAATCCAGGACCTTCACGCACCCGCTATCGTTCAACATGACGTTGCCCGGTTTGAGGTCGCGATGCACGATACCCGCCGCGTGCGCCGCCGCCAGCGCGTCGGCCACCTCGATCGCATAATCGAGCGTCTCGTTCAGCCGCAGACCTTTGCGGGGGATCAACTGGTCCAGCGCCTTGCCGGGCACGAACTCCATGGCAATGAAATCGGCGCCATCAGCCTGGTCGATATCGTAGATGGTGATGATGTTCGGATGGTTGAGCGCGGAGGCGGTCTTGGCTTCCTGGACGAAGCGCCGCTTGCGCTCCGGATCGCGCATCTTTGCGGCGGGCAGAACCTTGAGCGCCACGAAGCGGTCCAGGCGCGTGTCGCGGGCTTTCCAGACGACACCCATTCCGCCGGCGCCCAACTTCTCGCCGACGCGGTAGTGGGAGATAGTCTGGCCGGTGATGTCTTTTTCCTGCTGAAGAGCGACCGCCCCAGCGGCCACTTCCGTCGCCGGGCTCTCCAGGAAATTTCCGGCCTCCTGTGCGGCCACGAGCGACTGGACTTCCCGCTCGAGCGCCTCGTCGCCGGCGCACGCCTGCCGCAAAAACTCCGCGCGCGCGGCAGGCGGACGCGCCAACACGGCCTGCAGCAGGTTATCGACTTGTTTCCCGCGTTCAGAATCCATCGAGCGCTACCAGGTCCGCCGTCTGCATGGTGTAAGAATTATACCGCCATGATAGTTTCCTGGCGCATCCTGCGCCTATCTGACTGGAGGAACATATGAAATCGATTTTGACTTCGATTGCCGCGGGCAGTTTGCTCACGACGCTTGCAATGGCACAGCCGCCGCACTATACCGTCATCGACCTCGGCACGTTCGGCGGGACTTATGGCGCAGCTTTTGGCATTAACAGCACGGGCCGGGTGGCCGGGGCTGCCAACCTGCCCAACGGGAACCAACACGCGTTTCTTTCGGGGATCTTTGGCAAGTACGACCTCGGCACGCTGGGCGGACCCAGCAGTAACGAGGGCGGGCTTAACGGGACGGAAGAGATGGCGATTTTTTCCGAGACTGTCAAGAAAGATCCGTTGGGCGAGGACTTTTGCGGTTACGGCACTCACCTCATCTGCCTTGCGGCCATCTGGAATGGGACCATGACGCCGCTTCCCACCCTGGGCGGCAATAACGGCATCGGCCTTGCTATCAACAATCAAGGTCAGGTAGCCGGGATTACGGAGAACAGCACCAAGGACCCAAGCTGCGCATCGCCTCAAGTTCTCGATTTTGAAGCCGCGCTATGGGGGCCAAACCCGGGCCAGATCCAGGAACTCCCCCCGCTCCCCGGCGACACCGTCGGATTCGCCCTCGGGATGAACAACAACGGCCAGGTCGTCGGTTCGTCGGGCACATGCGCGAACACCATCATTGTCGGGCTCGAACTGGGGCCGCACGCCGTGCTCTGGGACAACGGCTCGGCCATTGACCTCGGCAACCTGGGAGGCGCGATGAACAACGTTGCCGCCGCTGTCAATGATCTGGGCGAAGTGGTCGGGGGGTCGGACCTGGCCGGTGATACAATCGGTCACGGCTTCCTGTGGACCAAGGCTACCGGTATGCAGGACCTCGGCGCGCTGGGTGCGGACGTTCATGGCTTGCCGGCATCGATCAACAACCATGGACAGGTGTCTGGCGCGTCCTGCGATAGCATGGGGAACTGCCGCGCCTTCCTTTGGCAAGACAATGTGATGAGCGACCTCAATGCCCTCATCCCGGCGAACTCGCCGTTGTATCTGATGTTTGCCTGTGCGATCAACGATCTTGGAGAGATCGCGGGCCAGGCCTTCGAGACCAGCACCGGCGAGGTTCACGCTTTCCTGGCTACCCCGATACCCGGCAAAGCCGGCAACGAGAGCTTTTCGCCTGAGGCACGAAGCGCGGCCAGCCCGATGATTCTCCCCGAAGCTGTTCGCGAGCAACTGCGGCAGCGGCTGCCCTTCGGCCGATTCGGAGGCCGTCCCACAGCCCCGGCCCCCGCCCCGCAATGACATAATAATTCGTCAGATGCGAAGCCTGTCTTATGTTCTGCTGTTTGCGGCTGCCGCCGAGGCGCAGCCTTCCAAGCCGGTCCCGCCGCCCGGGATCGAAGTGCCCGCTCCGGACCGCGCCGAATTGCAGGCCGGTCTGGAGCACTTGCGCGCCTCCATAGACAAGGTGCGCAGCAACCCGCTCGCGCCCGACGTCCTCATCTTCCACGAAGCCGTCCGCTACGCCCTCCAGTACAACGAGTTCTTCAACGCCAACGAGATCGCTAAAGCCAAGGCTCTTCTCCAGCAGGGCGAGGACCGCGCCGCCCAACTGGCTCAAGGGCAGGCGCCCTGGAACACGGCCACCGGCCCGGTGGTCCGCGGCTATGTTTCCAAAATCGACAAGAGCGTGCAACCGTACGGCCTGGTGGTGCCGCCCTCGTATTCGCCCAACGCGCCGCACCGCTGGCGCCTGGACACCTGGTTCCACGGGCGCAATGAAACGCTCAGCGAGGTCAACTTCCTGGCCGACCGCATCCGCAACCCCGGCGAGTTCACGCCCCGCGACACCATCGTGCTGCACCTCTACGGCCGCTTCTGCAACGCCAGCAAGATGGCCGGCGAGGTGGACCTGTTCGAGGCCATGGACGCCGTCAAGCGCCACTACGCGATCGACGAGAACCGCATCCTGGTACGCGGCTTCAGCATGGGAGGCGGCTCCGCATGGCACATCGGAACGCACTACGCGGGCTTATGGGCCGCGGTCGCGCCGGGCGCCGGCTTCAGCGAGTCGGCGCAGTTCCTTCATCTCAAGCTCACCGGCGATAACGCTCCGCCCGAGTGGGAGCAGAAGCTGTTCCACGTCTACGACGCCACGGATTACGCGGTCAACCTGTACAACACGCCGACCGTGGCCTACAACGGCGAGATCGATCCGCAGAAGCAGGCCGCCGACATGATGGAGCGCGCCATGGCCGAAGAAGGCCTCCGCCTGATTCGCGTGGTCGGGCCGCAGACGCCGCACCGCTACCATCCCGATTCGAAGATCGAGATCGACCGCATGCTCGACGCTATTGCCGAGCGCGGGCGCGACCCGTATCCGCGCAAGGTGCGGTTCACCACCTGGACGCTGGCCTATAACCAGATGAAGTGGGTGACCATCGATTCGCTGGGCAAGCATTGGGAGCGCGCGCGGCTGGATGCCGAGATCGCGGGCGAAAGCGCCGTCAACGTGGACACCGTCAACGTCACCGCGTTCACCCTCGAAATGGGATCCGGCGGCTGCCCGCTGGACCTCGCGCGCAAGCCGGTGGTCACCATCGACGGCCAGAAGGTTACTGCGCCGGGACCGATGTCGGACCGGTCGTGGAGCGCGCATTTCCGCAAGTCGGGGAACCAGTGGACGCTGGCCGACGCGCCGGCGGCGGCCGGTCTCCACAAACGTCACGGCCTGCAAGGACCGATTGACGATGCGTTCCTGGACAGCTTCGTCTTCGTGTCGCCCACCGGCGCGCCGCTGGCACCGGGCGTCGCCAAGTGGGTGGCGGCCGAAGAGAAGCACGCCATCACCGAGTGGCGCCGCCAGTTCCGCGGCGAGGCACAGGTGCGCGACGACAAGGACGTCACCGATGCGGATATCGCCACCGGCAACCTGGTGCTGTGGGGCGACCCTGGCAGCAACAAAGTGCTCGCGCGGATTGCCGATCGCCTGCCGTTGAAGTGGAACGCGGACGGCGTAGTGGTGGGCAAGGACCGCTACTCCGCCGATACCCACGCGCCCATTCTGATCTACCCCAATCCGCTGAACCCGAAGCGGTATGTGGTGTTGAACAGCGGCTTCACCTTCCGCGAATTCGACTACCTCAACAACGCGCGCCAGATTCCCAAGCTGCCGGACTACGCGGTGGTGGATACGACGACACCGCCCAACGACCGCTATCCCGGCAAGATCGTGCTGGCGGGCTTCTTCAACGAAGACTGGAGCTGGTAACACCGAGTAACTGCCCGAACAGCTCACAGATAACTCGCCTCCCATTCCGGAACTGTAGGTTTTAGGACATGATCACTCACCTTCGAATTTAGGCGCTTGTATCTTACAGCTTATAGGCTCATAATTGCCGTGATTAACCGGGGAACTGCACACGGAAAGGATTGATAACATGGCGAAGCCTCCCAAAGACCGGCCACAAGACAGCGGCCGTTCCCAACCACCCTCGCACCGCTTCGATTCCGCCGCCGGAGTAACTTATACGCCTTACGCCATGCGCAGCCGCGCTCTCGCGTGGCGCTCCCGGTGGTTCGCGCACTCCCGCTCGGCCGACCAGGTTTCCTTGACCAAGGCTCGAGATACAGCCTTTGGTCACAAGCTCAAACTGATCGGTGGACCTGCTCGTAACTCGGGTTCGATGGCAGGTTATGACCCGGCGGGCGCGGGATCTCCCTGGTATCCGCTGGGACCGCGCAACGTCAACGGCCGCGTCAAGGCCCTGGCCGTCCACCCAACCGATCCCGACACGGTATACGCCGGCGCGGCCAGCGGAGGCGTCTGGAAATCCACCGATGGCGGACAAACCTGGGACCCGCTTTGGGACATGCAGGAGTCCATCGCCATCGGCGCCCTCGGAATCGCGCAATCATCGCCCGACACGATCTACGCCGGCACCGGCGAATGGACTCCGGGCTGGGGCCCCAGCTATGGCGGCGCGGGAGTGTATGTCAGCACCGATGGGGGCACGACCTGGAGCATTCGGCCCGCCGTGGTCTCGCGCTACATCGGCAAACTGGTGGTTGACCCGGCGAATCCCGATCGGCTGTGGGTGTGCGGCGACGCCGGGCTGGAGCGGTCCACCGACGGAGGCACCACGTGGACCACGCTCCGCGCAGGGACGATCACCGATATCGCGCTCGATCCCGCCAACTCGAATACCGTTTTCATCGCCAGCCGCTACGACGGATTCTACAAGAGCGTCGACAGCGGAACCACCTTCACGCTGCTCCCGGGTGCGCCCACGGGCGTGGGCGTGGAGTGGCCGCAGATCGCCATCGGCGTGAGCGGGGCGCACGCCGACAACTTCATCGTGATCAAGATGGGCGACAGCGTGCAGAGCAGCATCGACGGGGGAACCACCTTCAACGCCGTTCCCGGCACTCATGGCGGATTTTACGCCGGGTGGTGCGACGTGATTGCGTGCGCGCCCGATAACGAGCAGATCCTGTTCTGGGGCGGCGTGGGTTTGGACTATACCAGCGACGGAGGGACAACCTGGAGTTCCGAGCCGGTGCATGCCGACCAGCACGCCGTGATCTTTGCGCCCTCCAACACCAACATCGTCTACATGGCGAACGACGGCGGCGTGTGGCGCTCCGACGACAAGGGTGCGACCGTGCGCAAGGTCAGCAACGGCCTGGTGATCACCCAGTTCTACAACATCAATTTCTGGAGCCCCCTGAGCAATGTCGTGGGCGGCGGCGCGCAGGACAACCAGACCAACTACACCACCAGCGGACTCACCTGGCAACCCGTGTTCGTCAACGACGGCGGCTGGTTCCTCATCGATCCCACCGACCCCCGGGTGATGTACGCTGAATCGCAATACGCCAATATCGCCAAGAGCACCGACGGTGGCGCTACTTGGGTGGGGAAGACCGCCGGTATCGTGGGGACCAACCCCTGGGAGGGTGTGCTCACCATGGATTCGAGCAACCACCTGACCCTGTTCTACGGCACGGACCGTGTTCTGCGGTCGCTCGATGGATTGGCCACGGCATGGACCACGTCGAGCCAGGTATTGACCGCGGAAGTGAGCTCGATCGCGGTGGCGCCTTCGGACTCGAATCGCGTTTACGCCGGGAACGGATCGGGGAACCTGTACCGCAGCAATGACGGTGGAAACACCAGCCCCTGGACTGACGTGTCCGGCACTCTCCCGAGCCGCCTGATCACCAGCATCTACGTGAATCCCGCCAACGAGGATACCGTGCTGGTCAGCATCGGCGGACTGAGCGGATTGGCAAGTTCCCAGTCGGTGTACCTCAGCACCACTGGCGGGACCACCTGGAGCGACCTGAGCGGCGATCTTCCAAACGTGGTCGGCAATGCGGTAGTCGGCGATCCGAGTTCGGCCACCACCTACTATCTGGCCACCGATACCGGCGTGTACCGGACCACCAACGGCGGCACAAACTGGCTCCCTTTCGACAACGGAATTCCCAATGTGCCGGTCTCCGACCTGGTAGTGGATGCGGTCTCCAAGATTCTGTACTGCGGGACGATGGGGCGAGGCGCCTTCAAGCTCGACATCACTCCCTCGGTGGTGAAGCCGACCGTCGACATCTACATGCGCGATGACGATCTCGACACCGGCGAGCGGTTCCCCAGCCCGTCGGGGCTTCCGGACCCGCTGCTGCCTGCCCCGGGCACCGCCAACTTCTGGATGAGTCCCGATATCAAACTCAATCACGCGCCGGTTTACGTTCCTCCCGCCGTGTTCGATGGCGTTGACTTCGATACCGTGGTCATCCACCAGGACCCATATCGCGGCCAGAGCAACCGCTTCTTCGTTCAGGTTTGCAACCGCGGCTGGGAGTCGACCACTAGCGTGAGCGTGCGCGCGTTTGTGGCGGACGCTACCGCGGGCCTGCCGAACCTGCCTAATGCCCTGGCGCCTCCAGCCTTCGATTTGACCAGCACGGCGGTCTGGCAACCGGTGGGGCCGGCACAGACCATTGCCGAGTTGATTCCCAATCGCCCGGTGATCGTCTACTGGGACTACGTTCTGCCCGCCACGACCGCCACTCACACCTGCTGCCTGGCCGTCGTCTCCTCGCCGGACGACCCGTACACCAACCCGTCGAACGTCACGGTAACCGTGATCACCCAGGACAAGAGGGTTTGCCTGAAGAACCTCCACGTGGTGGACCCCGGTCCGGGTCCCATGGGAATGAAGATGATGACCATGGACTTCCACAATCCCCTCGGGAGCGAGGCGTTGATCGACATCGTCATTCAGCCCATCGGGTTCGGCCGGGGCACTGTCGGGCTCCTGCTCCCCAAGGTGGAAGTCCATACAGCCAAGGGCCTCGAAGGAGTGACTGTGATTCCTCTGGCGCCAAACGATCCGCTCGGCGAGTGGTATGGCGGCGGCTCGAAGAAAGAGAACCAGCCTCTCGTCGAACGGCTGAAGGCTTGCGACCTGTCGCGGGTGTTCGACTTCAACCCCAACAAGACCTCCGAGATCCGGGGCATTAGGCTGGGCGCCGGGCAGACGTTGCACGGAGTCCTTCTCGCCAGCCTGAAGAACGATGCCTCTCAATCCGCATTGCCGCGGCTCCAGATCGTCCAGCGCACCAATGGCGCAGTGGCCGGCGGTTCGACCTTCCAGTTCGGCTACGACCGGCCGCCATCCGTGATGGCCAAACCCGGCAAGGGACTCCGGATCCGTATCGTTTCCACGCGGCTCACCTTGCCGGAGGGCCTCAAGCCGGAGAAGTCCGGGATGCTGATCGCACAGGTGGCGCCCGGCGACGATGTGAACCGCACCTGTCAGCGGTTGATTCCGCATGCCAGCAGCCATCGGGCGCAGACCATCTTCGATGGCATCGTAGTAGATGGCGAGCCGCTGGTTCTTTCGCTGATCAACGGGGAGCGGTCGCTGGTCGGGCGCGCCTTTCTCTATCAGCACCGGTTCGTGGGAAGCATATCCTCCTGGCTTGGAGAGCACAAAGGAAAGGGCAGTGAAGGAGTCGCGTTCCATTACCGGATCGAGGCGATTCCTTCGGTAGCAGTAGCTCCGGCGGACTGACCGGCGAGGGGGCATTTTCCAGTATGATGATGAGGTCGTATGAATGCCCCTGCGCGTTCGATGTTCCTCGGTCTCCTGGCCGCCTCCGCTCTCGCGCAGACTCCCAAGACAGTTCCGCCTGCGGGGATCGCGGTGCCGCCGGTGGACCGCATCGAGCTCGAAGTGGGCCTCGCCCGCCTGCGCGCCTCTATAGATAAGGTGCGGAGCAATCCGCTCCTCCCCGACGTGCTCATCTACCAGGAAGCGGTCCGCTTCGCGCTCCAGTACGGCGAGTTCTTCAAGACCGATGAAATCGCCAAGGCCAAGACGCTGCTGGCACAAGGCGAGGAGCGCGCGGCGCAGCTTGCCCAGGGCCAAGCGCCGTGGGCCACGGCCGCCGGACTGGTGGTGCGCGGCTACATCTCGAAGATCGACAAAAGCGTACAGCCGTACGGCCTGGTGGTGCCGCAGTCGTACTCTCCCAACGCGCCGCATCGCTGGCGCCTCGACCTCTGGTTTCACGGCCGATCGGAGACGCTCAGCGAGGTCAACTTCCTCTCCGACCGCTCGCGCAACCCCGGCGAGTTCACGCCGCGCGACACCATCGTGCTGCATCTCTACGGACGATTCTGCAACGCCAGCAAGTTCGCCGGCGAGGTGGACCTGTTCGAGGCCCTGGACGCCGTGAAGCGGCAGTACGGCATCGACGAGAACCGCATCCTGGTGCGCGGCTTCAGCATGGGCGGCGCTTCCGCGTGGCACATCGGCGCGCACTATGCCGGGCTGTGGGCCGCGGTCGCGCCGGGCGCCGGATTCAGCGAGACGGCGCAGTATCAGAAGCTCCGGCTCTCGGGCGATGCCGCTCCGCCCTGGTGGGAGCAGAAGCTCTGGCATCTCTACGACGCCACCGACTACGCCGGCAACCTCTTCAATACCTCGACCGTGGCTTACAACGGCGAGATCGATCCGCAGAAACAGGCTGCTGACATGATGGAGCGAGGAATGGCGGAAGTGGGGCTGCGGCTGATCCGCGTGGTCGGCCCGCAGACCGCGCACCGGTATCATCCCGATTCGAAGATCGAGATCGAGCGCATGCTGGACGCGATCGCTGAGCGCTGCAGCGAGCGGTATCCGCGCAAGGTGAAGTTCACCACCTGGACGCTGGCCTACAACCGCATGAAGTGGGTCACCATCGACGCGCTCGGCCGGCATTGGGAGCGCGCGCGGCTGGATGCCGAGATTGCGGGTGACAGCGCCGTCAACGTCGAGACCGGCAACGTCACCGCATTCACGCTCGAAATGGGCTCGGGCGGCTGCCCGCTGGACCTCACGCGCAAGCCCGTGGTGACCATCGACGGCCAGAAGGTCACCGCGCCCGGACCGATGTCGGACCGATCGTGGACGGCGCATTTCAGCAAGTCCGGGAGCCAGTGGACCGCGGGGGACACTTCGCTCGATGCTGGTTTACACAAGCGGCACGGCCTGCAAGGACCGATTGACGATGCGTTCCTGGACAGTTTCGTCTTCGTCTCTCCGACCGGCAGGCCGCAGGCTCCGGGCGTGGCCCAGTGGGTGGCGAACGAAGAGAAGCGCGCCATTGACGAGTGGCGCCGCCAGTTTCGCGGCGATGCGCAAGTGCGCAACGACACGGATGTGACCGACGCCGACATCGCCTCCAGCAACCTGATCCTGTGGGGCGATCCCGGCAGCAACCGGGTGCTGGCGCGGATCGCGGACCGTCTGCCCGTCAAGTGGCCTTCCGCCGCCACGCACGTGCCGATTCTGATCTACCCCAATCCGCTGAACCCGAAGAAGTACGTGGTGCTGAACAGCGGCTTCACGTTCGCCGCGTTCGCCGCGGCCAGCAACTCGCAACAGACGCCCAAGCTGCCCGACTACGCGGTGTGGGACACCGCGAACTCGAAGGTCGTGCTGGCTGGCTTCTTCAACGAAGACTGGGGGATGTAGCGCCCCTTGCTGCGCCGATTCCTCACCGAGGACTTGCTTCCGCTGTGCCTGCGCCGCATCGCCGAGCGCGATTCCGAAGTGCGCGCGTGGGTGGAAGTCGCGCCCCAGGCCTCCGCCGCGGACGGACCGCTGCGCGGCATTCCCTTCGGCGCGAAAGACATCTTCGAGACCCGCGGCATGGCCACCGAGTACGGCTCGCCGCTCTACGCCGGGCGGAAAGGCGATCGCGATGCCGCGGTGATCGACGAGCTGCGGAAAGCCGGAGCGCTGCTGCTCGGCAAGACCCAAACTACGGCGTTCGCGTCCTTCGACCCCGCGCCAACGCGCAATCCGCGCCTGCCCGGCCACACGCCGGGCGGCAGTTCGGCGGGCTCGGCGGCGGCTGTGGCGGCCGGGATGGCGCCGTTCGCGCTCGGCACCCAAACGCTGGGCTCGATCCTGCGGCCTGCGTCGTACTGCGGTGTCTGCGGGTTCAAGCCGAGCTTCGGATTGGTTCCGACGGAGGGCGTGCTGCCGTTTGCGCCCTCGCTCGACACCGTGGGCTTCTTCACCGAGACCGCGGCCGACATGGCCTGCCTGTGGTCGCGCGGCTTTGGAGGACAGTCGACCGCCACGCTGCGGCGCGCGGCTCATTTCCGCGTGGCGTCCGAGGAGCCCATGGCCCGAGCGGTGGATGATGCCGCGGAGCGTCTGCGCGCCAGCGGCGTTCCGGTGGACGCGCTCGATCTTCCCGCAGGCTGGGATCGCCTGGCCGCCGCGGCCCGCACCATCAACGATTACGAAGGCGCCCGCACGCACGCCGCGCGCTACCGCGAGTTCGGCGAACGGATCGGCCGGCGGCTGGCCGAGTTGGTGCGGCGAGGCCTCGAAATGCCCGGGGACGAATACACCAAAGCGCTGGCGCACGTCGGCTCGATGCGAACATCGCTCGCGAACGTGCTTTGGGAATATCCGGCCATCCTCAGCCCGGCGGCCACCGGCCCTGCCCCCGCGGGTTTCGACTCCACCGGCGACCCCGCGAACAACGCTCCGTGGACCGCGCTCGGCGTGCCGGCCATCAGCGTGCCGCTAGCGGTCGAAGGCGCGCCGCTCGGTCTCCAGATTACGGCCGCGTGGGGCCGCGACGACGCTCTGGTGGCGGTGGCGGAACAGGCGGAAGAACTGCTGGGCGGGACGGCTGCCTACTAGCCTGGCGAGGGAGGCGCCTACAGAAGGTGGAGCTCCGGGACAGTAATCAAGACGACTCCCTATAGTCGTGGCTCGGATGAGGGCCGGCAGACGAAACTCGATTCGTCATCGGTACTTCCTTTTCCCTGGTATACGGCGGTCTGCGGGTAGGGGCAGAGGGGGCGCGTGCGGTCGGTCTGGCCGTTGCGGAGGCGAGAGGCGACGATGCGGGCGGGTGGGCGCTGGTCTTCGACCCACTGCTCGAGGGCGGTGACCATGTCGAAGACGTTGACGCCATCGCCGTCGCCGCAGTGGGCCATGCCGGGGACCATGAAAAGGCGGTACGAATCCCGTATTTTGGCCTCGCCGCCGAGACGGTGCAGGACGGATTTGTAGTAATCGACGCTGTTGCCGGGCGAGATCTGCGGGTCGTTCCAGCCGTGGTACTGGATGAGCTTGCCGCCGCGCGCAAAGAAGGGCCTCAGGTCAGGATCGAGGGCATTGATGCGGGCGGCGTCGAGCTTTTCGGCGCGCGCCACGCCGCGATCGAAATCGAGCGTGCGAAAGTCCCATTTGGGATCTTCGAAGACCACGTATCGGAAATAATCGAGCGAGATGGCGAGAGGTTGAGGGCCGGCCCAAGTGGCCCATCCGAGCTCGCTGCCGCGTTCCAGGCCGGGATAGAGCGGGCGCCCGGTGCGGGGATTGACGGACGGGCCGTAGATTTTGCGCGCGGCTTCGACCTGCGGGGGAGTCAGACAGCCGGGGGCGTCGGCGCCTTTGCACTCGAGGGCCTGCGGGTCGAAGTGGCAGCGCCGGGGGTCTTCGAGGACGCCGTCGGTGACGCCATCGAGCGAGTCGCAGGCGGCCAGCACGGCGTTGTGGATGGCTGGGTACTTGGCGGGGGGAATGTAGCCGGCTTCGTCCTGGTGGACGGCCTGCGCGGTCCAGATGGCCTGGACGGCGCGGCCGGTCCAGTTGGCGGCGGGGGCTCCGGCGATGATGCCGTCGTAGTCGTCGGGGTAGCGCTGGGCTTCTTTCAGGGCTTGCTTTCCGCCCGCCGAGCAGCCGTTCCAATAGGAATGCCGGGGACCGCTGCCGTAGTAGGCGGCGATGATGGCCTTGGCTTTGAGGGTCATCTCGTGTTCGGAGCGCCAGGCGTAATCGATGAGCTTTTCGGGGTGGCCGAGGGCGAAACTGGCGCTGCTTCCGCTGTGGCCGGTGTCGGTGGAACTGATGGCGTAGCCGCGGCGGAGCGCGAGGACCATGGGGTTGTGGTTGATCGATCCGGACCAGCCGCCGTTGCCAAGCGCCTGGTACTTGCCGTTCCAGTCGCGGTCCGGCAGCCAGACTTCGATTTGGATATCGGAATCGCTGGTGGGCCTCAGGGTGGCGGTGACACGGCAGAACGGCGGGTTTTGGTTGGGGAAGACGCCAGCGGGCATGGGCCACTCTCCCGCGGTGACGGGCTGGGCCAGGGTGATGGTGGTGTTCGGAAAGGACAGGTTGATGAGTGACATGCAATCGGCGGTCAGGGGCGGCGAGACGGACGCGAGGGCCAGGATGGTCGAGAGGGCGAGGCGGCGCATGAGAAAGAAGATACCAGATGGAATCGCGCGGTGTCGGCTGCACGGGGCTTTGGATCAAGTCGCCAGGTACCTCAACGGCGCGCAACTCCGGGAGTTCATGGAGAGTGGCGGCAAGCGCCTGGCAGGCCCACTCGGAGCCGTTGGTCAGATTGGGAGCCACATCAGGCCCGTCGGGTTTCCCGGGTTTCCGTCAGCGCTTGCCTTGGCCCACGGCTGGGAGTAGACTTTGTCAGACGGATAACCAGATCTGAATTTGCGGGTGGCCCCTATGATCGGCCGCAGCATCTCGCACTACGAAGTCATCGAAAAGCTCGGCGAGGGCGGGATGGGAGTGGTCTACAAGGCCCGCGACAGCCATCTGAAGCGCTTCGTTGCCCTCAAGGTACTGCCTCCGGAGAAGGTCGCCGACGCGGAGCGCAAGCAACGCTTCGTCCAGGAAGCCCGCTCCGCCTCCGCCCTCAACCACCCCAACATCGTCACGCTCTACGATATTGACCAATCGGATGGCGTTGATTTCATCGTCATGGAATACGTCGAGGGGAAGAGCCTCGACCAACTCATCGGGCGCAAGGGGCTGAAGCTGAACGAGGCTTTGAAGTACGCTATCCAGATCGCCGATGCGCTGGCCAAGGCGCACGCGGCCGGTATCGTGCATCGCGACC
>Ga0209517_10002768_pt1 | contig 24388 bp, 24 predicted proteins | sample PeaSoiMetSII2010_FD_187695 | JGI IMG/M metagenome (GOLD analysis project Ga0209517, IMG submission 187695) | Peat soil microbial communities from Weissenstadt, Germany - SII-2010 (SPAdes) (version 2) | ecosystem: Environmental > Terrestrial > Soil > Wetlands > Peat | place: Germany... | reverse complement strand
GAACCGGGTGGAGACCATCCAGACAACCGGGGCAAACCGGCAGCCGCGAGATATTCAGCAGGGGCTCGCCGCAAATGCGGCAGTCGGAGGGAAACAGAACGGAGAAGAGACTCTCAGCGGCTCGGCTAGCCCAAACTCGGTGAAACCACATTGGTCCTGAACCGGACGAAGTCTCCTGCGGAACATCCCGCGAAACAATAGAAGGCCCTACTGCTGCGACAGTGGCCTGGCTAGCCCGGATTCGGTCCTCACTACTGCTGAAGACGGCCTCCTCATCATCCCGCCGACAGAAATCCGCCGCGGACCATCCTTCTTACTTCTTACAACAACAGCCCAACCACAGCAGTATAGCGGCGATGACCACCCCTAGGCAACGTTGCGGTTGGACGTGGTCGCCGGCTGCTTGCTCGGCAAGATTTTCGTCGTGTCCGACATCCGGTCGCGCACCGGGGTAAAGATCAGCCGGTAGTCCCGCCGGAAGCATTCTCCGCAGCGCACGGGCTGCAGCAGAAACAGCGGGAGAATAAAGCGTTCCGTCAACGTACGCCGGCGAGAGCGGAAGCCAACTTCGCTGCCACAATCCTGGCAACGGTAGGTCGAAGTCATAGGTCGCGGAGTCACGGGTTGGGAAGTCGTCGGTCGGGAAGCCGATCGGTCGGGGGAGTCGCTCATCAAGCACCTCGGAATGACGGACTACGAAGGGGCAGAACCATTGCTTAAGAACCTATTTTACACCAGGAGGGGATCACCCAGGCCGAAACGGATGGGCATACGTTGCCTCAATCCCATTCCGGTTATTTAATCCAGAGCCGCATACGCCCACAAGTGGCTGATCTATTGGAATTTAGACGATGTTACTTTCCGGGAGACCAGACTCTGAATGGATTCCCTAACGCTCCCGACACCCGTTTGCGGCCGCTCGGTATATACTGACTTCCGGCGTACAGGACGCCGCCCGTCCGCGGACAGGACCGAGTCCACCTGAGCGAAGTTTGAATACACAAGGTTCTCACGAACCTCCTTTTCGCCCGCTGCTGCGGACCTCGGGCATGACTCAGAAGGAGGTCCGTCCATGGCCTGGTAAGTCTGGTAAGCCCAGTAAGTCCGCCAAGAAGTTTCACGATCGTCACTTCCCGGTTCGTCCCAACCTCGACCAACTCAAACATCAGGCCAAGGATTTGCTGCGCGCCGTCCGGCAGGGAGATCCGGTCGCAGTCGCGGAACTGCGCAAGCATCATCCCAAGCAATCCGCCAAGCAAACTACCAAGGCAATCGAGACCGCAGCCGCCAAACTGGCCGATGTCAAACTCGCAGATGCCCAGGCCGCGCTGGCCAGAAGCTATGGCCTGGCGAACTGGCCGCGGCTGGTCACGGCTTGCCATATGACCGACGCGATTTGGCGCGGAGATGTGGAAGCGGTTCGGGCCTTGGTCTTGAAAGATCCGCGGCTGCTGCACGAAAGCGCCCGCGGCGTGGCCGACAGCAATTGGGGTCCGCCCATGTCGTACGCCGCCAATGTCGGGCAGGATGCCATCATCGCGATGCTGCGCGAGCTGGGTGCGGAGGATCTGCAGCACGCCTTCGACCGCGCCTGCCTGCAAGGCCAGATCGAAACCGCGCGGCGTCTGCACGCGATGGGAGCGCGGTTCGTCCCGGGGCTGGTCATGGGGCCGTGCGAGACGCTGAATCCTGAAGGCCTCGCGTTCCTGCTCGAACTCGGCGCGGACCTCGCCGACGAGCACGGTGACCGCCTCGCGCCGGTCGCGTTGCTTCTGCAAACTTATTGCCGCGCGCCGGAAAACAAACATCGCTGTCTCGAGTTGGTGGCGGCGCGCGGTGTTGCGCTTCCCGACACGCTGCCGATGGCGGTGCATCGTGGCCGTATCGATTTGCTGGAAAAGCATCTTCTGGAAGAACACCTGCGCCGTGATCCGCATCTGCTCAATCGAACCTTCTCGCACGAAGAAATCTATCCGCCCGAGGTGGGATGCAGCCCCGACCACTCTCTGGGGCTGCACGGAACGCCGCTGGCGGGCACGACGCTGCTGCACATGTGCGTCGATTTCGATGAGATCGAGATCGCACGCTGGCTGATCGAGCATGGCGCCGACGAGAACGCCAAGGCCGAAGTCGACACCGACGGCTTCGGCGGACACACGCCGCTGTTCGGCTGTGTCGTGTCGCAAGCCTACCTTTGCGGCCGGCAGCGGGATGCCGCCTTCGCCCGCCTTCTGCTCGATCACGGCGCCGATCCCAACGCCCGCGCATCGCTAAGGAAACAGCTGCGCTTCGTCGCGGACCAGTCCATGCACGAATACCGCGATGTGACGCCCCTGGCCTGGGGACAGCGCTTCCACGGCCAGGGCTACCCCGGTCACACGTGGGTGAGCGAGCCGGCCATGCGGTTGATCGAGGAACGCGGCGGGCGAGTATGACATTCGTCAGAGCGGAGCCGTCGAGCTTCGCTCGACCGGACAGCCGGGGGCGGCTGTCCCCACACGTGCTTTAGTGCCTGCGCACTTGTCATGCGGGCTTGCCGCGTGCTAAGGTGCGCCGTTCCATTGTTTTGCACCCATTCGGCCACACAATGCAAACGGATTCGTTTTCATCCCACGCCCCAAAAGGATTCCACCTATGAGTAGCCCAGTCACCGAGCTCCCCGCCAAGAAGAAGCACGTGCCCTATGTGCCCGAAACCATGGAGATGAAGGAGTTCACCCTCCGCGCCGTGCTGATTGGGCTGTTCCTGACTGCGCTGCTCGGCTCGGCCAACGCCTATCTCGGTCTCAAAGCCGGTATGACGATTGCGGCAACCTACCCGGCAGCGGTCATCGGCATGGCGCTGCTGCGACTGATGAAGGGTTCGCTGCTGGAGGAAAACATCGCGCGAACCGTGGGCTCGATCGGTGAGTCGGTGGCGGCGGGCGCGGTCTTCACGATTCCCGCATTCGTGATGGCGGGATTGTGGCCCGGACTCAACAAAGATCAATACTGGAAGTCAGTCGCGCTCATGATGATCGGGGGCACCCTCGGCATCCTGTTCGTCACGTTGCTCAGGCGGGTGATGGTCGAGGACCCTGACCTTCCTTACCCGGAGTCGGTCGCCGCCTCCGAGATTCACAAGGCCGGGCAGCAGGGAGCAAGGGCAGCGAAAATCCTTTTCGCTAACATGGGCTACGGCGCATTCGTGTTCCTGATGGGTGCGGTCAACTTGTTCAGCCCCAGTAATACTTTCCATGTAAAGATCAGTGAGTTAGGCAAGAAACTACTGCTCCGCACTGGCACGAACCCCAACGTCGCAACCACCATCACAGGTGGCGCAACGCTGTTCAACGCGCCTGACATCAGCCCGGCGTACCTGGGCGTGGGCTACATTATTGGTCCGCGGCTGGCGGCGTTGAACTTTGCCGGCGGCGTGCTGGCCTGGGGCCTGCTGGTTCCGCTCCTCACCTTCACCATTGGTCCGTACATTCAGAACGTGCAACCGGCGGGCCAGCCCCTCAAATGGGATCTGCTAGCCGCGGCGATTTACTACTCGATTGTGCGTCCCATCGCGGTGGGAGGAATGCTGGTGGGCGCCACCTACACTCTCTTCAAGATGCGGAAGCAACTGGGCGTGGGCATGGGGCGCGCGATTTCCGATCTGAAGAAGTCCGCCGCCGTACACGCGGCCACCAATCGCACCGAGCGCGACCTGAGTGCCAAGGTGGTCTTCGCCGGCATTGCGCTGGTGTTCGTCGCCATGATTCTGCTGTACTACTACTTCATCGGCGGCGCCGGAAATCTTTCGAGCTCCAGAATTCTTACGGGTTCGCTGGTTGCCGCCGCTATCATGATCGTCGTTGGTTTCTTTTTCGCCGCCGTCTCCGGCAATCTGGTGGGGATGATCGGTTCCTCGAACAACCCGGTATCGGGCCTTACGCTGTGCACGCTGGTCATCGCCGCGCTGCTCATGGTCGCTTTGGGAGTCTCTGGCGGCGGTGGGGTTGCGGCTGTGCTGGGTGTAGCTGCCGTGGTTTGCGTTTCCTCCGCGGTAGCGGGAGAGATGTTGCAGGACTTGAAAGTCGGTTACATCCTGGGCGGCACACCCGCCAAGATGGAGATCGGCGATATCTTCGGGATTGTGGTCGCCTCGCTGGTGCTGTTCTTCCCGCTCTCCACCCTGGACAAGGTGTATCACTTCGGCACAGCGGATCTGCCCGCACCGCAAGCGGGTTTGATGGCGATGCTCTCCAAGGGCATTGTCGGCGGCGACATGGCGTGGCCGCTGGTGGTGGTGGGTATCCTGCTGGGAATCGCCATGATCATGATCGAAGTGAAGAGCGTGATGCTGTTCTCGGTAGGAATGTATCTGCCGCTGGGAACGACGTTTGCCATTTTTGTCGGTGGCGTGATCCGCTGGGCAACCGACCGGCTGCGCGACCGGCGCAACCTCAATGATGCGCAGAAGGCGCGCGTGGACAATGCGGGAGTGCTGACAGCGTCGGGCCTGATTGCCGGGGAAGCGCTGTGTGGCATTGCCGTCGCGGCAGTGATTGCTCGCAGGCTGGCGCACGATCCTCACGCGAAAACAGAGCTGTATCACCTTGCCATTGGAGACTCTCCGGTAACCAGCCTGGTGGCGCTGGCGGCGCTGGTCGCCGTCATGATTTTGGTGCCGCTGGCAAATGCGGGGCGACCGGAAGATCCGGCGCCGCCGACCGCGATTATGTAACTTGATGAACCACTACCACGAAGGACACTAAGGAGCACGAAGGAAATCCAGGCAGCCCCTTCGTGATACTTCGTGTCCTTCGTGGTTTAAGGTTCTTATGTTGATTGCTGAGAACATAACGGTGGTGCGCGGGCGCGTGGCGGAGGCCGCGCGGCGTGCGGCGCGGCGGCCGGAAGAAATTGCGCTGATGGCGGTGAGCAAGACGCATCCGCCCGAGCGCATTCGCGAGGCCCATGCTGCCGGCATGCGCCTGTTCGGGGAAAATCGCGTGCAGGAATTTGCCGGAAAGGCCGCCGCTCTGGCCAACCTGGCGGGAGCCGAGTGGCACATGATCGGACACCTGCAGACCAACAAGGCCGGCAAGGCAGCAGAACTGTTCTGCGCAGTCGACTCGGTCGATTCGGTAAAGCTGGCCGAGAAACTGGACGCGGCCGCGCGGGCGCTCGGCAAGAAGCTAAACGTGCTGATCGAAATCAACGTCGGGGGAGAAGCGGCGAAGAGCGGCGCGGCGCCGGATTCGCGCGAACTGGAAGAGCTTCTGCTGGCCGCTCCGCGGTTGGAGGCGCTGGAGTTTCGCGGACTGATGACCGTGCCTCCATTCACCGACGATCCCGAGAGCGCGCGCCCTTACTTCCGCAAGCTGCGCGAATTGCGCCATGCGATCGCTGCACGCAAACTCCCTGCCGTTGGGATGCATGTGCTTTCCATGGGAATGTCTCATGACTTCGAGGTGGCCATCGAAGAAGGCTCGACTTGCGTGCGGGTGGGCACGGCCATCTTCGGGGAACGAGCAAAACCTTGACCACAGAGGACACAAGGGACACTGAGGAATACGCGTGATCCCTCTTCAGGAGTCGAGCGGCGGAGTCACTTTCGCGGTCAAAGTTCATCCCCGCGCCAAGAAGAATGCCATCACCGGCGAACTCGGCGACGCCTTGAAAGTCTCTCTGACTACGCCTCCGATTGAGGGCCGGGCCAACGAGGCCTGCATTGAATTTTTCGCGAAACTTTTGAGGGTGCCGCGATCTTCCGTTACCATTGCCTCCGGCCAGACCAGCCGGAATAAAGTAATTCGCGTCGCCGGAGTAACGGCTCAGCAAGTACGGGAGCGACTGGGCTGATCGCGGGCGGGAGCGCCCGCGCCACGTAAACACAGGAGCCACTTTGTCTCTCTCTCAACGCTTCGAGGAAATCCGCACCGGGTTCGAACGGCCGTTCTGGATTGCGAACATCACCGAGATTTTCGAGCGCCTCGCCTACTACGGGGCGTTTGCGTCACTAGCCTTGTATCTGCAGGAGCAGCTGAATTTCTCCACCGAGCAGACTGGCACGCTGACCGGCATCTTCGGCGGCATGGTTTGGTTTCTTGCGATTTTCGGCGGGGCCGCCGCTGACCGCATGGGATTCCGCCGCGCACTCTCGGTCGCCTATCTCATTCTCGGCGGTTCGTACTTCCTCATCGGGTCCATTGGCGCATCGTGGCTCGCTCCGGTGCGCAACGCGGTGCCGCTGGGCCTGTTCGTCGGGTTCATCCTCGTTCTTCCCGCGCTCGGAATAGCGCTGGTCAAGCCCTGCGTGGTGGGCACCACGGCGCGCGCGTCCAAAGAGAATGTTCGCTCGATTGGTTATTCGATTTACTACACGATGGTCAACATCGGCGGGGCCGCCGGGCCTTTTTTTGCTTCCTGGGCCCACCGCCATCTGGGTGTCGAGAATGTTTACCGCGTGGTTGCTCTTGGCGTCTTCGCCATGTTTTTTGTCGTCCTGCTTTTCTTCCGTGAGCCACATAAGGCGGGCGATGCGCCTCCGCCCTCCATCGCTACGGTCGCGCGGAACTTTTGCGTGGTGTTGGGAAACTACCGGCTGGTCTTGCCCGTACTGCTGATTGCATTGGTGCTGCGCATCGTGCTGTGGGTCAAGCCGCAGTGGTCCGTCCCGTGGTGGATTTGGATCGGTTTCCTCGTAGTTGGACTCGCGGGCATCAGCCGGTTCATGTGGTTCCTCGTGATCTTCACCGGCTACTGGATCGTGTTCTGGCAGCAGTACATCAGTTTGCCCGGCTATATCCACGGTTACATCAACTCTCACGCGGACGTCGAAATGATTCTGGTGGTCGATGGGCTGACGGTCATCACTCTCACCCTGGCGATGAATTTTCTGACGCGCAAGATACCCGCGTTCCCCGCGGTCATTTTAGGCACCGTGATCACGTCGCTTTCGTGGTTGATTCTCGCCTTCCGGCCAACCATCTGGGGCGCGGTCTTCTCGCTGTTTTTCCTGGCGCTGGGCGAAATGATTCAGGCGCCACGCTACTACGAATACATTTCGCGGCTCGCGCCGCCGGGACAACAGGGAACATACATGGGGTTTGCGTTCGTCCCGATCGGCATTGGATCGCTCATCGGGGGACCGTTTGGCGGATTCCTGCTGCATCATTTCGGAGAAATTCAACACCAGCCGAAGATGATCTGGTTTTGGATCACCGGGATCGGACTGGCGACCGCAGCGGCGTTGTGGGTGTATGACACGGTTTTCAGGAAGGCTGGAGAAACTACGCCGTCTGCTTCGTCGTGACGGTCGACGGAATTTGCGCCCGCAACAAGCCGCGCAGTTCGTCAAGCTGTTGTCGGGACATCACCCTCTTCGGAATAAACCTCGAGCCCGAGGACGATGCGGTCAGCACGAACAGGTGGGCCGTCTCTTTATATTCGCTGTAGGCTCGCCACTGCAACTGCGATTTGCCGGTAGCAAATGTAACCTCGATTCCCGCAGGGCTGAGAAGGAGCACGATTTCTCCCTGCAGGTCCGGACGCCGGCGCAGTTCCCGGCGAATCTGAATGGGCGGAAGCGCGTACACGATGATGCCGAGCAGAGCCGATGTAGCCAGCCAAATCCATCCAACTTCAGCGAGATCATGACCGACCAGGTAAATCCCGACGGCGAACATTCCAGCCAGCAACGCAGCGAACAAGACCAAGGCCCACAGTGGTCTTGAGGACACGCGCAGGATATTCGTGATGTCTTCGTTAGTGAGCGTGTATCGCAGTTCCATGTTGCTGAATATGGTGCTGAATATGCCGGCGAAATTGTAGCAGGCGCCCCATAGCAGGCACCCCAGCTTGACTTCGGCTCGGACCTCTGGGATGATTCGCCCCCAGTGAGCCAATCAGACGGGAGGCACTATGCCACATTACCTTCAGCAAGTCGCGTATTCCCAGCAAGGATGGGAAGCTTTGGTAGCGAATCCGCAGAACCGGATTGAAGCCGTGCGGCCCGCGATCGAAAAACTGGGCGGCAAGATTGAAGCGGCGTGGTTTTCCTTCGGAGACTACGACGTCGTCGTGATCACCGAATTGCCTGATAACGTCGGTGCCGCGGCGATTGCCATGGCATTTGCCGCGGGCGGCGCGTGCAAGTCGGTGCAGACCATTCCGTTGATCTCTCCGGAAGAAGCCACCCAGGCGCTCCGCAAGGCCCGGGAGTGCGGGTACCGGCCCGCTGCGGTAACGACCCGCGCGGCCTAACCACCGGCCAGACCTAAAGACTAGAGGCGGCCTTATCAGGCCGCCTTTTTTTGATATTGTTCACATTCGAATGCCCGCGCGCAAAACCAATCCGGCGGAAGTCGCAACGCAGATCAGGCAAGCGCTCAAGGGCGGTGGCTCGGCCGAGCATGCCGCCGGGGTGCAATGGTTCTTTAAAGAAGAAATCCAGTCGCACGGTTGGTATACCGGCGATCTGCGGCGGGCAGTGCGGCGCTGCCGCCAGGAGATCTTGCGGGAGCACGACTTTAATTTTCTGGTAAGGGTAGCCGATCAATTATTTTCGGGTTCCGTGCTAGAGGAAAAAATTGCTGCGGTGTTTCTGCTTGAAAAGATGGACGCGCAGTTTACCGATCGCGAGTTCCGCAGGTTTGAGTCGTGGCTGAGCCGCATCAGCAGCTGGGCCGACCACGACGGGCTGGTGCACTACCTGATTGCGCCCATGGTTGCGGCGAGCCCGGCGCGGGTCAAGGACGTGTTTCGCTGGGCGAAGTCGCCGAAACGCTGGCACCGGCGGGCCGCTTGCGTGGCGCTGATTCGCGGGGCGCGGGCGAAAATTTTCTTTCCCAAGATCGTGAAGCTATCTGATTCCCTGCTGGCCGACGAAGATGACATGGTGCAGAAAGGCCTGGGCTGGTTGCTGCGGGAAACGGCGAAGTATGATCCCAAGCGCACCGTGCCGTATCTGATGAAGATTCGCGCGAGTGCTCCGCGGCTGGTGTTGCGGACGGCCTGCGAGACGCTGCCGGGACCTGTGAAGCGCAAAATTCTGGCGTTCAGAGCACATAGAGCGCTCTAAGGGAATCTGCCGTCCCTAGCGGGACTCAGTTCCATTTCCCTCGCCTGACCCAGGGCTTACGTCCTGGGCTAACATATGCCGTCGCTCCGCGGCTCTCAGCGCATAGCCTCCGGCTCTGAACACGACTCCCAGGTTCAGAAATAGCTCAACCACGCATCGCTACGGCGCTGCTTTAACGCCGCAAACCAGCGGCACACCGGGTACAGCGTCAGCACCACCACGCCCCACGCCAGGTAGACGATCGGCAATGAGTATCCCCAACCCGGCGGCTCGGTAATGGGGAACTGTCCCAGGGTCGGCGATTCGAACATCCAGTGCACCTGCCCGTAGCGGGCGTAGCACACCGCGATGGCCAGCAGATGGATGAGCGGAATGTGTAGCAGGAAATAGAACATCGGTACTTTGCCGACGGTGAGCGCAGGGCGCAGCCAGCGCGGCGTTCCGCCATCGACGGCCCACAGAAAAAGCAGCGCCGGTCCCAGCGTCATCAGCAGAAACAGCAGCGATGGCGGATATTTCGTCGTATTCAGAAATGAGAGCACGGTAAGCGCCGCCGATTTCTGCATAGACCAGCGTTGCGGATCGCCATAAATATTGATCACGCGCAAAACTAGAAATCCCGCAATCAGGCCACCGCCCAACGGCATCAGAAACGCCCTGCGACGTTCCGATGGCCAACCATATATCTGCCCAAGGCCGTAACCTGCCGCCGTAACGCCAATCCAGGGAATGAGAGGATACCCCACGAACACGCTGTGCTGCGGAGTGTTCAGCAGAAAATTCGGAGAGTGCAGAATCGACCAGAGCGGATTGTCGGATTGCACCGAATCGAACAGATTGTGGGTCGCGATCATTACCACTCCGAAGGTGGCGACGGCCCACGCCGGCAGATACACCAGCCCCGACAGCACGATCATGGCCCAGCCCAGCGCCCACAAAACAATCAGGAACAACACGTGATAGTCGAAGTTGAACTGCCATCCCAAACAACGGGTCACTACGATCTCCAGAAAGATCAGCCAGAGGCCGCGCGTGAACAGGAACCGCGACAACTCGCCTTTGGATTTTTTTCGCAGCGAGAGATAAGCCCCGTGCCGGTCAGCAGAAAGAAGACAGGCGCACAAAAATGTGTGATCCAGCGTGTAAAGAACAGCGGGATAGTGGTGGTGGCCGGGTCCGTCGGATTCAAGCCGGAGTTGCCGAAAAAGTCACGCGTGTGATCGAGCGCCATGATGATCATGATGACGCCGCGCACCACGTCAATCGATTCGATGCGTACGCGTTGGGTGGGACCGGGATTGGCGACCGCGGACATCTGCGGAGTTTAGCAGAGGTGGTGGCACTGGTTCGACTCGATTAACAGCTTCTGTGGCGCGTCTGTCGAGCTCCGCTCGACCGGACGGCCGGGGGCGGCCGTCCCCACATGAACCTGATTCGCCCAAATCCTTGCTCTTGTTTACAATAGAGGTTTGCCCATGGACCTCGCTGCCATCCAGTCTGCGCTGCGCGAACGCAACATTGACGCGTGGCTTTTCTACGACCATCACCATCGCGATCCCATTGCTTACCGTGTGCTTGGGCTGCCCTCGAGCCTGATGGTCACGCGGCGCTGGTTTTACCTGATTCCCGCCGAAGGCGAACCAGTAAAGCTCGTCCACAAGATCGAAGCCGGACATCTTGATTCCCTGCCCGGCAAGAAACACCAATACTCGGGCTGGCAAGAGCTGTTCGACCAGCTGAAATCGATTCTGGCGAAACACCGCGACCTGGCCATGCAGTACTCCCCGAACAACAGCATATTCACCATTTCCCTGGTGGATGGCGGGACGATCGACCTGCTGCGCGGCCTGGGCAAAAATGTTGTGAGTTCGGCGGATCTGGTGGCGCAGTTCGAATCGACCTGGAGCGAGGAACAAATCCAGTCGCACTTCGCGGCGCGTGACAGCATTGATTCGATCGTGGCTGCGGCGTTCAAAGAAATCGGTAAGCGCGTTCGCAACGGTGGCACCAAGGAGCACGAAATCCAGCAGTGGTTCATGGAAGCCTTCGCCCGCGAGAACCTGTTGACCGACGATCCGCCGATCGTGGCCGTCAACGCGAATGCCGGCAACCCGCACTATGAGCCGCATGCCAGTCATCCCGTACCGATTCGCGAGGGCGACCTGGTCCTGCTCGACGTGTGGGGCAAGAAGAACACGCCGGGCGCGGTGTATTACGACATTACCTGGATGGGTTTCGTGGGCCCGGCGCCATCGGGACGCATGCTGGAGATTTTCCAGATTGTGCGCGACGCGCGTGACGCCGGCGTGAAGACGGTGCTCGACGCCATTAACGGCGGCCGCCGCATCGCCGGATGGGAAGTCGATCGCGCCACCCGCGGGCATATCAAGAAGGCCGGCTACGGCGATTATTTCATTCATCGCACCGGACATTCCATTGGCACCGACGTCCATTCCAACGGGGCCAACATGGACGATCTCGAAATTCACGACGAGCGGCAGATTCTTCCCAACTCCTGCTTCTCCATCGAGCCCGGCATCTACCTGCCGGAGTTTGGTGTGCGCAGTGAAGTGAATGTGCTGGTGCGCGCCCAGTCCGCCGAAGTAACCGGGAAAATTCAACGCGAGATTGTGAACATCTGAATGGCAAATTCGACGTCCGAAAAAATGACCGACAAAACAAGACCAGCGCAGGCCGAACCGGTCAGCATGATGGCGGTGGTCGCCCCCGCGGTGGGCTGGCTGATTCCGGGCGCCGGACACATGATCCAGAAGCGCTGGATTCGCGGCTTGCTGCTGTTTGTGTCGATCGCGACTCTGTTCGTCCTCGGACTCGCCATGCAGGGACGCATCTACAAGGCGAATGGCGGCGATATTCTCGACATTCTCGGATTCATCGGCGACGTCGGCGCGGGCGGCCTTTACATTGTGACCATGGCCATGGACTGGGGCCAGGGCGCGATCGCTTTCGCCACCGCCGACTACGGAACGAAATTCATGATTGTCGCGGGATTGCTGAACTTTATCGCCGTCGCCGACGCCTATCACATCGCCATCGGGAAGAAACAGTGAACCAGCTTTCAGCGATCAGCTCTCAGCTGTCAGTCAAAAACTCTCGGAGACTCGTGCAGTGACCATCACACTCAATCATTTCAGCGCGGCGGCGGTTTTTGCCCTGTTCGCTTCCATCGTGTTCGGCATCACCCACCGCGAAGCCGCGCGCGACATGGTCCGCTACGGACTCTATTGCTTCGTGATGTTTCTGGGAGGCGTGCTGCTGGCAGGCTGGGCGATGTGGCTGGTGCGAAGGTAGCTTCTAGCTCCTAGCTACTAGCCTCTAGCTTGAATCCCTGCCCCGCCAAAACGTCCCGGCAACTGCGATGAGTTCGAGTAGCGCCGCAACAGTGGGCTCCTAAAGTTCTGGCTAGAAGCTAGAAGCTAGAAGCTTTCTTACCCCTCCCACACGAACGCGTCGAAGATTCTTTCCGATTCGAAATGCAGGCGGCGGTAAAGCGCCACTGCTCGCGCGTTCGCTTCCGTCACCGTCAGCGACAACAATGCGAAGCTTCGCCTACGCAGACTGCCTTCCGTGGCCGCCAGCAGCGACTCTCCAATGCCCCGCGAGCGAAATTCCGGCAGCACGCACACCTGCGTGACATGGCCCACATCATGGCGGACGCGCGAGCAAAGAATCAATCCGATCAGGTTCTTCGCCTTGCGATCCAGAGCCACGAACGACGATTCGGCATCAAACACCCCGCATCCCGGGAAGCGCACGATGTTGTTGAGGAAGCGCAGCGATCCGCTCAGCGTATGGTACTGGTCGTTGATCTGGGCATCGACGTGGCCGCGATACGCCGCCGTGATGACGGCGGCCGAGGGCTGATAGTCGCCCTCAACCCAGGGCCGGATTTCAACTTCGGGATGCGTGGGGATTCTCTCCGCCGTCGATTTTCCCAACGTCAACGTCATGAACAACCGCGGATGCCGCTGGAATCCCGTCTCCAGAAACGGGCGCGACACGGCGTTGGCTTCATGCGCAAGAAGTTGTGCCTCCACGCGATGGATTCCCGGCGACTGCTGCAAGGTCTCGATCACGTGGGTCAGCAGCTTCAATTCAACTTCGCGCGCGTTGGGGAGCCGGCTGCCGTTGATGACGTAGAGGTCGCCAATCACTCCCTTGCTGCCCTCATACACAAAAAACGAGTAGCCGAAGACCCGGCCGCGATCCACCGCCGCATATCCCGGCAGGATTTTCGCGTCGACGTAGCGGAGAATCATTTCCGCCGAGCCGGAATAATCCCACGAGAGCAGGCGCGACCAGACCTGCGTCTCGTCGTCGAGCAGCGGACGCAAATCCACGGATGAAAAATGCCTGAGGTCCAGAATCTCCAAGAACGATCTCCCAAGCGCCCCGACAACGGCTGCCGCCAAGACGCAGCGGCAATCTCGCGGCAAAATTTCGAGTGTAGTTGGTTCTTCCGGCCGAGGCAAACCAGGCGAACAAGCGGCAGCAACAGGCGCCCATTGCGTCCCAAGGGCTGATGTGTTTCGTCACCGTTCCTCGTGATGCTGGTCACAGGAGATGCAATGTAGCACCGTAATCTACAACACGCATCAGCCGCCCAACGCGCCTAACTCCAGCATCCACAGCCTCTTACAACGTTCTTGCCCCAAAACTCCCCGTGCTTGACCTCACTTTGCTCTGTGACGCGGGTCACACCAAGCCGCCACGCTTCCACGTCATAATCACATCCTGCTTGATTGAATTTCTGGAGTGATCGTTGCTCCTTAGCTGGGGGATCTCGTGGCAAAAGGACGTGTCTCGATCGTCGTGGAGCGCTGCAAGGCCTGTGGCTTTTGCGTGGAGTTCTGTCCCACGCATGTGCTGGCGCTTTCTTCCGCCTTCAACTCGAAGGGCTACCATCCGCCGCACGTGGTGCATCCGGAAAAATGCAGCGGCTGCGATCTCTGCGGCATGTACTGCCCGGACTTCGCCATCAACGGCACCAAGATTCCTCAGGCCAGCGCCAAGCACGCCGTTGGAGGTGAGAAATGAAAGCTGACCCGCGCGGAGTTTTGACCGGCACGCACTTTCTCGACGGCGACCATGCATGCTGTGAAGGAGCGTTGGCCGCCGGGGCGAGATTCGCCGCCGGATATCCCATCACGCCCTCGACCGAAGTGGTCGAGCGCTTCGCCTCCCGCGTGCCCACGGTCGGCGGATGCTTCATCCAGATGGAAGATGAGCTCGCCGCCTCCATCGCGCTGCAAGGCGGAGTCTGGGGCGGAGCCAAGGCGTTCACCGTAACCTCGGGCCCGGGCTTCTCGCTGATGATGGAGCACATCGGCTACGCGGCCATGACGGAGACTCCCTGCGTGTTCGTCGACGTGCAGCGCGGCGGCCCGTCGACCGGACTGCCCACGCTTCCCGCGCAAGCCGACATGATGCAGGCGCGCTGGGGATCGCACGGCGACTACGAGATCATCGCCCTCTGTCCGAACTCGCCGCAGGAATGTTTCGACCTGACCATTAAGGCCTTCAACTTCGCGGAAGAGTTTCGCGTTCCGGTGATGTTCATGATGGACGAAGTGGTCGGGCACATGACGGAGAAAGTCGTGATTCCTCCGGCCGACGAGATTGAAGTCACGCCGCGCAAGCACACTCACAAATCTGTGGAAGATTACCTGCCCTACGGCACCAATGGCGACATGGTTCCGGAGATGGCGCACGCCGGCGACGGCTACAACTTTCACGTTACCGGCCTCACCCACGACGAACACGGCTATCCCAACATGACGCCGCAGGTGCAAGACAAGCTGGTGCGGCGCCTGCAGAACAAGATTCGTTCCGCCGCCGACCGCATCTGCCTGTTCGAAGAGGACCGACTGGATGATGCCGACGTGGTCGTGGTTTCCTACGGCATCACTTCACGCGTGGCACAACGCGCCATCGATGCGGCCCGCGACAAGGGACTGAAAGTCGGCAAGCTACGCCTCATCACCGCCTGGCCCTTCCCTGAGAAAAAGATTGCCGGCCTGGCAGCGCACGTCAAGGCGTTTGTCGTGCCTGAGCTGAATCTGGGACAGATGGTGCGCGAGGTCGAACGTGCGGCCAACGGGAAAGCGAAGACCTACGCCGTGTCGCACGCGGGAGGCGGAGTGCACAATCCCGACGAAATTCTGAACACTATCGTGGAGGCAAGCCGATGCTGAACGTTCTCGACAACACGCTCGACAACACGCCCGACAACACGGTCAATCCCGTAGAGCAATTTCTGCGCAGCGACCGCATGCCGCATATCTGGTGCCCGGGCTGCGGCATCGGCACCACGGTGAATGCCTTCGCCCACGCTCTGATCGAATCGAAAATTGATCTTCAATCGCTGGCGCTGGTCTCCGGCATCGGCTGCACCGGGCGCGTGGCCGGCTACGTGAAGCTCGACTCGTTTCACACCACGCACGGGCGGGCGATTCCGTTTGCCACCGGCTTGAAGCTGGCGAACCCCAAGCTCAATGTCGTGGTCTACTCCGGTGACGGCGACCTGTCGGCGATCGGCGGCAATCACCTCATCCACGCCGCGCGCCGCAACATCGACCTGAAAGTCATCTGCGTGAACAATCTCATTTATGCCATGACCGGCGGCCAAACTGCACCCACGACTCCCAGCCACGCTACTACATCGACCAATCCCTATGGAACGTTCGAGCCAGCATTCAATCTGCCGCACCTGGTCGAAGCCGCGGGCGCAGTCTACGTCGCGCGTTGGACCACCTTCCACGTGCGGCAACTCGCGCGCTCGATCGGCGAGGCCTTTCAGAAAAAAGGATTCTCCTTCATCGAAGTCATTTCGCCATGCCCCACGCTTTACCAGCGGCGGAATAAGATGGGCGACGGCCTCGACACCATGAAGTATTACAAAGAAAAGAGCAAGATCAAGAACGGCGCGCCCACCAGCGAAGTCGGACTCACGCTGAACGGTGAAATCGCAGTCGGCAAGTTCGTCGATCGCGACCGCCCCGACTATCAATCCATGATGCGCTGGCAGTACCAGGAATCTCTGGGCGAGCGCTACATCGAAGAACCAGAAATGGAGTGCGTATGCGGCTAACCGAGATTCGGATTGCAGGCTTCGGCGGTCAGGGAGTCATCCTTTCGGCCATCTTGTTGGGCAAAGCAGCATCGATCTACGAAAACGGCTTCGCCACGATGACCCAGAACTTCGGCCCGGAGGCGCGCGGCGGAGCGTGCAGCGCCCAGCTGATTCTGTCCGACGAACCGGTGCTGTATCCCTACGTCACGCGGCCCGACATCATGGTCGTCATGTCGCAGGAGGCCTATAACCGCTTCGCGCCCGAACTGAAGCCGGAGGGCATGCTGATCGTTGAAGAAGATCTGGTGCGCGTTTCCAATGTCAATGCTGACAAAAAGGTCTACAGTATCCCGGCAACCCGCATCGCCGAAGAACTGGGCAAACGCATGGTGTTGAATTCCGTGATGGTGGGATTCTTCACGGCCGTCACAAAACTTCTGACCGCCGACGCCGTGCGCAAAGCCGTGGCCGACTCGGTGCCCCCGAGCTTCCGCGAGTTGAATCTGCAGGCCTTCGAAAAGGGATACGAGTACGGCAACAAAGAACTGGCCGCCGCTCCCCCGAGGCAGGGACTGCAAGAGCTCGCGTATTCGAGCGAGTAGCGCTCTAAACACAACCGAGAACAAGCGCAGCTTATACACATCTGCGGCTCAAACCTCCAGCTGTCTACGCCGATTTGTCATCCTGAGCAAAGCGAAGGACCTATGCAATCCAGCCGGCGCCACCAAACTGCCCGACAATTTGCACAGATCCTTCAGCGCGCCAAGAACGCGCGCTTCAGGATGACAGAGGCGTCCGCCATGCCTGTCAAGGCTTAGCGTCCGCCGCGGAGACCCAATAATAATCCACGTTCTGGGGCGCGTAATTCCCGAGGAACAGCACGCGCCGTCCCGCCGTCTGTATCGCGACATTCACTTTCCACGTCGCGGGAGCAACCAGCAAATGTTCCTTTGCCGGAAGGCTATCCCGCTCGTAGCGCACCGCCGGCTGGTTGCGATAGAACGTGAGCCCGTACTCCATCTCGCGGGAAAGGCCGTAAACCGCGAGCGGAAGCTGGTGCGTTTCCACGCTGGAAAGTTCGAAGGCCAGGGGACGCGCCGAAAGCGTCTGATCGATAGAAACCGATCCCAGCTTGAGCACCGCCGCAACCGACAACACCACCGGAATCAGCGTGACAAATCGCAGCATGCGCAGGCGTAACCGGCTGGCCAGCGTTAACGCAATGGCCGCACACAACACGAACGCAAGCGCCACCGCGATCAGCATAGGCCGTCCCGCCGGCAGCCGGTGTTGCGTCACGGCATAAGCAATCAGCACAGACGGCACAATCGGCGCCGCCGCGACCAGCGCGTGCAGCACCGCCAGCGCCTTCGAGACGGGCTCAGCCTCCTTTTGCTCTTGCTCGTGCGCGAGATGACGCCGCAGATAATCCGCCAACAGAATGGCTCCTGCCGGGATCGCCGGGAGGATGTAGCCGGGAAGCTTTGACTGCGAAATCGAAAAGAAGACGACCAGCGCGACCAGCCAGCAGCAGGCGAACACACTGAACTGCAATTCGAGATCAGGCTCGGCCGACCCGGATTTGCGTTCCGCCCACCAGGTTCGCACCGACTCGACGAACGCGACGCCCACAAACACCGTCCAGGGCACAAGCGCGACGGCGGTGACCGGCAGGTAGAACCAGAACGGCTGGCGGTGATGATACAAGTCGCTGGAAAACCGCGCCAGATTGTGCTGCAGAATAAATTCGCGAAAGAATTGTGGATTCCGCATCTGCACCGCGAAATACCAGGGCAACGCGATCGCACAGAACAGTAAAACGCCCGGCAGCCAGAGCGTTCTCAAAAGCAAACGAAATTCACGCGCAGCAACCGCGAAGAGCACGACGACGGCTGCAGCCAGAAACGGCGCCACCGGCCCCTTCGCCAGCATGCCCAACGCCATGCAGACGTAGAACAGCGAAAGATAGATTCGCTTTTCGCTCTCGCGCCAGGCCCACCACGCGAGCATTCCAATACTGAAAGCCGCGGCCAGCGCCATGTCCATCGAGGCGGCGTGAGCGTAACCGATCATTCCCGCACAGGAAGCGGTGATGAGCGCAGCGTCCACCTCCACGCCGGGCCGAAATCGCCAAAAGAACAAATACACGGCGATCACGAGCAAGGTTGCGTCAATCGCCGCCGGGACTCGCGCGGCTACATCGCTCACTCCCAACACGGAGTAAGCCAGCATCGCCTGCCAGTAGTACAGCGGAGGCTTCTCCAGCCACGCCTGTCCGCCGAGGACCGGCGTAACCCAGCCGTCGATATGACTTCGGCGTTCGAACATCTCGCGCGCCACCTGCGCATACCGCGGTTCGTCGGCGCCGATGAGCCCGAACTGTCCCATGCCGTAGAAAAACAAAAACGCGCAGGAGCATGCGATCAGCAACACGTCTGTGCGGGTGCGGTTTGTCATGGGAAATTGCTGATTGTTGATTGCTGATTGTTGATTGAAAACCAGCAGCCGGCAGTTCTGTCTTCTCAATCAGCAATCAAAAATCAACAATCAAAAATTGTTTTTTCTATTGTACGGATGGTCCGCGGCGCAGCTGGAAAAGAACCTGGCGCACGGCCTCGGCAAGTGGGCCGTCGAGCGAGCATCCGCTGGCGCACTCATGGCCGCCGCCGCCGAAACTTTCGGCCACGTGGGCCACGTCCAACTTCCCTTTGCTGCGCAGGCTCACGCGGTATCGTCCATCGGGCAACTCGCGGAAGAACGCCGCCACTTCGACGCCGCCGATGGAGAGAACGTAGTTCACCAGTCCTTCGCAGTCCTCTTCAATGGCGCCGCAGCGCTCCATCTGTTTCTGCGTCACCCACGCGTAGGCGAGGTGGCCGTCCGCCGTCAGACTGCGCAGGGCCTCGCCAAGCAGGCGAATCTTGGCCACGGAGTGGGCGAAATAGATTCCGCGCGCACAGTGCGCCGGATCGGCTCCCGCGAGCACGAGTTCGCGTGCCAGACCGAACGTATTCTCGTTTGTGCCCTGAAACATGAACGACCCAGTGTCAGTCATCAGCGCGGTGTAAAGACAGGTCGCAATCTCTTTCGAAAACTTCACGCCGGCTTCGCGAGCCAGACGGAACACCATTTCCGCGGTGGCTACCGCGTGAGGATCGATCCAGTTCACGTGCGCAAACGGACGTCCACTGACATGATGGTCGATGCTGATCAGAAACCGGTTTTCCAAACCCTCGAGCCGGGTGCGGTGAATGCTGTCACACTCCAGAATAATCGCCGAATCGTAACTGCCCAGGACGTGGCTGGACTGCACCACCTGATCGGCGAACGGAAGCGAACGGTAGACGCGGGGGACGCCATCGTGCAGGACGACGTCGGCGTGCTTGCCCATCGCGCGTAAGATCTGACAGCAGGCCAGCGCCGATCCAACGGCATCGCCGTCGGGACGGGCGTGCGAGGTCAGCACGAATCGCTCATGCTGTCCGATCTGCCGGAGCACATCCTCGACGCCGCTATGCCTTTTTTCCACCGGGTTCCTTGCGGGCCTTGCTACGCTTTTTCGCCCTCGCCAGCAATTCTTCCACTCGCGCCTTTTCCTGTTCCGCGCGGTCCAGCCGGAAATACAACTCCGGAGCGCGTCTCAGGTGCAACCGCTCCACCAGTTCATGTCGGATGTATGCGCGCGCGGCCTCCAGACCTTCCAGGCTCTGGTCCGCATCCTCGTCATCACCTTCCACGTTCACCCAGACCTGCGCCGACCTCCCGTCATCGGCGATGTGGACCGCGGTCACGCTCACGAGGCCAATGCGCGGATCGGCCAACTCGCCTTCGACGAGCGTTTCAATCTCTTCACGCAGAGCCTCGCCGACCCGCCCGCGATGATATTTGAGCCCGCGCTTCTCCACGACCGAGCACCTCAGGGAAAACCAACGAGGATATCAGAAAACCGGGTGCAAGTGTGTGATTCGCTGCGCTATTGTCGCTCCCTTTGGCTGGGAGGGATAAGTACGGAGGTAACAAGGTGTTAGGAGGTTTGCTGTACCGCGCCGGGTCTAGAAGAATTCGATAAAGGAATCCGCGATCTCGGCCCCATGGTTGTTGGCGATGCGCGTGGCCGCGCGTTCCACGTTCTTCATCAGGCCGTCGAGATAGTCGCGCGAATTGGAGATGCTGACCACGCCGATGGTGGCGCGGTTCCACAGTTCAGCCGAATCGAGTTCGGCCACCGATACGTTGAAGCTGGTGCGCAGCCGGTCTTTCAAGCTGCGCACAACCTGACGGCGATCCTTGATCGACTGTGCGGCTTCAATGTGGAGTTCGAGGGTGAGGAAGGCGATAGGCATGCAGTTCTCAGTTCCCAGTTCTCAGAACAATCCACTCCGCGTTCACTGAGAACTGAGTACCGAGAACTGAGAACCGAGAACTGGTCTTACACCATGGCTTCCGCGGCGATCCGCTCGGTGGCGAAGGCCTCGATCACATCGTGCGCTTTGATGTCGCCGTAGTTCGCAATCGAGATGCCGCACTCCATGCCGTTGGTGACTTCCTTGGCATCGTCTTTGAAGCGGCGCAGCGAGCCGATCTTGCCCTTGAAGACGACCACGTTGTCGCGCAGCAGGCGCACTTCGGAATTGTTTTTGATCACGCCATCCGTCACGCGGCAACCGGCAATCGTTCCCACCTTCGGGATGCGGAAGGTTTCGAGCACTTCGGCGCGGCCCTGGTAGGTTTCCTTGATGGTCGGTTCGAGCAGGCCGGTCATGGCGCGCTTGATCTCGTCCTGCAGTTCGTAAATGATCGAGTGCAGCCGGATGTCGACTTCTTCCTGCTCGGCCAGTTCCTGCGCCTTGCGCTCCGGCCGCACATTGAAGCCAATAATGATGGCATTAGACGCCGAGGCCAGCAGCACGTCGGTTTCGGTGATGGCGCCCACGCCCGAACGCAGCAGCTTCAGCCGCACCTTCTCGTTCGAGAGTTTCGTAAGCAGATCGCTGAGCACTTCGACAGATCCCTGCACATCCCCCTTCAGAATAATGTTCAGTTCCTTGGTGCCGGCCGTCTTGATCTGCTCCGCCAATCCTTCCAGCGAGACGCGGGAACTCTTGGCCAGCGCGGCTTCGCGAGCTTTCTGCTCGCGGTACTCGGAGATGCCTCGAGCCTTGTCGCGATCCGCAACCACCACAAACTGATCTCCGGCTTGCGGCAAGCCTTCCATGCCTAGAATTTCAACCGGCGTAGACGGTGGAGCGGAAGTCAGCACCGCCCCGCGATCGTCGAACATGGCGCGGATTTTTCCGTACACGTTGCCCACCACAAAGTTGTCGCCGGCAATGAGCGTGCCGTTCTGCACCAGCACGGTGGCCACTGGTCCGCGGCCGCGATCGAGTTTCGCTTCCAACACAACGCCCGTCGCCGCGCGCTCTGGAGTGGCTTTCAGTTCCGCGAGGTCGGCGACCAGGCAGATCATTTCCATCAGCAGATTCAGGTTGGTTTTCTTCTTCGCCGACACGTCGACGAACACCGTCTTGCCGCCCCACTCTTCCGGCACCAGGCCGCGATCGGCCAGTTGCTTTTTCACCCGGTCGGGCAGTGCGTCGGGCTTATCGATTTTGTTCACCGCGACGATAATCGGAACTTCGGCGGCGTGCGCGTGATCGATGGCTTCAACTGTCTGCGGCATCACGCCATCATCGGCGGCCACAACCAGCACCACGATATCGGTGGCCTTCGCGCCACGCGACCGCATGCGGGTAAACGCTTCGTGACCGGGCGTATCGAGGAACACAATCTCCCGGCCATACGCCGGAGATTCCTTGTCAGTAATGCGCACCTTGTAAGCGCCAATGTGCTGTGTGATGCCCCCAGCTTCGCCTTCCGCCACGTGCGTCAGACGGATGGCGTCGAGCAGCGTGGTCTTGCCATGGTCCACGTGACCCATGATGGTGACCACCGGCGGCCGAGGCGTGACCTCGGCGACAGCTTCTTCGCCGCTCGCGGCCGCGGCGTCAATCTCTTTCGAAGCCTGCTCTTCGAACGTGATCACGTTCGTTTCGGCCCCGAAGAAACGCGCCATTTCACTCGCCAGTTCGGCGTCGAGCGTCTGGTTCACCGTGGCGAACACACCGCGCCCCAGCAGGCGCGAGATCACATCTTTCACCCGGATATCGAGTTTCTCCGCCAGGTCTTTAACGCTGATGCCTTCCGTGATCGTGATATTGCGCGTGATCGGCATCGGCTCGTTCGACACCACCATGCGCGGCGGTGGCGTGTAGCCCTTCATGGGGCCTTCTTTTACGCCGCGCGGAACATAGCGCTGGCCGGGCCGGCGCGCCGGAGCTCCCGGACGCGCGCCTGGACGAACTGGTCCCGGAGGCGGACCCCCCGGGCCCACACCAAGAGGACGTGCACCCGCCGGTGCCGTGCGGGTGGGATGCATGGGACGGCGCTCGCCCGGACGCAGAGGACGCGGCGGACCTCCACCGGGAGCCTGCGGACGCGGGCGCTGAAAAATTGGCTGTCCCGGCACGGGACGGCCAGGCGCGGGACGCATGGTCCCGGCAGGGGCCCCCGCCTGCGCAACTGGCGCGACCGGCCTGGGCGGCGGAGCTTTGTACACCGGACGCGGTCCAGTCTGCGGCACAATCATGCGCGGCGCTGGAGAAGGCGGGCTAGCAACCACAGGCGGTGCAGCCGGACGCGGTGCCGCTACCGGAGCCTGCGGCGCAGCCGATGCAGTAACCGAAGGCGCTGCCGGTGCAACTGGCGCAATCACTGCCGCAGGCGGCGTCGCGGGACGCGGCGGTGCCGCCACTGGCGGCGCAATTGGAGTCTCGATTGGCGGCGCTGCAGTCGCCGGCTTCTCCACTACGGGGGCAGCGACCGCGGGCCGCACAGCTGGCGGAGGCGCTGGGGCTGCCGGCGCAGAAATCGCGGGCGCGGCCGGAGGCGGCGTGGGTCTTGCCACCGACGGCGCAGCCACCGGCCTAGCCACGACCGCCGGAGGAACGGCTGGCCGCCCACTCGGAGGCGCCACTACTTCCTTCTGTTGCGTGATGGCTTTCAGCACATCTCCCGGCCGGGAGATATGCGACAAATCGATCTTGGTCTTGATTTCTTCTTCGCCGCGCAGCGGACGCGCGGACCGCGCAGACGGCGTCTGCGCTTCGGACGAGCCGCGGAGATGCACCCGCACTTTTTCCGCTTCATGCTCCTCGAGCGAACTGGAATGGGTCTTCTTCTCCGTCACCCCGACGAGCGGCAGCGCGTCGAGAATGGCTTTGCTTTTAACTTCCAGCTCCCTGGCGAGATCGTTGATTCGAACCTTGCTCATCCGGCCTTTCTTGTACCCCGCGTTGCGCTTAAGTCTTCATTGCATCCTCACGGAGTCAGCGTCCTGCACTCGCACACCATTGCAGATGTGTGCGCGTGCCATCACTATTCAGTTGTTTCGGGAGCGGAGCTTTTCGGCTCGTGCTCTTCGCTTTCGCCCGAGGCGGCTTCGGCTTCCGCCGTCGCCTCAGGTGCAGCCGCCTGTTTCTCGGCGGCCACTTCGCCGTTCGCCACTTCTGCTTCTGCGGCAGCTTCCGGCGCTGCTTCTTCGGTTACGCCCTCAGCGCCTTCCGCAGGGACTTCTCCTTCGGCGGCGCCCGCTTCCAGACTCGCAAAGTAATTATTCACCGCGAGACTGATTTTTTCCACCGTCTTCGGCCCGATGCCTTCGATGGCTTCGAGCTGTTCGGGAGTCATGTCGGCAAGGGCTTCCACCGTCGTCACGCCCGCGGCGCTGAGCTTTTCCACCAGCCCTTCGCCCAGGCCCGTCACGTTTTCGAGCGGAGTCGTGACCTGCGGAGCCATCGCGGCCATCTGCAGCTCGACTTCCTGCCGCTTCTCTTCTTCGCTCTTGATGTCGATCTTCCAGCCCAGCAGCTTCGCGGCCAAGCGGACGTTCTGCCCTTTCTTGCCGATGGCAAGAGAAAGCTGGCTGTCGTCGACCACAACTTCGAGATGCTTGTCCGCGCTGTCAACCACGGTCACGCGGCTCACCTTCGCAGGCTGCAACGCCTTTTCGGCGAAGGTCACGGCATCTTCGTGATACTCGATGATGTCGATCTTCTCCCCGCGCAACTCGCGGATAATCGACTGCACCCGCATCCCCTTCATGCCGACACAAGCACCCACCGCGTCCACGTCCTTGTCCTTGGACATGACCGCGATCTTGGTACGCTCGCCGGCTTCCCGTGC
>Ga0209517_10002767_pt1 | contig 24390 bp, 22 predicted proteins | sample PeaSoiMetSII2010_FD_187695 | JGI IMG/M metagenome (GOLD analysis project Ga0209517, IMG submission 187695) | Peat soil microbial communities from Weissenstadt, Germany - SII-2010 (SPAdes) (version 2) | ecosystem: Environmental > Terrestrial > Soil > Wetlands > Peat | place: Germany... | reverse complement strand
GGCGATCACCACTTCACCAGGGTCCGGGATGAGGCACGCTTGCGCCGGCGCTGGCGGCTGCTGGCTCGGGTCGGTGCTCCGCGGGCTGGGGGATACCGGCTCGGGTCGGGTGTCCGTCGCTGCGGGTGCGGGCGCCGGCGCCGCCGACGGCGGCTGGTCTGCCGTTTCCCGCGGCTGCAGGGGATCTGACTCCTGGCTCGGATCCGCTTGCTGCCCCTGGGATTGTAATTGTCGTTTACTGCAACAGGGGCAGACATACTTGTGGACAAAGTGCTCGATCACGAACAACGACGCCGGCCGATAATCGAGTTGTTCACTCCGGTCTGTGCCGATATCGATGCGCACCTGGCCGCAGCCCGGGCAGACGCGCTCGGCCTCGGGCAACTGGTGATGCCGGGGCTCGCGGGGCAGGTTCTCCGGCAGGCGGCGGCGGCCGTGGGGCCGGCAACGCCTCTTGGGCTTCGGCGCCGCTGCCGGTTCGGTCGGCGCTGCCGTGTCCTGGCCCGCGGCCATCTCCGGGAACAGCAGGGCTTGGTTGGGGTCGAAGCGCTCGCCACGCGGCCCGTATAAGCGACGCAGCAGCAGGTCGATCCGCTGCCGCAGCGCCTCGTTGTCATGCCGTTGCTCGTGCAACGAGGCCAGCAGTTCCAGGACCATGCGCCGGAGCGTGGCCACGTCGTCGGGCAAGTGCTCGGCGGCGGTCGGCGGCAGGCCAGCAGCAGCGGGGTCCGCGAGGCTCATGCTTATATGACGTATGACAGACCGTATTTGTTCCCTGGGGCGCAAGAAAAAAGCGGGCGGCCCCTGCCGCCCGCCTGCTCAACCCGCTCAACCCGCTCAACCCGTTGCGGTCGCCGGCCGATGGTAGCGCCGGCCGCGCTGGGCCTTCGACCAGTCGATGCCGTCCAGGAGCATGGCCAACTCCGCGGCGCGGAGGGTCACGCTCGGCTGGCCCGCGGCCACGGCCGGCCAGCGAAAAGTCCCCTCTTCGAGTCGCTTGTAAACGATCACGAAGCCGTCCTCGTCCCAGTAGAGCAGCTTGATGCGGTCGCCGCGCTTGTTGCGGAAGACGAAGACGTGCCCGGACAGCGGGTCGTTGTGCAGGTATTGTCGCACCTGTTCCGCCAGGCCGTCGAAGCTGCGGCGCAAATCGACCGGAGCCGTCCCCAGCCAAATGCGCACCGCCGGGGGGAAGTTTAGCATGGTCCCTCCCCCTCCAGCGCCGTCAGGAGCTGCCGCAAGGTCGCCGCATCAAACCCGGGGGCGACCCGCACGACCCGGCCATCGGCCAGCACCAGTTCCAGCACGCTGGCCTGTGCCGGTGGCGCGTCGGCCACGATCTGCACCGGCACGACAGCGGGCGTGTCGCCGGTGCGCTGGTGGAGGCGGCTCCGCCAGGCGTAGAAGCTGGGGGCAGCCAGGCCGTGTCGGTCACAGAAGTCGCGCACGCTCAGTCCGCTCGCCCGCCACTGGGCGATCCAGCCTCGCCACTCTTGTTCCTTCTGCTCGTCCCGCGATCTGCCAGGGGCCATGATTGTGCCCTCCTTTCGGAGGGATTACACCACGGCAGTCAAGAACGCGATCCGCCGGACGGACACCCGAATAGACGACGGAGACTCGGACAAGTTCAGCGGGTGAACACGTATGGGACCAGTTTTGGGTTGGGAGGCGTTTTGTTGATATGCTCGACTATTGCCATCGACGCCGCTTGGGCAATTGAGATAATATCAGTCACAAATGCCGGTGGCGTTTCCTTATGCGTTTCCTCATATGATTGGGCCATGCGCCATCCGTGTTTGGAGTCAAAGCAGTATCCGTTTCTTTCAAGAAACCGACGCAGCGTCTTTGCGGATACGACGCACCCGTCCGAACGGCGCAAGACATCGCGCAGCCTTTCGATGGTCCATTTGATGTCTCTATAGCCGACCTGGGATGGACGTGACCCTAACACGTCGAGAATGACAATGACATCTCGGACGCTCATAGAATGCTTTCGTCCGCGCACATTCGCCCCATGTTGCTTTAGGTTGTAGTGCCATCTTGCCAGTGTTCGGTGAACGAACCAATATGCCATCTCGCCGAAATAGCCGGAACTACGTGGATATCGTTCTGAAAACGCTTCGGCGATAGCCCGCTCTGACATGCCATGAACATCACGCTGCTCGACGAACTCCCTCATGACCTTTTCAATCCACTCGATGTAGGGGATGCCTTCGCTCTCCCACACGGCTGCATCGTCCGGCATTTTGTCCACCCTCCCCAAAATCCGTGCTGTTGATTCCTGCCCGCGACCGCGCGTTTTTTTATGCGCTTGTTGAATTGTGTCCACCCTGGACAGAATTGCGCAGGGAATCCGCAGGAAAAACTTGCAACGGCGCATCGGCGCAAGTCATCTCATAGTAACAACTTGCGACGCGCCGAATTCTGTCCAGCCAGCGTTTGGCGCACTGCCTGCTCTTAAATTCCACCGTTCGAGGAATCGCAGAAAATCAAGATGGAGGGTGAACATGGCGACCCTGACCGTGAAGCCGCTTTCCGGGATCAAGCCCGACCGTTGCCGATGGCGCAAGCCCTTTGGCACCGCGGAGTTGCGGCAACCGTCTGCGTCGCTGGAGCTAGGGCAGAGCGATGAACGGGACCGACGTACGTCTGCGTCACCGGCTGCGTCATGGCATCTGGCTGACTATTGTTGCCGATCCGGGCCAGGCGGTGATGGGTGCGTTGTTTTCCTCACTCGAAAGGAGCATCAAACTGGGCCGCTGGGCCGCTGCACGCTGGGCCTCGGCGTCGCGGAGCGGGGTTACCGGGGCTTCGGGCCGCACTTCGCCGAACGGGCCAAACGGATCGGCGGGGTCTGGGACTCGACGCGCCGCAGACGGATGCATCGCGGGCTGACCTCTACCGTCGCTAGCGCGAGATAGAATCCGGGGATTTCGGCAAACACGACGCGAGTTATGTCGTGCCCGCCTCGCCACGGTGATCGCCGGGTCATCGAGATTCCGCCACACTCCACTGCCAGTTTTCCGAGCACCACGTACACGCTCCGCTCAAGCGGTGCGCACAGGGGGATACCACGGCCATGCAGCAACTGACCACGATGAAGCTGGATTCGATCGGGATCGAGACCCAGGTGCGCAAGACCTTCGAGGAGGGCGAGCTTCGCCGCCTGGGGGAGAATATCAAGCGATACGGCCTGCTCCAGCCGCTACTGGTGCGGCAGGACGGCGTCCTGCTCGCTGGCGAGCGTCGCTACAGGGCCATGCTGCTGGTGGGCATCAAGGAGGCCCAGGTGATCGTTACGGAGAGGGTGCTGTCGGACTCCGAGGTGCGCCTGATACAGCTAACGGAAAACATGCACCGCGCCGACCTGACGGGCTACGAGAAGTGGCAGGGCTGCGCGGAGATGATGTGCATGAACCCCGGCTGGCAGCAAAAGGACCTCGCCCAAGCTCTGGACCTCAGCGAGAAGATGGTGACGGTCAATCTCAGCCCGTCGCGCTGCATCCTCGCGGCTCAGGAAGCCCTGAAGGACGGCAAGATCGGCATCAGCGATGCCTACGCGATCAGCAGGCTGGAGGAGAAGGAGCAGGCCGGGTTGCTGGCTCTCAAACTGTCAGGAGCATCCCGTGACCGGCTTGAGCAGGCGGGGCGCAATAGCCGGAACGGTTCCAGCGGCCAGGCGGTCAGGCTGTCGCGCGTGAAGATCGCCATGCCGCAGGGTGCAAGCGTGGTCATCAGCCGCAAGGATCTAAGCATGGCCGAGGTAGTGGAACTGCTCACGGAAACGTTGAAAGAGGCAAAGCGTGCCGCCGAGCAATTCGATGTGAAGACTTGGCAGGCAATGATGAGAGATAAGGCTAGGGGATGATGCGATGGACCGGGACGACCTGATCCGCCGCCACTTCGAGGCGATGCGCGACCTGACATGGGCAGAGACGCTGCTGCCCAAGTTCCAGAGGCATGGAGTGAATGCCGAGATGCTCGAAACCTACCGCGAGGCGTGGAACCGCCATGCGGAAAAGAGGGACTGGGTGTGGTGGCAGGAAGAGGCGAAGGGTGACTCCACCGAGCGGCTACAGGACATGCTGATGGAGTGCATCGACAAGCTCGATGCACTCGGCATGCTGCAATGGAGCGAACAGGCGAAGCTAAAGCGCATTCTCGAAGGCTCGAATGACCAAGGCGATAAGCGGGAAAACCCCACGCAGGCAAAGTACCGTTCACGGGGAGGGCGTGATTGATGGCAACCGCAGACAAGCTGATTCGGGAGATATTCGAGTTGGACCGAGACGCCATGTATGCCGGCCACCGGCTGCTGTATGTGAACGATCCGCGGGTAGTGCAAGCGTACCCTGATCCCCTGCTTCGTGAACAGGCGCTGCTGGACTCCTGGCGCCAGAGTACGGAAAGTCACTACCAGGGATACCGGGAAGCATGCGCCGGAATGAGCGTGGACGAGCTGGTGAGGCTTCAGGCCATGCTGAAACGCATGATCGCCGCCGAGCGGTTTCACGAGATTCTGAACGCTCCGCCGAGCAACAACGGACATGCGCAAGAGGCGTCGAAGACGCGGGACACAAGCAGGGGGATGTGATGAACGAACGATTGCTTCATGATGGCGCGTTCGCCACCACACAGGCCATCATCGACATATTCCCCAACGGGTATTTCGGGAATGACAAGGCGCAGGCGTTCTACGAAATCTACCTGCGGGTGAAGGCCGGGATTGAGGCGACGATCATTCAGGCTGATCGCACGGCGTCGAGACTGAGTCCCACGAATAACTGAGGAACCATGCTCATCTTTAAGCTAACCAGGCGCGTCCTGGTCATCGCCGTCGGTCTGACGGTCTACTCCATCGTTCTGCTGACCATGCTTTTCCCCTGGGCATTGGTCGCTCTCGGCATCGGCGTGCTGATCGGCGCATGCAAGAAGGGATACCGGCTCACCGCCTATGGCACGTCCCGTTGGGCGGGAATTCTCAATCTCCCGCGCGCTCCGAACGGCTTTCTGATCGGGCAGTTGGAGTCATCGCGTCCTTCGATCATGGGTGCGGCTCTCGGCCTGCTGAATCCCCGTGTCGATGCCAAAGCGGCGTGTCAAGACGTTCTCTCCCTGCTGCGGAAGAAGCAGCAAGAGTTAGTTAGAATAGCGATCACACATATAGCAATTTTCGCTCCAACGGGCGCGGGCAAGGGAGTTTCTTGCGTCATCCCTCACTTGCTCAGTAACCCGGAATCTACGGTTGTAGTAGATCCCAAAGGTGAAAATGCCCGCCTTACCGTAGCGGCGCGCCGGAATATGGGCCATACGGTGGTGATTCTCGATCCCTTCCGGGTGGTGACGCAAACGCCGGACAGCTTCAATCCGATAGATTTCATCGAGGATACCACGCTGGCCATTGACGAGTGCCGTGACCTTGCGGAAAGCCTCGTGGTGAGGACGGGGCAGGAAAAAGAGCCGCATTGGAATGACGGCGCCGAATTGTTCATTCTCGCTGCGAGCGGACTGGTCCATCAATGTGCGGAAGGGGAAGACCGGTCGCTACAGGGTGTCCGCTCGCTCTTGGCCGACCAGAAGAAACTCGCGGCCGGTATTGAGCTGATGTGTCAATCGACGGCTTGGGATGGGATGTTGTCAAGGATCGGCAATCAACTCAAGAATTACGTGGACAAGGAGCTGGGATCGACGCTTACGACGACGAACCGCCACCTGCGATTTCTCGATACGCTGGCGATTGCAGAGAGCACGAAAAGCAGCTCCTTCGATCCCTCCTTGCTCAGACAAGGAAGGATGACGGTGTACCTTGTGCTTCCTCCCGAACATATGCGGGCGCAGTCGGCATTGCTGCGTATGTGGATAAGTTCCCTGCTGCGGGCTGTCGTCAGGTGCGGCCTCGGCGAAAGCAGTAAGGTGCATTTCGTGCTCGATGAGGCGGCAGCCCTCGGTCACATGGAGTCCATTGACGATGCGCTGAATCAGTACCGGGGGTACGGCGTGCGCCTCCAGCTGTACTACCAGTCGCTGGGCCAACTCAAGCGCTGCTGGCCCGAGGGGCAGGATCAGACGCTGCTGGCTAATACGACCCAGATGTATTTCGCGGTAAGCGACAACGAGACTGCTAAATATGTCTCCGACCGGGCGGGTGAGGCAACAGAAGTTGTCACCAGCGGCGGGTCCAGTTACGGCACGTCCTGCTCGTCTGGACAACAGGGAAGCACGAGCACGAGTTACTCGCATAACGAGAATCACAACTGGCAACAGTTGGGTCGGAAGCTTCTGAAGCCAGAAGAGGTGATGACCCTGAGTGAGCGCGTCGCCATCACCTTCATTCCGGGCTGTTACCCGGTGTGGACGACGCTGGTGCGCTACTACGAAACCTCAGTGAAGGGCTCGGGGTGGTTCTGGCCTGCGGTGCGTGCCCTCGCAGAGTCAGTCGCCTTGCTGATAGCGGCAGGGCTACTCGCGCTGGCCCTGACGCACATCGCAAGCGATAGAGGCGTGATGCCGGGTCTTCAGGATGAGTCCTTCCCGGCCGGGGATTGGATTCACGACGGCTTCTAACTGAAGGAGAGAGTCGCATGTCACAACTGCGAGAGATGATCGAGGCGATGAAGCAAGGCGTCGAAACGGTCAAGGAAGGCATCCAGGCCGCAGCGCCGGGCCTGACCCTCAACAACGTTCTGCACGATGTTGGGCAGGAGCTGAAGCAACAGGCCGCGCACGGTGCCCATGAACTATCGGCGGCCCTGTTCAACGGGTCGGCATTCGTCATGTACCCGCGTCAGGGGCAGGGAAAGGATCAGGTCGATGACCCGCAGCATGGGCTTCCGCAGGAGGGGCAGAAGGAGCAGGAGGCGCAGAAGCAGCAGGAGCGGGGCGGCATGAGCATGTAGCCGCGGCAGTGACAGTCAACCAAACCATCGCCCTTTTCCAAGGAGTCTCTGTCATGCTGTTTGCTGAGTCGGACGGAAGCGGTGCGTTCGGCTTCATCATCTTCATCATCATCATGGTGCTGGGGGTGAGGGGGTGGTGCAAGTTGCTCAAGGGCAACGACGCCCTTCGAGGAGCGGCCAAGAAGGGCCTCTTCAGTGTCCTCGGGAACCTGTTCAAGAAGTAGGAGGGATGGCTGTGGGATTCGCAGATTCGTTCGGCGGCTATCTATGCCAACTCGTCGTGGTGGGCGCCGTTCTTCTGTTCGTGGCGGCCAAGCTGCTGCGTACCATCGATGATGACGGTGGCGTGCGGAAAACCGCCAAGGATGAATTTGCCGCGTGCATCGAGCGGCTGTTCAAGAAGTAACCACTGAGGCGGGGCGCGCCCAGCCCCGCCTTTTTCGGGAGAAGAAACGCGGCGTTTTTATCACAAACGAGTGGTCATGAAGCAAGAACGAAGGAGGTGGAGGGTGTGTGATTCTTACGTGCTTCTCGGGGCGGTCGGACTGGCCGCGTTCGCCGGGACGGTGCTGGGCCAGACTGCCCTCGGCCTGATCGCCTGGGCGGTCGTCAAGGTCCAGGACGACTGGGAAAGGGTGGGCCGCTGATGGTCGCCAACAAATCGATCCGGGGGCCGCCCGGCATGTGACCGGGCGAGTGGTCAACCTTCTAACCAATCTGGAGACTAGTCAGATGAGCCAACTTAATCGGGTCGCTATCGTGCTGATCGTGATCGCCATGACCGCCGCCCCGGCGCTGGCCGCTGGAAAGACGTGGTACGGGCGAGACTCCGACGGCGACCGCTACCGCTTCGATTACTCTGGCGGCGGCTCGTGGGATGGGACGTTCACGTCCGGCGGCAAGAGCGACACCGTCACCTACAAGGAAGTGACGCGTACCAGGAGCTACGTGGAGATCAGGATCGAGGGGAACGCCGACTCCGGCGTGCGTCTCTACGACGACAAGCTGCAATTCTGGTCGAAGCGTGCCGGGAGGTGGGTCGAAGTCTGCAAGGGCAGGTGGACGGACTGAGCGATGTTTAACTGACTGTTCCCAAAGCCCCTCTCCCCTCGGGGGAGAGGGGAGACTTCCGGAACAGTCACTAAGAACAAGCCAATCCGGGGACCGCCCTGCGGCGAGTCATTAGTCGTGGACCAAGGAAGGCTGCCCCAGCAGCCTTCCCCTTTCACCGGAGCAAACATGCTGGCACTTTACTTCCGCTGCTGCGGCGAGGAGCTGCGCGTGCTCTCAAGAATATCCTTGACGAAAAGAAGCTGTCAGGGCGTGGGGCCTATGCCCGCTGGGTAGTGCCCCACGCCGAACTGCTGCGCTGGCAGAGGGAGGGCTTACTCCCTATTCAAAGACCCGCGTAATCGCCTCCTGCTGCGTCGAGGGGTACAGGTGCCGGTAGCACTTCGACGTCGCCTCGTTCATGTGTCCGGACCATTCCTGTACACGCCCGTGACGCGAGAACGCGTCACGGGAGGAGGGTGACGATGGCACCTTTGCTTGTTGAGCAATTGCTGGATCGGCTTGGCAAAATTGAGTCGGCGTTGACCAGCTTGCTCCGCCGGCAAAGCGATAAGGAGTGGTACACGACCAAGGAGGCGGCCGACCTCCTCGGCCGGTCCGAATACACCGTGCGCGAGTGGTGTCGCCTTCGCCGGGTGCGAGCGAAGAAAAAGGCGAGCGGGCGCGGCCAGTATCAGGACTGGATTGTCTCGCACGAGGAGCTGCAACGCATTCAGAGGGAGGGCCTCCTGCCCTCCTCGACAGGCGGCGGTTAGCTGAACACCTTGCCGATGATTTCCCGCTCCTTGTTCGGAATGAGGTGGAGGTAGCGCCGGTGCGTCTCCTCGGAGATGTGGCCGACCCAACTTTGCAGGACACGCTGGTCTACACCCTCGGCGCCGCAGATCGAAATGAACGAGTGCCGCAGGACGTGCCAGCCCTTGATGACTTGCCACGGGCCGGCGGCGATGAGACGCTGGAAGTGGTCGTGCGCCTCGTCTTTCGTCAGCGCCGCCGCCCCCGGCAACTCGCGCTGCTTTACGGTGGCCATTCGGCCCTTCAGCGACCTCGGCCGCACCTTCTCGCTGCGGTGCCCCGTGGTGCGGCTCCGCTTCTTGCTGCGGTAGACCTCGCCTTGGTGGCAGAACAGGAACTGGCCCCCCGGGTGCTGGTTCAGCCAGGCAACGAGCACTTCGCGTAGCGGCGGCGACAGCGGCACACGGCGGGTTGATCGCTTCCCGCGCACCCGCTTCTTCTCCCGAATCAGCGCCGTACTGCCCTCCAGGTCCACGTCGTCGATGAGGATGCGCAGTAGCTCGGACCGCCTGGCCCCGGTGTGTGCGGCAAACGCCACCATCGGGTAGAGGAACGGAACGTGCGCGTGTTCCTTGACGAAGTTCAAGAATTCCCCCAGCTCCGGTCGCGTCAGAAAGAGGCAGTCCCACAACTCGGCGACAGCCTTCTTGGCCAGGCCGCCTCGTGCGATCCGCCGCTCGATCTCGTCGCGCGTCATAAACGGCAACGCCTCATCCCCCTTGGGGTAGACGAGGCCCCGGGAAGGGAAGCTGCCCTGGAGGAGACCCGAACGGGCGGCCCAGTTCCACGCCGCCCGCAGGCTCGCCACTTCCTTCCGGAGCGTGACGGGTGAGAGCTTCTTCTCTTGCCGCCGGCGTTCCAGGTAGCGTTGCAGGTCAGGCCCCTTGAGCAGCAGGAGGTTGAAGGTCTCGCCGAGGTGGCGTTCGACGTGCCCGAGATGCATCCGGGCGGTGGCGAGGCTGTTCTTCTCCAGCGCCCCGTTCTCGTGGGCCGCGCAGTAGCTCTCCTTGAGAAGCCGGAAGGTGAAGGTGCCGGGTTCGGCAGCCGGGCTGGCGACCGGTGCCGGTTCCAGGGGTTTGCCGCTGGACAGAAGGTAGAGGGCCACGTCCGTGCCGTCGGCCGGGGGCAGCAACTCCCCGTTCCTGATCCGGATGAGCGAGCGATCAACGGAGCCCCTCATCGCGTCGGCTTCCCGCCGGTCCCTGGTCTTCAGGGCGTGGCTGTACTGGCGGTCCTGGAAGCGGAAGAGGAGATGGAACCAGCCGTTTCGTTCCTGGAGCGAGGCCACGGTAAACCCCCTGCGTTCGCCCTGATGTTAGCAAATTGCTTGCAAACATTCTACGGGCAACAAAGAAAGGACTTACGCCTCTCGACGTAAGTCCTTGCGGGGGTTAGTGCCGGAGACAGGACTTGAACCTGCACTGCCAGTAAAGGCAACCAGGCCCTCAACCTGGCGCGTCTGCCAATTCCGCCACTCCGGCCGGGATCGCTCTATTACCTTAGAACGGGAGTCCCCCCGAAATCAAGGCCCTTTTTCGTCCATCCCCGGCATTTTCTCACGCCCCTCCCGGCGCGGCGAAGCCGCCTTGACTTTCCCTCCGCACGGGAATACGGTTCGGGCACGGAAAAGTCGCCTCACGGAAGGGGCCCTGGGCTGAAGGAGTCGGCCATGAGTACACGTCCCGCCGCCGTCCCACTCTGCGACCTGCAAGCGCAGTACCGCAAACTCGAGCCGCGGATCGTCGCGGCGGTCTCGCGCGTCCTCGCCTCGGGTCAGGCGATCCTCGGCCCGGAGGTGTCGGCCCTGGAGGAGGAGGTCGCGGCCTACTGCGGCACCGCCCACGGCGTCGGCTGCGCCTCCGGCACCGACGCCCTGCTCCTGGCGCTGCACGCCCTCGGCGTCGGGCCGGGCGACGAGGTCATCCTGCCACCGTTCACCTTCTTCGCCAGCGCGGGCGCCGTCTGCCGCACCGGCGCCCGGCCGGTCTTCGTGGACATCGACCCGCTCACGTACAATCTCGACCCCCTGCACGTCGAGAACAAGATCAGCGGGCGGACTCGGGCGATCATGGCCGTCCACCTCTACGGGCAGTGCGCCGAGATGGGGCCGCTGTGTCAGATCGCGGCGCGGCACGACCTGCCGGTCATCGAGGACGCGGCCCAGGCCATCGGCGCCGAGTACCGCGGCAAGCGGGCAGGCGGCCTCGGCACAGTCGGCTGCTTCAGCTTCTACCCGAGCAAGAACCTCGGCGCCTACGGCGACGCCGGCCTGTGCGTGACTGACGACGCCGACCTGGCGGCGCGGATGAAGTGCCTGCGCGTCCACGGCATGGAGCCGAAGTACCACCACAAGCACCTCGGCTGGAACGCCCGCCTCGACGCCATCCAGGCGGCGATCCTGCGCGTAAAGTTGCCGCACCTGGAGGAATGGACCCAGCAGCGCCAGGCGGCCGCGGCGCGCTACGACGAACTGATCGAGGAGCATCACCTGAGCGGGGCCCTGGCGCGACCGGCGCGGGCGCGGGACCGGCGGCACGTCTTCAACCAGTACGTGGTGCGCGTCGGCGACGGTCTGCGCGACGCGCTGGTCAAGCACCTCAAGGCGGACAACGTCGCCTGCGAGATCTACTACCCGGTGCCGCTGCACAAGCAGGAGTGCCTGGCGTACCTGGGCCACCGCGACGGCGACTTCCCCGCGAGCGAGGAGGCTTGCCGCTGCGTGCTGGCCTTCCCGATGTTCCCGGAAATCACGGCGGAGCAGCAGCGGCGCGTGGTGGGGAGCTGCGCCGCGTTCCTGCGGCCGCGGGCGCGGATGGCGGCGTAAGCGCCGCAAATGCCGTTGCGACGGGACAGGGGCCAAAGACCCTGTCCCGTGTCGTTTCGCCTGACATGCTTGCACTTTTCGAGGGATATTGAGTGACGGCGCGCTCTGGCGGCAGCGTCCCCAGCCAGTGCCTGCTAGTTACCAAAGACACGATTCCGGTTGCTCCAGATCGGCCCCTCCTGTCGGACGTCGCCGGTTCAATACGCTAGCTACAATCGCGAACCGCCCGACCGCGCCAACCCCTTGTCACCCATCCGGAGCCGCCACGTTATGACTCTCTGCCGCTCTCTCTCCGCTGCTGTGATCCTGCTCGCGATCGGTCCGGCTGTCCTCGCCGACGAGCCCGACAAGGAAAAGCTCAAGGGGCGCGCCGGCGAGGTCGAGAAGCGTGTGGCGGCCGAATACGACAACCTCGAAGCGCTGTACAAGTACCTGCACACGCACCCGGAACTGTCGCTCCAAGAGGAAAAGACGTCTGCCCGCCTGGCGAAAGAGCTGAAGGCCATCGGCTTCGAGGTGACGGAGAAGGTCGGCGGTTACGGTGTCGTCGGCGTCTTGAAGAACGGCAAGGGATCGACGGTGCTGGTCCGCACTGACATGGACGCGCTGCCGGTGACCGAGGCGACCGGGCTGCCCTACGCCAGCAAGGAGCGCGTCCGCGACAAGAACGGCAACGAAGTGGGCGTGATGCACGCCTGCGGCCACGATTTACACATGGCGGCGTGGACAGGCACGGCCCGCGTCCTGGCGTCGATGAAAGACCGCTGGTCGGGCACGTTGGTCTTCATCGCCCAACCGGCGGAGGAGATCGGCACCGGCGCCCGCCTCATGCTAGAAGCGGGTCTGTTCAAGAAGTTCCCCAAGCCCGACTACTGCCTGGCGCTGCACTGCAACCCGCTCTTCCCGCACGGGCACGTCGGCTTCACCGAGGGGCTGGCCCTGGCGAACGTCGATTCGGTGGACGTCGTGGTCAAGGGCAAGGGCGGCCACGGGGCGGCGCCGCACACGACGGTCGATCCGGTGGTGCTGGCAGCCCGCGTCGTCCTCGACCTGCAAACGATCGTCAGCCGCGAGACGAACCCGACCGACCCGGTGGTGGTCACGGTCGGCTCGATCCACGGCGGCACCAAGCACAACATCATCCCCAACGAGGTCAAGCTCCAGCTGACCGTGCGGACCACCAAGGACGCCACGCGCAAGCACACCCTGGAGGCGATCGAGCGCATCGCCAAGGCCGCGGCGCAGGGGGCGGGGGCGCCGGAGCCGGTCGTGAAGGTCGATCTGGGCGAGTTCACGCCGGCACTGGTCAACGAGACGAAGCTGACGCGCAAGACGGTGGGGCTGTTCAAGGAGGTGCTGGGGGCGGAAAAGGTCCACGAGCGGCCGCCGGTGATGGGCGGCGAAGACTTCAGCCGCTACGGCCGCGACGGCATCCCGATCTTCATGTACTGGCTGGGGACGCTGCCGCCGGAGCGCATCGCCGAGGCGGCCAAGGAGGGGGGCAAGCCGCTGCCGTCGCTGCACTCCGACGTCTACTACCCGATCCCGGAGCCGAGCATCAAGACGGGGGTGAAGACCATGACCCTGGCGGTGCTGAACCTGGTGGGGAAATGAGCCACAAAGCCAGTGAGCCGGGTCTTCCCGGCTCACTGGCCCCAAAGCCCGGCGGGTGCTCCCCCCGCCTTCACGCGGTCGGCACCCCGCCGTGTCCCCCTGGGGCCTCGGCTGCGACTCCAGCGGCTGAGGTTACACCCGCGGAGGAACGGTCGCAACGACGTTCCCCCAACAAGCGCCGCCGCTCCCCGCCCCGCCGCGGCCTCGCCCGCGGAAAGGTGACGTGACCTGATGAAGTTGTCCCGCGCCAGCAGCTACGCCCTGGCCGCCCTTGCCCACCTTGCCCGTGAGAAACCGGACGCACCTCTCGCCTCACACGACATGGCGAAGGCGGAGGGCACCCCCAAGCGGTACTTGCTCAAGGTGCTCGGTTCCTTGGCGGACGTCGGCATCCTCCGTTCTCTCAGGGGGCCGGGCGGCGGTTACAGACTGGCCCGTCCGGCGAAGGACGTGACCCTGCTGGAAGTAGTTGAGGCCGTGGACGGGCCGATACACGGCGAGGCGCCTGACCTGGGCAAGGAGGGAGTTGCTGCCCTCGACAAGCGGTTGCAAGCGGTGTGCGACGAGGCGGCGGCGCTGGTGCGCCAGCGGCTGGCGAAGGTGACATTGGCCGAACTGGCGAAGGGGAAGTAAACACGGCCGCGCCGCCGCGAGGGGCGTGTGACGGCGAAGGTGAGTCGGCGCCAGTTTCATCAGCCCTTCGATGCGCTTCCCCGAGTCGCTCTCCGGGCGGTATTGCCGCAGGCCGTCCGCGACCTTGTCCACGAACAGCATCTTGCCCGACAGCGCTTCCGGCGCCCCAGCGACCGCCTTCCCCAGTGAAAGCAAGGCCAGCAGGGCGAGCGGCGGGACGCCTGCGCTACGAGGGTCTGAAACCACCCCTTAGCTGACTGTTTCCCAAGTTTGCTTCCCAGTCGTCGCCCGTCCGTCAGGCCGTCACGGCAACGGCCGCCTGTGGCTGCCCGTTGGCCTCAGCCAGTTCCTTCGCGGCGGCCGCACGCTTCTGCTCCTGAAGTTTCAGCCAGCGGGCGCGCCGCACCCAGTAGAAGCGCACCGGCAGAAAGATGTCCACCACCTCGTCGGAGATGAGCAGGCCGCCCAGCACCGGCAGCGCCATCGGGGCGAGGATTTCGCCGCCCACCCCCGAGGCGAAGACCATCGGGAAGATGGCGATGATCGCCACCCCCTCGGTGAGCAGCTTCGGCCGCAGCCGGTGGACCGCTCCCTCGATTACCGCCTGCCGCAGTTCCTCCAGGGACCTGATCTTTTCCAGCCCGCCGCGCTTGTCGAGCGCCTCGCGCAGGTAGACAAGCATGATGATGCCGGTCTCGGTCGCCATGCCAAAGCAGGCGATGAAGCCGACCCAGACGGCCACGCTGAACGGGTACGGCTCGGCGTGCCAGTCCCAGGCTCGCAGCTTCGGCCACAGGAACAGAAAGAAGGCGCCGCCCGCCAGCGCCTCCGGCACGGCCAGCATCATCAGCGCCGCGTCGGCCACGTCCTTGTACGTAAGGTACAGGATCACGAAGATCAGCACGATCACCACCGGGAAGATAGAGCGCAGCGTGTTCGCCGCCCGGATCTGGTGCTCGAACTGGCCGCTCCACTCGACGTGGACCCCTTCCGGCAAGGCGACCTTCTCGGCCACGACCCGCTGCGCCTCCTCGACGAAGCCGACCATGTCGCGGCCGCGGACATTGAGCGTGACGTAGTTCATCAGCTGCCCGTTCTCGCTGCGGATCGTGGCCGGCCCCTCGACGACGCGCACGTCGGCGACGGAACTGAGCGGCACTTGCACCGGCCCGCCCTCGCCCGCGGGACGCCCCGCCTTGGGCCGTCCGGCCGCCATCGCCGGCGAAGCCATGTCACCGCCGCTGTCCGCCGGCGGCGCCATCCCGCTGCCGCTGACCAGCAGCCGCTTGACGGCCTCCTCGTCCTCGCGGTTGGCCCGCGCGTAGCGGACGCGGACCGGGAAGCGGTTGCGGTCCTCGACGGTCTGCGTGATGACGCGGCCGCCCAGGGCCACCTCGATGGTGTCCTGCACGTCGGCCACACTGACGCCGTAGCGTGCCGCCCGGTCGCGGTCTATCTGCACCTCCAGGTAATCCTTGCCCCGGATCTGCCAGGCCAAGACACCCTGCGCCCCCTTGACTGGTTCCAGCGCCGTTGCGATTTCCTTGCTCACCCGGTCGATGGTCTTGAGGTCGGCGCCGAACACTTTCACGCCGACGTCGTTGCGCACCCCGGTCGAGAGCATCTCGATGCGGGCAATGATCGGCTGCGTGGTGACGTTCTTCCAGCCCGGCACCTGCAAGACCCGCTCCATCTCGTCGCGGATCAGGTCGCCGTCCGGGCCGCTCTGCCGCGGCCACAGAGTCACGACTCTCTCGACGAACGGCTTGTGCAGTTCGGCCGCCAGCGGGGTGAAGGGCCGCAGCGCCGGCCGGTTACGCTCCTGGCCCAGGTCGCGCTGGGCCTTCACGGCCTCCTCGGTGAACTGGACCGTCTGCTCGCCGTGCGGCGCGCCGTCCAGGAGCTGCAGGCCCTTGGCTCCCCGGGCCAACTCCTCCAGGGCCAGCCAGGTGTAGGCCTCCGTCCCGCGGTCGAACAATTCCCAGTTGATCTTCTCCTTCACGCGGGCGCGCCAGAGATCCATCCGGCGCGCCTCCAGCGCGTTGAACACCTCGCCGGCGAACGTCTGGCGCCCCGCTCCTAGCGCCTCCGCCGTCCGGTTCAGAAGCATTTGTGGGACGGACTCGTGCAGGGCCAGTGCGCCGGCGGCGTCGAGGTCCTTCAGGCCGTCGGGATCCTTCTTTTTCAAGGCGCCTAGCGCCGCGAGGTGGCGCGCCGCCTCCTGGCAGAGCTTGGTCACGTCCTCCAACGCGGGATGTTTCGACAGCGCCGGCCCGAACTCCGGGGCCAGCGCCTCGGCCAGCCGGCCGATTTCCGCACCCTCGTCGGCGCCGTCCGGCCAGTACAGGATCTTCGCGTCGCGGAAGCGCCCGACGGCCTCGTCCAGGACGAAGCGCGTGAGGACCGGCCCCAGCTCGCGGTCGTACTCGGTGTAGCGCGCCAGGGCCAGCTCGCGCATGACCTCGTCGAACCGCTCCAGCGCCTTCTGGGCGGCGTCGTTGACCAGGCGGTCGCGGTCGTCGGCACTGCCCGCGCGACGGACGAAGCCCCGCTCCTCCAGCAGCCCCAGCGCGGCCCGCGTCTGCCACTCGGCCTCCTTGAACTTCAGCACCCGCTTGGGCCACAGTTCCCTGGGGCGGAAGTTCACGAGCGTTTCGGCCATGTCCAGCCCCGCCGGGTCGGTGGGCGTGTCGGCGCGGCCGACCTTGCCAATCGTCGATTCCACCTCCGGGAAGCCCCGCAAGAGGGCGTCGCGGGCCTTGAGGTCGTCGGCCGCCTGCGTCAGGCCGATGCGCGGCGCCGTTACCGGCATGTCCAGCAGCGTCTGCTCGTCCAGCGGCTGGATAAACTCCACGCCGATCTTGCGGAAGTGGTAGGCCCACAAGGCCAACAGCAGGAGGCTCGCCAGGCTGAGCGCCTGCTTGTGCAGGCCGCGGGTGAGGCACACGGTCAGCAGCAGCACGAGGGCCACCACCGACAGGAAACAGACGCGCCAGGCGGTTTCGGAGGCGCCCAGGCCAAGGATCGCTTGCAGCGGGAACATGCCGGCCGCCAGGATCAAGAGTGCCGCGAACAGCCACATGACGAGGTTCAGGTGCGGGAAGAACCACGTCAGCACCGGCTTGTAGATGTGGATGAAGCTGCGGACAATCCAGTTGTCCTCCTCGGAGCGCAGCCGCCCCTTGATGAACGTCGGGATCAGCGCCGGCACCACCGTCACGGAGATGAGCGCCACGCCCAGCAACGCGAAGCTCTTGGTGAACGCCAGGGGGTGGAAGTACTTGCCCTCGCGGCCCGACAGGGCGAAGACCGGGATGAACGACAGCAGCATAATCATCACCGAGAAGAAGATTGGCCGGCCCACGGTACGGCACGCCTTGATGACCAGCTCCCGCGTGTCCCCCTTGACCGGGCTGTCGCCGAACTTCTCCTTGAGGGTGTGCGTGGCGTTCTCGACCATGACGATGGCCTGGTCCACCAGGATGCCAATGGAGATGGTGATCCCCGCCAGCGACATGATGTTCGCCTGGATGTCGATGACACCGAGCCGGCGCAACAGCCACATCAGGAGGAACGCGAACAGCACCGACAGCGGCAGGGTCACGCAGATGACGAAGGCGCTGCGGAAGTGCCAGAGGATGAGGAGGATGGCTGCCGTGGCTATGAGCATCTCGTGCCCCATGACCTCGGTGAGGGTGTGGATGGCGCCGGTGATGAGGCGGGTGCGGTCGTAGGCGGGAACGACACGCACGCCCGGAGGCAGTTCCGGCTGCAGCTCCTGCACCTTCTGCTTGACGGCCCTGGTGACGGCGAGGGGGTTCTGCCCGTAGCGCATCAAGACGACGCCGCCGTTCACCTCACTGCCGTCCTTCTCGAAGACGCTGCGGCGGAACTGCTGGCCGACCTGGACGGCGGCGACGTTCTTGACGTAGACCGGCGTGCCGCCGCTCTCGCGGATGACCGTGTTTTGCAAGTGGCGGACGACCCGCTTCTGGACGTCTTCGCCGGCCTGTCCTTCGCCGTCCCTCGACGACCCGAGGTAGCCGACGCCGCGCACCGCGTACTCGGCCCCGTTCTTCTCGATGACTCGGCCGCCGACCGCCAGGTTGCTGCGGGCCACGGCGGCGTAGAGGTCGCCGAGCGTAACGCCGTAGGCGCGCAGCGACTCGGGCTTCACGTCGATCTGGTACTCGACGGGGGTGCCCCCCACGGTCGCGACCTCGGCGACGCCGGGGACGGCGTTGAGCGCGGGGGCGATGGTGTAGCGGTTCAGGGCCCACAGCTGCCCCGCGTCCACCGGCTGCGACGGCCCGGGCTCCAGGGTGTACCAGAAGATCTGCCCCAGGGCGGTGGCGTCGGGGGCCAGGTAGGGCGTGACGCCGGCCGGCAGGTAGGCGCCGGCCTGCCCCAGCTTCTCCGAGACGCGCTGCCGGGCGAAGTAGACATCGACGCTGTCCTCGAAGATGATGGTGATCATCGAGAAATTGAACTCCGAGGACGAGCGGATCGTCTTGACGCCGGCCAGCCCCTGGAGCTTCAGCGACAGCGGGTAGGTGACCTGGTCCTGCACCTCCTTGGGACTGCGGCCCATCCAGTCGGTGAAGACGATCACCTGGTTCTCGCTCAGGTCGGGGATGGCGTCCACCGGCGTACACAGCACCGCGTAGACGCCGCACACGGCCAGTGCCGCCGCCGCGATCAGGACGAGGAAGCGGTTGCGGATCGAATACTCGATAAGTTTCTCGATCATGGCTCGACCTCTTTCCGGGCGGACACAAGCCCGAAGCGCAAGCGAGAGGAACCCGATACAAGCCCGAAGCGCCAGCGAGCGGAACCTCTCGCTTGCGCTTCGGGCTTGTGTGCCGATCTTCCGTGCCGGGGGAATCGACTCTCAGAACGAGGGCGTCTCGGCCTTGGCCCGCGCCTTCTGCTCCTCCACCGCCTTCAGGGTCTTCTCCGGGTGCGCCCTGGCGTCGTCCTCGCAGCTGGGGCAACAGAGGAATACCGGCCGGCCCTCGATCATCACCTTGACCGGCTTGCCCATCTTGCCGAGGAGGTTGTCCCGCTCGATGGGACAGTACTTCTGTTCCTCGGCCAACTTGCGGTCCTCGTCGCCAAGCCTGGCGAGGTTGGCCTTGATCTTCGCGGCGCGGTCTGCGACTGGGGCCGGGGCAACGTCACCTGGCTTCGGTCCCTCCGCTGTGGTCAGCGTCCTGTCCGGGTCGGCCTTGGCTTCGTCCTCGCAGCCCTTGCAGCACAGGAAGACCGGCTGGCCCTTCAGCAGGAGCTTCACCGGGATCCCCATGCCCCCCAGCCGGTTCTTCAGGACCGGGCAGACCTTCTGCGCCTCCGCCCGGCTCCGGTCCGGGGTGCTGAGCTTCGCCAGGTTGGCCCTGGCATTGGCCTCCTCGTCCTCCGGAGTGGTTGGCCGGACGGCCGCGAGGCCGCCGGAGCCGGGCTTGGACCCGCTGCCGGAGTAGATGGAGCCAGCGGCGGCGCTCACGCGCGTCTCGGCGTCGAGCAGGTAGGAGCCCGTCGTGACGACACGGTCGCCCACCTGCAGCCCCTGGAACACCGGGTAGAAGCCGTTGCCGTCGGGTCCCGTCAGCAGCGGCCCGACCTCAACACCGATCGCATCGAACACCGTCGGCGCTTCCTGGCGGAAGACGACTTTCTGGCTGCCGGTGTAGACGACGGCTCCTTCGGGGACTGCGAGCGGCCGGCCGCCGCCGGCCGAGTACTGCGCCCCGAGTTCGCCCGCGGGGACGTCGATCGTGACGGTGGCATACATCTTCGGCCGCAGACTCACTTCCTGCCGCTTCTCGTGGTCAGGGTTGTCGATGTCGAAGCGCACCCGCAGTGTCCGGCTGCCCGGCTCCAGGGAGGGGGAGACGAAGGCGATCTTCCCCGAGAATTCGCGGTTCGGGAGCGCTTCCGTCGCGGCCCTCACAGCCAGGCCCGGCTTGAGGAACGAAACGTCGCTCTCGTAGACCCTGGCCTCGACCCAGACCGCCGAGAGGTCGGCGACGTCGTACAGCGGGGCCGACTCCTCGACGTACTCCCCTTCGACCTGGTACTTCTTCATGACGTAGCCATTCGCACTGGAGCGGATGGTGACGTGCGTGATCGGCTTGCCCGTACTCTCGATCTGTCGGATCTGGTCGTCGCCGACGCCCCACAGGCGCAGGCGGTCGCGGACCAGGGCCTTGTCGGACTCGCGCGGGTTATCGAGGAGGTTCTGGACGGTGGACACCAGGTCGGGGCTGTAGAGGTCCGCCAGCGGGTCGCCGCGGTGGACCATCTGCCCGGTGACGTTGACGTAGAGCTTGTCGATACGCCCCTTCACGCGGGCCGAGATGCGGTTCTGTCGCCGTTCATCGACTTCCACGGTCCCGACCGTCTCGATCTTCTTCGTCAGGGGCTCGTAATTCATCTCCCAGGTGCGGATCCCTGCCGTGGTCACCTTGTACGGCGACAGCTGGAGGCGTGTGACGACGCCCGGCGGCAGCGCCTCGGTCGCCCCGGCCGCGCCCTTCTTGCGCTTCGACAGGTTCATAAAGCAGATGGGGCACTTCTCCTTCGGGTCGTGCGTGACCACCTGCGGGTGCATGGGGCAGAAGTACTCGACATCCGGGTCGGCCGCCTGGGCCTCAGCGGTCAGCGGCCGGGTCCACTTCTGGTAGTAGGCGACCAGAGTGTCCCAGTAGAGGATCGCCGCCCCGATGACGGCCAGGATGCCGATGAAGCGCAGACGCGCCAGCTTCACCAGGATCAGGAAGTCGAACCACCACCAGACCTTCCGCAGGGTGCTAAGATGGGCCGGCGCGCGCAGGCCGCCCTCGCTCAGGGCATCCGCAGGGCACAGCGGCTCTTGGGGGTGAATGGCGTTGTGCTCGGACATGGCATGTTCCTTTTGACAGCCGGGGGGCCGTGCGCGGCGACCCCGGAAGGGTTCTCGAATCGATCCCCGGCGCGACCCCGTTCGGCGGGACCGGAGGGGGAAGGCCAGGCGTTTCACGACGAGGGCTTGGAGAGAGCGCGGATCATCCGGCTACGCGGGTCGAGAGACACGCTGAGCATCCCCGGCCGCGCGCGGTAATCGCGACAGTCCCGGATCAAATCAGGAGGTGTTGCAGCAAGGTGATGAGGTCAGGGGGCGGGAACGGCGAGTGCGTCACCGCCCGGGCGAATGACTTAGCCTCTCCCGGGGAGGTTGCCGGGGGCGTGGCGGGCAGGAGAAGGCTGGGAACGTTACTGCGGTCCGGGCTAAAGGAATTCGTCGGTGCAAGGATAGCCGGGGCTGGCTCACCGACTGCCTTGACGCAGCAGCCCGTCGTCAGCGTGCCCTGTCCCGCTTCGCTCGCCACGCCTCGGTGAGGGGCAGGCCGGGCGCAGCACGAGTGCGACGGCTGGTTCGCTGAGCGAGCCGTAGGAGCACAGCAGCAACCTGCGTCGGGAGAGGGAAGACTTGAGCAGGCTGGGTTGACGCGACCATCAGGGCAGCGGCAGACGAAGTGGGGGACATTGGCGAACAGCGTCAAAACCGCCGCCAACCACACCAGCCCCACCGAGGTCAGTCGCAGGACACATTTCATAATGCCATCATAATCCATTCTAGCACACCGGTGAAGCCCATCCTGGCTTCCGGGATCATTCTTCAGAGGTCCGCATTACGCATGCACTTGCCATGCCATATCCGTCTTTCCCCGCAAGAAGGCCAGACATGACGGTCTCCTCCGGGGGCGGTCTCGCGCGCCCTGTCCGGTAACCGCACATCGACGGACTACTCGGGCACATGGCCTCTCGCCTTCGCTGCCCCACCCGGGCTGAAGCGGTTCACTCCTTCTTGGTGTCGGTTGCGGCGGACCGGAGTTCCTTCACGCGGCAGTTGCTCACGGCAGGCTGTCTTGGCGGCCAGTGAGGATCGCGCCGGCCGGCTGCGCGAGGCAAGGTTCAAGAGCGTGGGCACCTGTTCCACACGCCCGTGTCACGGCCACACGGCCCGGCACCCCCCGGCCGCGCCGGGCGTTCCTTCGTCTCGCCGGTTGTGCCAGGGGCCGTTTCGTTTCACCGGGTGGTGAAACGAATCGCGTTTCCCGATGTCCTTGTCCTTCCCCGCCTTGCGCCGCCGAGAACCCATTCGTTTCACGACTTTGGTAGACACACTTCAGGGGGGCAATGAAACGATTCGGCAGGGAGGAAATTGCGCCGCCTCGACGCACGCTGTGAAACTCCAGCTCAACCGGGGACGGGCCCCGCCGACTGTCGCCCGGGTTTGAACCCGGCCCCCCCGCACGTGCAGGAAGCTCAGGTCTTGCCGGATTTATTCAAAATGCCGAACGGGCCTCGCCGATAAGGTGGAGCAGGCGCTAACCCGGTCGTATGTCACCGTGGCCGCAAAGGCGACATCTCTCCGCCGGTCTCCGACAGGAGGAGAGGCTCTCCTCAAGAACTCCCCGCCCCCGGTTCCTCCCCCTTCAGGCAAAGGAGCCTGGCGACCTCCTCCGACGAGGGCCTAACTCATGGTGCTGATCAAAGGACGGACGGTGCAGGTGCTGCTGCTACTTTCCGCCCTGTCGTCAGGTTGTGCGGACCTCTCCCTTGCGGGGCCTGTGCCACGAGTTCCGGCCTCGCAAGCCGCCCCGCCTGCCTGGAGCACGCTTGAGCCCGCCTCGTATCGCGGGTCGGCCCCGGAAGCCGCCCCTCCCGGGTTGCCTGTGGCGACGGCCCCGCAACCGCAGGTCGCCCCTTTCGCCGGAGATGCTGAGTTGTCTGTCGAGGCGCTGGTCGAGCAGGTGCTGGCGCAGAACCCGTCGCTGCCCCAGATGATCGCCGCGTGGGAGGCCGCCCGCGCCCGCTACCCGCAAGTCACCTCGCTGGACGACCCCTCCTTCGGCGTTACCGTGGCGCCCGCCTCTATTGGCTCATCCGCGGTTGAGTTCGGCTACCGCCTCGAAGTGTCGCAACACTATCCCTTCCCGGGAAAGCTGCGGCTCCGCGGACAGAACGCCCTGGCGGAGGCCAGTGCCGCCGGCAACGAGGTCGAGGACACGCGCCTGCAGCTAATCGAGGCCGCGAGGGCCGCGTTTTACGATTACTACCTCCTGAACCGCGCCATCGCCGTGAACCAGAGGCGCCTGGAACTGTTGAACCGATCCCGCAAGACGGCCGAAACCTTGTACAGGACGGGTAAGGTCGAGCAGCAGGACGTGTTCCAGACCGACGTGGAGATCGGCCGTCAGCGGGAGCGCGACGTCATCCTGGAGCAACAGCGGCAGGTGGCTGTCGCCCACCTGAACACCCTCATGCATCTGCCGCCCGATCTTCCGCTGCCCCCGCCCCCGAAGGAGCTGACGCTGGGCGAAGAGTTGCCCGATGCGACCACCCTGCGCGCCGCCGCCTACGCCCGCCGGCCTGACCTGCGAGCGCTGGAGAATCGCATCGCCGCCGAACAGGCCTCCCTGGACCTGGCCCAGCGGGAATACTATCCCGACTTCGACGTGATGGCGGCCTACGACACCATCATGGGCAACGGCCCCATGCGCGACCTGGCGCCGCAAATCGCCGTGCGGGCCAACCTACCGGTCCGCTACGCCCGGCGTGCCGGCGCCGTCAGCGAAGCGCAGGCCCGCATCGCCCAGCGGCGCGCGGAATTGGCCAGGCTTGGCGACCAGGCGAACTATGAGGTGCAGCAAGCCTATGCCCAGGTGCGGGAGAGCGAACGGGTCGTGCGGCTGTATGAGAAGGAAGTCCTGCCGGCGGCCGAGTCCAACGTCAAGGCCGCGGCGACAGCGTACGGCGCGACCAAGATCCCTTTGCTGAGCTTGATCGAGGCGCAGCGGAACGTCACCGGGCTGCAGGACCGCTATTACGAGGCGGTCGCGGATTACTTCCGCCGCCTCGCCGCCCTGGAACGGGCGGTCGGCGGCTCACTCGCGCTCCTTCCCCCGCCGGGCTTGACGCCCCCTGGTTGCTCCCGCTGACGTCCCCGGCCGGCGAGGGCCGAGAGGCTATACGGAAAGCCCCTCGCCGCGGTACTCCGGGGAGAGGGGTTGGGGTGAGGGGGGCCTTTGGGGCCCGAAAAGCCCCTCACCCCAACCCCTCTCCCCGGAGTACCGCAATAGTGTTCGGCACGAGCAATCCCACGGGCTTGCCCCGTGGTTGCTTAGGATCGCTGCTACTGGGGGGGCGCGCTGCCGAGCAATCCCACGGGCTTGTCCCGTGGTTGCTTAGGATCGCTGCTACTGGGGGGGCGCTCCCGAGGAAGCCCACGGGCTTGTCCCGTGGTTGCTTAGGAGCGCTGCTACTGGGGGAGCGCCGGGCGGGTGTAGCAACGAACGTGAGCCTCCACGGGGCAAGCCCGTGGCATCCCCTGGGCGGGCGCCGGGCGGGGGTAGCAACGAACGTGAGCCTCCACGGGGCAAGCCCGTGGCATCCCCTGGGGGGCGCCGGGCGGGGGTAGCAACGAACGTGAGCCTCCACGGGGCAAGCCCGTGGCATCGCCTGGGGGGGGCGCCGGGCGGCTGTAGCAACGAACGTGAGCCTCCACGGGGCAAG
>Ga0209517_10002764_pt1 | contig 24410 bp, 29 predicted proteins | sample PeaSoiMetSII2010_FD_187695 | JGI IMG/M metagenome (GOLD analysis project Ga0209517, IMG submission 187695) | Peat soil microbial communities from Weissenstadt, Germany - SII-2010 (SPAdes) (version 2) | ecosystem: Environmental > Terrestrial > Soil > Wetlands > Peat | place: Germany... | reverse complement strand
GATACTCGTATCACGGCGGCGGTGGTCCTCCTTGCGGTCACGTCTCTCAACGCAACCGTAACAGAGCTCTACCGCCGCTGTTCAAAAGCTAATTTGGACAAGAGTGAGATTCGACATAAAGATCTCCTTTCGGTTCGTGTGTGAAATGAGTGGGAACTGACGTGAAGCGTTACTTGCTGTAGAAATGAAAAGGGCGGCTTGGGGAAGCCGCCCTAATGACGATTACGTGCTGATTGTGAGCTACGGCTGCAGGTTAAGCACCGTACGGCCCCGCTTTGCTCTCTCCCGCATCGGAAGCAGCAGGAAGATCATAAGCACGTTGACCAGTGTGCCCCCCGAGGGCGAACGTAACCCCCAGCGGATCGCTGATCCCGTGCGTCCCATAGTTGAAGAGCTCTGTCCCAAGCAGAGACGTGCTCTTGTGGTTGCGGATCCAGCGAAGGCATTGCTCCGAGCTGACCCAACGCTGTAAGCCGCCGGCTGCAGCGATCTCATCGGCCTTAAACAATGCGGCCCAGATGAGACACCAGAGACCGACGCCTGCGATAAACGAGCCTTTGGTTGAAGGAGTCAAGGTCATAGAGTTACCCCCAAGTGTGGAATGGAAATCTTTCGACGACGTTTATGGATAGCCGTTCGGATCAGATGCAAGAGCAGGTATTCGAACGACCGGGTGTGAACCGCTTGGCGGCAGATCTGTGCCACTTTCGAAGCAACGAAGACCTGGACTCTGCTTGCCCCGACGTTCTTCCGCTTGAGGTAGTCATCGATAAACGGCAGAGGACGGAGCGAGTCCACGGCGTTGCCCATCAGCACCTGCTGCCTACGGGCGTGGTACCGTTTGGCCTGGGAAGCGGAGAAAAGCGTTGCTTCCGCAGCGGCGATAAGAGCAATGAGTGCCATGGCTATCGCCCTCCTACCAGGTGAAATCCGACGTTGAACAAGCCAGCCACTGCGCCCATGAGGAGGAACGCCAGGGGAATGGCGACCATGGCGAGGCATGCGAGCCTGGCATAGTTCTTCGTCGGCGGAGGAACAGCGAGTCCCTCCAGTTTGGCCAGTCCGGGAATCCGAGCCTTGAGAAGATCAACGTCGAGTCCCCAGCGATCGGCAAACTCGGCGACGACCTTGTTTGCTTCAGTGCTGAGCAACTCGTACTCTGAATCGCCTGCTGGTAGCGAGTTTCCCTCGTGACCTGCGGCGGCCCGAAGAATGCCCTCGAGCTTCAACTCGAAAGCACGTTTGTCGAAGAAGAAGCGAATGAACTTCCACTTCTGGTTGAGATTCAGACCGGTTTCATTTGAGACCGGAGTGTTAGGCAATCGGGTGATTTCCGACATTGGTAAGCTCCTTGTTGTGAATTGAGGCGTGTGAGGCGTACGGAAAATCGACCTCCTGGGCTCGAACCCACCCAAGGGATCAGTCCCGTATTCACACACCTGGTGCTGCTATCCGAGGAGACTTTTGCCTTCGCGTGGAGATTGAAAACAGGGCGCTCGCGCGCGGAGCATGGGCTTCCTCTGTCGTTCAGAAAAAAGACCACACTGCGTCGGCACTTTCGTAGTTGCAAGTAGCGGCCTTTTATGGCATGGTTACAAACGCAGTAGGAGAACGCCCGATGACGAAACGAACGCAATCCGAAGTGCGTAGGCATTGGCTGTCGTACCTGGACAGCGATTGCCGCCGGGCGTGCTTTGTCCTGTTTAGCTGACCTCCGGCGCTAACTCCTACGCAATCTCAGACAGCCAGATATCGCTGGGTGGCGAAGATCAACAGTTCCTTCGACTGTGAATCGATTAAGAACCCGTTGTCGCTTGTTCCCCCGGCGCATGAGTACAAGGCGTGCTGCCCGGACACTCTCGTCCGCGAAACCAACAGGCTCCGGCATTGTGCCGGTTAGAAAAATGCAACGATGTTGGACTTCTTAAAACACGTACTGACGGGCCAGAACCAGTTTGCTTCCGGCGGATTGCTGCTGATGATCATCGGCGGCATTGGCGTCTATTTGCGTGCTTTGCCCCAGCGGTTTTGGTGGTGGGTCATCGCGCAGACCACGATGATGGTCACAGTGAAGGACGACGATGCGGCGTTCGTGTGGGTGAAGGAATGGTTGCTGGAGCAGGAGTTCCTGAAGCGAGTCCGCCGAGTGGACCTTGATACTACCCTTCGGGGCGAGGAGCTGGCGCTGATCCCGGCTCCGGGGCGCCATTGGTTCTGGCATGCAAGTCGACCATTTTGGGTGTGGTTTTACCGAAGCGAAGATACAAAAGGTAGGACCCAGCGACGAATGGAGTCACTCACGTTTCGAACCGTCGGCAGGGACCAGGAGTTTATCAAGCGGCTGGTGGATGAGGTCGTGGCGTGCCACAAGAACAAAATGAAAATGGCTTCGTTCCTCTACGTGTACGACGACGGTTGGGCGAGTGTACAGGCGTACGCTCCGCGTTTGTTGGATTCAGTGATCCTAAAGCCAGGCGAGAAAGAACACCTGATTCAGGACATTGAGAAATTCAGGGCATCGCGGCAGCGGTATCGTCGGCTCGGAGTGCCGTATCACCGTGGTTATCTGCTGTACGGGCCTCCGGGAACCGGCAAGACGTCGTTGGTCTCGGGCCTGGCCGCGAAGTTTGGGATGTCGATATATGCCGTCAACTTGACCGAGTTCAATGATCGAGCTCTCAAAAGCGCGATTAATGATGTGCCAGAAGACTCAGTGATTTTGTTTGAGGACATAGATTGTATGAAGGGGGGAAATCGCACGCCGGACCCGGACGATTGGGCGCTAAAGCAGGCGCCCAAGAATGGCAATGCGAAGAATGATCCTGCGGAACGCTTCGGTGTAACGCTTTCGGGATTGCTCAATGTGGTGGATGGTTTCCATGCGCCTGAAAACGTGCTTTTCGTGATGACCACGAACAGAATCGAGGCACTCGATCCTGCGTTATTGAGGCCAGGGCGCATTGATTACAAGCTCTTCCTGGGGAAGGCTGCGGAGTCGCAGAAGATCGAGCTTTACCGCAGGTTCTTTGCCGATGCCACGGAGACCGAAGCTAGAGAATTCGCGGAGACGCATTTTGCAGAGACGATGGCGGAGTTTCAAGGCCTGCTCTTGGCTTTAGAGCAGGGAGAAGAAAGCTTGGAGGTCGTGGCAACACATCGGGGCCACGGAATCCTGGCGTAGAGTTTTCGCCGGTGGTGAAGGCGACGGACAGTAGGAGAGCTGGCCACTCCGGCCGGTAAACAGCACGGGTGGAACCAGGCTACAAGCACACAATCCTGCGAGTTGCCGTTATGGCAGCCGAAACACGCGCCGACGCGCGGACGCAGTCGAGCCACGCTTTTTTCCGAGGGAGCTGCGCATTGGAACTTTGCACGCTTCTGGACTGCAGTGCTGTGAAAGATATCTGGAGCAGTCTACTAGAAAGGTTGGCCCGATCACGTAGCTGCTCGACAGACGGGGTTGCTGGTCGGACGGCGCATTGCCGTTACACACAGGCTAGCTACCCACATCCAGTGACAATTGCTCAATCATTCGGTTCATCTCCGCGATGCTCTGTTCGCGGGAGTGTTTCAGGTCGGTAATGGTTCTCCGCAGCGATTCCAGCCGGTCCTCCTGCGCATCCAACTGGCGGGTGTAACGTTGCAGCAGGGTTTTCTCCTCTGCACTGCCGCGAAGGGCCTTCATGTTCTCCCGAAGGCGTTGCTGGTCTTCGAAGATGGCCTTCTCCTGCACTTGCTATTACTTCACGGACACCACCCAGATTCAGGTTTTTTCACGCGCCGAGGGGAAATGGTTGAGTCCGATCCCGATTACGCCTCCTGCGGGCACGACGGAGAGACTAAACACACTCTATGTTTACGGCGCCAAGCTAAGCCCAGATGGGCGGTTGATCTTCCAGCCTACCACCAACGGCATCGATGTATTCGGCAACGGACTCGGCAACCTACAAGATCGCGTTTCGCTGCCCGTCCCGCCGTCACCGAACTACGATGCGTTAGTAAGCGATGGCAAAGACAACGTCCTGATTGCCATTACCGGCGCCACTGGGAATGGTATTGCTGTAGTAGACCTAACATCCATCGCCGAACCGCTTGCCTTGACGTCCAACATCAAGCGTTTTGCGGAACAGGGGATTGGGAGCCACCGCGAGCAAGAAGTGGGTAAGCATCCGGAAAAACGGAGCCCGCAATCGGCTGTGCGGCCTCACACCGCACCGCACATCACAAAACCGCTGTTGCTTCATGCCAAGCGGGTGCGTAGCCTACCTTGACAATTTCGCCTGTACCTTCAATTGCAGAGGGGGCGATGGGGACAGCCTGGGGGTGGAAAAACGCGCCAGATTGACGCGAAAAACGAGGCAACTAAGTGTACAACGCCGACCGCTGAGAACTCAAAAAGGAAAATCCCTGATTAATCCCCTTCTCACCAATGACGTAGCGCGTGTTATCGTAGGGGCAGCTTACGTTGGGAGTCGATTTGTGTTCATGCGGTTCGCCGCCTTCTTTCTCCTGCTTCCCAGCTTCACTTCCGCGCAAACTAGCGCGCCCACACAGCGCTTCGATTATGCGAAAGAAGCGTTAGTCATTGAGCATTACGTCACCCGGGCCACATTCCAGGGAGACGGCAACTCCGTCCGCGAGACATCCGCAGTCTTGCACGTGCAGGCGGAAGCGGCTATGCAGAGCTTGGCCGTGCTTCGATTCCAGTACAACGGCAGCTACGAAACAGTGGACATCGATTATGTTCGGGTTCGTAAACCCGACGGCACAGTGGTCGTCACCCCCGCCTACAACACCCAAGAAATGCCTGCCGATGTGACCCGCGTCGCACCGCTATACAGCGACGTTCGCGAGAAACACGTTACCGTCAAAGCTCTAGGTGTAGGCGATACTCTTGAGTACCTCGTCCGCTATCGCACTCTCAAGCCGGAGGTCCCGGGCCAGTTCTGGTTCGAGTACAGTTTCACTAAGGATGTGATCGTCAAGGACGAGGAACTCGACATCACCATCCCTCGTGACAAATACGCCAAAGTCAGCAGCCCCGAGTTTAAGCCGCAGATTAACGACGAAAACACCAGCCGGACCTACACGTGGAAGAGTACGAATCTTGTTCGCGAGGATACGACGGAGCAAGGACCCAAGCGCTACCAGCCCAATCCGTCCGTCCAGGTGACAACATTCCGGACGTGGGACGACGTCGGCCGCTGGTACGGCGATCTACAGAAGACGCAAATCGTCATCACCCCGGGTATCCAAGCCAAAGCCGCCGAACTGACGAAGGGGCTAACCACCGATGACGACCGTATTCGCGCGCTCTACAAGTTCGTATCCACGCGCATGCACTACATCTCGCTTTCATTCGGCATCGGCCGCTATCAGCCGCACGTCGCCGAAGAGGTCCTAGAGAACGAGTACGGGGATTGTAAGGACAAGCATACGCTCGTAGCCGCGTTGCTGAAGGCCGCTGGATACGATGCGTGGCCAGCGCTCATCAGTTCTTCTCGCAAGCTCGATCCCGATGTTCCTTCGCCGGCGCAATTCGATCACGTCATTACCGTGGTACCCCGCAGCAACAATGTCCTTTGGCTGGACACAACGCCGGAGGTCGCGCCGTTTGGGCTGCTGCTGACCAACCTGCGGGACAAGCAGGCACTGGTCATCTCCGCCGGCAAAGTAGCGTCGCTTCAGACCACGCCCGCGAGTCCGCCCTTCCCCGCCGTGCAGTCCTTCACTGCCGAGGGCGAGCTAGACGCCAGCGGCGTGTTCACCGCCCACGTGCAGCGTAGCGTTCGCGGCGACGCTGAGGTGATCTTTCGTCTCGGGTTTCGGCAAGTGCCGCAGCCGCAATGGAAGGAGTTGATGCAGAGGATCTCTTATGCTTCCGGTTTCGGCGGCGACGTCAGCGCGGCCACGGCTTCCGCTCCTGACGACACCGATAAGCCCTTCGAGTTCTCCTACGATTACAAACGCAAGGACTATTCTGATTGGGGTAACCGGCGCATTACTCCGCCGTTCCCGCCGTTCGGCATCGAGGTCGGCGACAACGACGACAAGAAGCCCTCTGAGCCGCTGTTGCTCGGCGCTCCTGGGGAAGTCGTGTATCGCGCCAACGTCAAACTGCCTCCCGGTTCAAAGCCGAGCTTGCCGAAGCAGGTCGATGTTTCCGATGATGACTTCGCCGAGTACCACGCCACCTACAAGCTTGAGCACAACGTGCTCATTGCCGAGCGCCGCTTCGTTATCAAAAAGCCAGAGGTCGCTCTCGCATCATGGGATCAGTACCGCAAATTCCGGAAAGCGGTGATGGATGACGAAAACCAGTACATCGATCTCAACCTTACGGGCGAGACGGCCGCCGACGCCAGTTCCGGCTCCTCGTCGCCTGCGGATCCGGAACTCGCGCGCATCTTCCACGAGGGTTATGAGGCGCTGCAGAAGCGCGATATCACCACCGCAGAGGAGGACTTTCGCAAAATCCTCGCTCGCGACCCCAAGTTCCCCAACGCACACGGCTACGCCGGCATAATCGACACCATGCGCAAGCGCATGGACGAGGGTATTGGCGAACTCCTGAAGGAAGAGGAAATCAATCCCAAAGAACCCTTCTGGTACCGCACCCTCGGTTCGATCTATGCGAGGGTCAAACGCGAGGACGACGCGATCGATCAGTGGCGCAAGCTACTCCAGGTGGATCCCAAGAACCGGGAAGCCGCCGCTGTTCTCGGCAAAGTCTTGACACGGAAGAAGCGTTATGCCGAGGCGGTACAGGTGCTGGAAGGCGCGACCGCTCAAAGTCCTGATAGTCCCACGCTGCAGGCATCGCTTGGCTATGCTTATTTGGACACGAAGCAGACCGACAAGGCCGAGGCGGCCTTGAAGAAGGCGGTGGAACTCGATCCCTCGCCGGCCATGCTCAACGACGTAGCTTATTCGGCCGCCGACAGCGGCAGCTTTCTCGATCTCGCGAGGCAGTGGGCGGAAAGAGCTGTCTCGCAACTCGAAGCCGAGACTGCAAAGATTACTCTCTCTGGACTGCAAGTCGAGGATCTGCGACGGGTCAATTTTCTCGCAAAGTACTGGGATACGCTTGGCTGGGTTTACTTCCGCATGAGCGACCTGCCCAACGCTGAGAAGTACCTGCGTGCCGCCTGGGTGCTTGGTCAATCACCGGTGGCGGGCGACCACCTCGGCCAGGTGTACGAACACGAGGGGAAGCGCAAGGAAGCGGCGCACATGTACGAACTCGCTTATGCCGAGGTTGACGCTGGTGCCGAAGCTGCCGATCGCTACAAGAAACTCACGGGGAACAACCTCATCGACGCCACGACGCCAACGTTGAGTCGTCGTCCCAACAGTACTACAGCGCCTACACCGAGTTGGCCGGGCGAGGAATTGAGCCGCATGCGCACGGTTAAGCTTCCGACCATCACGAGCAAGGCCGTTAGCGGCGAGTTCTTCGTGCTCTTGTCCCCGGGCGGCAAAGTGGACGATGCGAAGTTTATCGGCGGCTCGGAGAGTCTGAGGAATGCTGGTCCGCGCTTCGCGGCCATGAAATTCCCCGTCGAGTTTCCCGGCCCCGGTCCCGCTCGCATCGTCCGGCGGGGTATCCTGATGTGTGGCGTGGCCGGCTGCGAATTCACACTCTTGCTTCCGGACAGCGTCCAGTCCCTCAACTAGCTGAATTCCGCAATTGAGTTCGAGCTTTCGGGGGGCCAAATAACCGTTTTGGGCACGGTCAAATGACTGGTGTGAAACCCCACAGCAGCAGTGAGCGGCGTGGGCCGAACTGGCGTGAAGAGCTCCCTTGAAAATGTCCTTTTACAGCAACGGAGTGAAGCTGGTGCGCGAAGGCTCACCGGCATTGCTGGGTCCCAGGCTGGCTCAGGGAATGGGGTGTGCTTGGTTGCGTGCCGGACCTGCCCGGAGCACTTTCAGGTGGTGGACAAGGTCGCGGTGGGAGAAGTGGGCGGAATGAACGACATCGTGGAGCCGCTATCCGGAGAGAGTTTTGGCCGCGCGCGGAGGTTGAAAACAGCGAGCAATTGAAATGCTAGATCTGCCGTGATGGTGCGGATCGCAGACCTTTGGGGGCGGCCCAGATGGAACATGGTTTACCCAACGTGCAGGAGGGCAAAACAGGTGTACGATTATTGCCGTTTTCGAAGCCAAAGAGGAAATTCCGGATCAAAGGCTTCTTCGGCCGTCCGCCGGGGAGCGCCCCTGAAGAGGGCCGCAAGAGGCGATGTTCGATGTGCGGGTGAGGTTCCCGATCGTACTGACGGCCGCGTTTGGCGCCAGATTCGTCCGGGGCGGCACGGCTTCTCGCTTCCCCGTGGGCCTCTTTCTCAATGGGCCAGGGTTGCAGCTTTCCGGGCTGCAGAATAGCGTGTCGGCGCTTTGGGCCCTGGTACTTTGATAGACTGCCACGCATGGACGGAGCACCTAAGGTCGAGCGCGTCATTCCTAGCCTGGCGATGCTAAAGGTGAACTGGGACACCGGCCACGACTACATCGACAATTTTGTTCCGTTTGTAGCTGAGTGTATCCGGGTTTCGTCGCAAGCCGAAGTTTCTCTTCCCGATCTTCAAGATCTTGTCGCGCGCGAGTTTGGGCTGCGCATTCCGCAAAATGCTTTGAAAACAATCCTCCGCCGGGCGGTGAAGGCCGGGTACATCACGCGCACACAGGGGATCTATCGTCGCATTGATCATGCATTGGACAAGCTGACCATCTCGCAAACTCGGGAGCAAGCCTTACGTCAGCATGAAGCGCTAGTACAGAAGCTGACCATCTTCTGTGACACCAAGTATCAAGTGAAATGGTCTCAAGAAGAAGCAGAGACCGCTCTGCTCCTTTATCTTGAAGAACACTCGATACCGATTCTGGCCGCAGCCGTGGAAGGCGCGGCAATCCTGCCGCCGACCGACGTGGTGAAGCACGCTGAGTTCCTGGTGAATGCATTCGTCGCGGAGTTACACAAGACCGACCCGGAAGGCTTTGACTTCCTGGAGACGGTTGTCAAGGGACGCATGTTGGCGGACGTGTTGCTCTTTCCTGAACTCGGTGGAATAATCCAGAACTTTCACTCAGTGGAAATCTACTTAGATACCCCGTTTATGCTGCGCGCCCTCGGCTTAGCGGGACGGCACATGGAGACACCCTCGCTGGAAGTAATCAACCTCCTTTACGAAGAGAATGCCAATCTCAGAGTCTTTGAACATACTCGCGACGAAATTCACGGCGTATTGGACGCCGCCCTGACCGCCTTGAGGAACAGAGGGTTCCTCGACCACGCCCACGGCGAGACGATGCAGTATTTCATTGACTCGAATTACCAAAAGAGTGACGTAGAACTCCTGATCGCGCGTTTGGAAGACTCCTTTCGACGGCTGCACATCAAGGTCAGAGCCAAACCTCAACATACAGCCGCCCTGGGCCTTGACGAAGCGAAACTGCGCGATGCGCTCAGACAAAACGTGGGCTACCGTCGGCAGGAGGCGCTTAACCACGACCTGGATTGTTTAACAGCCATTCATCGATTGAGAAATGGGCAACTCTATCGACACATTGAGAATTGCAATGCAATGTTTGTTACCACGAATGCATCATTAGCGCGATGTAGCGCGCGCTTCTTCACAGAAGAATTTCGGAATGTTGGAGGAGCGGTGCCGCACTGTGTTCTCGATTATCTACTGGGCACGCTGGTCTGGCTGAAAAGGCCTCTAAAGGCACCCGATCTGCCTCGAAAACGGATGATCGCCAACTGTTACGCCGCGCTGAACCCTCCCGATAACCTTTGGAGACGGTATCTCGGAGAAATGGACCGACTGCGCCGGGCGGGGCTAATCACGGAGAACGACTATCTCATGCTGCGCTACTCAATGGAGGCTAGGACCGCGCTCATGGATCTCACACTAGGAGATGCCGACGCATTCTCAGAAGGAACCGTGGAGCAGGTTTTGGACAAGGCAAAGGCTTCCCTGCGGGCCCAGACGGAGGCGACACTCCAATCCGAGCAGGAAGCGCGCTCTAGAGCCGAGCAGCGGGCGGAATCTATCGAAGCCAGCGCGAAAGCTCGATTGCAAGCCCAATTAGACCGTCTCCGCTACATCGGCGCGACTATCGGATTGTGGACCTCAAGAGCATTCTTGGCAGCGGTCATAGGCCTGTTGTTGGTCTCCACATACCTGACTCTCCCAAAGCCGTTTCCACCCATTTCCCGAGGCTGGCCGCTCCTATTTGCTCCAGCGCTCCTGCTGTTTCTGGCCCTGTTTACAATCGTGAGTCGCGTATTTGGGGGCTCCATCCTCTCGATGACAAGAAACCTGGAGGTGCGCATATCCGGAGTGATAACCCGCTCCCTTTGCAAACTTCTTCATGTGTCGGATAGGCTGCCCTGAACACATGGCACGGTCGCCGGGTGGCGCCAGGGGTCCACGCTTCTCCCTGTCCCAAAAAGCGCGGCGGGAGCCGACCCGAGTCGGCTCCGGGTATCCGTGAAAGGTGAGCATGGGGCAACGATGCCCCCAGCTTTTCACCGCAACTGCTTGCACCTGGGATGGTCTAGCAGCACCTTTGGGAAAAGGAAAAGTGATTATCCTCGGGCTGATGTTCACGCACGTTATTCATCCTTTGAGACCTGCCATCGTCGATTTCAGGAGTGCGTTCGCCCAGGTGTGTTGAAGGGAATGCGCTGCATGGAGATTGGAAACAGCGTGGAATTAAGTCCCGGAAATGAGGATTGAATTATGTTTGCAAATCAAGAACTCAGCGGCAAGGTGGCGCTCGTCACCGGGGGGGCCCGCGGCATCGGCCGCGCGATCGCTCTGGAACTGGCGCGCCGTGGAGCGAAAGTCGCCGTCAATTATGTCCGGTCCGAGGCAGGCTCCGTCGTCAGCGAGATCGCCGCATCGGGCGGCCACGGCCTCAAGGTGAAGGCCGATGTATCCCTCCCCGCCGAATGCGATTCCCTCCTCCAGGAAATCCGCCGGCAGTGGGACGAGGTTGAAATTCTGGTCAACAACGCCGGCATTGCCCGCGAAACGCCTCTGGAACAAATCGAACTGGATCAGTGGATGCGCACGCTGGCGGTGAATCTGACCAGCGTGTACCTGCTAACCCAAGCAGTGCTGCCCGCTATGCGAAGCCGCCGGTTCGGGCGGATCGTGAATGTCGGCTCCATCGCCGGGCTGACGGGTGGAGTGTTGGCCGCAGACTATGCTGCGTCCAAAGCCGCTCTGATCGGCTTTACCAAAAAGGTGGCGCGCGAGCTAGTGGGCTCGGGTGTCTCTATAAATCTGGTGGCTCCCGGTTTCATCGCAACCGATATGTCCGCTGCCGTCCGTCAAAAACACCCAAACCGCTCCGTTGGAAAGCCGGAAGACGTGGCAGAGGTCGTTGCCATGCTGTGCTCGCTGCACTCCGCATACCTGTCCGGCGCTGTCATCGAGATCGGCGGCGGCGCGTAAGAGTTTTGTGCCAGGAGTGCATTCGAAATCAAAGGGCTGGGAGCTACGAAAGACCGTTCTTAGCTAACGAGTCTGCAGCAACGGCTGGTGAAGACGGGAGGACGGTTGGTGAAGCATGCCCGGACTACGGGCTGCTCCTCGCGGAGGGTGGGTACACGAACCAGTGGCCAGATCTTGAGGCGGGAGGAAGGAACAACTATCATGGCAAAGAGAAAAGCAAAACTCACAAAGCGCATCTTTGAGAAGGTCTTTACTGACAATGAACAGTGGACGGTGCAATACGGGGAGTTAAAACGTGGAAAGGGAAACCCAGGAAGTACTGAACACCTATTCAAGGTGCTCGGCGAAAAGATTCCCTACTCAGCACTTGGAGAAGTAAGAAAGCACGCCAGGGAACTAGGCTACAAGCCGCAGGGTGTGTACGTCGCCCACGACTCAATGGGGTGTCCCCGCTACATTGGACGCGGCAATGTTTTTACGCGCCTGGAGTCTCGCAGAAAGGCTCACGAGCTAGAGTTACAGTACTTCTCGTTCTACTTGGTGTCGGAAAAGAAGCACGAACGCGAGATTGAGACTCTCCTCATTCGAGCTGCGGGGTTTCTGCTCGAGTTCAACGAGAAGAAGAAGCGAGTTGGCATCTCCCACGGAAATATAAATGACTACGAAGCGGGTACGCTCTTCTACGAGCGGCAACGCAAGAAGGGGAAGAAGGCCTAACACGCGCAAGCGGCCGATTTGCTCCGCTGGCACTCCGCAAACGGCTGTGCGCACCGTTGGACCGACCTTTGAGGGCATGAGCACCGATTCGCGCGACAGGGTCGTCAGGGGGCTTCGGGCGCTCAGTGCGAAGGATCTCGTGGCTCGATACCGAGCCGGTGAGCGCGACTTCAGCCGCTGTAACCTTCTGGGCCCTGAGCTTGCGGTTGCAGCCGCCGGCGTGCAGGACCTCTCTTGCCTTGGGCACCCCGCGTGCGAGATCTACAACCCCCTCTGGATCGATTTCCTCGGCGTACCCGGCGAGCGCGATTTCGACTGGGACTTGCATGGTCGCTGCGTGTCCGTTGCCATAGACGATGCACCAACGCCCAGAGATCTCCGCGGCGCCGACCTTGCCGGCATCCGCCTTTCCGGCTCATACGTGTATCCGGTCGATTTCAGCGGCGGGAATCTCGCAGCCGCCGCCCTGCGTCGCGCAGTATTCATCGACTGTGACTTGGCGGGCGCCGACCTCGCCCGGTGCGACATGCGGGACGCGCTGTTCGAGAACTGCAATCTCCGAGGCGTCAATCTCTACAGGGCGCGGATGGATCGGGTGCTCATGGTGGGCTGCGACGCTCGCAGCTCCAACCTCCGCAGGGCTAGGTTGTACCGCGCCCGACTAATCCGAGCTGATTTGCGTTGTGCAGAACTCCAGCAGGCCTACTGCGAGCGGCTCGACCTCCTGGAGAGCGACATCTGGGGAGTGGATCTGTCGGCCGTCAGGCTGCCGGCTGCACGCATCTGGGGGTCGCGCATCAGCAGGAGTCAGACGGGTGCCTTGCTCGCGGCGCTTGAAGTGCGCATAGAGCAGCGTGCGCGGCGGCGGCCCAACAGGTGACCCGTGGTTGGTGCAATCCTCCCCTTTTTTGCCAGTAGCCACTTGAGACCTTCGCCGCGCTCCAGCCGCGGCCTGATCGTCATCGCCGGCGTGGTGATCACCGAAAGTGTGGTCTCCGCAGCATCCCGCACTGTCCCGGTCTCCAGGTGTGTGGAACGGGGCAGGGTTTTGGGCTCGTGTGGGAGACTGAAAACAGCGAAAGAATCAAGTGAGCAGTGGAGAGACTGGGCCCTTAGAGAGCCAAATCTCGATTTCATAGCGCCGAAGGTATACTAGACAGGAGGATATTCTCCGGAGACCTTTTCGCATTGAAAACACGCCGAAAATAGCCGACTAGGTCCCTTTTAGGCTCTTTGAGGCTCTTTGAGGGCCAAATCCCGCACCTTCAGAGCCTTTTTGACCCCCAGTGTGAAACGGGTCCGACCCCTAAATGTGATCCTTCTCGAGGCTCCGGCTTGGGAGGTAAGTGGATTTGAGGGGACCTGGTTGGCAACCATTCCGTTGTGGATTACCCCGCATCGCCGGAACAGGGTGGCAGGAGCTGATCTTATTGAAAGGGCAGGCTCACAGCCCCCCGTGGAACCGTCCGAATGCGTGGGCAAGCATTAGCGACATGATCAGGACGCCCGCCCCGAGGACGAGCACGTGCTGGGTCTTGCGCAGATTGAAGCTGCCGACACGACAGACGAGCAGGTAGCCGACGGCAAGGTTGAAGAGGCCCCATAGGACATTGACCATGGAGGAGGACAAGCCTACCCCGGGTGGTGATGCGAAGGGGCTCTGGAAGGCATGCCCCGAGATCCCATTGCCGAGATGGGGCAGGGTGTTCGCGAGGAATGCGCCCCCGAAGAAGTACGACACATAGTGGTACCAGCGCATTGTTGCTCCCTTCTGGCGGCCAAACCAATGGTAGCAGGTCTCACTGAAGATCGGTGATCCATTGTTGCGAAGACAGCCGAAGTCTTCGTGCCTTTCGTCAAGCATTTTAGATACACATATCAGGTCTATTGCCGCTTATTGCCGCTAATTAGGCATTTAAGGGTCACTTCCCGCGCCCTCGAGACGGTTTGACCCCTGGCTCTGAATGACAATGCTTTCGTACCCGTGGCTCTTGCTCGCCATCACATGGCACCTTCGTGCCATGGCTAACACTTTGGGGCATTTGTTGCCATCTCAGGCCTGGCGCATACTAGGCCCGAGGCTTGCCAAGAGACGGCAACCTTAGGCAGAGAACAGGAGCAAATGTGACTTCTCAAACCATCAGTCTCAGGAGCGTTGAGATCTTCCTAAACAGCTCTCTTCCCGGGAAGCTCAAAAAGGACCTTCGGACCCTCAGGATAATCAAGGAAGGAGACCTTGAGTGCTGTGTCTACCATCACCTCAGGCGGTTCCTTCGGAGAGATCCGACGTGGAACGTGCTTAGCCGCAGGCACTCCTTGCACACGGGCCATTACATCGATCTCGTTCTTTTCCGGAGGGAATACCCGCGTATCGCAATCGAACTCAAGTGGAACCGCACTCGGATCTCTCAAAAAGATCGTCAAAGTTTACTAAAATCTATACGATCTCTTCTCGTCAACAGGGCGTACTTCATAACGACGCTGATCGGTGCGAAAGGCTACAAGACGATCCGAAAGACCAGGCTCATGAAGAACAGACTCTTCGAAATCGTGATTCCACTACCGCTCAACGGTGCCGAATTGACGAGCTGGAAGGAGAGACGAAGAGCATTTACGTCCAGGATGGTGCGAGGCAAGGCGCACAGGAAGGTTGGCCGTCTAGCGCGCTGAACGGGTGTGTATGGAGTGTAGAGACCGGGTTCTTGCAGCTCGGGCACTGGCTGGGAGACCAGGTGCCTTTATCCTGGGAACAAACAGATTGTCCTCGCGCGCGGAAGACGCCAGTCTAGGCAGCGGCAAAGCCCGCTTTCCGTGCTGAGTGCCAGGTGAGTCCCGAAGACTCACGCCTGGGGCGAAGCCGGAATTGGAGCAGGTCTTGGCGCGCGGACCCTAACATCGGCCACGATTGGTGCCGCTTAGAAAATCTTACGCGCCGCAGACCGGGTTTCGGATTGACAGGCAAGGCTCCCGGGCGTAGACTCCGCGCCAATCTAGGAGCTGTGCTAGCCACCTGCTTCGGCACAGAGTTGGAGTACAGCCCAAGCTTCTTCATCCCGGCTTCATCCGGTCCCGGTACCCAGGCTCCGAATTCGACTCGGCAAGTTGACTTTCCTTTCCCTCGTGGTGGGAGTCGTGGCGGTTTCCGACCAATCGCAAAGAGGAAGGAGGTGACGAAATTCGGCCTTTCCCACAAATCACAAGCGATATTACCAGGCATAAAGCCTTAACCAGCGTAGCTGATGGAAAGGAGAAATCCCAATGCTTACGCATAATGCGAAACGAACGGTGTTACCGACGATACTACAACTTAGATCGGTGTTAGCGATCCTTCTGGGCCTCGGTGTCGTGCAGTTTTTGCCTAGCGAGGCGCGGGGCGATGAGGACAGCGGGAGACGTCCCAGAGGGGGGATCACAAGCATCGTGATTACCAGCACTACAGCGGCGTTTGGCGGCGCGACGTTTGGGACCGTTGGTGCCTACCAATTGCTGAGCGGGACGGCCTACGGCAAGATTGACCCCAAGGCGGCTGCCAATGCGGGTCTCGCCTATCTAAAATACGCGCCGCTCGATGCCGAAGGCTTGATCGACTACAGCATGGATTTTGACATGCTCCGCCCGGTGGACCCCACCAAGGGCAACGGGCAGATCTTCTACGATGTCATCAACCGCGGCGGCAACCCTAGCAGCTTCAGCAACCTCAACCAGGGCTCGCTTACAAGTCCCGGCAATGGCTTTCTTATGAACCAGGGCTACGAAATCGTATGGAGCGCTTGGCAGCCAGACGTCGATCTGAACACGACTACCTACAAGGCCTACTTCCCTATCGCCACACTTCCTGGCGGGCCCATCGTCAAGCCCTCCATGCAGCTCTTCATCCCCGATACGGCTGAGACTGGAAGTCTCCAAACGGTCGTCGGGAATATTCTCACCGGGGATATGACTTACCCGCCAGTCAGCTTAAACACCCAAGTAGCCAATGTGACCCTTACAGTGCGCGAGCAGTACACGGATTCACGAACCCCGCTATCAGCCTCTGCCGTAACTTTTCTTGGCAACAGCCCGGCAGGGGAACCCCAGGTCCGGATCGACATGACACAGGCCGTGGGCTTGGGATTCGATAAGGGCGCGCTCTACGAACTGATCTATGACGCGATCAATCCATGGGTCGGCGGCGTTGGTTTCGTGTCGATTCGCGATCTCATCTCTTACCTTCGGTACGAAACGCACGACAGCGCCGGCAACCCGAATCCCGCCCGTCCCAATGGCATGCCAATAAGGGCTGCCGTGGCATTCGGCGTTTCTCAAGACGGTCGCTTGCTCAAAGATTTCACATGGCAAGGCTTCAACGCCGATCTCCACAGGCGGCGGGTCTTCGATGGGGTTATTGCGCTTGTGAGTGGCGCGAGGAAGACCGATTTCAACCTGCCTCCCCACGCGTACCCGTTTGCCCAGACCTCCCGCTGGATACGGCAGCACGAGGACCACGATTATCCCGGCGCCGAGTTTCCGTTCACTTATCAGACCCTCTATGACCCACTCAAGGGCCAGACAGACGGCATCCTCGCCAAGTGCACTGCCAGCCGAACCTGTCCGAAGATTTTTCAAGTCGATTCCGATTTCGAGAGTTGGAACGGGCATATATCGCTGGTGGTGACGGACACCACTGGGCACCCCCTCCGCGGCAGCAAGGATGACGATAAGCACTACGGCAAGCAGCACGGCGTCGTTCTGCCAGAGAACGTCCGGGCGTTCCAGATCACGGGGCAGCAGCATACGGCAGGAAACGGGACACCAGCGACGCTGTCGATCTGCAAGTTGCTGAGCAATCCGGTAGACGGTAAGCCTGTCTACCGGGCGCTGGTTGTAGACATGGATCAGTGGGTGACAATGGGTATTGAGCCCCCAGCCTCTGAAGACCCCAACCTAGACGCGGGGACGCTGCAAACGCTGGACCAGGCTGCGGCAACCTGGCCGGCCATTCCGGGCTTTCCCTTCAACCCCCGTATCTGGGTCGCCAGGGTCGGGAATTACTCGGTGGAGCCACCTACCTACGGCGCTTCCTATCCCATCTATGTGCCCAAGACGAATGCTTACGGCAATCCGGAGGGAGGCGTCATCCCCCCCGATCTTACCGCTCCGCTAGGCACCTACCTGGGCCGCAACTTCAGGAAGCCGGGAGACGCCGAGGATGAGCTCTGCGCCGGGAATGGCGGGTTCATTCCCTTTGCCGCGACCAAAGCGGCGCGGTTGGCGTCCGGTGACTCCCGCCCTTCACTGGAGGAACTCTATCCGGGCGGCGCGGCGCAGTTCTATGCGCAGCGCCAAGCGCAGGTAGAGGCGTTGATCTCCAAACGCTTGGTTCTACCGTCGGAACTGCAGTCCTATACGAACGAGGTGACCTTCCCCTAATGACGCGGTGGTGCTAGGTCAATTCGCGAATTTCTTCGCCGCGGCGAAGCCGCCCGGTGAGATTCTAGGAGTTTGTCCGAGTATTCGGAATTGACCTGTTTCGACTACAAGGCGCCGCGCAGCGGGTGCGGCGCTTTTTCGTCGCCGCTAGCTTGTATGGAGACGCGTGCCGCGAAGATTCGTAAAATGGCCAGGAACCAGACGAACCAAGAGATGACGATATGTCGCCCAAGCTACTCAGAGAAAAACATAGGGAGGGAACTCGGTAGCTCGGGGCGGGCGCTCGAGAACGAAGAAAAAGCCTTGCGCCACGGCAAGGCTCCGTTGCGCACCACGGCTTGTCCTACCTCGCCTTCGCCCTCGGCTTCATCTTTCCTTGCGCCCAGCGCCGCTTCAGCAGCCGTGACAGCTTCCTCCGCGCAGCGGCGCTCATGCGGCCACGCCTGCGGGGGATGGCTGCCGCTCTCGGCGGGCGACCCCTCCCGTGGCTGGTTGAATCGAGCGCCGTGATGGCGGCGATGGCTTCGTCGATGCGGCTGCGTTCCGCACGGAGTTCCGCAAGAATCCGGTGAATGTTCATGATTGCTCCTTCGGCGGCGGACATAGTAACAGTACGTTGTCAGCCACGACCAGAAGAAATTGCTCTTCCATTCTCAGCCGCAGCACGCGGTAGCGTGACCGCCGTCACAGACTGGCGAGAACGACGGGTGTGTACTTGTCCCGTATCTTCTTAGGCCATCCACGGCGGATTGCACGGCGGGATTGAGACCATTTGGTCAGAGCCACGGCGGCAACCAGCGTTCAGAACGACACGACAACGGATAAAAGAGGTTCCACAATGCCCGTTCGGCACAAGATGAACGTGTCGGGTAGTGGTCAGCATTTCAGGGCTAGCAGCCCGCCATCGCCGACAAAACATTTTCGTGTTAGGGTCGCATGGCTGGGATTTCATGCAAAGCGAAGGGAATGACCGAATACAAGAACTCCGCTCCAAAGTTCTTGCAGAAAGGGTGTTGATATCCACTCTTGCTGTCCAGATTTCAGACTCAGGTCTGAGGCAGCAACTCCATCAGGCATTACATTGGTTGGATACGGTGGAGGACGTCTTTCTCGAAAGCGCCGTGCAAAAGCCACGAACTCCCGATGCTTTGTCACGCTGGCTTTTTCACGCCAACCTCCCGCTTCAGTGGGCAGCACATCGACGGAAAAAGATACAGGGAATTGTCGCAACGTATGGGCCGAACGCCCAGTCAATGCCCGGTTCCTGAAATCACTTCAACGAAGCCGCGATTTCATCCACCTTGTTCTTTGCCGCCATAGGAATCCCCGTGTCCAATGGTGGAGCTTGAAGGCGGCGGTCACCACTGCCCCGTAACCGATCAGGGCGTGTACTCCCTGATAGGCGACATTGGGTGATGGGTAGTGTCCGTTACTCACTCAGGGTGTTCCCTATCCGTATGCTAAGCAGTGATCGCATCAGGGGCTGTGACGGTGCATGTTTCACGCCGTTGACTCCCTCGCAGGAGTTGGCGGGTAGAACATAACCAATGTCGCAGCCCTTTTAATTTTCCCGTCCGTGCCCTTTTTAACCCCACTGCTGCCCTGAGTTCTGCGGGGTCGAATTCGCACCCTTTGTTCAGCCCGTTTGTGTAGGATTGACAAATATGCTTTCGTGGATCGCCTTACACTGGAAAGCCAGTGCGTTGGTCGCTTGCGCCATCGGAATTGCAGCAGCATCGGTACGGCTTCTGGAAACCGGCCAAGTCCGAGCCCAACGTGCAGAACACAAGCGGGAGAGAGAACTTCGCCTGCTCGCTGATAAGATTTCGACCTATGGACGCAGTGTCCATCACCGCTACCCGACTGGGGATGTCGTCGTCAGCGAACGCGACTTGGCGGAACGATTTCGCAAGCCCCCAGACGCCGTCGCGACGGCACTAAACATCCTGTTGGAAGAACAAAAAGTGCAAAGGGCTCCCCTGAGCGGGTATTGGAAGCTCACCGTGTGACGGGTGGGCGCGGCATCGGATGCTCACTGGCAGTTGCGTGAAAAGGTGTTCGATATGGTCAGCCGTGGACCCTTCGTGCTGGTGGTACCGGGCCGTACCTTCCGTTTCGAGTTGCACGACTACGGCGGTCCGTACGTGCTCGGCAAGCACGGATATCCTCTGGCTGACCAGCCGGGGGCGCGCAGCCTTTTCTGGGAGGCCTACTGGCAGTGGGATCGCCAAGGCAGGCGTGCCGACGATCAAGGGCGCTGCATCTTCAAGTGGGAGACTGCGCTGGTCCAGATCACCAAGCAAGTCAGCCGTCCCGCAACTCCCACGACGCCTCGTGCACGGCCCAAACCGACCGCCAAGGTGACGATCAGGTCGATACCACATAACGCCGAGATATTCTCGGATGGCAAATTCGTCGGCAACGCTCCGGCAGTGCTGACATTACCCGTTGGTAAGCACCAATTCCGAGTGGTACTTAACGGCCACAAAGAGTGGATCAGGGAACTTGAGCTGATTCCAGATTCGGACCTCACATTGGCAGCCAAGTTGGTCAAGTAGCGGCATGGCTTTTGCGTGCTGGGAGTAATTAGTGGCGACAAGGAGTCTCGATGATCCCCGACGTGGCGAGCGCGCAGAAGATAGCTGAGTTTCTGCGCATCCACGCTGGCTCGTGGTATTGCGATGCCTGCATAAGCGAATCCGCTGGAGTTGACGCCTATCACGTCCACCAGATCACGCGGCCGCCGGTACCCACGTCAGATTATCAGCGGGCGTGTGACACGAAATGCCAGCGCTGCGGCAAATACCGAAAATGCACACGTAAGCCAAGGAAATAGACGCCAACGAAGAGCACAGCGGCTGGCATGACTTTTCTACCCCCTCTTCGCCCTCGGCTTCATCTTCCCCTGCGCCCAGCGCTGCTTCATCAGCCGCGACATCTTCCTGCGAGCAGCAGCACTCATGCGGCCACGCCCGCGAGGGATAGCTGCCGCTTTTGGCGGACGACCTACTCTCCGTCGTCCGGTAGAGTTGACAGCTTCAAGTGCCGAGATAGCTTGGTCGATGCGGTCGCGCTCTGCCCTATGTTCAGCCAGAATCCTGTTCGTTTCCATCTCTAGGAGTTCCTCCGGGCGGCTATCCTAACAAGGCGGATCCCACCAGGCTCACGAAACAGGCGGCGGCTACTCTCCCTCCTTGGTTTGCTGGATCGGAGCTTGCAGTTGCTGCCGCGCTGCGGCCCGGACCATGTTGACCATCCCCATCAGTCCGAGCGATTTACCCATCGAGAGCTCGCGGCCGAAGATGCGGTACACCACGTCGGCCGGCACGGCGGCGACTTCCTCCAGCGGCACGCCGGAAAGCGCGTCCCCCAGAATCGCCGCCAGCGCCATGGCGGAGATGCCCTGCGGATTCTCCACGGCAAAATAGTACGTCAGCGTACCGTCGGCTTTCGGTTCCGCCCAGACATATGCCTCCGACTCGCACCCCGGCACGCGGCGCTCCGTCGGATACGGCCGCTGGGCAATGCGCGGCGGCACACGCGGAAAGCGTTCCGCCACGTCAATCAGCATCTGCATCCGGTCGGAGCGCTCGAGGGTTTCCAGGGTGGCGAGCCAGCGTTCCAAACGCTCAGGCAGCAGCTTCATCCCGCCTCTCTGCGCTTGGGTTCTCGATCGGCACCTGGACGAGGTTCCCCCACTCCGTCCAGCTACCGTCGTAGTTTCGCACCTTGCTGAAGCCAAGCAGGTACGTCAGGACGAACCACGTATGGCTGCTTCGCTCTCCGATTCGGCAATAGGCAATGATGTCGTCCGCGGGTCGCAGCTTGTTCTCCTCGATGTAGATCTTCCCCAGCTCGGCAGCATCCTTGAACGTGCCATCCTCCTGGTTGACCGCACGCCCCCACGGGATGCTGAGTGCGCCCGGGATGTGCCCGCCGCGCAGCGCCCCCTCGTTCGGGTACTCCGGCATGTGCAGCCGCTCGCCGCGATACTCCTCGGGGCTGCGGACATCCACCAAGGGCAGCTTCCGCCGCAAACGCTTGAGCACCTGGTCGCGGAAGGCGCGTAAGCGGGTGTCGTCGCGTTTGGGCGCCTGATATTGGCTGGGCTGATATTTGGGAACTTCGCGCGTAAGCGGCCGATTCTCTTTGATCCACTTCAGCCGACCGCCATCCATAACCTTGGCGTGCACGTGCCCGAAGAGTTGCAACACCCAAAAAGCATAGGTCGCCCACCAGTTGTTTTTGTCGCCATAAATGACGATCGTGGTGTCGGGGCTTGCGCCGATCCGCCGCATCAGGTTTTCGAACCCACGCCGGTCGAGGTAATCCCGCCGGACCGGATCGTTGAGGTCGCGCGTCCAGTCAATCTCCACAGCGCCGGGAATATGGTTCGAGCTATACAGCAGGGGGTCTTCATTGGATTCCGCAATGCGGAACCCGGGATCTTTCAGATGTTCCTGGACCCAATCTGTCGAGACCAAGACATCAGTGTTGCTATAGCCACGCTCTTCTATGCTCTTGCTCATGTGTACCTCCGACGAGACCTTGCGCACAGCTAGTCTTGTGATTAGTGATGTGTACAAGTGCAAAGCGGATGCAGCAATTTCTCATCAAGGCGCGCAACATGCATAAAGCTTGCGGAAGCGGGCGAGCACCCTTTTCTGGCCGGAGAAATGCAGTCTCATCACGGAGCTGGTCCTCCGCAATTGTCCCGTGCTCCTGGGGTCCAGAATCCGCGCAGGTTTATTTAGGCCCTGAGGAGTATATCGGAGTGCGATATGATATGATGAGTTCAGGCCTCCGATTGACGCCCGGCGTAGAGGTAACGAGCGGACCGCTGGGCCAGGGATTTGCCATGGGAGTCGGCATGGCTTCGGCCAAAGTCCATCTCGCAGCGACATTGAACCGCGCCGAATTGTTTGTGTTGACCGCCAATGCCATAACTCCTGTCAGGGGCGCTCGGCACAACATCAACCTACGGTCGGACGAACGAACCGTAATACAAAGACGCCGTCCGCGGCGGAATGAATGCGGACAGGAGGAGCAGTATGAAATGGTGGGGCAGTTTGACGATTCCCATTCTGACTTCCGGAGTCTTGGTCCTTGGCGCGTGGGTGCTGCCGGCTTGGGGCCAAGGCGAGAACCCGCCAGCCGACACCAAGGCCGTTGGGGCAACTTCAGGCCACGGCGTGACTCTGGTAGAGCAGACCTACAAGGGCAACGAAGCGGACACCGCCAAAGAGCTCATCGGGTTGGAGAACAAGTGGACTGAGGCGGCAAAGAAGGGCAATGCGGACGGAGTGGCTCCGTTGCTGGCGGATGGCTTCATTGCCACCGACGCCGACGGTTCCGTGCATAACAAGGCACAAATGTTGGCACGCATCAAGACGGACAAGTGGGAGACCAACCAGATCAGCGACCTGAAGGTTGCAGTGTATGACGGCGCGGCCGTCGTGACGGGTACCTGGGTTGGAAAAGGGACGAGCGACGGGAAGCCGGTAGATGCTCAGGAGCGATGGACGGACACCTGGGTGACGATTGGGAGATGGCAGTGCGTCGCCAGCCACTCATCGCCCATGAAGTAGCCGGGCGCGGCCGGCATGCAGAAAAGTGCTTTCCGACGACACTCCCGGAGAGCCACACCCCGTAGGGGGAGGTCCTTGCCCTAGAGCTGGTCCAGCGCCCAAAGAAGAAGAGATTGGTGAACAGGCCGATGAGCCGGAACAGCGCCAGAGCCACGAATGCGCTCAGCGTGCCGATCCCCGTGGCCAGCAGTGCGATGGGCAGCACGCCCGCGGTGGTGGTGAAATCGCCAAGTCTGTCCGGCGCCTCAGCACGTTCGGCGCGGCGGACCGGGTTCCGTCCTGGTCCGTGTGCGGAGGGTGAGCTCTGCTCGCCTTGGTTCGCGATCATCCTCTCATCTGCCCTTGAGGCATCGATGAAGCAGTCTCCCCATGTCCACTCCCATCGTGGGTTCGCTATATATATATCGTAACACGATATATAGCGACGGCCCGCGGACCTAACCGTGCCGGTCCCGGATACAAGGCTGCTTTTGGAGACCCTGCAGAGAACTGCTTGAAGATCGTTACTTCTTCAGCGGCGTGGCGTTCTTGGGCAGCAATCCAGCAAGTCCAGTTTCCTCCGCACAGCACACGTGGGGGCACAATTAATCGTTCACCGATATTATCGTGATATGATATACTGCAGACTGGATGGAATGCGGCAGGCCGGAGTCAGTCGTGTCACCGTCCGCAAAAAACTCGAGCGTCCTCTCCGAGCTGCGGGGAGTCAACCATCCCGACTGGATCCTCCACGTGCGTTCCCGGCGCGAGCCCCGTTTTTCCTGCGGAGAATTGTCACCCGCGGAGTTTCTGGACAGCCTGCAGGAGAATTTGGAATGGCTTTCTGCTCATGAACGTTGGCTGCGCCTGCAGCATGGCATGGTGAAGTTTCTTACTTGGTTTTGCCTGGAAGGTGACTGACGTCCCGGCAGGCGGACGCTTTCGGGCGCAAGCCGGGCAGACGATGCTCTTCCCGGCAAATGGGGAACAGCAGCTTAGGGAAGCAAGCCAGCGACCGAGGCCTTGCACAACCGCTCACGAGCAGTACATTGCGAGCGATTCAGGGCTCAAAAAGGAGATTTCGGCTGAGAGGAGAATGTCTATGGCAGGGCAAGGAACCGCGAACCCGGCAGCCGTCGGCTTGGCAGGGTTCGGCGTAACGACACTATTGCTTCAGTTTCATAACCTCGGCTGGTGCGGCAGCGGGGTTGTCTTCTGCACCGCTTTAATGTTCGGCGGCGGTGCACAG